>ENA-OSEY01000046-OSEY01000046.1-marine-metagenome-genome-assembly--contig:-NODE-46-length-84127-cov-8.809114_pt1 | contig 84127 bp, 87 predicted proteins | sample MGYA00248465_ERZ534230 | MGnify/ENA primary metagenome ERZ534230 (study PRJEB26409, sample SAMN06344110) | marine metagenome | isolation source: Sea water from surface | place: Atlantic Ocean:Southern... | reverse complement strand
TACATTTTTTGCTCAATAGGAATCATTCCATACTCTTTAAGAAAGATATTATTGAATTCCATCCTTAAAATTTAAAAAAAGCAAAAACACTACTTCGTTTTTATTTTAAAGTTTTATAATATTGATATTAAGAAAGAACTTTATAAGATTTAAGCTTCTTTCCCAATTTTCTAAATAATGGTATGAAATACGTAAAGGAAAAAAAACGTACTTTCTTTTCAACTTTCAAAGGAGTGATTCATTCGATTAATCATTTAATTAAAAATAAGAATAAAAGCAAAATATTTATTCCTGAGCTAGGGTTAAATTATCATGTTCCTTCTTCAACCATCTTTTCTAGAAATTTATATAAATATGGGTCATGGGAAGCCAAGGAAACTAATTGGATAATAAAAAATTTTTACAATCTTGAATCAGCAAATTTTGTTGATGTAGGAGCAAACTTTGGTTGGTACACCTGCATATTTTCTCAATTAGCAAGTCTTAATGGCAAAGTTATTGCTATTGAACCCTCACCAGATAATTTACATTATTTAGAAAATAACATTCAGGAAAATAATCTCAAAAATGTATTATTAGAGAAAGTCGCAGTTGGTGAAAAAGAAGAAAATTTATTACTTTATAAAGCCCTAAATTCAAATCCAGGGGCGCATTCACTTATCAAAGACACTCCTTTACAAAGCAAAGAAGGCATAACTTATCCTGTCAAAGTTAAACCTTTAGATTCAATTTTATTCAATGTAAATAAAATTAACCTTATGAAAATGGATATTGAGGGTTACGAAATTTCTGCTTTAAAAGGAGGTCTGGATACTCTAAAAAAGGTAGAAAATCTATTAATAGAATTTTCTCCACACCTTTGGACAAATCCTTTGGATGAAGCAACTGAATTTTTTAAAATTTTATTTGATAGTGGGTTAGAACCTTACACTCTAGAAAAAAATTGTCTAAAAAGATTCGACAAAGCTGATATAGATGAATTATTTGAAAGATTAATTAAAATAGATAGAAATGATTTTTCAATTTCATTTTTTCAACGAGATTTTATTTTTTCAAGGACTTAATTATTTTTATTAAAATTATTCAAAGGAAAAAATTTATGAAGCTTTTTCAAAAACAATCAAATAAATTTTTAGAAAAATCAAAAAAGATAATTCCAGGTGGAATATTTGGCCACTACAAATACGCTGTAAGGGAAGAGGGCCCTAAGTTTTTCTCAAAGGCAAAAGATGCGTATTTTTGGGACGTGGATGGAAATAAATACATTGACTTGATATGTGGCTGGGGGCCAATGATCTTAGGCTATAACAATACCATTATAGATAAAGCTGCTAGAGATCAATATGACTCAGGAAATACTGTAAGTGTCGCTTCACCCGTTATGTTAGATTTGGCTGAGACCCTAGTGAATACAATTGATATCGCTGACTGGGCTTTGTTTGGAAAAAATGGAGCCGATGGCACTCAACTTGCGGTAATGCTTTCTCGAGAAGAGACAAATAAATCAAAAATTTTAAAAATAAATAATGGATATCATGGTTCAAATGGATGGATGCAAAATAAAAATAATCCAGGTATAACTGATTCAGACACAGACGATGTAATTTCGATAGCTTGGAATAATTTGGATGAGTTTGATCAAGCCATTTCTGATCATGCACATGAAATTGCCTGTTTCATATCTAGCCCTTATGATCATCCAACTTCAAAGGATAATTCTCTTCCGGATACTGGATATTGGCAACATATACAAAAAAAATGTAATGAACATAATATTGTTTTGATTGTTGATGATGTCAGAACTGGTTTTAGGATAAATCTTAATGGTTCTCACAAGGCTTTTAATTTTTCTCCCGATTTAGTCTGCTTAGGAAAAGCGATGGCAAATGGATATCCAATATCAGCTTTAGTGGGTAAAAATTCTCTCAAAGAGGCAGCAAAAAAAGTATATTTCAGTGGAACTCAGTTTTTTAACGCTGCGCCTATGGCGGCAGCTAATGCAACGATTAAAGAACTTATTAAAATTGATGCGATTAAAATCATGAACTCTAATGGAGAGAGATTAAGAAAAGATTTGATTTCAATCGCAAAAGATTATGGCTTTAAAATGAATGTGACCGGAGTTCCATCGATGCCATATTTTAGAATTGAAAGTACCGATCCAAAAATTCACACTAATTGGGTAGATGCTTGCTTATCAAAAGGAATATATCTAACAAGTTATCACAATCATTTTCTGTCAACAGTTCATGGAGAAGAAGAGATAAACGTTTTCATTAACAAGGCAAAAGAAGCTTTTGAAGAAATATCTTCTTAGAAAATATTTAAGACTTTTGTTTAATTTTTTTTAATTATAATGAATCAATAAATTCAGAAATTACTTTTTTAAGATTCTTATCAAGTAATTTTGCAGTTTGAACAGCTTTAGAGTTCTCTCCGCCACCAGATGAAGTAACTTTATTAGTTGTTCTAATGACTTGTAGTAAGCCCGTCGTAAAAGCATGCGCCTTGATACCATCAAGCTCTGATTGGTTTTTATTCTTTTGATTAATAGCGGTGATTCTATTTCTAAGATTACTAAAAGTGTAATCAGCAGATTCAAATAGGGCGATTCTTAGCGGATCTTTCGTAATTTCTCCTGAAATAGTAGCTAGAATTAGGTCATATATTTTTTCATTCTTTAAACCAAATTCAATAAATGCCATAGCTCCATTAACTGCTCTGGATTTAGGATTTTTTGTATCGATCAACTCTATTTTCTCTCTCAAATTGCTTAATCCCTTTAAACATACTTCAATAATTAAATGGTCTTTTGATTGAAAATGCCTATATGGCGCTGTTTGAGAAACATTAGCTTTTTTAGCCAATTTTCTTAAGCTAATGGTATCAACTCCATTTTTCTTTATGGCTTTATAAGCTTCATCTATTAATTTTTGCTTTAAATTTTCTCTGTGATATTTCATATAAAAATATGTTTATAAATGTTAAAAATTGTAAGTTAATTTAAGACTAAATGTTGTTTTATCTAATATTAACGAACTAAAATTAATTTCTTCTGTTGAAACTAAAATAATATTTTCTAGAACTAAATTTTTATTAATTTTATATTTGGTTTTTAAATCCAAACCTTCAAATTTTTTATTATTCGTTCCCCATATATTTTTATCACCAACTTTGTCTTCATTAAAATCTCCTTTGAATAATGATAAATTCATAGAAAAATCTTCAGTTAATTCAAAATAACTTGAAAATTTCAGATAAATGGAATCATTGTCAATGAAAGCACCTAATGGAAGATTTTTGTACCTGTATCCAGAAGTATATGAGGAATGCTCGTAAATTACGTTGTATAGATCTCCGTATTCACCAATAGTATTGGAATATTCAAGCCCAAAAGATCTGAGTAATCCGTTTTCAAAATAAATAAATTCATTACCTAAAGTTATTATTTTTTTTGACGGGGTAAACCTAATTTCGTCTTCACCAATTAATTGAAAATAAAAAGAGGCGAGTATGTCATTGAAACTAAAATTGTATTTCATATCATATCCACCAATTTCATTAGATATGTCTTGACCATTTTCGCTTCTAGTTAGACGAAATAAATTATTAAAAAAATCTTCAAAGCTGTCAGGTCTATTTTCCCCGCCAAACATAGTCGCTCTTGAGAGGCCGAAAGTTAAGTTTTTATTAGGTTGAAAAGTAACTCTAGTGCCAATTAAATTTGAATTTTTTATCCCTCTTTTATTTTCAAGTCTATTTAAAAAAATAGAGAAATTTATATCTCCTAAAAAAGAAAGAAAATTGTCAAATCTTATACCCGATTTAGAATCAAAGAATATACCTGGCTGGGAATAAGCATAATTAGAGAGAACTAGACTATTGTCGTGAGCTGGACCCCACCATCTCTCCATGTATCCAATACCGAGTACGTAGTTTGGCCAAACAACAGAAAAATAAGAACCATCCAAAGATATCTTTTTATCTAGAAGGGGAGAAAAATTTTTAGTGAGACTTATATTTGCGTTGAATTCAGGAATGTAAGCGTCATCAAATACTATTTCTTTGCTAAAAGAGATTGATCGTCTGTCTCTGAAATTATCCGATATTCCTCTTAGAGGGTTAAGTTCAGATGAAAAATATCCAGATATAGAATTACTAAACATAAATTCATTTTCAATGATTTGTATTAAAGATTCATTTGAATCCTCGATTGGAGGTGTCCAAATAGGAAAAGTTGTAGTGTCAATTAAAATATTTTTTTTAAAGGATTGATATTCAAGTTTTTTAACAAAGAACTCATCTTTCGGTTCAAGCAGTGTCTTAGAAAATAAGTTTTGTGATAGTAATCCAAAAAAAAATATAAAAATTAAAGATAATCTTTTATCAATTACAATCAATTTCATCCCCATATTTTGATAACGCCCAATCCCAAAAACTATCAGGAACAATAGGATATTTTTCCCAATGTTTTCTGTGGATGTGAATTCCTAAGTATTTTGAATCATTTAAAAAGAAATTAAAATTTTCTTTTTTAAATAATTTATCAGTTTCTTTTCCAGTCCAATGAAAAAATAAATCTTTGCTTTTTGCTTCATGAAAACAGTTATGTCTTTTTGTGAGTCTTGAAAAGCCATCATTGCCATAAATAGTAATTCCTAAATCAGATGGAGAATAATCAAGAGAGAGTAAATTCCATATGAAAGGTCGAAGCTTTCCTCTTTTGAACCCAAGCCAGTTTGGCATTAAAGTATCTTGATTGAGCAAATTTTCATACTCTTCAATAATTGGGTGGTCATTAGGAAGATAAATAACTGGATATCCAATTCTGCCTTTTCCCTCATGACAATAATAAAATTGATCTGTATCGTAAGAAAAAGGTCTAAATATAAATACATCGGTATCTAGCCACATTCCTTTACTTTTTTTTTGAAGAAAAATCCTAAAAAAATCGCTAAATTGTGCAATTGGTACGTGAGGGTTTAATTCTTTTTTTCTAATACATTTAAGTCTGTCGAGTAAACTAACATCTAAAATTTCAGTTCCATCAGCTAAATTAATCCCAGAGGGGACGTTTGATACAGACTCATAGTGGTAAAGAGTGACATCTAAACCGTTTGCGACCATTGAGGCTAAGCAAACATGATCAATGTTTCTTAGTTTTCCTTTGAGCCAAAGCGTAGAAACTTTATTGCTTTGGCTCATTTAGAAACTATTTTTTTGCTTGAGCGTATCCCATGACGGCTTTGATTTCTAAAAATTCTTCAAAACCAAAAATACCCCATTCTCTACCGTTACCTGATTGTTTGAATCCCCCAAAAGGGTCATTAATACCAGTAGGGGCATTATTTATATGAACATTACCACTTCTAATCTTTCTCGCTACATCTAAGGCATGATCTGGATCAGCTGACGAAACATAACCAGAAAGCCCATAAAGGGTATCATTAGCGATCCTCACAGCGTCATCCTCGTCTTTGTAGGGGAGAATACAGAGAACTGGTCCAAATATCTCTTCTCTTGCAATAGTCATGTCGTTAGACACATTAGCAAAAACAGTAGGTTTAACAAAATAACCTTGATTAAGGTCATCAGGTTTTCCTGGGCCTCCGACAACCAATTCAGCGCCTTCTTCAATACCTTTTTCGATTAAACCCTGAATTTTATTGTATTGTAAGTCACTGACCACAGGACCCATAGTAGTAGATTCTGAAGAAGGATCTCCAACTATTGTCTTTTCAGCAACTTCTTTAGCAGCTTGTTTTGCTTCGTCTTGTCTTGACTCTGGAACTAACATTCTTGAAGGTGCGTTACACGATTGACCAGTATTGTTAAACATATGTTTTGTTCCTCGTTTAACTGCTTCATAAAAATCAGCATCGTCTAAAATAATATTTGCTGATTTTCCTCCCAATTCTTGGTGAACTCTTTTTACCGTATCTGCAGAGCCTTTCGCTACTGCAATTCCAGCTCTAGTAGAGCCAGTGAAAGACATCATATCTATTCCTGGATGAGCAGACATAGCCTCGCCTACAGTAGGGCCATCTCCATTAACTAAGTTAAAAACTCCTTTAGGCACACCAGCATCGTGCAGAATTTCAGCCAAAAGCATTGCATTCATTGGAGCTATTTCGGTGGGCTTTAAAACCATTGTGCAACCCGCTGCTAGAGCAGGACCAACTTTACAAGTGATTTGGTTCATAGGCCAATTCCAAGGCGTAATCATACCTACTACCCCAATAGGCTCTTTTCGAATTAGAGTAGAACCTGACATTTCTTCAAAATTATAATTTTTTAACGTAGCTGTTGCGGTAGCAAGGTGACCTAAACCAGAAGCAGCTTGCGCGTTTTTCGAAAGATTAATTGGTGCTCCCATCTCTTTTGAGATTGCATCAGCTATTTCATCTGATCTTTCCATATAAATGGAACAAATCTTTTCTAATAGTTTTAATCTTTCTTCAGTAGAAGTTTGACTGAACGTGATAAACGCCTCTTGAGCAGCTTTTACTGCAGCATCAACATCCTTTGCAGAACCCATTGCAATTTTGCCAATAGATTCTTCTGTTGTTGGATTTATTACATCAAGAAGGTTTAACCCATCAATAGGGTCAACCCATTCACCATTTATGTAAAATTTTTCGTAGTTTTTCATTTTTACCTCTAAGGATTATGAATTTTTGTTAATAAACTGGTTTGGACTTTATCTATCCAAGAACAAAGATACTTTCTTGTCTCTTTCGGGTCAATAATTTCATGAACTGAAAATGCTTCAGCTCTCGGAAAAGGACTTTGAGATTTTGATAATTTTTCTTCAATTTCTTTTCTTTTAGATTCGGGGTCTTCAGCTTGAGCTATTTCTTTACCAAAGGCTATGGCTATTCCACCTTCTAATGGAAGGGGACCTGCTTCAGATGAAGGCCAGGCTAAAACATAACTTTCAGGGCCAAAATGCGCAGCTGAACCCACCCCGAAGGACTTTCTTATTAAAACAGAACACCACGGCACTGATGAATCCACCGCAGCAAGAACCGCTTCAGTTCCATGCAATATTGTTGCGTCTTTTTCAGCTTCTGGTCCAATTAAAAAGCCGGGTTCATCAACCAAGGATATTATTGGGATGTTAAATTGATCGCATAGTTTAATAAATCTTGATGTTTTTTTTGCGTTATCTGCTGTCATAGATCCTGCATAAAAATTACTATCATTTGCAAAAATTCCAACGGAAAATCCATTTAATCTTGCGAAACCAGTGATAATTCCTCGACCATAATAATTAGTCATTTCAAAGAAATCGTTATCATCTGCAATTGATTTAATAATCTCTCTCATCTCATAAGTTTTTTTCCTATCTTTGGGAACTATGGACTCTAATATTTCGTCAATTCTATCAATTGGGTCTGAACTTGAAATTCTTTCAGGAGCTTCATAAATGTTTTGAGGCATGAAAGAAAGAAATTTTTTTATTTGTAAAAAAGCGTCTTGCTCATCATCCGCAACGTTGTCAACAACACCATTAATTTTATGAATATCAGATCCACCTAATTCTTCTTTGGTAAATTCTTTACCAAATGCTCTTGAAACTACAGCAGGTCCTGCGACAAGTATTTGAGCAGTTTTTTTGGTCATAATTCTGAAATGCGAGGCAACAAATCTAGACGCAGGAAGACCAGCGACAGGCCCTAAAGCAGCGCTAATAACCGGAATGGTTTTAAGACTGGTCGCAACTGCTTTAAATCTTGATTTAGAAAAAACAGGATCTCCACCATATCCTTTCTTTTCTTTAGATGGACCAGCTACTGAGCCACCTCCGCCTTCGTGAAGTCTGACCAAAGGAAACTTATACTGAACGGCTAGTTCTTCGGTATAAACACTTTTTCTATTTCCAGCAGCATTTGGAGAGCCGCCTTTGACAGTAAAATCTTCACCTCCAATCACAACCTTTCTTTTATTAATTTCTCCAAAACCTAAAATAAAATTAGCAGGGGTAAAAGACTCGATTGAACCATCGTCATTATGTTCAATTCCCCCCGAAATTTTACCAACCTCTTCAAAACTATTTTTGTCTAAAAGCAAATCTATTCTTTCTCGAAGAGTTAGTCTGCCCTTAGCATGCTGAATTTCAATAGCTTCTTTTCCTCCTTGCTGGAGAGCTAGTTTTTTTCTTAATGAAATTTCTTTAACTTCCTTTTTCCAAGACATTCTTATTCAAATTTTTTTTCATCCCACCAAGGATAAAAATCAGGCATGTCATCTGTCAATCTTCCGGGAAAATTTGGCGGGCGTTTTTCAAAAAAAGACTTTATCCCCTCAGCTGCTTCGCCAGATTTGCCAAGCGCGTATACAGCACGCGAATCAATCTTATGTGCTTCCATGGGGTGATCAGCTCCCATCATTCTCCACAGCATTTGCCTAGTGAGCGCAATGGATATTGAAGAAGTTTCTTTTGTAAATTCGTTACATATCTCGATAGCTCGATTTAACAAATCCTCTTGAGTCGTGACTTCAGAAATTAGATTTATATCTTTTGCTTGTTTTGCATCGATTACATTCGCTGAATAACATAGCTTAAGTGCATTATCTATACCCACTAATCTTGGCAAAAACCAACTAGAAGCAGCTTCTGGCACTATGCCTCTTTTTGCAAACACAAATCCAAATCTTGCGTTATCACTTGCAATTCTGACATCCATAGGTAGCAACATAGTCGCACCTATGCCAACAGCGTCTCCATTGATAGCACCTACAATAGGTTTGGTTGATTTGAATAATCTTAATGTCAAAACTCCTCCAGCATCTCTTATAACATCTGAAGATTTTTTCTTTTTTTCTGTCCAATTAAATGAATCTTCTCCAGTTGATAAATCAGCACCTGCACAATATTTTTTTCCTTCACCGGTAAAAATTATTGCTCTGATGTCGTTTTCTTCTTCTGCGAAATTCATAACATCTATTAGTTCTCTCATCATTAATTCAGTGAAAGCATTCATCTTTTCAGGTCTTGAAAGGTAAATTATTAAATTACTCGACCTAATTTCAGTTTTTATGTGTTCGTAATTTTTCATAATCAGGGTTGATAATTATAAATTATTTTGCTTATATATGCGTCTAAGCGTTGATTTATTCCTACTTGCAAACGCTATAAAAAATTCGCTAAACAAGAACTTCGTTGAGACCTGTTTAGCAAATGCAAGCAGGTTTTTTTTATGGAGAAATAAAAATGGCATACGAAGGAAAAAATGTAGAGACTATAGCTCTACACACTGGGTGGAGGTCTGATGAGACAACTGGATCTGTTGCTGTTCCAATTCATCAAACCACTAGTTATCAATTTAATAATACAGAACATGCTGCAAATTTATTTGCTTTAGCTGAACTTGGAAATATTTACACTCGTATAATGAATCCAACGACAGCAGTTCTTGAAGAAAGATTAGCTGCACTTGACGGCGGCGCGGCTGGCTTGGCTGTTGCTTCTGGTCAGACTGCATCAGCTTATTCAATTCAAAACCTTGCTAGGGTAGGCGATAATATTGTCTCTTCTTCTCACTTATATGGTGGAACTTACAATCAGTTCAAAAACAATATGAGAGAAATGGGAATAGAAGTTAGATTTGTCGATCCTACTGATCCTGCTAATTTTGAAAAAGCTACTGATGAAAAAACTAGAGCTTATTTTGGAGAAACTCTTCCAAATCCAAAGCTTGAAGTTTTTCCAATTGGAGAAATAGCTGAAATTGGAAGGAAACACGGTATTCCTTTAATAGTGGATAACACAGCGGCACCAATTTTATGTCGTCCGTTTGATCATGGCGCGGCAGTGATTACATATTCCACTACCAAGTACATTGGTGGCCATGGAACAACTATTGGTGGCGCAATAATTGATGGCGGTAACTTTGATTGGGGAGAAGCTGGAGCAGATAGACAACCGGCTATGAACACTCCTGACCCTTGTTACAACGGTATTGTCTGGGATGAAGCTATTAAACCAATGGGTCCTATTGCATACATTATGAAACTTAGAACAACTCTTCTTAGAGACCTAGGAGGAGCTATGAGCCCTCAAAGTGCTTTCACTTTTATACAAGGTCTTGAGACTTTGCCTCTAAGAATGAGAGAACATGCAAAAAATGCTCAAGCAGTTGCGGAATTCCTTGATAAGGACAATCGAGTTCAAGCAGTAACGTATCCAGGAATTACAGACGGAGCGCTGAGAGAAAAAGCCGACAAATATATGACCGGTGGTTATGGAGCCTTAATCGGATTTGAATTGCCAGGCGGTAAAGAGGCCGGTAGTAAATTTATCGACTCTTTGGAGCTTTTGTATCACGTTGCTAATATTGGTGATGCAAGATCATTAGCTATTCATCCAGCAACTACTACTCATAGTCAGTTGTCGCCGGAAGAGCAGCTTTCTGCAGGTGTTACTCCAGGATATGTAAGATTATCTATTGGAATTGAGCATGTTGACGATATTATCGCTGATATTTCTCAAGCTTTAGACAAAGCTGGATAAACCAATAAATCAAAAAAGCCCAGCTCTTTAGCTGGGTTTTTTTTGTTTATCCGACTTTAAAAAATGAGATAATAATCATGTGAAATTCTTTTTGTTAGTTTTTTCTTTAATATTTTCGGCCTTTTCTATTGCGGAAACTTGGTTTATAAAGCCGTCTTCGAATTCACAAGAAGAAATTCAAGAAGCTCTGATCTTAGCCGAACCTGGAGATATTATCCAACTTGCTGAAGGATTTTATAAATTAAAACATGGTTTATCTCTGGATGTTGATGATGTATCAATTGTTGGCGCAGGGCACGAAAAAACTATTTTAAATTTCAAAGATCAAATTTCCAGTGCTCAAGGATTACTGGTCACTTCAAACCGAGTAGTTTTAAAAGATTTTGCTATAGAAGATGCAAAGGGCGATGCAGTAAAATCTAAAGGCTCAGATGAAATCTCATTCATTAATCTCAGAACTGAATGGACTAATGGGCCAGATTCAACCAATGGTGCTTATGGCATTTATCCAGTTGAATCAAAAAGAGTCTTAATCGATGGTTGTATTGCCATCGGCGCTTCCGATGCAGGAATTTATGTCGGTCAATCAGAGCAAATAATTGTTAGAAATACTCTAGCTAAATTTAACGTCGCGGGTATTGAAATAGAAAATTCTTACTATGCAGATGTTTACGATAATATTGCAACGCAGAACACAGGTGGAATTCTTGTTTTTGATCTTCCAAACCTTCCAAAGCAAGGTGGAAAATTTGTGAGAGTGTTTAATAATAGATCTTTTGATAACAATACTCCAAATTTTGCTCCCGAAGGAAATATTGTAGGCGAAGTTCCAAGCGGAACCGGTCTTGTCATCATGGCAAATTCTAACGTGGAAGTTTTTGACAATTCTTTTTCAAATAATTCCACTATTCATATTGCAGTAGTTTCTGGAGATTTAGAATCAGGTGATGAAAATTATTATCCCCATCCTAAAAGTATTCAAATCCACAATAATTCTTACTCTAATGTAGGTTATTCACCAGATGTTGATAGAGGGGATTTAAGCAAATTGTTAGTGGAAATTGCAGAAGGTGAAATGCCTGATGTTATTTGGGACGGTGTTTTACCTTTATCTCAAGCGATATTAGGACAACCACAGGATGAAAAATTAATTTTAAAAGAAAACGAATCAATTAAGTTCTTAAATCTTGATGCGCTTTGGTATTTTTTATTTTCATATTTTCATTCACCTAATAGAGACAAAACAGACTTTTCTGGAGATATAAAAGCTTTGCCTGCTGTCGAAGAATGGTAAAACAAATAATAGTTTTTTTTATTTTGCTGAACTCAGTTAATTTGTGGTCGGTGAACCTCGAGGCAATTTTATCTTCGAAGCCTGAAAAAAAATTATCAGATTATGAATTATTTGAGGATTTAACTAATCAATTACCCTCAGACGGTGTTCATCCTTACATACTGCATTCAGCTTTATTTTCTGATTACGCCGACAAAGAGAGATTTGTTTATGTCCCGGAAGGAGTCAAAGCTAAATTTAAACCTAATGAGGTTTACGAATTTCCTGTTGGCGCTGTTTTGGTTAAAACCTTTTCTTACTCTGAGACAACTTCAATGGGAAAAAAGTTATTAGAAACTAGATTATTATTAAATCAAGAAAATGGGTGGAAGGCTCACACATATGTCTGGAATGAAGAACAAACTGATGCGTTCTTAAAAGTTGCTGGATATACCTACGAAAATATTGAATTTCTTAAGAACGGTGAATTAATGCAGGTCAGCTATAGAGTTCCAAATCAAAATCAATGCAAAGAATGTCATTTAAAAAACAATGCCATTATGCCCATAGGACCAAAATCAAGAAATTTAAATTTTAGTATTCAGTACAAGGATGAGGAGGAGAATCAAATTTCTTTTTGGATAGAAAATGGTTTAGTTGAAAATCATATGCCCTTGGATCTTATAGTCAATTGGACTGATCAATCAGCAACTTTAAATCATAGGGCTAGAGCATATTTAGATATAAATTGTGGACATTGTCACCTATCCTCGGGGTCGGCAAGTAACACGGGACTTTACTTAAACTACACAGAAACTAATGATATGAATATTGGTATCTTTAAAAAACCAGTAGCAGCAGGAAGAGCTAGTGCCGATTTAAAATATTCTATTGTCCCGGGCAAGCCTCAAGAATCCATCTTATTACATAGAATGAATTCATTAGATCCTGGAGTGATGATGCCAGAATCTGGTCGAGCTCTTCTTCATAGCGAAGGAGTGGAACTAATAAATGATTGGATTGAAAATCTTCAATAAAAAAAGGGCTGTTTTACAGCCCTTTTTTTTGAGTCAGATAATTAATATCTTTTAACTACTTCAACCATGCTTACAGCATTAAGTTGTGAAATTTTGAAAGTTTTTCGAATAAATTTCTGAAATTCTTCTGTGGGCTCTCTAACTTGGGCTTGTTCTAGGTAGGATGTTAAGTCATTGAAACCACAGTAAGCTAAGTGTGTTCCGCTTTGACGAGTATATCCAGCTCCAAATGCTAATAACCCCCAAGAATCACATTCAGTGTTTGATTCCATCAATTCATCATACGCTTTTACGAATTTCATAGGATTTTGAACGGCAATTGAAAATACTTGAAAATACTCGCTTTGAGCTGTATCACCAAAACCTCTTAAAGGAAGTCCCATAATTTCTTGCGTAAATTCAATTATTGGATTTACAGTTTCAAAATATTTTTGAACACCAGGGCAGGTTGCAAACAAATTATTCCATTTAACAAATGCTGCATTGTCAGGAAAATTAACAACATATGTATGGGTGTTGCTTGATTCTCCATTAATTGCGTCTGCATTTAAGCTAACAACCACATCTCCTTTATCACAGTCTTCCCATAACTGATCTGTGGCAGCAACAATGTCTAAAGGATTTTCAGTTTGAAATCCATAGAAAACTGTAAACGGACCATCTTCAGCAAAGAAAAGAGGGGAAAAGAAGAGCGATAGAAGTAAAAGTATTTTTTTCATAGTCTCTCCATAGTTAATTTAAAAAAACTATATTAGCTAAAAACATCAGTAGATGTGAATAGTTAGTTAGTCTTTTTTTTAAAAACTTGGATGATTAAACCAATCGTGAAGAGAATGAAAAACAAAAGGTATCGAAAATCGGTAGTAAATCTAGGGTTTACTGGGACAGCAATAGTTTTGTCTAATGATCCAATTTTATAATCATGTCTGCCAAAAAAATCTGGATTAGTCGCTATATCGGCTAAGTCTCTTCTGCTTCGGTAGCGCATAATGACAACATAATCCCAAGTTTTTCCTTCTTCTATATTTAGTAAGTCTAAAGCATCAGAAACCACAGGACCTCCGAAAACTGGATGACATGCTCTAGAAAATAGATTCGGAAACATGAACTCGTTGTAATGACCTAAAAGATCCCATGCAGAAGCTCCTTGACCAGTTGCTGGAAGAATTGGAGGATTTTCATTTAGGTCCAGATAATTGACCATGTAAAAATCTTTTCCGTCGTCATTTTCAAGAAATTCTCTGAAGAGATCTTCAGTTTTAAAATCTTCTGACCCTTTTAATAAATATTCATTAATTTCATCAGCAGTCACTGGCCCAGATAAGTTTGTATACCAAATAAAAAAAGATAAGTAGATTCCTATCAATATTAACCAATGAATATTTTTCAACATTGATTTATTTTAATTTTCAATTTGAATTTTTCCAAATTCTTTGAGATATTTAATGAACTGTTTTTAACTAATTTATAAGGAGATAATCATGGCAATATTAAGAGTTCAAACCACAACAGCGAGAGAAGGAAAAACTGAAGAATTTAATTCTATGGTTCGAGAAGGAGCTGAATTAATGAATTCTAAAGGTATTAATACCGTGGTAAGAGTGAGTCATTCTGGCACAGAAAATATTGAAGTCTATTCAATTAATTTTTTTGAAAATTGGACACAATATGGAGAAGCTATGAATTTAATAATGACAGATTCAGACATGCAGGCATATTATTTCAAGGTAATCACTAGTTGGTCTGGAATTTCATTAGATAATTCAGAACTTGTTGAAGTTCCTGGTTTTGAGAAGGGTGCTGAAACTCAAGGGGCTGTAAGTATTTCAACTGCTTGGCAACCGATTCAAAAAAAAGGTAAGACAGGTAAATTTCTTAAATCTTGCAAGCAAGCTATGGAAATACACGAAAAATATGGAGCTAAAGTTAGACTGCTTCAATCTTTTGGCGGAAGGTATGCTGGTCAGTTTTTGTACCAAATGGGTTTTGAAAGTTTCGAAGCAATGGGTAAGGCACAAGACGCCGCAGCAGAAGAATTTGCCGCTTTTAATGCAAAACAGCCTATTACCGCTCAATTGGTTAATCAAGTCGTATTGAGATCTTCGACAGTTATTTAGTATTCAATCAAAGAGCCCTGTATGTCAGGGCTTTTTGGTGCCCCTGCTAGGAATCGAACCTAGAGCTGCCACTTAGGAGGCGGCCGTTTTATCCAATTAAACTACAAGGGCTTCAGAGAATAGTAGGATTATCTTCACCCTCGTAAACTTCTTCAGGATCAAACAATTTTTCTGTTTCAATGAATTTAAGATTGGTTTTATCTTCAAGAACTCTATAAAAACAAGATTTGTAACCTACGTGACAACTTGCTCCAGAACCTGCAACATTTACTCTAATAATCATGCAGTCTTGATCATCGTCGACTAAAATTTTGATAATTTCCTGTTTTAATCCACTGATGTCACCTTTTTTCCAAAGTTTTTTTCTGCTTCTACTCCAGTAGTGGGCTTCTCGTGTTTCTATAGATTTAGTTAAGGCTTCAGAATTCATATAGCCATGCATAAGGACTTCTCCAGTTGAATCTTCTAGCGTGATTACTGGAATTAAGCCGTTTTCATCGAATTTAGGCATAAAAGTTTTACCTTCTTCTACCTCTTCTATACTTATTCTCTTTCCAAATTGCTCTGTCATTAGGAATTCCTGCTTATATAATTTCGCTATAATAATCGAAATTCTTAGCTATGTTAACGATACAAGGACTATCTTACGCTTATTCAGATAGATTTTTGTTCAAAAATCTATCTTTTGACCTTAATCCTGGAGAAATAATTCAACTTAAAGGACGTAACGGTTCCGGAAAGACTACTCTGATCAAAGTTTTATGCGGAATTTTAAAAAATTATGAGGGCAAAATATCTTTTTTTACTAGTAGTCGGTCAGATGTGCAAAATGAAATCTTTTATTTAGGACATAAAAATGCTCTCAAACATGATTTAACTATCATAGAAAATCTAAAATACGATTTTCGAAGCGATGAAATTGAATTAGCTAAATTAAAAGATGCTTTAAGAACCCTTGGGTTAGAAGCGTATTTATTTACTAAAGTGTCTGATTTATCTGAGGGACAAAAAAGAAAAATTATTCTGTCTTCTTTTATTGCATCTAATAAATCTATTTATCTTTTAGACGAACCTTTGATTAATTTAGATGAGGAATCAAAAAAAATAGTTTCCAAAGAAATTAATAACAAAATAAAAAAAGGAGCATCGATTGTTTTCACATCTCATGAAGAAAACATCTTAGCGATAAAAGATATCAATCTAGACGAATACCAAGCATGATTTTTTTAAAAAGTTTTTTTTCTAGGGAAGTATTGATTTATTCAAAAAAATCTTCGAACGTCATTAGTCCCGTTATATTTTTTTTAATATGCATTGCTTTTTTTCCTTTAGCGATATCGAACGATCCTAATGAATTATCTAGATTAGCTCCTGGATTAATTTGGATATGTATACTTTTGGCTGGCATGCTGTCGATTCAAACTATTTTTAAAGAAGATTACGATGACGGTTCGTTAGATTTATTTTATGTGAGAAGGTTCTCAATGCTGCAAGTGGTGTTGATAAAGATTTTCGTTAATTGGATATTCACGGCGTTACCACTTATTTTATTATCTTGTTCAATGGTGTTTTTACTTTATTTTCCATTAGAAAAACTCTTAAATTTAATAGGTTCTTTATTTATCGGAACGCTAATTATTTCTTTTTTCGGAGCTTTAGCCGGCGCTCTTTCACTAGGAAGAAACTCTATTTTGGCATCAGCGATAATGTTACCTCTCAGTTTGCCAGTCCTAATTTTAGGTTCGAGTGCTTCAACTTACTCTAGCGAAAACATAACGTTTTTTATTTTATTACTGTTGGCGTTATTATTTTTTTCTGTGCCGATTATCTCAATTGCATGTATAGGAGCAATAAGACTTCATTATGAATAAGATATTAGGGTCAATAACACTTTTTTATCATAAGCTTGGCTCTTATCCTTGGTTTTATAGTATTTCTTCAAAATTATTGCCCATTTCAACTATTCTGGCATTTATGATTTTTTTATTAGGAATAGTGTGGGGAATTTTTTATTCTCCCAGCGATGTCACGCAGGGAGAAATTTATAGAATAATTTACATGCACGTACCCGCTGCATCTGTAGCGCAATCAATCTATTTTTCTCTAGCAATAGCAGGCTTTGTTTATTTAGTCTGGAAAATGAAAATGGCAGGTTTATTCATTAAAGCGATGGCTCCTATAGGAGCTTCTTTCACAATATTGGCTCTTATTTCAGGAGCTATATGGGGTCAACCAACTTGGGGAACATGGTGGGTATGGGACGCAAGGTTAACTTCTACTTTGGTTCTACTATTGTTTTATTTGGCAATAATTGGTTTGTATTCTTCTTTTGATAATAAAAAATCAGCTGACCAGGCAGTATCAATTTTAGCAATGGTAGGCGCTGTAAATTTACCGATAATTAAAAAATCAGTCGATTGGTGGAATACATTACATCAGCCCTCTAGTATTAGAATTTTTGAAGAATCAACCATCTCTTCTGAGATGTTATATCCTCTCCTGATTTGTATTTTGTCTTTTTATTTAATGGTTTTTGTTTTTGGGTTAATGGCCATGAGAACTGAAATTGCAAAAAGGGAAATGACTAAAGATTGGTTTAAAAAAATGGTAAAAAAAAATGATTGAATTATTTAGCGAAAATTTTCACTTATTGTCAGTTTGCTTTTTAACGATAATTATTCTTTTGTTTAATTATATTTGGCCCTTAATTAAACTTAATAAAATAAAAAAAAACTTAAAGAAAATTGAAACAACATAGGAAAAATAGAATATACGTTATTTTATTTGTAGGAATTTCAATTCTTATTTCTATTTTTTTAGTATTTTCTGCTTTGCAAGAAAATATTAATCTATTTTATTCCCCAACAGATCTTAAGAACAATCCTCCAGTGTCAGATAGATCTATAAGAGCAGGAGGATTAGTTAAAGAAAACTCTTTAAAAAGGGATAAAGATTCATTAAAAATTAAATTTGAAATTACAGACTTAAAAAACACTATTTCTGTATCTTATGAAGGACTGTTACCAGATTTATTCAAAGAAAATAAAGGAGTTGTGGCAACAGGGTATTTTTATTCAACTTCAAACGAATTTATAGCTTATGAAATATTGGCTAAACATGATGAAAACTATGTACCAAAAGAGGTAAAAAAAGCTCTTGAGTAATATGATTCCTGAAATTGGTAATATTCTGTTAATTCTTGCATTCTCAGTTTCATTATTGAGTTTTATAAGTGCAACTTATTCATATTATGCCGATATAAAAATCTTTGATCTCAGTAAAAATATTTATTTAATATTTACTTTATTATTAGCTAGTTTTTTTATTCTTGAATTTTCTTTTTTAACTGATGATTTTAGTGTCCTTTATGTAGCTAATAATTCTAATCCGAATCTTCCGATGTATTACAAATTTTCGGCTCTCTGGGGCGGTCATGAAGGATCGCTTTTGCTTTTTGTATTAATAATAAGTATTTGGATGGTGGTTTTTAATTTGCTAAGTTCATATTCAAAGATTGAAGAAAAAAATCTTGTTCTTTCATTTGCTCATTTAATTCTATTTTCGTTATTAGGATTTATTATTTTCTCTTCAAATCCTTTTGAAAGACTAATTCCAATTGCCTCAATGTCTGGCACTGACCTCAATCCATTGCTTCAAGATTTTGCTTTCACCATCCATCCTCCGATTCTCTATCTTGGTTATGCAGGGCTAATAATTCCTTTCTCACTTGCTTTAGCTAGATGTTTTAATGTTTCAGAAGGTTGGACGATGTATATAAGAAATTGGACTGTAATTTCATGGTCTTTTTTAACTTTAGGTATTGCTTTAGGCAGTTGGTGGGCTTACTACGAGTTAGGTTGGGGTGGTTGGTGGTTTTGGGATCCTGTTGAAAATTCTTCTTTAGTCCCTTGGTTATTAGCAACGGCATTATTTCATTCAGCTATTGTAAGTAATTCAAGAAAAATTTTTAATAATTGGACCATACTATTATCAATTCTCAGCGTCATTGGATGCTTTATAGGAATGTTCCTAGTTAGATCTGGAATTCTAACTTCTGTACATTCTTTTGCTTTAGATCCTGAAAGGGGCTTGATACTTCTTTTGATTACATTAGCAATCACTTTGTATTCTTTTTTTATTTTTTTTAGATCAGATATTTCAGATAATAATTCATTAAATTATTCGATTATTTCGAAAGAGTACTTTCTATTAATTAATAATTTATTCTTAGTGATACTTGCTGTAATAATTCTATTTGGAACGGTCTATCCTATTTTTTATGAAATTTTCAGTGATGGTAAGACCATAAGTGTCGGAGCGCCATATTTCAATCTAGTTACGGTTCCCATAGCTTTTTTTCTAGCTTTTTTTCAAGGCTATGGTGTTCTTACGAACTGGGGCTCTTCAGCAAATTCAATCAAATCTTTTCTAATTACTGTAAGTTTGATGATTTTTATTTCATTTATTTTTTCTTATTTAATATTCAATTTTCTCAGTTTGTTTAATGTATTAGGCATCATCATGATTTCATTTATTCTTTCAGGAGTCATAATTTCTGCATTAAAAACTTATAATGACAAGAAAATCTTCCTTAATAAATTAGGAATGAACCTTGCTCACATTGGAATTGCAGTAACTATTTTTGGAATCGGCGTGGTTTCAAGTCATTCCAATTCAAAAGAGGTTATTTTAGAAATTGGAGAAAGTGCGACGTTAAGTAATTATGAATTTACTTTGATCGCAGAAGATTTCAAAGAAGAACCTAACTTTTATTCACAGATAGCTATTTTTAATGTAGAAAATCTTGGTAACGGAAAGAACTTTGACTTAAAACCAGAAAAGTCTTTTTATCCTGCATCTAGAAGCATTATGACAGAATCCGCTATTGCAATTACTCCAAAGGAAGATGTTTACATAAGTTTGAGTGAAAGACTTGACTCAGGAGAATGGATTGCCAAGTTACAAACCAAGCCTTTTGTTAGGTTTATATGGTTGGGTTCAATTTTGATGTGCTTAGGAGGAATCTTTTCTTTTTCTAGAAGAATGTTTGTTAAATGAATAAAAATTATCTAATACTATTGCCTTTGGTATTTGTGGGAATAATTTCATTACTTTTTGTGTGGAATTTAAATTCTGAAAAAAAAGAACCTTTAATAGTTTCTGATATTCCTTATTTTAATATGACTGACTTAAATGGAAAAAAGATTGATCAATCAATATTTAAAGAAGATGAGTATAAATTAATAAATGTCTGGGCGACTTGGTGTATTAATTGCAAATTAGAACATGGATTTTTAATGTCCTTAAAAAATCAAAATTTTAAAATCATTGGTCTTAATTACAAAGATAATTTAGAAAAAGCAAACAAATGGCTTATTCAGTTCGGGAATCCCTTCAGTAACAATATATTAGATCAAAAGGGCGAGTTAGGCTTTGAATTAGGAGTTGCTGGAGCGCCTGAAACTTATTTGGTTAATAAACAAAATAAAATTTTATATAAACATATTGGCATAATGGATGAGAAAATCTGGAATAAAAATTTTCTCCCTTTAATAAATGATTAAACTATTAATTTCTTTGTTATTTATTTCTGCATTGAGTTTTGCTGAAACAAATCTTTTCTCGTTTGAATCTGAGGCTCAAAAAAACTTATTTGATGAATTAACTTATGAAATAGGTTGTCCGCTATGCGCTGGTTCAAATGTAAGCGGCTCATCTGCACCAATTGCCTTGGATATTAAAGATTTCATTTACATGGAAATTTCAAAAGGAAAAACCAAATCTGAAATAAAAGATCAAGTAGCAAGCAAATTTGGAGATGATGTTTTATTCTCTCCACCTCGAAATTTATCGACTTTGTTACTATACATTTTCCCATTGATTTTAGTATTTTTGGCATTGTTAGCTTTATTTAAAATTAAACATAAATGAATCAAACTTACAGCGTTGTCATTTCTTTGTTAATAACAGTATTTGTATATTTTTATTTCTTCGGTATTGATAACCTTAAGAGCTTACAGTTCTCTAATTTTTATCAAAACTCTGAAACCCAGGTTTTAGCAGAAAATCTGAATAATAATGTTAATTCTCTATTGGAGAGTAAACTTTCCTCTGAACAACTTTATTTACTCGCAGCGGATCTCTCTTCAAAAAGGTTTTATGATCAGTCAACAAAGGTTTATAAAGAATTTATGGATAGGTATCCCAATCTGATTGATTCAGATATTTATGCAAGATATGCAGAGTCTATGTACTTAAAAAATACAAAGGAATTTGATGAAATTATTTTAAAAAATATAGAAAACTCTCTCTTTTTAGATCCATCAAATTATAAAGCTCTAACTTTAAAGGGGCTTTTTTTCTATAACGATGAAAATTATCAGGAATCTCTTAAACATTGGGCAATAGCACTAGACAATGTGGAATCAGATGAAGAAAAAAAATCACTCATTATTGTTATGAATGCTGCAATAAAAGCTTTAGAAGAATAATTTTTTTACATGATTGATTGCTAGAAATCATATAAAATAGTGTTTTCTATATTGGTATGAGGTTAAAAAACATTAGCCTATCAGGTTTTAAATCTTTCGTTGATCCAACGAAGATAGCCTTCCCCAGCGAAATGTCAGGAGTTGTAGGCCCCAATGGTTGCGGTAAATCTAATATCATTGATGCTGTCAGATGGGTTATGGGTGAAATTTCAGCTAAAAATCTTAGAGGAGAATCAATGGCAGACATCATTTTTAATGGTTCCTCCTCAAGAGCGCCATCAGCTAGAGCATCAGTTGAGCTTTTATTCGATAACGACGATGGCAGAATTGGTGGAGAATATTCTTCTTATTCAGAAATCAGCGTGAAAAGAACTGTAGATATAGATGGTAAATCAACTTACTACTTGAATAACTCAGAATGCAGAAGAAAAGATATAACCGATATCTTTTTAGGCACGGGATTGGGTCCAAGAAGTTATGCGGTTATAGAACAGGAAATGGCAACTAAGCTTATTAGCTCAAAACCAGAGGAGTTAAGAGCATACATTGAAGAGGTCGCTGGCATCTCGGTTTACAAAGAAAGAAGAAAAGAGACAGAATCAAGGATTAAAAGAACTAAAGAAAATTTAAATAGGGTATCTGACTTGCAAGATGAAATTGATCGACAGCTACTAAAGTTAAAACAACAAGTTAAGTCCGCGGAGAGATACAATGAACTTAAAGATAAAGAAAAAAAATTAAATTCTCTTCTTAAAACTTTCAATTGGCAGCAAAAAACTGAAGCCGCAACAAAGTTAAATTTATCGATTAAAGAAATTGAATTAGAGATAGAAAAAGTAAATTCTAATAAACAAGGAATTCAATCTACAATCGATAAATCAAAAGTTAGACAGGATGAAATCCAACTAGAAATAAATAAAACTCAAGAAGAGTTTTATTCAAGTGGAGCTAAGCTCTCAAAGTCTGAGCAAGAACTTGTATTCTTGAAAGGGCAAAGAAATGACTTGATTCAACAAGAAGCTAATTTAAAAAATGAAATTAGAAATTTTGAAGGATTACACGAGAGAAACAATAATAAATTAATTGAGCTTCAAGCAGAGCTAAAAGAAAAAGAACCGTTGCTTCAAAAAATGGATGCTTCAATCTCTCAGCTTGATGGTGCTCTGTCTCCGATTTTTTTATCCAAACAACTGTTGCTGGAGGTTGAAGAATTAAAATCGAACCTTGAGACTTATAGAAGAGATTTTAATAATTTCAAAGCGAAAAATTTAGAAGAAACCCTTGATACAGTTTTAAAATTTGACAGCAAAATAAAAAAACTCGTAGAAGCTATAGAAAATCAGACTTCGAAACAGGAAGAGAAATTTACTGTTCAAAAAGACAAGTTATTGAGCTTGAGTTCTGAAATTACAAATTTGAAAGTCAAGATAGCTCAAATTTCTAGTGAAAAAGAATCTTACATAAATGATGAAGAAAATAAGAAAAATCAGCTTGTACAAGTTTCCTCTGATATTAGCGCATTAGACGAGCCAATTAAGAAACTGGAAATAGATATAAAGCCTTTACTAGATTCTAGAAGTTCCGTAGAAGATTCTTTGACTGAAATAAGAAATGAATTTTCTAATCTTTCTGAAGAAATAAGAACTCTTGAACGATCTTTGCATGAGTCTGATATAGAAATAGAAAGAATCCGTAAAGATTCGCAGGATTCAAAAATAAATAGACAAGGCTATCTTTCTGAAGCTGAAATTTACTTGAAACAGCTTGAAAAAGATGGGTATGACATTAATGTCCTTTTAGATGAATTGTCAGCAAATGACACTGAAGAAAACTTCATCGATGAAATAACGAAAGTAGAACAGTCTATAGAAAGAATTGGTCCAATTAATCTAGCAGCAACAGAAGAATTTAAAATTGAAGAAGAAAGAAAAAAAGAAATCGTCGATCAAATTGAAGAGTTAGAAAGCGCATTGAAAACTCTAGAAAATGCTATCAAAAAAATTGATCAAGAATCAAAGACGTTGTTTAAAGATACTTATGATAGTTTGAATATAAAGATTGCTGAACTATTTCCCAAATTATTTGGTGGTGGTCATGCAAAATTAGAAACAACTTCAGATGATATCTTAGATACAGGTATCGTTTTTAAAGCAATGCCGCCTGGTAAGAAAAACGTTAATGTATCTCAGTTATCGGGAGGGGAGAAAGCATTGTCTTCCATAGCTTTAGTTTTTTCTTTCTTTTCTTTGAATCCAGCTCCTTTCTGTATTTTGGATGAAATTGATGCTCCCTTAGATGACTTTAATACCTCAAGATTTATTAATATGGTTGAAGAAATGTCTAATCAAGTTCAATTTATATTTGTCACTCACAACAAAATTTCTATGGAAAAAAGTAAACATTTGATAGGAGTTACAATGCAAGAACCGGGTGTTTCAAGATTAGTGACAGTTGATATAGATGAGGCGATTAAATTAGCAGCGGTATAATGAGCATTAATGAAATAATAATAATTCTTTTAGGTTTAGCAATATCGGTAACATTAATTTTGATATTCAAAAGAATTTTTTTTGGAAAAAAATCAGCAATAGAAATAAATAAGAAAGTAAATTCGAGAGAATTATTTGAACCAACACTAAAAACCGACGAAGAAGTTATTAGCGAACCATCCGAAATTGATGATTTAGAAACGTTTGAGGGAGAGGCTGAGTATGATTCTGTTTTCCGTGCGGAAGAAAACTCAGATCTTATTACCATTCATTTAGAAGCTGAAGAACAAGTCTTTGAATACCAAAATTTAATTAATTTTCTTGAAAGTTCTGAATTCAGCTTCATTGATGAAGGTGGTTGGTTCAGGATAATTTTAGAAGATGGAAATAATTTTATGTTTGTTAATGGATTAAACCCCGGTAAATTTTCGGAGGATGAAAATATTTTATCTACTTCTGTAATGACTTTAATTTATTCAATGAAACCTAAGAGTAATTCCGTCAATGCATTGACAGAATTAATTAGATTTTCTGAAATAACAGCTAAAAACTATTCCACTCAAATATTAGATGCCGATAGAAATATTCTCACTCAGCAAATGGTTGAACATTACTCTCAGATTGCCGAAGAGTTTGATTTAAATAATATTGCTTAGTATATGGTATCGAAAGAAGATATCCAGAAAGAACACATTTATCTTAAAGAGACAATAAGATTCCATAATAATAAATATCATTCTGAAGATAATCCTGAAATATCAGATCAAGAATTCGATCAACTTTTTAAACAATTAAAGGAGCTTGAAAAAAAATATAACTTTTTAGATATTTCTGATTCGCCTTCGAACTTAGTTGGAGCAATAAAACTATCCGAATTATCATCTTTTGAACACTTAATACCAATGCTATCCCTAGACAACGCATTTAGTGAGGAAGACTTAAGTGATTTTGAAAAGAGAAATCAAAATAAGATCAAAGAAAAAGTAAATTTTTCATATTTAGTGGAGCCAAAAATTGATGGAGTAGCAATAAGTCTATTTTATAAAAAAGGTATTTTGACAAAAGCGGGTACAAGAGGTGACGGGGTAGTTGGTGAAGAAGTCACGCATAATATTAAAACGATTTCGGAAATTCCTAAATCTTTAACAAATAATTTTCCTGACGAAATAGAAATTAGGGGAGAAATATTTGTTGAATTAAATGATTTTAAAAAAATAAATCAAAACTTTAAAAAAAGAGGTCAAAAGGTCTTTGCTAATCCTAGAAATTTTGTAGCAGGAAGTATAAGACAGTTGGATTCGAAAATTGCATTAGAAAGACCATTAAAAGTTTTCTGTCATAGTGTAGGTTTTATTTCCAAGGGGAATTTCTTTAACACTCAAAAAGAAATGATTAGCAAGTTCAAAGATTGGGGGCTTCCAGTTTCCGATGAAATTTACTTTTGTGAAAATCTCGACAAAGTAAATAGACAAATACTTAAAATGACAGCTAAAAGAGAAAAATTAAATTATGAAATAGACGGAATAGTTGTAAAAATTAATGATAAATCACTTCAAGAAAGATTGGGTAATTCTTCTAGATCACCAAGATGGGCTATTGCTAAGAAATTTTTAGCAGAGCAAGGAGAGACTGAGATTCTTTCAATTTCCTTCCAGATGGGTAGAACGGGAGTTTTGACTCCTGTAGCAAATTTAAAACCTGTAAAACTGGGAGGAGTAACAATCTCTAATGCTACGCTACACAATATGGATGAGGTAAAAAGACTAGATGTACGAGTAGGTGATTATGTAAAAATAATAAGGGCTGGAGATGTAATTCCAAAGGTAACCGAAGTTATTTTAAAAAAAAGGAAGCCAAATAGAAAAAAAATCTTGATGCCTAGCTCTTGTCCAACTTGCAGTAATCCAGTTTCTTTTTTTGAGCTTAACACTCCACTATTGGATACAAGTTTATTATCAACTACTAATAAAAATTGTTTTGGGTTCTCTCAATTTAAAGAAACCTTAAAACATTTTGTTTCAAGAAATGCGATGGATATTGATGGTCTAGGACAAAGGACAATTGACTTATTTATTGAAAAAGAATTTATTAAATCTTTACCAGATCTTTTCAAAATTACATCAGAAAATATTTTATCTTTGGAAGGTTTTGCTGATAAATCAACTAAGAAGCTTTTGGAATCTATTAAGTCAAGTTTGAAAACCGATCTCTACAGATTTATCTACGCCCTTGGCATTAAAGAAATAGGTTTAGAAACTTCTAAAAATTTATCTAATTTTTTTACCTCTTTAGATAAATTATCCAAAGCATCTTACGATGATTTTATTTCAGTCAACGATGTTGGTGAAGTAGCTGCTAGTAATTTAGAAAAATTTTTTTCCAACGAAAAAAATTTGAGTCTTATTCAAGAATTAGTAAAGTTAGGCCTTGATCTTAAGCCTCCAGTTACTGTCAAGACAAGTCATTTAACTGATAAAACGATTGTTATAACTGGCAAATTATCGGGTTATTCAAGAGAAACATTAAAATTTAAATTAGAAGGTTTAGGGGCAAAAATTTCAAATAGTGTTTCTAAGAAAACAGATTTCTTAATTGCTGGAGAAGATTCAGGATCAAAACTTCAAAAGGCAAAAGAGTATGATGTTAAAATCGTTACTGATTCTAATTTAGAAAAATTTATCTCAAATTCATGAAATTAGTAAACTTGACTGTATTAATCTTACTATTGAGTTCTTGTGCAAATTCTCCCCCAAAAAGTCCTAATGATATTTGCGAAATCTTTGATGAAAAAAGAAGTTGGTATAAAGCGTCAATAAGAACTTATCAAAGATGGGATATAGAGCCTTCAATAACTTTGGCTTTCATTAAACAAGAATCAAGTTTTCAACAAGGTGCAAAACCTGATAGGGAAAGAATTTTTTTTGGCCTTATACCTTGGAAAAGACAAAGTAGTGCTTATGGCTATGCGCAAGTTATTGATGGAACTTGGGAACTATACAAAAAAGAAGCCGGAAGAACGTTTGCCTCAAGAACTAATTTTTCAGATTCCGTTGATTTTATAGGTTGGTATAACAACAGAAATAGTAAGAATTTAGGAATTTCAAATAAAAATGCAAGATCTCTTTACTTAGCCTACCATGAAGGCCCTGAAGGATTTAGAAAGGGTAGCTACAGATCAAAGCCATGGCTCCTAGGTGTAGCTGATAAGGTTCAAAGATCCGCTAATAATTACCGTAGGCAATTTACAGAATGTAAAGATGATCTTAAAAATCCTTTTTACTTCCTATTTAATTAGACTTATCACCAGTAGGAATTTCATTAAAAGGAACATCTTTATCAAGTCTGACATCTTGAGGCATACCCAAAACTTGTTCAGCAATAATGTTTCTTAGAATTTCGTCTGTTCCTCCAGCAATTCTAATTAAAGGAGCTCCTAACAAGCTTCCATGATATTTAAGGTTCCCCTCACTATTTATTCCAGCTTGATCAAGAATATCCATACCAAAATTAGCAATGTCTTGAAGTTTATTGGCACTGACAATTTTTGTAATAGAAGCTTCTGGTCCAGGCGTATCACCTTTGGATAGAGCAGAAATTCTTCTCATTTTTGTATTTTTCAAACCCGAATACTCACAATACCAATCAGCAAGCTTTTCTCTAACCGCTGAATTTTTAACCGCAGGTTCACCATAAAAGTCATTTTCTTTTGCAAGCTCAAATATCTCCTTGAAGTCGACACCAGAAGCGTCACCAACAGCTAAACGTTCGTTCATTAAAGTAGTAAGTGCAACTCTCCAACCATCACCTACATCACCCAACCTTTGTGAGTCAGGAATTTTAACGTCAGTGAAATAGACTTCATTGAAATTAGCACCACCGTTGATTTGTTTTATCGGACGAATTTCTATTCCTGGCGATTTCATATCCAAGAAAAAATAAGTTAAACCTTTATGCTTTGGTGCATTGAAATCACTTCGAGTGACTAAAATTCCCCAATCAGAATAATGAGCACCTGAGGTCCAAACTTTTTGTCCGTTTATTGTCCAGGTATCTCCATCTAATTCAGCTTTAGTTTTTATTCCAGCTAAATCCGAACCTGCTCCAGGTTCACTAAATAACTGACACCATATTTTTTCTCCTTTAGCCATAGGTGGAAGATGTTCTTTTTTTTGTTCTTCCGTTGCATACATCATCATCACTGGACCAGCCATTCCTTGACCAATTTCAAAAAAACCTCCAGGAATAGCATATTTTGATTCCTCTTGCGCCCAAATGACTCTCTCTATTGGAGTAGCATCTCTACCACCGTAGTCCTTAGGCCAATGCAAACAAGCCCAGCCAGCATCATACTTTATGGTTTGCCATTTTTTTGCAAGTTCTAGAGCTTTATTCTCATCTTGAGAGTTCTTAGAAGGCTCTGCCGAAGATTTAGCACTTTTATCATTCGACGATTTTTCGTTTTCGAATTTTTCAAAATTTGCTTTGAGCCATTCAGATGCCTCTTTTCTGAATTTTGCTTCTTCTGGAGTATCGTTAAAGTCCATAATTACCTCTTTTTTTTATAAGTAAACCAATTTTTAATAACAATTACTAGCACTATAACTGAACATTATATCTGTAAATTACTTTTTTCTATTGAAGAAATAAGCTTTTCTTTCCACACACCCTGGCTACCAATGTTACTTGCTAGTAACCTAGATCTTCTATAAAACAAATGACAATCAAATTCCCAAGTCGCACCCATTCCCCCGTGAGTTTGAATATTCTCTTTAGAACATTCGTAAAACGCTTTAGTTGCACTAACTCTTGCGGTGGCAGCAGCGGTGGGCAACTCTGCCGCTTCATTTGAAAGAGCCCATGCTCCAAAATAACAATTGGACCTTGCAAGTTGCAACGAAATATACATGTCAGCAATTTTATGCTTGATTGCCTGAAACGATGCAATTGATCTTCCAAAGGCATATCTTCCTTGAGCATAATCTTTAGCCATGTTCATTGCAGCTTCAGCTCCTCCAATTTGCTCGAAAGAAAATAAGACTGCAGATTGGTCAAGAATTTTTTCAATTTCCAACCACCCATCTGCAATCAATTCTTTGGCTTCAGCGTTATTAATTTCTATATTTGCATGAGATCTGGATGGATCAAAAGTATCTAGCGAAGATATGTTTATAGATTCATCTTTTAAATTAACTAAATAAAGACCTATACCTGAATCGTTTTTTGCTGAAACAATAGCAAAATCTGCAACATCTGCATCTGGAACAGCTGCTTTGGTTCCATTAATCTTTCCAGACCCAAAACTACAATTAATACTTTTTTCTATAGGAAAACCTGAAGATTCAGCATGAGCGAAAGTTCCTATGATTTCTCCAGAAGCTAACTTGGGTAAATATTCTTTTTTTAGATCTTCGTTTGCACAATTTAATATTGCTGTTGTGGCTAAATAGACACTTGAAGAATAGGGAACCGGGGCAATAGCTCTTCCAAGTTCTTCGGCAACAACACATAGTTCTAGATAACCCATGCCAATACCTCCAAATTCTTCTGGAATAGTGACAGCGGTAAGCCCCATAGCTACCAAAGAATCCCATAACTCTTTATCAAATTTATCTTCTCCTTCAAGGATTGTTCTATTCCTTTTTAAAGAATTTTCTTTATCAAGAAGTTTACGAACCTCATCCTTCATAGCCATTTGTTCGTCTGAAAACTCAAAATTCATTTTTTCTCCCTTTAAAATGTTATTTCTATAAAATATAAATCTACAATGAATCAGGACAAATTAAAAGCAAATAAGTTGTCAGATAGAGGATTAACAACGAGAAAATTTCTCGTTTCTTCACAAGTTCCGCCTAGATCTCTGGTCATTCCAATTATATTACTGGGTCTTTTTTTATTCTTTTTTTACTGGTTTTACAGTGGGCTTAATCAGCAACAAGATAATTTAAATTCAATGAATTCGAGATTGATTTCTGTTGAGGAATCTTTTCAAACTCAATCTAACAATGCCGATGAAAAGGTGGGCTCTATTTTGCAAGACATTAAACTTTTAAATTCTGAAGTAAGAAAATTATGGGACTTAAGCAATAAAAAAAATAAAAAAAATATTTCTTTACTTGAAAATAAAGTAAACGAAATAACTGAAGCGACAAATTCAGCTGCGGAAGATTATTTGCAAATTAATGCTAGCCTAGAAAGTTTAAATAAGTCTATGTTTGACCTAGAAGGCCGCATAGCAAAGTTATCTGCACTAGAACTTAATTCTAGTTCGTATGAAAAAAAATTTGATGATTTAGCTGAGGCAATCGATGCGATTGATGCCTATAGGCTTCAGATCAATCAAAGGCTATTAGCCATCGATGAACGGCTAAATGAATCTAACTTGAATCCATAACCAAATTAGATTAATTTAAGCCTTCTTAAGCGGATATGGTGGAATTGGTAGACACGCTGGTTTTAGGTACCAGTGCCGAAAGGTGTGGGGGTTCGACTCCCTCTATCCGCACCAAAATTTAAGCTCTATTCAAATGTTCTACCAGAAGAGTAGGGATTTTTATTTCATCAAATTTAACTGTTGCAACTAGGGTATCTTTTTTTCTCCCTTTTCTTACCTCACTTACGTTTATGTTATTTTGAGAAAGTCTCTCACATGTACTTTCAATATCTTTTGTTTTCCAAGCTAGACCCCAAAACACATCTTCACCAGGAACTTTATTATCAATGACTTCTATTGTTGAATGTCCTGTTCTAAAGAAAAGCATTCTTCCTCCCCATTCCTCTACCAACTGGTCTAATGCTAATCTTACTCCAAGTTTTTCTTTATAAAGATTTACTATTTTATCTCCATCATTAGTTGTGACTACTAAGTGGTCTAAAGCAAATAAATCAGAAATATTTTCTGACCTACTTAAAGGAGTATCATAATAATTTAAAGATAATTTAAAGTTTTCCGATTGATTTAAATTTCCTGAAATAAAATTCAGTGATTCATTTCCTATACTTTCTTTTACATTAATAGGAGGAGATATTAATGTTTTATCTAAAAACTCTTTATTTTCCGCTACAAGAGAAAAACCATACAACCCACCAATAGTATTTTTAATAAAGAAATTTTCTAATTCATTGTTACTTTTTGTATTCAGAGTTGAAAGCAATTCAAATTGAATATTTTCGAAATTATAAATTAAACTTCTATATCCAAGATTCTCTTCGATAACTTCATAACTTGGAGATGTATCGAAAAAACAATCAAAAGTTTTTTTAGCACTTAATAAATCTTTTGCCGCTACAGTAATTCTGTCTATTGAACTAATCATTCAGTATGGTGATATAACTGAATAAATATTACTAATTTTTTAGGAAATGTGTAAAATTTCTAATGTTTTAAAGGAGAAATATATTATGAATTTTGATCATTCAGATAAAACAAAAGAATTATTAGGAAAAATCCAACAATTTATGGATGACCATCTTTATGAAGGGGAAAAAATTTATCATGAACAGCATGAAGCCCTTCGTGCTGCAGGAAACCCTTGGCAGCAGCCAGCCATATTAGATGAATTGAAAGATAAAGCTAAAGCTGCCGGACTCTGGAATCTATTCCTTCCTGAGTCGGAATATGGTTATGGATTAACAAACTTGGAATATGCTCCATTATCTGAGTTGATGGGAACAGTAGGGATTGCTTCAGAAGTATTTAATTGTTCTGCTCCCGATACCGGAAACATGGAGGTTCTAGACAAATATGGATCTGATGAACAAAAGAAAGAATGGTTAGAACCTTTACTTGCTGGTGAAATTAGATCCGCTTTTGGAATGACCGAACCAAATGTTGCTTCTTCAGATGCGACTAACATTTGTAGTTCTATAGTAGAAGATGGCGATGAATACGTAATAAATGGCGAAAAATGGTGGACTTCAGGTGCTGGAGATCCAAGATGTAAAATTATTATTTTTATGGGAGTTTCTAATCCTGATAATCCTAAACATCAAAGACAATCACAAATTTTAGTGCCGATGGATACTCCAGGAGTAGAAATTTTAAGAATGATGACAGTCTTTGGAAATGATGATGCGCCACACGGGCATGCTCACATGAAATTTACGAATGTTCGCGTTCCGAAATCTAATATGATCCTTGGAGAAGGTAGAGGTTTTGAAATTGCTCAAGGAAGGCTTGGCCCTGGAAGAATTCATCATTGTATGAGAACAATTGGAGTTGCCGAAAGAGCTCTAGATTTACTTTGCAAAAGATCTCTTGAAAGAGTTGCTTTCGGTAAGCAACTAGCTGAGTTAGGTGGCAACTATGACGTTATCGCTGATTGTAGAATGGAAATAGAGATGTGTAGATTACTAACATACAGAGCTGCTGACAGAATGGATAAATTGGGTAATAAGATTGCTAAATCGGATATTGCCCAAATTAAGGTTGCTGTTCCAAAAATGGCTTTATCTGTAATTGATAAAGCTATACAAATTCATGGTGGCGGGGGAGTTTCGCAAGACACTCCTTTAGCAAGAATGTATGCAGGAATGAGGACTCTAAGATTAGCAGATGGTCCAGATGAAGTTCATAGAAGGACTGTGGCTAGGATAGAACTTAGTAAACATCAAGCTGCTCAGGCAAACGTAAAAGATATTAAATCTAAATCTGCTCAAGGCTAACTTCTAAGTTATCCTTAATTATGAGCAAGGATCAAACTGAAGGATTTGTTTGTACAAATCTTTCAGATGATTTATCTAATCTTTCTATCAAAGAAATACCTATTCAATCTTTATCTGAAGATAGTTTAAGAATATCTATAAAAGCTGCATCTTTAAATTTTCCAGATTTGTTAATGACTCAGGGAAAATATCAAAACAAACCTGAACTTCCTTTTGCATTAGGTATGGAGGGCGCTGGGATTGTTACAGAAATTGGATCTGATGTTGACACATTTAAAGAAGGTGACGAAGTCATGTTTGGTAGTTGGGGACATGGAGCAATTGCTAGAGAGATAGTGCTTCCATCAAAAATGGTTTCTTTAAAACCAAAAGAATTTTCTTTTGCTGAAGCAGCCGCTTATAAAACAGCATATTTAACAGCTTATGTCGGGCTTATAAGAAGAGGCAGTTTAGCCGATGGTGAAACACTATTAGTTCACGGAGCTTCAGGTGGAGTTGGTATGGCAGCCGTTCAATTAGGAAAGTTATATGGTGCAAATGTTATTGCAACTGGAACATCTAATGAAAAATTAGATCTTGTAAAATCTTGGGGAGCGGATTCAATTGTTAATACCTTAAAAAATGGAAAAACTTCGTTTAGAGAAGAAGTTAAAGAGCTGACAAATGGAAAAGGTGCTGACGTAATATATGATCCAGTTGGAGGAGATGTTTTTGATGAGTCTATCCGATGTATAAATTGGGGAGGGAGATTATTAGTGATTGGCTTTGCAGCAGGAAGAATTTCAAGTCTTCCCGTAAATTATCCGCTCATCAAAGGATTTTCAGTGATTGGTGTCAGAGCTGGTGAATATGGTAGACGAGACCCAGAACGTGGAAGGGAAAATATAGACATCATTAATTCCTTAGCTAACGAAGGAAAACTCAAGCCGTATATTTGTAAAATATTTGAATTTAAAGATTCTTTAAAAGCATTAGAGTTTTTGAGAGATAGAAAATTGATTGGAAAAGTTGTTGTAGCTATTTCTTGATTTTATTTCTTCTGCATCTCTCACTGCAGTATTTGACTTCCTTCCAATTCTTTTCCCATTTTTTCCTCCATGTAAATGGTTTGTTGCAAACTGGGCAAATTTTTTCTAAATTTTTTTTATTCATTTTGTGAACGAATTCATGAAACCTTCAGCTTTTAAAAAAATGTCATTTTTCCTGTCTGCATTCATTTTATCTAAAGCTCTTGGAATTATTGAGAGTCTTGGATTTGATTTAAAAAAAGCAAGATTGTCGTTCATAAATTTCCAATAAAGTCCGTCTACTACTTCGCACCAATCACCCTTTTTATAATTACTCATTTTTAAAAGATAATTAGAGCCACATGAATATGGTTTTGTTGCGAATATTCCTCCATCAGCAAAAGTACCCATTCCGAAAACATTTGGCGTCATGACCCACTCAGACGAATCAATGAACATTTCCATAAACCAATGGTAAATTTCTTTGGGATCAATTCTTGCCAAAGTCATAAGGTTACTTATGATCATCAGCCTTGGAATATGATGCGTGAAGCCATATTTCAAGCAGTTTTTGATAGCATCATCGAGTGGAGGAATTCCTGTATCGCCTGTATACCATTCTTTAGTCAATTTCTTAGTGTGATTGAAGAAATTTGATTTCGATTCTTCAATGCCTTTTAAATGATAAGTTCCCCTTATGAATTCTCGCCATCCAATGATTTGTCTGATAAATCCTTCTAGAGAATTTAAAGGGATATTTTCTTTATTAGCATAAGTTATAGATTTATTGACTACTTCGAGAGGGGTTAACAGTCCTATGTTTAACAACGGACTCAAAGCACTGTGGAATATGAAATTATAGTCTGTATGAATTGCATCTTCATAAGAACCAAAATTATGAAACCTATAAATTAAAAAGTTATCAAGCCATTTTAGAGCGTCTTTTCTATTTATAGGAAACCAAGAGTTATCCAGTTCACCATAATGATTAGAAAATTTAAAATCAATTGTTTTCTTTAAATCCAAGTATTCGGAAGAATATTTAATTTTTGGAAGACAAGGAATTTCCATATTCTTGGGAAGTTTTTTTCTATTTTCGGAGTCATAAGACCATTTTCCTCCAATAGGTTTTCCGTCTGACATCAAGACATTCATTTTCTTTCGCATCATTTGGTAAAAAGAAACCATCCTTAGAGGTTTGTTGCCAAAAAAATCTTTGAATTCATTTCTACCACAAAGAAACATGGGTGAAGATATTTCGTTTGACGAAATTTTTACTTTTTTCAAAAATTTACTAAATTGATTAGCAAACTGACTATCTTCGATTTCAAAATAATGAATTTTGGTTATTGAATTTTCTTTGATGGTTTTTTCAAGTAATTCCAAGTAGGGAATATCAAATAATTTTTTATCTATGTCATGATAAATAACTTCAATTCCATTTGATTCTAGATCTTTCTTATATTCACGCATAGCGCCTAAAAAAAACAAGATCTTTAATTTATGGTGTTTAAAATCTGTGCAAAGTCCCAGATCTTCTTTCATAAAAACTTTTTTAATTTTTAATTTTTTTATTTCTTCTATTGGAAATAATTGGTTGCCAAGAATTATAAGTAAGCTATCATCTGCCATAAATTTTATTGTATGGAAAATAAATTCCCCTATAAAGGCGATGTTGTAACTGTATCTAAGGATATGTGTGATATGAACGGTCACATGAATGTAGCTTTTTATTCAAAAATATTCGATGAAGGCTCAGGCGTTTTGTATAAAGATCTTGGTTTCTCATGGGATCATGAAACTATAAGAGACACTTATTCTACTTTTACGCTTGAGGAAAATATAAGATATGTAAAAGAAAATCTTTTAGGAGACAAAATTTATCCTTGTTACCGCATAGTTAACGTGAATCGAAAAATAATTCATCACGCTTCAATTCTCTTAAATGAAAAACAAGAATTATCTGCTATTTCCGAGTGTTTGCTTATTCATATTGATATGAAAATAAGGAAATCTGCACCAATGCCAGATGAGACATTCAATAGAATAAAAGACTTAAAAGATAATCACGAGTCTTTAGGCCCATTAGATTTTGATTTAAGATTAAAAATAAAATCTTAGCTTCCTTTAAATTTTGGTACTCTTCTCTCAATTGAAGCTTTGATACCTTCCTTGAAGTCTTCTGTTTCTCTTAATCTGTCTTGTTCAGAATGTTCCCACTTAACTATTTGTTCAATCTGATCAGCAATTCCATCGTTAATGGTATGTCTGATAGCTTGAAGACCTAATGGTCCAGAACTATTTAAATCCTCTGCGAGTTCTTCAGCTTTATTCATGAGATCGGATCTATCTACTAAAAAATCAGCTAATCCAATCTTGAAAGCTTCATCACCTTTTAATCTCACCCCGGTAAGTAACATTTTTTTTGCCATTTGTGGGCCTACTACTCTGGGAAGGGTAATAGTTGTACCAAAGCCTTGATGAAAGCCTAATTTTGCAAAATTTGCACTAAATCTTGATTCCATACATGCAATTCTAAAATCTGCAGCTAAGGCTACTCCTAAACCTCCTCCAACAGCCGCCCCTTGTACAACAGCTATTATCGGTTTTTTTGTTCTAAACATCCTAACCGCTTGATCATAAAGAGCTGAATATGCTTCAGACTCATTTTTAAAATTGGATTTTGTAAAATCCGCCCCAGCACAAAAATGTTTTCCTTCGGAATGAAGAATAATAGATCGACAATTATCATCCTGATCCATTTTTTCAAGAATGTCTGCAATCTGACAAATTAAATCAGCATCAAAATAATTATTTGGAGGACGATTTATTTTTATATAAGTTGTATGGTTTTTATAATCTAATATTAATTCTTGTTGGTCTTTCATTATTTCAATCTCACGTTTTATTATCTGTAATAATATAGGTTATATAATGGAGAATCTAAAAAATATAATCTCGAAAATTGACGTCCCTCTATTTATTATTTATGGATTTATGGGTTTTGGAAGTATTTACATTGCAGCATTTATTAGAGAAAGGATGGATTTAAGTTTTTGGGCTGAGTTATTTGTTTGTGTATTGATAATATCTCCATTTTATTTTTTAGTAAGAATTGTTAAAAAGAAATACTTCTCAAATTAAAATGAAAAAAAGTTTCTACGATTTAGTTTCTGAGGCTTCAACTGATGTTCAAGAGATAGATATCTTTCAGCTTAAACACCTAATTGACAGTGAATATAACTTTCATTTAATAGATATTCGAGAAGATAATGAACTAAATTCTGGAAAAATAAAAAATGCACTTCACATTGGAAGAGGAATACTTGATAGGGAGATTGAGAGTCACATTTCTGATAGATCTGATGAAATAGTATTGTATTGCGCTGGAGGAGTTCGTTCTATTCTTGGCGCTAAAACTTTACAAGACATGGGCTATCAAAAAGTTTTTTCTCTTCGAGGTGGAATATCTGATTGGATCAATTCTGGATTTGATTTAAATGAATAATTCATAATCTATATAAATGACATTATAATTCTAGTATGAATCAAAATTTTTTAGATGTAATAGTTGTTGGAGCTGGAATTTCAGGTATTGGAGCAGGAGCACATTTCAATACAAATTGCCCAAACAAAAGTTATTTAATTTTTGAGGGAAGAGAAAATTTTGGTGGTACTTGGGATCTATTCAAATATCCAGGAATCAGATCAGATTCAGATATGCACACTCTTGGGTTTTCTTTCAAACCGTGGAACCACAGAAAATCAATAGCTACTGGTCCTCTAATCATGGACTATTTAAAGGAAACTATTGATGAATATAATTTAGATGAAAAAATTAAATACAGTCATCATGTTGAATCGGCAAATTGGGATGAATCTGAATGTTTATGGGAAGTTAAAGTACTAAATAAAAAAACCTCTGAAAAATTTATTTATAAATCAAAATTTTTATATATGTGTGCTGGCTATTACAGATATTCATCAGGTCATGAACCGGATTTTCAAGGAAGCAATGATTTTAATGGTCAAATCGTACACCCCCAAAAGTGGCCTGAATCACTGAATTATGAAGATAAAAGAGTTGTAGTAATTGGTAGCGGAGCCACTGCTGCGACTATTGTTCCAGAAATAGCAAAAAAGGCTAAATTAGTAACTATGTTGCAAAGATCTCCGACTTATTACGTATCAAGACCTGATGAAGACAAAGTAGCATTGTTTCTTCAAAAGTTTCTTCCTAAAAGATTTGTTTATAAGTTGATTAGGTTTAGAAACGTTTACCTTCAACAACTTTTATTTAAAAGAGTTAGAGCTTTTCCAAAAAAAGCAAAAAAATTTCTTATAGATGAAGTTAGAAAGGAATTACCTGATTTTGATGTCGATAAGCACTTTGTTCCTAATTACAACCCTTGGGAGCAAAGATTATGCCTCGTTCCAAATAGCGATCTTTTTGAGTCTATAAAAAACAAATCGGCCACTGTTGTTACAGATCACATTGAAAAATTTGAAGAAAATGGAGTAAGAGTCAAATCAGGAGAATTAATTGAAGCGGATATAATTGTCACAGCCACTGGCTTAGTGCTCCAAAATTTTGGTGGAATAGATATTTCTGTAAATAATAAACTTGTAAATGTTTCCGATACAATGACTTATAAGAGTTTAATGTATAGCGATATTCCTAACTTTGTTAATTCTTTTGGATATATAAATGCTTCTTGGACTCTTAAAGCAGATCTAACAAGCACTTTTATTTGCCGATTAATTAATTTTATGGATAAAAATGGATTTAATGCTGCATGTCCCAAAAAACCAGAGAACGTTGGCGAAACTTTTGACTGGTTAACTGGTTATTCATCAGGTTACATACAAAGATCGCTTCATCTTCATCCAAAGCAAGGGGATAAAAAACCTTGGGTCAACTATCAAGATTATATTCGTGATTGGATAGATGTAAAATTCTCTAAATTAGAAGACGGAAATCTAGTTTTTTCAAAAAATTAATTTTCATTTTATATCCATTATTCTTCAATGAACTCAATTGTAGATAAAAAAAATTTATTAGATTTGTCTTATGACGAAACAATTCAATTTTTTGAATCTATTGGTGAAAAATCTTTTAGAGCTAATCAACTTTTGAAATGGATACATCAGAATGGCGTCACTGATTTTCACAAAATGTCTAACTTTTCAAAACTCCTGAGAAATTATTTATCTGATAATTGTATTATTGAATATCCTAAAATTTTGCTCGCAGAAAATTCTGAGGATGGCACTAAAAAATGGCTTTTAAGTGTTGGAGATAATCAATCAATTGAGATGGTGCTAATTCCAGATAAAGGAAGAAATACTTTATGTGTTTCTTCTCAAGTTGGATGCGTCGTAAATTGTAGTTTTTGTGCTACTGGGAAACAAGGTTTTTCAAGGAATTTATCTTTAAGCGAAATCATAGGTCAAGTACTGATTGCAGAAAATTCTTTTGGAGCTCCTAGAAAAGCCGATAATAAAAATATAACAAATATCGTAATGATGGGTATGGGAGAGCCCTTATTAAATTTTGATAACGTCGTTAATGCAATGAAAATTATGAGACATCATTCCGCATATAACTTATCTAAGAGAAAAGTTACTTTAAGCACTTCAGGCTTAGTCCCGGAAATAGATAAGTTGTCTAAGGTATCCGATGTTTCTCTTACCATATCTCTACATGCCCCTAATAATGATTTGAGAAATGTTTTAGTGCCTATTAATAAGAAATATCCTTTAAAGGAACTTCTAGATGCTGTTAAAAGATATGTAGATTCTTTTAATGATCGAAGAGTCACTACTTTTGAATACATTTTGATTAATGACGTAAATGATTCTTTAGATACAGCTAGCGAATTAGCTGATTTGTTAAAAGACTATCCATGTAAAATTAATCTGATTCCTTTTAACGAATTCAATCTGTCTGATTACTCAAAACCATCTAATAATAGAATCAGAGCCTTCAAAGATCATTTAGTAAATAAAGGATTCATTACAACTATTAGATCTACTCGTGGTGACGACATCATGGCTGCATGTGGCCAATTGGTAGGTCAGGTTCAAGACAGGACAAAAAGAAAAGAAAGGTTAGAAAAAAAAGTTAAAACTATAGAAATCAATGCTTAAGAAAATAAACATTATTGGAGCAGGAATATCTGGTTTGTTTCTTGGCTGTTGCTTAAAAAAAAATAACTTTTCAGTAACAATTTATGAACAGGATAGGGACGTAAGCGAATATGGAGCCGGTATAAATCTTTCTAAAAATGCAACAATTCTTTTAGAAAAAACAGGATTGTTAGAAAATTTAATTCCTTTAGGATACAAACCCAAAAGAGTTAATTTTAGATCTTTTAACAATGGGAAGATAATTAATTCTGTCCTTCTAAACAAAGAAAGAGATGATGTTTTCTTGAGCGTCAACCGAAAAGATTTAATTGAATTGCTTAAGAATACTTATTTGAACATGGGTGGAGAATTAATTTTTGGCAAAAAATTTAATGAAATAAATAATTCAACGGAATTTTTTTCTGATGATGAAAAAAAGTCAGAGTTATTTGTTGCTTGCGATGGAATCCGTTCGGAGTTTAGGCAAAAATATTTTTTAAACGATGAACCGAAATTTAGTAATTTAATCGCTTGGAGAGGGATTGTTTCGAAAAAAAATCTATCTAATCATTCTTTATGGAATGAAATAAATATTCATTTAGGTTCGGATGGACATATAGTTCATTACCCAATTTCAAAAGGGGAGGAAATAAACTTTGTTGCAATAAAAAAACAAAAGAAATGGGAAAAAGAGTCATGGATTTCAGAAGGCAATAAAATTGAACTACTTTCTGATTTCAATTCTTGGAATGATACAGTTATGGAATTATTTTCAAAATCGCACAATATCCATAAATGGGGTCTTTTTGAAAGAGAATCTATTAAAAAGTTAGTATCAAATAATTTAATATTAATGGGAGATGCTGCACATCCCGTGTTACCTTTTTTGGCTCAGGGTGCATGTTTAGCTATAGAAGATGCTTATTGTTTAGCAGAATTGTTGAGTAAAAATGACGATTTAATTTATTGTTTAAAAAAATATGAAAAATTGAGATTGAAAAGAGGAAAGACAATTCAATTTAGATCAAAATTACAGGGATCTTTTAATCACTTATCGAATGGTTTTCTAGTTTTTTTCAGGAATTTGATTTTGAAAATGTTTGCAAAAGATATTCAGAAGTCAATCCATAAATACAATGTAATGGATGAAATTAAACGTCTTCCCAATTAAATCTTGGAAGGTGATTAATAGCTTTCAAAAGTTCATCATGCCAAATATTTGAGAATTTTTGAAAAAAAGGAGAGTCCAGTTTTAGTCTATCTTGAAAATCAAGATTTATTTGATCTTTTTTAAAAACAACAAAATCGATTGGCGGGCCAACGGTTAGGTCACTTCTCATCGTAGAATCTAGTGAAAGTAACGCAGCCCTAGCGGTATCACCTAATGGAGTATCTGAAGCTATAGTTCTATCTAATATTGGTTTACCATATTTAGTTTCACCAATTTGGACAAAAGGACTCTCTTCAGAAACATGGATATGGTTCCCTTCAGGATAAATTAGAATAATATTTGGAGATTGATTTTTTATTTGCCCGCCTAGGATAAAACTTGATCCCAATTGAGCGCTCTCTTGCAAAGGTATGTCATTTCCTATTTTTTGGCACTCAAGGCTTATTTCTCCAATATATTCAGCAACTTCTTCTAAATCTTGACAGAGATTTAAATTAATTTTTGGAGAGGTACTATCTAAGTCTTTTTGAATTCTATGATATACCGCTTGAGAAGTGGCTAAGTTGCCTGCTGTCATTATAACAAAAGCTCTATCACCAACGTTATAGGTGAACATTTTTGAGTAAGAACCAACATTGTCTAAACCGGCATTAGTTCTAGAATCAGAAGCGAAAACTAAGCCTTCATTAACTTTTATTCCTAAACAGTAAGTCATAAAATTGTTATTTTAATTAAAATTAACATAATTCATTACATACCTGAAAATCAATCTAAATAATAATTTTGTATTAATTTAGTGCATTTCGTTAGACTTACTCAAAAAAAATGCCTTTATCTGGACTTAAAAGCTTATAAGATAATAAATTGCCATGAAAAAAGATGGTTTGATCAATTATTCCGATAAAGGAAATTCTTACGATGAGTTTTTTGGCGATTCGTTAAAAATAAGAAAACATGCCCAAAAAACCTTAAATTTTTTATCTTCTCTTAAGCTTGAAGAATTAAAGGACATAAATTCTGCAACTATTTCAGCAATTCAATCCATGGGGATAACTTTTAGAGTGTATCAAGATGATTCAAATTCAAGCGATAACAGAACATGGCCATTGGATTTTATTCCTCGACTAATTAAAAAAGAAGAGTGGAAAATGGTAGAAAAGGGATTGATTCAAAGAGTAAAAGCTTTAAATATGTTCATTGAAGATTGTTATAACAAAAAAAAATTTTTAGAAGAATTCAAGATTGATGACAGTTTGGTTCTCAAAACATCTGCCTATAAAAAATACTGTTTAAATAAGAAATTAAAGCATGGTATTTGGTCTCATATATGTGGATCGGACTTAATAAAAGGAGAAGATGGAGATTTTTATGTTTTAGAAGATAATTTAAGAGTTCCTTCTGGAGTATCTTACATGTTGGAAAATAGGATGGTAATGAAAAGAGTTTTGCCAGATTTATTTAATAAGTATGGAGTGAACCCTGTAGATGATTATCCTAGTAAATTATACGAAACATTAGCGTCTGTAAGTAATGCAAAAACTAAATCGCCCGAAATAGTATTACTTACACCTGGTATATATAATTCGGCTTATTTTGAACATTCATACCTAGCCCAACAAATGGGAATTGATTTAGTTGAGGGAAGTGATTTAGAAGTAGGTAAAGATAATTATGTTTATAAAAAAACTATTGAGGGCTTACAAAGAGTTCACGTTATTTATAGAAGAATAGATGATGATTTTTTAGATCCAGAAGTTGGTAATCCAGAATCTACGATCGGTGTAAAAGGTCTGATTAAAAGTTGGTCTCAAAAAAAAGTATCCATTATTAATGCTCCTGGTTGTGGCATAGCTGATGATAAAGCTGTTTATTCATATGTGCCTGATATGATTAATTTTTATCTAAAAGAGAAGCCAATTCTTAAAAATATTGATACATATTTTATGAATAATAAAGAACATAGAGAATTTGTTGAAAAAAATATTCATAATATGGTTATAAAACCTGTTGCAGAGAGTGGGGGTTACGGAATTGTTATCGGTAAAGATTTAAAATCTAACGAAGTAGCACCTATTTTTAGAAAAATTAAAAATAATCCAAGAAATTTTGTAGCACAACCTTATATTTCTCTCTCAACATCACCAACATTTTCTAACGATAGAATTGAACCTAGGCACTTAGATCTAAGGCCTTTCATATTAAGTGGCTTAAAACATTATGTTACCGTTGGGGGCTTAACTAGAGTTGCACTAAAAAAAGGTAGTTCAATTGTAAACTCCTCTCAAGGCGGCGGAAGCAAAGATACTTGGGTAATTGATTAAATGTTAAGTAGAGACGCTGAACATCTATATTGGCTAGCTCGTTATATTGAGCGTGCAGAAAACACAGGGCGACTGATAAATGTAAATGTTGAAATGATGTTAGATTTCCCTACTGATAAATCTTTAGGCTGGGAACCTATTTTAGAAGCAATGAATTCAAAAGATGACTATTTAGTTAATCATAAAAGTTTTAATGAATCTGATGTAATTCACTATCTAAGCAGAGAAAAAAACAATCTTAATTCCATTGCGTCTTGCTTAAGTTTTGCTTCTTATAACTCTGAATTTATTAAAGATGACCTACCAAGATCAGCAGTGGAAGAACTCAATAATACTGAAATGAATTTTCTCAAGGAAATGACTACTTCGGTGAGCAAAAGAAAAAGGGCAAAAAATATCTATGAAGTCATATCTTCTTCACAAAGATTTTTTGGAATAATTTCCGACAATTTTTCAAGGGGCTATGCATTTGAGTTTTTAAGATTAGGAAGATTTATTGAAAGAGCAGATATGATAACTAGAATAGTGGATTCAATTTGTACTTCAGATGAGAAAGAAGGAACAATAGACCTTTCAACATTAGAATGGGTCAATTTATTAAAAACTTTATCTGCCCATCAAGCTTACAGAAAAGTATCTAGAGGAGAAATAATTAAGGATAGTGTTATTGGCTTCTTGTTTAAAGATGATTCTTTTCCAAGATCAATTTTTAGATGCTTAACAATCATTAAAAAAAGTTTTCAAAATCTACCCAAAAACGATGAAGCTTTATTATTTATTGATAAGTTTTTAGAAAATTTAAAAAGTTCTAGAATTGGAAAATATGATAACGAAAGAATCCATGTATTTATCGACTCTACACAGAAAAAAATTTCAACAATAGATCAATTAATTCAGAAGAGTTATTTTAATAATTAACTATAAATAGTATCCTTCCACTAATGGATGATTTTATAAGTCTAGTTAATCAAGTATGGACGTCTGGATTCCTAGGAATCAGTATGTCTCAAGTATTGATTTCTGTATTTATCTTGATTTTTTCTTTGATTCTTAGAGGTATTTTTATAAATTTAGGTGTAAACACCATAAAAAAAATAACCTCTAAAACTGAGACTGTTTTTGACGATATATTATTAGATACACTTAAAAGGCCTCTTGGATTTATTCCAATCACCATAGGTATCTATTTAATAACCATTTATTTACCACTTTCGGGAATCGTTGATTTGGTTGCAACAAATATAGTTAAAGCTTTGATTGTTTATACAATTTTTAGCGCTCTTTCTAATTTAGTACGACCTTTATTCTCAGTTTTATCTAATAATACTTGGTTAACTCAAGCCATGTCAGTATGGTTGGAAAGGTCAACTAGAGTATTGGTTTGGGTTATAGGTTTAGCAATAATTCTTGACATTTTTGGTATTGAAATAGGCCCTCTTATTGCAGGACTAGGACTATTTTCTGTTGCAATAGCTTTAGGAGCACAAGATTTATTTAAAAATCTTATATCTGGAATGTTAATTATTGGTGAAAATAGATTCCAACCTGGACATAGAATTGAAGTGCCTGGTCAATTTCACGGTATAGTTGAAAGTATTGGATTTAGATCTACTACAGTACGCTTATTTGATACTTCACCTATGATAATACCTAATAAAGATTTATCAGATATAAGTGTTATCAATCATGGATTAAATAAGTATCGAAGAATTAGATGGATGGTCAATTTAATCTATTCAACATCTGCAGATGATATTTCTAACATTTGTAAAGAAATTGATGAATACATTAACAATGAAGCTTTTGGTTTTTGTATCAATCCTGGTCAAAACTCATTTGCAAAAGCTGTTGAATTTGGAGCTAGTTCTATCGATTTAGAAATTCTCTGTTATACAAATAAAGACTCTTATACTGAATATTCTGACGTGAAACAAAACTTATTATTGAAAGTAAAAGATATAGTAATTAGCAATAATTCTGATTTCGCTTTTCCTTCAAGTTCAATATATTTTGAAAATAGTTTAGATAAGTAAGATATGACAAAACTGTCATTAGTTTTTTTTACACCTTTAATTTTAATTTTATTGTTTAGAATTTTAACTTTTTCTCCAGTACCAATAGCGGAAGGCTGTGAAGTCGAAAAAACATGGAACTTGAATAGGATAGAAAACTTCTCAGGTTTAACTGATGGTTTAGATTCTTTTGAGTCAAAAAAAGTACAAAAAATTCTGATAAATTTTTTTGTTCCATCTTTACTTACTAATAGTCAAATTTTAGTAGAAATAAAATGTAATGAAGAAAACGAAGCATTAATTTATAACAATTTAAGAAATTGGAAAGGACAAGAAAAAAATTTAATAACAGGTTTTTTCTCACAAAACATTGATTTGTTTGGAAACTCTCTAGACATAACTCAAGAAATATATGAAGATGGCGGCGAATTAGTCAGGGAGATAAATATTCCTGATAAAAATACCGGTAAGATAAAGTTTTATTACAGAGAAATTGAGTAACAAAGAGTACATATTAAGAGGAGTTTGCCCAGACGCTCTTGGTTTAGTGGCAAAAGTTTCTAATTTTTTAAATGAAAATAATCTTTTTATTAAAGAGTCAGCTCATTATGGTGACCCAGAAACCAATAAGTTTTTTATGAGGATAAAAGTAGTGTCACCAAATGAAGAAATTAAGAAAGATGAATTTGACAATAAATTTAGTGATTTGGCAGGAAAAATTTCTATGGAATGGTCATTTGAGGATGCTATTTTGAATCCAAACACTTCGATATTTGTATCTAAATATAGTCATTGTTTACAGGATCTTCTGTATCGCCATAGTGTCAATGCTTTAAAATTAGACATCAAATCTATAATTTCAAATCATCCAGATTTAGAAAAAATCGCATCGGATTACGAAATCCCTTTTTATCATATTGAGGTGACAAAAGAAGATAAGCAAAATGCAGAAACTAAAATAATAGATATCCTTAAAAAAGATAAAGTAGACTTAGTTATTTTAGCTAGATATATGCAAATACTATCTACTAATTTTTGCGAAGAATACTTTGGAAAAATAATTAATATTCATCATTCATTCCTCCCAAGTTTTAAAGGGGCAAAACCATACCATCAAGCATATTCTAAAGGGGTTAAAATTCTTGGTGCCACAGCTCATTATGTGACAAGTGATTTAGATGAAGGGCCTATAATAGAACAAACTGTTGATAGAATAGACCACACAAAATCTCCAGAAGATATGGAAATTATTGGTAGAGATATTGAATCCATTACACTCGCAAAAGCGGTACAATATCATTCTGAACAAAGAGTATTTTTAAATAATAATAAAACTGTAATTTTTAAATAATGGCAACAAAACTTAAACATTATTCAACTTTGGGTACTAATGATAAAGACGCAGCTGAAAATTTCTATAATGAACTTTTAAGCTTAATTAATGCAATTAAGTTTCCAGCAAACGATCGCATAACTATGTGGCTATCGCCAGAAGATAACTCTGTAATTTTAGCCATTGCAGTGCCATATAATGGAGAACAAGCCTCTTCAGGCAATGGAACAATGAAAGGTATTGCTTTAGATTCTAAAGAAGAAGTTGATGCAATGTATGCTAAGGCAATTTCTTTAGGCGCAAAAGATGATGGCGAACCTGGTCAGAGAGCAGGGGCTTTCTATGGAGCTTATGTTTATGACTTAGATGGAAATAAGCTAACTTTTTTTAATTTCGACGCATAAATTTTTTTATGATTTCTAAGGCATTTGTCATAAATATGCCTTCTTCTTATGAAAGGTTAGACGCAATTTCTGGTCAGTTAAAAGAGTTGAACTTTTCTTTCGAGACTATTCCTGGTGTAGATTTAAGATTAGAGCCTCATTTAAAAGATTTTTACTCTGTTCAAGATAATATAAAAAATTTCTATTACCCTTTGTCTGATGGTGAAATAGGATGTTTTCTTGCACATAAAAATGTCTGGAAAAGGATTGTAGAAAATGAAATTAATTATGGTCTTGTTTTAGAAGATGATGCTTTAGTAAGTGATGATTTAAAAAATGCTCTGGAAGTTATAGATAATCTTGAAATTGACTGGCATATTATTAAATTAACAGAGACGAATCTCAAACCAAGAAGAACAAAAAATTTGTTCAATATTGATGGTTACGATTTAGTATCATATTACAAACCACCAGCATCAACTTGTGCTTATGTCATCTCAAGGAGCGGAGCTGAATTGTTGCTATCTTTATCGCAAAAAATTTCAAGACCAATTGACATAGATAAGCAATGGTATGTTTTTAAAGGATTAAAAATCTTTGGCCTTAAACCATATACAGTCTCTCAAAATTTTAAGTTTGGTAGTGAAATAGATAGGATTAAATCTAGAAAGGAAATAACAAGCTCACTTAAAATTAAAAGAAACATAAAACGTATCTTATTAAGTTCAGAATATAGATTAAAAAAATTCTTGTACGATCTTAAAAATAATATTTAATTTCAGTTTAAAGCTTCATCTATATCTCTCTTGAGATCTTTAACGTTTTCAAGTCCAACTGAAAGTCTGATAAAAGTATTTGATATCCCTAGCTTTTCTCTTCTTTTTTTATCTAAAGAAGCATGGGTCATAATAGCTGGATGTTCGATTAGACTCTCAACTCCTCCTAAGCTTTCGGCAAGAGTAAATAACTTAGTTTTTCTTAAAAAAGATTTAGCTTTAGATAAATTGCCTTTCAATTCGAAAGAAACTATGCCTCCGAAACCATGCATTTGTTTTGATGCAAGTTTATGTTGTGGGTGAGATTTTAAACCTGGATAGATAACCTTAGAAACTTTATTATGTTTCTCAAGAAATTTTGCTAGTTCTAGCGCATTACTATTATGTCTTTCCATTCGAACTACTAAAGTTTTAAGACTTCTGAGCAACAGATAACTATCAAAAGCGCTAGTAATTGGCCCTAAAGAATTATGAATGTTAGACATTTTATTTATTAGCTTTTTATCATTTTTTCCAATTACCATAGCACCAGCTATCAAGTCAGAATGTCCGCCTAAATATTTTGTAGCTGAATGTATAACAATATCAATTCCATCATTTATAGGCTTTTGATTGAAAGGCGAAGCAAAAGTATTGTCACAGACTGTAAGTATTTTTTCTTTCTTGGCTAATTTTGCAATTTTTGAAAGATCAGCAATTTTTAATAACGGATTGGTGGGGGTCTCTACAAAGATCATTTTTGTAGATGCTTTGATTGCGTTTTTGATATTGTTTGTATCAGTCATATCTACATAAGATATTTCTATTCCTTGTGATAAGGATTTTATTTCATTGAATAATCTTACTGATCCACCATATAGATCGTCCATGGCAATAATGTGATCACCGGGCGATAATAATTCAACACATGCTGAAATTGCTGCTACACCCGAAGAAAAGCCATACCCTTTATACCCATTTTCTAAATCTGCAATACAATTTTCAAATGCTTCTCTTGTTGGATTTATTGATCTTGAATAATCATATCCTTTGTGAACACCAGGGCTAGACTGTTCAAAAGTAGAAGCTAGTACAATAGGAGTCATTACCGCTCCAGTAGTAGGATCGGATTTTTGTCCAGCATGTATTACTTTAGTTTCAAAGTGATGATTCTTTTTTTTTCTCATTTCTTTATATTCTCTTTAAGCCATTCTTTATTATATGCTTTAGATAAATATTTATTTCCTGTATCGCATATTAAAGTAACAACTCTTTTAGGTTCTTTTTGGAGTTTGCACCAAGTCACGGATGCCTCCAATAATGTTCCACAAGATGTACCTGCCAATATTCCTTCTTCTTTTAAAAGTTTGTTTAACATAGCAAATGCCTTTTCATCAGAAACATAAATACCCTCGTCAATAATATCTAAGTTTAAATTTCCTGGAATATGATCTTCGCCAATTCCTTCTACAAGCCAAGATCCATTTTCATATATAAAAGATCCTTTATTGACAGCATCTGCAACAACAGATCCCTCTGGATCGGCTACGATTAGAGAGATATTTGGGTTCTTAGATTTAAGAAATTTACCAACGCCACTAATTGTGCCTCCTGTTCCAACGCCTGCTACAAAAGCATCTATATCTCCATTCATTTGATTCCATATTTCTGGACCTGTTGTAGTTTCGTGAATAAGAGGATTGGATGGATTATTAAATTGGTCAGTAAAAAAAGCCCCTGGGGTTTCAGATACAATTTTAGCTGCTAAATCTTGATAATGCTCAGGATGACCTTTTTCTACATCAGATCTAGTAAAAACAATTTCTACTCCCATAGCCTCTAAGTGCATAACTTTTTCCTGACTCATCTTATCTGGAATAACCAAAATTAATTTATATCCTTTTAATTTTGCTGCTAAGGCTAAACCCAATCCAGTATTTCCAGCTGTACATTCAACTATAGTGCCACCTTTTTTAAGAATTCCTTTTTTTTCTGCATCATCAATCATTTGCAAGCCGACTCTATCTTTAATTGAACCTCCAGGGTTAAGATTTTCAAGTTTTACATATAGCTCGCATGGACCTGTATCAATTTTATTTATTTTTAGAAGGGGAGTGTTTCCCACCATATCAAGGATATTGTTATAGACATTATTCATTTTCTTGGGAATATTTATTTTTTCTATTATATTTTTTCTTATCTGCAAAAACACTAGCCTTATTAAATTTTCTGGCATTTTTTGCAACGGGGTTTTGCCTTTTTTTGACTTTCTTCATTTAATTTTTTAATTTTTAAAATTCTTAGAGTGAAAAAGATTTCATAAATTCACTCAAAATAAATAAAAATTTTATGATTCTTTAATTCTTTTAAAAATTTCTTCTTTAATTAACCACATACGGTCTTGACCCCAAACGTAGAAAGGGTTGCTTCCATCTGGATTAGTTAATTTAAAGCTAGGTACACCCCAACAATTTCCTTGATACATATCTTCAAGATTATCATTTAGGATTTTTTTCCATTCTGGATTGCTTAAAGAGCCTTTTATTTTGCCCCAATCTAGACCTATATCTATTACTAAGTTTTCTAAGAAGGATTCTTCACCAATATTAATTCCATCTTGAAAAGAGGCTTTAAGCAATCCATCTATATATTCAAAACCTTTTGAATGACTGTCTATTATAGGAAAAAGTGAATAAGCCTTTCTTGCTGGTTTTCCAATTGGTGAATAAATATCTTTCATCTCATAGCCATATTTTCTTCCTTCTCTTGCAGCGTCAGAAATTATATATTTTGCTTTAAATGCTGGAATTGTCATCATTCTCATCAACATAGGTAAGACAGGTCTCGTTATTAAATTAATAGGATAGTCTCTTCTTAATTCTTTTACTCTTTTTGCGCTAATAAATGTATAAGGGCTGTTTAAAGAAGGGTAATAAGTTAAATTAAAATCTGTATCAGAATCTAACTTATCTGGGGCTTTCAAAAATAAAGGAGCGATGGATTCATTATTCGGAGTTTTTTTTGCTTCTAATTCAATTAATCTATCTTCGAGATGACTTAAACGATCAACCCCCCAATAGAGTTCTTTTTCATAATAAAAAGCTGATCCAAAATAATAATCGGAATCATTTCTAATTTGGTTACCTCTTGCCAAAGCAGACGAAACCTCAGCCATTGAACAAGTAAAATCTTTTTGCATATTTGAAAGTTCAATTTCGTCACTATTCCATAAATGTGTGCTTACTTTTTTTGCAACTTCAACAAATTCATCTGAATTTAATGATGCAAGAATTGAATTTGCTTTATTAACTAACGATCTTTGTGGATAAGAATTTCCATTAAACTCAATTCCATAATATGGGGCTATTCTTTTTACATCTTGTAAACAATATTTACTATATAAATCAGGTTCATGAAGCGTCTCAGGATTTTCTTCTCCAACGAGTATAGGAACTATATCTATAGAGTATTCATCTTTAAATTTTTCTACGAACTGAATTGTTAAATGGGAATAGGGATCATCTACTTTATGAAAATATAAAACTTCATGATTTCTTTTTTCCTCTTTTCTTTTGAGTTCTGCTTTTTTTCTAATAGTTTTGAAATTTTCATAACTTGAAAATTTATTCATTGTTAAGTTTCTAGTCTTATAGGCGAAGGTTCTTCGCGAAAGAAAATTTCTAATTGCTTTTTTAATCAAAATCTTTCTTCTCCAGAATGAATACGCTTGAATAAATTGTTATCTATTTCTACATAAGAATCCTTTTGATAGAAATAAAGTTTATCTGAAATTAAATTAGGATCGAATCCTTGTTTTTTTAAATCTTCTTTTTGGTGCTTAAAAGTACCCGTTGTTTTCATATCTGAAGTAAGTCTCAAAAAATATGGTCTTTGGAAGGAATTAAGGTTTTCATTAACATGCTCAATAAATGAAGAAAAATTAAATTCGCTTGAAACATTAATTGCCGCCATTCCAGCTTTACCTTCAGCAGAATCTACTTGAACTCCATATACGTTACAATCCATCACTCCGTTAGCATTATTTAATATTGCTGCCACTTCCATCGTGGATACATTTTCACTTTTCCATCTGTAAGTATCTCCAACTCTATCTGCAAAAGATAACCAATTATTATCATGAAGGGTTATTAAATCCCCCGTATTGAAATATTGATCACCTTCATTGAACACATTTTGTAAAATCTTTTTATTTGATGCCTGAGCGTCCAGATAACCTTGAAATTTAGCTGACGAACTTATTTTTTGAATATATAAACCAGTTTCACCTTCGGAAATTTTTGTACAATATCCTTGCTCATTAAGAATTGGAGATCCGTCGTCCTTATTGCAATGAATAATTGTAGAGTCTGATCGTTTTCTACCTATCATTCCGGATCTTCCAAATGAATTAACTGTCATACCAACAGCTTCAGTAGCTCCGTATATTTCTACTATTTTTTTGATATTGAATCTTTTTTGAAATGAGTCCCAAATGTCTGGTCTTAATCCATTTCCTGAAATTTGAACTATTGAATTGCTTTTATCTGTCTCTGAAGCAGGTAAGTTCATTAGATATCTACAAAGTTCACCAACATAAATAAATTTATTTGCTTTATATTTTTTAACATCGCCCCAAAATTCTGAAGCAGAAAATTTAGGTTTTATAATGTTTGCACATCCCGCTCTTAAGCTCGCTGCCCAACCAAGCACAAGACCGGTTGAATGATACAGCGGTAGAGTCATGTACAGTCTATCTTTCGTTTTGAAATTAAAACATAAAAAATGGCCGGCAAATGAGCCTTTAACAAGCTTTGCGTGATCAACTAAAGCAGCTTTAGGAAGGCCCGTAGTGCCTGAAGTAAAGATGTAAGCTGCTACATCTTTCATCACAGGCTCATAAGCATCAAAAGTTGAAAATTGTTTAGATAAATCTTTAATATTTTTAAACTCTGCAGGGATTCTTTCAGAATCTTCTATTGAAAATAGTGGAAGATTTATTAAATCACTATTCTCTAGGGCATTTGTGAGTTTACTTAAATGAGACGCTCCGGCAATTATAAGTTTCACATTGGAAATATTAATTACGTGTTTAAGACCTTCTCCTGAAACTGTTGTATTTATTAATGCTGCAATTGAGCCGATTCTAAATGATGCTAATAGAATCATTAAAAAGTCAGGACTGTTATCCATTAAAATTGCAAAACAATCTCCTTTATCAATTTTTTGAGATTTAAGAAATCCTGCATATTGATTAACTTTTTGATTGGCTTCTTTCCAAGTTGTCTTTTCACCTTCGAAAATAAAAGCAATATCGTTTGGACGTTTTTTTACGTTCCTATCAAAGAAGGTTAATAAAGATAATTTTTTATTATCTTTCCAAACAAATAAAAATCTCGGTAATCCTAGAATGTAATAATATAAATCTTCATAAATTCCTAAGATTTTCCATTTAAATTTATTCATTTTTCTCCCCTTAAGATTCTATTTTTATAAATTATTAGCAAAAAATCTATCGTAAATATAAAAAGGCAAATAAATTAACCCAAAAACAAATAACCCTAAGCCAAAAAATATTGGAATATGTGAAGGTGGGTCAGGCATCAAAGCAGTCAAATTTGCGCCATCCGGGAATCTAATTAAATACCAATAGTTAGCTGGAGAACTTTCTATAATTGAATTGATAGTTAAATTGATTACATAAATTGTTCCTACTACTGGAAGGCTAATAAGTACTACATTTATTAATTCATTAAAATAAGGTCTATTTTTAAACGTAATCGTTGACAACATAATTGCAAAAAAAAGTAGACCATGAGAAAAAAAATACAATAGAAAATTAGCGTCAGGAAATTTATAAGGCACATCAGGTTGAGTAAGTGCCATAGAGCAACCTCCGATTCCCCAAAAAAAAGCCAGATTAAAAAAAACTTTTTTATTTGTTAAAAGAAATATAGAAATTGAAAAAGAAGATAAATGGCACATATGAAAGGGCAGCATTTCAAAAAATTCATAGAGATCAGGATAAAGATAGGGATAGTAAAAAGGTTTACCAAATTCGTTTAAAACTATTATGGTCGCAAGACCTAAAGAAAATAAACGCAGATCTTTACTAGAGTAACCTTTAAGTAAATATGGGATTATTATTGATATCCCAAGAATTAAAACTATTGTAAATATATGATCGAAACCGAAGATTTCAAAAGTTTCATTACTTGACATGAAATTTTATTTATCTTTGAGAAGATCTCCATAAAATTCTTCGTATCTTTCTTGCAGCCTTTGCATGCCACTAATCCAGCGATCATAATTATTTGCTTTTCTATTTATATATTCAAGGACTTCTCCATGAGGAGTAATAAGAAATTGTTCTTTTTCAATCGCCTCAATTACTGCGGCTGCACACTCGTCTGGTTCTATCATTCCATCAACGCCTGCTGTACCGGCTCCATTTGCAGTCATAGCTGTTTTTACTGCTTGAGGACATAAACAAGACACTCCAATCCCTTTATTTCCATATGTTATTTTGATCCATTCGGCAAGACTTAGCGCTGCAGCTTTGGTTACAGAGTATGGAGCGGCTCCGACTTGAGTAAGTAATCCCGCAGCTGAAGCAGTATTCATTAGATATCCGCTTCCATTTTCAATCATTTGAGGTAAGACATTTTTTGCTGCGTAAATATGACTCATAACATTTATTTCCCAAATATTTTGCCAATCTTCAGTGGAAACATCTAACAACATAGGAGCTCCTCCAATTCCTGCGTTAGAACAAAAAATATCTATTGATTGAGCATCATTATTTGCAGTCGCTATTAATTCGATTATGTCACTTTCACTTGAAACATCAGTTTTTTTGAATTTAATTCCTAATTCATCAGCTGTTTTTTGGCCTTCCGTTTCATCAAGATCAGCAATTAAAATGTAAGAAGCGCCAGCGTTTTTGAATGCTTTAGCAAGGGCTTTGCCTATGCCATTTGCACCTCCAGTTACAATAACGTTTTTATTTGATATTTCCATTTGCTTTTAAAAGTTCAACAGCTTCTTTTCTCATATCAATTTTTGCAATTTTTCCTGAAGCGATTCTCGGTAATTTATCTTTTTGGAATCTGTAATGAGTGGGAATCTTAAAATTAGCAATTTTCTCAGAAAGAAAACTTGAAAGCTCACCTTCAGTTAAGGTCGAATCCTCACGAACACAAATATAAGTTGCAAGTATTTCGCCTAATCTATCATCAGGCACACCAAAGACCGAAGCTTCTAAAACAGAAGGGTGTTCGCAAATAGAAGATTCAACTTCGATACAAGAAATATTTTCACCACCTCTGATTACTAAATCTTTTTTTCTATCATTTATATATAAAAAACCATCATCGTCTAAATAACCTATATCTCCAGTTTTTACCCAACCATCTGAAGTAAGCGCGTCATCTGTAGCCTGTTTATTTTTCCAATAGCCTTTGAAAGTAGAAGCAGACTTAATGCATACTTCTCCACTTTGATTTGTATTTAAGTCATTTCCGTCATCGTCTATAACTTTTAAGGCCATCAATAATGGCAATGCATAGCCCGTACTCTCTGGTTTCTGAACATAGACTTCACCTGTGTTATTTGCACCTAATGCGTTAGTTTCAGTCATTCCGTAACCTATTCCAGGATTAGTCTTTGGTAAATGTTCTTTTTGTTTTCTAACTTGTTCGGGTGGTCTGGCAGAACCTCCTCCAAGTAAGTCTTTCAAAGTTTCTATGTTTCTAGGTTTTTTTCTTTGTGCTTCGACTATTTCTGAAGACATTGTCGGAACTCCTGTGAAAGCGGAAATTTTTTCTTCTTCAATTAAATCTAATGCTTTTTCTGGATCCCATTTGTACATCATTACAGTTTTACGACCAACAGCAATTGATAATAAAAAAATTGCATGACATCCCGTTACATGAAATAAGGGAACACTTAGTAAAGTTGCATTTTGATAATTATTTTCAGATTCAGAATCTGTCGATTCATCATTATTTGTTTCAGCTAACCTTCCCATGGTTGTAATAGTTATCCAATAAAAAGGAGCAAAAATTATACCTCTATGAGTTAGTAAAACTCCCTTTGGATGGCCTGTACTTCCTGATGTGTACATAATAGAAGCATCATCTTCTGGCTTTATTTCAACAATCGTTTCTAATTCTGTATTTGAATTTTCAATTATTTTGTCAAAAGCAATATCAGCATATTCTGGCTTTGATGATCTCACAGCAATTCTAGGTAAGCTTGGTAATATATTTTTTACTCTATCGAGCCTTTCTTCATCTGCTATGAATAACTTTGATTCACTATTATCTAAACCGTATTCTAGTTCGTCTCCTTTCCACCATGAGTTTAGGGGAACAGCAATCGCACCAATTGAAGTAACTGCAATATAAGTAAACATCCATTCTGGATAATTACGCATTGAAAATGCAACTTTATCGCCTTTTTTTATTCCATAATCTTTAACTAAAGAATTAGCTAGTTGATTTGACTTTTCCATGGTTTCTTTAAATTGAAACCTCTCTCCTTCATATACAATATGTGTCCAATCTCCATGCATAAAACCTAATTGATAGTATTCTCTTAGATTTACTGGTGCTTGTTCAAAAACGTGGTAACTGTTGCCTCTTATATCTGCAGTTGTCAAAGTTAAAAGACCTTCTTTTGTCACATCTTTAAGTAACTCAAGCCTTCCATCGATTGATAAAAGTTTATTTTCCATTTTAGACTACAGTGCCTCCATCAATTACCAAAGTATGTCCATTAACAAAACTACCGGCTTCAGAAGCTAGAAAAACTGCGGCGCCTCCGATTTCATCAGGCTCTCCAATCCTTTTCATGGGACAAGTTGCAGTAGATTGTTTTAAGATCTCTGGATTTTCCCATAAAGCTTTAGCAAAATCTGTTCTAAATAAGCCAGGAGCTATCGCATTGGTTCTAATATTGTGTTGTCCGAATTCTAAGGCATAATTTTTGACTAACATGATATCTGCAGCCTTCGAAATATTGTAAGCACCTATAACGGGGCTTGCATTTAACCCTCCAATAGAAGAGACAATAATGATACTGCCATCCTTCCTTTCCATCATTTCTGGAATTACCATTTGACAAAGATTGTGGTTGCTTTTGATGTTGTTATTCATAATTTTTTCAAAAGCTTCGTCTGGAATATCTTTAATTGAACCAAAAAAAGGATTACTCGCTGCATTACAAACTAAAATATCTATTTTTCCTAACTGAGATCTAGATTCTTCTACTAACATTTCTAAAGCTGTCTTATCCGAAATATTACATGGAATAACAATAGCTTTTCCTTTTTCACCATAAGGCGAAGCTTCATCTGAATTATTTATTTCGTCAGCAGTCTCCTGACAAACATTAGCTTTTCTACTCGAAATAACTACATTGGCTCCATGAAGTGCCATTGCTGTAGCGATTGATTTTCCTATTCCTTTTGAAGAGCCGGTAATTACTGCGTTCTTGCCTCTTAGGTCAAACATTATTTACCTTTCCAATTCGGAAGCCTTTTTTCAGCAAATGCTACTGGGCCTTCGATAAAGTCTTCACTTCCAAATAATTCTTTTACTGCCGAATAATGAGTACTCATTGATTTTGCTAAATCAGGTTCATTAAAATTTTCATAAGCGACTTGCTTAGTAGCTCGGATGGACATTGGAGAACATTCTTCAATTTGTTTAGCCCAATTTTTTGCCGCAGATAGAAGATTATCTGGTTCAACTACTTCGTTAACAAATCCTAGGCGCATGCCTTCTTCTGCAGAAACATGTCTTCCAGTTAACATCATGCCTAAAGCATTCTTCATACCTATTTGTCTTGGAAGCCTTTGCATTCCTCCGGCTAACGCAGCTAAACCTACCTTAGGTTCTGGCAAAGCAAATTTTGCGTTTGTAGATGCAACGATCAAATCACAGGCTAAAGCAATTTCAAATCCACCGCCCATTGAAACACCATTGACAGCAGCAATAACTGGTTTTTTTAGATCAAATCTTGAAGTTAATCCAGCAAATCCTGTACTAGCAATGTTAATGTCCATTTTTCCACCATTTTGAGCTTGGAATTTCAAATCATTTCCTGCAGAAAAAGCTCTATCGCCAGCTCCCGTGATAATTCCTACCCATAGATTTTCATCATTCTCAAATTCATTCCATACTTCATCAAACTCTGCATGTGCAGGGGGGTGTAAAGCGTTCATAACGTCTGGTCTATTGATAGTAACTGTAAGAATGTGACCATCAATTTCAGTAGTTAAAAATTCGTAATCTGTTTTCATATTTCTCCTCTCTTTTTTTGTCTTAAATGTAACTTAAAAAATAGTGTTAGATCATTTAAGAATTGAATGTAATGTTATGATAAATTATATTTCTAAAAAATACATAGGAGAAGTAAATTGAATATAGAAAATAAAGTTGCCTTGATTACAGGAGGTGCGTCTGGTTTAGGTCTAGCTACTGCAAAAAACTTACACGAAAAAGGAGCAAAGCTGGTTTTGATGGATTTGAATGAAGATAACTTGAATAATGCAAAAGAAGAACTAAAGGATAACGTAATAACTGTTGTTACGAATGTTGCAGATGAAGATAGTGTTAAAAATGCAATTCAAGCAGCAGTTGAAGAGTTTGGTGCAATTCACATTCTTGTTAATTGTGCAGGTATCGGAAGCGCATCAAAGACAGTGGGAAGGGATGGAGCACATCCTTTAGATATTTTTAAAATTGTAATAGATGTGAATTTAGTAGGAACTTTTAATACTTTAAGGTTAGCTGCAGAAGTAATGGGAAAAAATGAACCAGAAAGTGATAATGAATGTGGAGTTATCATCAATACTGCTTCCGTTGCAGCATTTGATGGACAAATAGGACAAGCTGCATATAGCGCTAGCAAAGGTGGTGTGACTGCGATGACTTTACCAATTGCAAGAGATCTTGCAAGAATGGGAATAAGAATAAATACCATCGCTCCAGGAATTTTTGACACTCCATTAATGGCTATGGCATCAGATGAAGTAAGAAAACCTTTAATAGAAATGACTCAATTTCCAAAACGTCTAGGCGACCCTGATGAATTTGCTTTGCTTTCAGCACAGATAATTGAAAACCCTTTCTTAAATGGAGAAACTATTAGACTAGACGGTGGAATCAGGATGGCTCCTAAGTGACAACTTGTAATTAATTTTTAATTATTAAGGTTTTAAATTATCATTAAAAAAACTTTAAATGTTTATAAAATTTTGAGGGAAGGAATGAAAAAATTATTTTACTTATCAATGCTTTTTATATTGACTGCCTGTGAATCAACAGGTGGAGACATATGTGGCATGTATATATGCTAAAAAATATCCTTAATAACAAATTCTCATAGTCTGCTGATAAATTCCTTTAAGTATTCAGTGATTTCTTGTGACGAATCTTCTTGAATGAAGTGATTACCTTTAACTGTAACCTCTTTCAAGTTATTCCAACCTCTTATTTCTTCTCTTTGTTCACCTACAAGTATTAAACCTGGATCTGCGTTCACGAATAACTTTGGTATTGATGAAGAAGAATGAAATTCTGCGTTAGCTTTTACTGTATCTAATGATTCTTTAGGCTCATATCCATCAAGCGGAATATTTCTTGGCCATGTTAGGGTAGGGCGACGACTTTCTCCTTCTTCTAAATATGGTCTTAAATATTCTTTTTTAGTTTCTTCACTCATTGGCGTAATCGGATCTGTTAAAAGAAGTCTCTCTACAAAAAAGTTTTTTTCTAGAACTAATTCCTCACCAGCTTCAGATCTAAAAAGAGAAAATATTTTTCTAGCTATTTCTGGCCATTTTTCCCAAGTCAACGGAACCACTAAACCTTCCATAAAAGTTATTGATTTGATTCGGTCAGAATTGAGTCTTGCGTACTTGAGTCCAAGCGCACATCCCCAGTCATGAATAACAAAATGTAAATTATTTCCTACATCTAATTTTTCAAACAATTTTTCTAAAAAATTATAATGTCCTGTTAAGTTGTAGTCTGGATTATCAATTCCATCAAGCTTTTCTGAGTCTCCCATGCCAATAAGATCGGGGACAATAATTCTATTAGTGTCAATAAAATTTGGAGCTATATTTCTCCATAAATATGATGAAGAAGGATTGCCATGGAGGAAAATAATTGATTCCCCAGATCCCTCGTCAATTACTGCCATTTTTTTATTATTAATTTCAATATATTTTTTTTGAATTTCCATAGTAATCTTTTGTTATTTGGTTGTTATTGTTTTTATATTTAACTACATTTTAGTTAAATTTTTATTAATAAATTTAATATGATGAATGAAATTGATATAAATAGGATTATTGAAATGGCTTGGGAGGACCGAACTCCTTTTGAAGTAATCCAATCAGAATTCGATTTAACACATGGCGAGCTTATAAATTTAATGAGAAATAATCTTAAACCAAGAAGTTTCAGATTATGGCGAAAAAGAGTAACTGGAAGAAAAACAAAACATATAAAATTAAGAGGGCATTTAGTTGGAAGACATAGATGTGATAGACAAGGTAAGCTTAATATCAAAAAAAGATAATCTTTATGATTTGGAAAAATCTCTTTTAATAGAAGGTTTTAAAATCAATACAGTCATAGAAGAAAATTTTTCTAGCTTAAGCTTTATTACAGAAAATCCTGATCCCATAGAAATAGCAATTAATTTTAAAGATAATTCTTTATACCGAGTGAGTTATTGGGATGGATATGGTGTTACAGAGTTTTACGATTACTCACAATTAAATAAAGCTTATAAGAAATTTATAAAATTTGTGTCAAAAGCAAAGTCAAACATTGATAAATTTGGATTAAAGTAAATTTTTCTTATTTATATTGAATTAAATGCTTTTAAGAAATTGCTGGGGCTGATTTACCTAATTTTTTTTCTCTTAGAGTCCTTTTAAGAACTTTTCCAGTCGCATTTCTAGGTAAAGCATCAATAAATTCAATTGATTTAGGAATTTTAAATTTAGCAAGATTTTTTAAACAATGATCTATTATTTCTTCTTCTGAAAGATCATTTGATTCTTTAAGAACTATAAAACCCAATCCAACTTCTCCCCATTTTTCATCTGGTATACCAATTACTGCAGCTTCGGCTATTTGAGGCAGTTGGTAAATCACATTTTCAACTTCTGCTGGATAAACATTTTCTCCACCAGAGATATACATATCTTTTTGTCTATCAACAATGTAAATGAATCCCTCGTCATCCATTTGTGCAGCATCCCCGGTTTTTAACCATCCATCAACAAAAGAATTTTTAGTTGCTTCTTCATTATTCCAATAACCAGGGGTTATGTTGGGTCCTTTTATCAGAATTTCTCCTACTTCACCTTTTTCTACTTCATTTCCTTTTTTATCAACAATCTTTACAGAAGTATGTAATAAAGGTTTTCCTGCAGATCCAATTTTTCTTGCAGCTTCATCACCAGATAAACTTATTGCTGCGGGACTAGTTTCGGTCATTCCCCAACCTTGAGAAAATTCCACCCCTTTGTCTTGCCATGTTTTTAATATTATTTCTGCACATGGCGCGCCGCCAACTCCTGCACTTTGAATTCTGGAAAAATCAGTTTTATCAAAGTCTGGATGTAGCATCATGAACTGATAGGGCGCTGGTACCGCAAAAAGATGGGTGACTCCATAGTCAGGGTTATTTATGATTTCTAAAGCTTTTCCAGGGTCAAATTCTTTTGTTAATATAATTTGTCCACCATTATGAAGAACTGGATTTGCGTAACAATTCATGCCCCCAGTATGAAATAAAGGTAAAGATACTAACTGGACGGCTTTATCAGTAATTCTTGCTGTTGAAGCTAGGTTTACAATATTAAAAAATTGCATTCTATGAGTAATCATTGCTCCTTTCGGATGGCCAGTAGTGCCAGATGTATACATGAGCATGATCAAATCGTCATGTGTGCATTCAATAGTAGTAAAGTCATTATTTTCAGAAATTGCTGTTTCATATTCGCTCCCATAATTATTTTCTTCAATCTCAAGAGACTTGTTGATATTGCAATCTTTCAAAAGCTCTTTTGCAATATCTCTAAACTCAGTTGTATATATGAGAACCTTAGGAGAACTATCGTTGAGAATATATTCAAGTTCAGGCTTGGTAAGTCTCCAATTCAATGGAAGTTCAATTCCACCAATTTTTCCACAAGCAAATTCTAATTCAAATACTTCAGCACAATTGTTAGATAGAATTGCAACTCTATCTCCTTTTTCTAATCCGTTTTTTTGAAGCCAGCCAGCCAGCGCTTTAGATCTATCGTTTAAAGTTTTGTAAGATAACTCTTTTCCGCTTGAAATTTCTTTGATTGCTATTTTGTCTGGTCTAAAGTTTGATTGATATTCAACCCAATCATAGTATTTTACTGCCATTATAATTTTCCTTAATGAACTTTATTCCTTTGGTTTAGGAAACCAAACCATTGCTAATTGAAACAATATTATAAAAAAATGAAAATAGATTAAATAACTCATTGAAGGATGAACAAAAAAATCCTGCACATATGAATTCGTGGAATAGGGTACTAATGAAGCCCCAATTAATGATGCTGATATACAATAAATTGAACATAAAATTTTAGGCACTACTCTTACCGTTTCATTTCTATTTATTGCTGCTCTCAATCCTTGAGCAAGATTAAATCCATAACAAACAAATATTACAGATGCTAGGTAGTAAATCTCAGTATTTTCCATTTTATTTTCTTAAATTCTTACTTAGAAGATTATAGAGTTGCTTAATAATTTATACAATTATATTATTTAACATAATATATATTATACGAATATAAATATGATCAAGAATACTTATAGATAGGCAATTTGAACATATCGCTATAACTTCCCTTCTATAAAATCGTTAATCAAATATGCTAATTCTTCTCCAGCTTCTTCTTGAATGAAATGACCAGCATTTTTAATATCATCTACTACTGTAGGATTTGGAATCCTATCTATGAAAACTTGTTTCATTCTATAAGTTGTTCTTTCATTTTCTCCAAAAGCTACTAAAAAAGGTTTATCCCATTTATCTAAAACATCTATCCAAAATTCTTCATTTTCAGCTAATTCATGTAAGGCAAATGAAGCAAAAGTATTTGCTCCTGATTTGTAGCCTGCATTTGGATAAGGCGCTTCATAAGCATACTTTTCTTGGTCTGATAAATTATCTAAGCCTCCCAATAAAACCATTACTCCAGTTATGTCTAAATCTTCAGCATTATAAGAATGAGCAATCCATCTTGAAAAAAAACTTAATCCCTCAAGCATTGTAGGCTCTTCATTTGTTTCACTCAGCTCGTCCCTCAAATCTAATAAATCCTGAAAAGAAGTTGGAGTATTCAGCCAAACACTAAAATCTAAGAAATTTTTTACTAACCAAGCTTGTGGGTTTGGCATAGAAGGTAACCCACCATTTGAAATTACCAATCTAGAAAATTTTTCTGGAATTTCAACTGCAACCCTGAGACCAATTGGACCGCCCCAATCCTGACCCATTAAAGTAATATTGTTTAAATCTAATTCAAGAAAAAGCTTTTTCATGAGATCTTTGTGACCTAGGTAACTGTAATCTTCTTTATTGATGAATTTATCTGATTTACCAAAACCTACCATGTCAGGAACTATAACTCTATGTCCAGCTTCAGTAAAAATAGGTATCATTTTTCTATAGAGATAACTCCATGTTGGTAGACCATGCATAAGAATTATTGGATTTGCCTCTTTAGGCCCTTCATCTAAGTAATGAATTCTGACCCCATCAATCATCATGTAATTTGGCTTAAAAGGATAATCCTCTAAATTTTCAAATCTACTATCAGGTGTCCTAACTATCCCAGGAGCAACTATATTTAAATCTTTTATTTCATCGGCGGTATCTATTTTGTCCGAACAAGAAAGAAAAGAAAAAAATATAAAAAAGAATAAAAAATACTGGTTTAGTTTGCTCATAAAAATATTCAATTAAATTTCTGATTTAAATTCAATTTAATTATTCATTATGATATTAGTTAGAAATTATATTTGCACTAAAATAGTTGAAGGTCCAGCTTCTTTGACACAGGCTGAGAAGATTTTCTTAAATTCTTCTACCGTGTTAGGTTCGTAACAAGGCACCCCCATAGATTCTGAAAGTTTAATCCAATCTAATTTTGGGTTATCAAGTGAAAACATTGAGTCAGCCCTATCTCCAGTTTTAACTGCCCCAACTCTTGATAATTCAATTTTTAATATTTCATATGAATGATTCGCAAAAATTATATTTGTAATATTTAAATTTTCTCTCGCTTGCGTCCATAAAGACTGAACCGTATACATAGCTCCGCCATCCCCATGAAGTGTTATAACTGGTCTATCCGGCTTAGCTATAGCCGCTCCAATTGCCAAAGGCAGACCCTGCCCAATTGATCCACCTGTCAAACATAACCAATCATGTGGTTTAGCCTTCAAGGCATGAGGTGTCACTAAAAAGCTTGAAGTAGCTGCTTCATCAGAAACTATAGAATCTTCTGGCATAAGATTTGAAATTAAAAGACCTAAATTGGAGGCATCTAGTTTTCCTGATTTTGGGATGTCATCAATTTTTGATTGGAGAAATTGCTTATCAATTTTTTGAGCATCGGTTTCATCTACCAAACAATTTAATGCAAATAAGCCATTTTGCTCAGGAGAACTTAATATGACTATTTTTGATTCTTTTGGCGTGAGATAACTTTCTTTCCCTGGATATGCGAAAAAAGAAACCGGTGGTCTACTACCAACAAAAACAATCCCGGAAGAGTTTTTTAAAAATTCTGCGGCAGATTCTGCAAAATAAGGCACTTGTTCAATAATCGGTAAACCCTCCCCTCTTCTGATTCTTGACACAAAAGTATCAGTCATTAATCTACAGCCAGTTTTACTTGCTATCTTTGCAGCTAAATTTACACATTGCTCATTAAGAAATTTTCCTCCAAGAAAAAGAACAGAATTGCTCATTTGTAATATTTCTGCTGATTTACTTATTAATGAATCATCGATTAAATCTAACTCTTTTTCTTCTAATGGTTCTGGAATGTTTCCATCAAAATCGCCCCAAGCACAATCTGCAGGAATAATTAATGTAGATATTTGACCAGGAAAAGCATTTGCTTTTTGCCATGCTAAATTACCTAAATCACAGATATCACTAGTTTTTTTTGACCTTCCAACCCAATCAGAAGCTGATTTAGCTAAAGTATCAAGATCAGAAGTTAAAGGGGCATTGTGCTTTAAGTGATAAGTTGCATGGTCTCCAACAATATTAATTAAAGGAGATCTAGCTTTTTTTGCATTATGAATGTTTGCAAATCCATTTCCTAACCCTGGCCCTAAATGTAATAAATTAGCAGCACTTTTTTCAGCCATCCTTGCATAACCATCTGCTGCGCCAGTTACGACACCTTCAAATAAACCGAGGACTGGTCGTATTTCAGGATTATTATCTATTGAAGCTACTAAATGCATTTCAGATGTGCCAGGATTAGCGAAAATAACTTCTAAGCCATTTTTTACTAAAGTTTTTATTAGGGCATCAGATGCATTCATTTAAAATATGAATATAAAAAAATTAAGTAGATTTTTTAACAATATCTCTCATGGAAACAACGCCTAGCAACTTTTCATTTTCCATGACGGCTAAGTGTCTAATTTGATTATCTATCATCATATTTAGAGCCTCATCAGTAGTACTTCCTGGGCTAACTTTGACGATAGATGATGACATGATGTCTTGAATTTTACTGTGAAGGTGTTCAGGTCCCTTAAGAGATATATCCTCTATCACGTCTCTTTCGGTGATAATTCCAACCAAATTATCTGGATCATTCGATTCACCACAATAAACAAGTAAAGCTCCTATCTTATTTTTATGTAGAATTTTACAAGCTTCCTCAATAGAGGAATTCTCAGAAATGGAAAATATTTCCCAATATCTTTGATTGAGCAGTAGATCAGAAATTAGAGCCATAAAGCAAAAGTGAAATTAATTAACTAATACTCTATAATAATCCATTTTAAGGAGTTAAAAAATGTATTTCTATTCAGGTTTTTCAAAGTTGAAATTTATATTCTTGTTGCTTGGATTATCTTTTGTCTCTTCTGTTTTTTCTGATACCGGATACATAACTGTTGATGGAGAAACAATTGAAATAGAGGTTGAAAGATCATATCAAACGCCTGCTACCTATCCGAGAAAAGCTCTTCGTTTAGAAAGAGAAGGATATGTAATAATTGAATTTGATGTAGCACAAGACGGATCTGTAATTGATCCTTACGTACTTGAAGGTGAACCAGCAGGTTTGTTTAATAGAGCTGCTATGAAATCTATTAGAAAATGGATTTATGAACCTTCTACTTATGATGGCGTTCCAGTTCAAGTTAATGACGTTCAAGTAAGGATTAACTTCAATTTAACCGCTATTGAGTAATCCTAATACGCTAAGATGCGTATAAGAACTACTTTAATCTTAATCGGTCTTTTCGGGAATGTCGTTCTCGCCCTTTCTCTTATTTTTTTGTATGGCTATAGAGAAAATATTCAAAGATCTTATTCTAGTGAATCTCTCGTTTCTACTTATGAATCTGCTTGGTTTCAAACTTTAGAAACCTCATTTGATGCAATTTCTGCTTGGCTCCCTCAGACGGGTGAGAGAGGAAATTTTTGGGATCCAGAAACAGAAATTTTTCCAGAGGAAGAATTATCATCTCCAGATGATGACTACAGAAACCCGCTTATACAATTCATAGTAGACAAGAATATTGGTGAATCAGGTTATTTACTTGACTTAATGTTTGAATTTGACCTGGATGAAGGAAATCTTAGTTTTGTAAAAGCCTATTATCCAGATGGAAAAAGATTCTATTGTAGCTCAGCTTTTGATTTATCTGGAGTTGATGCATGTAATCCTAATGCGAAACCTGAATATCTAAATGATTTAGATAAATATCTCAATGATGCTTCTTCAAGGCCAAGAAGATCACTTCAAACGATAACGGATATCTCAGGGTCTGAAATAAGTACTTTAAATCAAATCATGGCCTTTCCGGTCAAAGCTTTCTCTAGAGACGCTGAAGCAATAATTGTTCTTGGTATTGATATTAGAAAATCAATGGAAACCTTTGGCGATGAATTTGAATTAGTTACGGCTGTTCAAACTCAGGAAGGAGTTATATCTTTGGGTGATGACTATGCCAGTTTTGAATCTGACTTAGGATCGTATGAAACAACTAATTATGGCATTACTAATCTAAAAGCACACGTAGATAAGGCAAATCTAAACCTTAGAGATCAAGGCAATAGAACTTCTGCGAGAGATGCTTCCTTGGGTTCTTCTATTACCCTTCTGCCATTAAGTTCTTATCTATCATCAGATAAAGCTCAATTTTTTATATTTAGAAATGAGAAAGAGAGCATCGAACAAGAAAATACAATCCTCTCATACATTTTGGTATTAATAATTGTAGTAATGGTTCTTGTAATAGCTATTACTTCAATTATTTCAGCTAATATATTTGGCTCTGTAAATAAAGCAATCGAAGTTCTTCAAGCTCTAACTAGCGGAGATCTTTCAAAAACAATGCCACAAAGAACAGGACTTCTTAGATCAGAAAATGATGAAGTAGGCGAACTAGCTAAAGCATTAGAAATTTATAGGGGCCATTTGAATGAAATGGAAAACATTAGGTCTGAACAAGCTAAAAGAAGAAAAGAAAGAGATAACGCAATTATTGAAAAAATGACTATTTTAGCCGATGAGCTTGAAGGAGATTCAAGAACGCTGATATTAAACGATATCAATAAGATGCAATCTTTAGCTAAAGAAAGCTCAGATGAGGAAGGTGAAGAAGCTTCCATTGAATTAATGACAGTAGCTTTCACCAGAATGGCTGAAGAAGTTCAAGTTCTAATCGATACAAGAACAAAAGAAATGGAAGAATCCAGAGATGAAGCGTTAGAAGCAAACGAACAAAGAAGTAAATTTTTTGCCAACATGAGTCATGAATTAAGAACTCCTTTAAATGCAATTTTAGGTTACGGGGAAATGCTCTATGAAGAATGTGAGGATTTAGGATACGAAGATCTTATGCCGGATCTTAAAAAAATCACATCTTCTGGAACACATTTACTTTCTTTGATTAATAACATTCTAGATTTATCAAAAATCGAATCCGGAAAAATGGAGCTGTATTTAACTAGTTTTGAGATAGAGAAAGTCGTAGAGACTCTTAGAGATATTAACGCTCCTTTAGCTACAAAAAATGACAATGGATTTAAGATAAATGTTCAGGAAGCAATAGGCTCTATGACCCAAGACGAAACAAAACTTAGACAATGTGTCACCAATTTTTTAAGTAATGCCTTTAAGTTCACTAAAAATGGCCTTGTAACAATGGACGTCACAACAATCGATAAAGATGGAATTGAGATGATTGAATTTAAAGTCACAGATGATGGAGAAGGAATGAGTGCTGAAGGAGTCGCTAAAGTCTTTGAAGAGTATGAGCAAGCCGAAAGATCTACTTCTGCAACTCATGGAGGAACAGGTTTAGGATTACCTATTTCAAAAAGATTTGCTGAATTAATGGGTGGTGGCGTGACTGTTTCCTCAGAAAAAGGTAAAGGCTCTGTTTTTACAATTTTTGTACCTAGAATATGTGATGATGCGGAAGATTTAGAAAATGAAGAGATTAATTCTTTGAAAGGAGAAAATTTATGTGTGCTAATAGATGATGATGTAGCAATGCATGATTTAGTTAAAAGAACTATTAAAAAGGCTGGTCTCACTCTTCTTGGAGCAACTAATGGTGAACAAGGATTAAATATGATAAGAGAAGTTAAACCTAAATTGATTCTTTTAGATGTTCTAATGCCTGGAAGAGATGGATGGTCTATTCTTAAAGAATGTAAATCGGATAAAGAAATTAAAGATATTCCGGTGATAATGGTTTCTCAAATGTCTCAAGAATCTTTAGCTTTTTCTTTAGGTGCTGATGATTATTTAACTAAACCAATCGAAAGAAATAAATTTTTAAAAATAGTTAAAAAATTTGTTTCAAGTGATTCAAAAAATAATACTATTTTAATTGTTGATGATGACGAAAATACTAGAGATATATTGTCAAGAGCTCTTGAAGATACAGGTTTCAAAGCAATTACTGCAAAAGATGGTAAAGAAGGATTAAAGAATTTAGAAAAAAATCCTACTCTCATAGTACTTGATTTAGAAATGCCTAGAATGGATGGCTTTGAATTTCTTGAAAAATTTGTAACGATGGAATTTGAAACAAAGCCTAATGTAATAGTTTATTCAGGAAAAGAATTGACTGAAGTGCAAGAGGATTTATTGAAAAACAATGTTGAGGGTTTGCTAAAGAAAGATGAAGTTTCAATTAACCAATTGCCCAGTTTGATATCAAAAGTTTTAAATAGTTAAGCCATATTTGACTCAATTTTTTCTAGGAGTCTTTTAAAATCTACAGGTTTAGTGTCAAAATCATCAGCACCGCAATCAAGAGCTTTTTGTTTATCAGTTTCCATAGCGTGTGCTGTCAAAGCAATTATTGGAATATTTGAGATCTCTGGATCAGCCTTTGCTTGAGTAGTTGCATCCCAACCATCTAAAACTGGAAGACCCATATCCATTAAAACTAAATCAGGAGACTCAGATTTCATTTTATCAAGACCCTCTTGACCATCGAAAGCAAAGATCACTTCATAATCACGTCTTGTAAGTCTTCGACCTAACATATCTCTATTCATTTCATTGTCTTCAACGTAAAGAATTTTTTTCATTTTATCTCCTATTTTCTGAAAATAATTTGATTACGCCCCCCTTCCTTAGCTTCATAAAGCCTTTCATCTGCTAAGTTAATCAAATCCTCTAAATTATCTATCTCATCAGAAGATGCTACTCCTCCGCTCATAGTAACTTTTATATTATGATCTTGAAATTTTATTGATAAATCAACTATTTCTTTTCTTAAATTTTCGCAATATTCTTCAATAGATTCGTCCTTTATTTTATCAATAACTGCTATAAATTCTTCTCCTCCAACTCTTCCAACTAGATTTGGTTTACATGAAGTTTCCAATTTATTAGCAAAACTTTTCAATACTTCATCTCCACCAGGATGACCGTAGGTATCATTTATTGACTTAAAGAAGTCAATATCCATAGAAAGAATACTAAATGTATAAGAATCTTTTTTTTGAGACTTTTTGTAAGCTTTGTCTATCTTATCAAAAACAACTTTTCGATTGGATATACCTGTTAATGGACAAGTTGTAGCCCTTATATGAAGTTCATTTAAAAGTTCCTGCTCTCTTGAACGAAAGTATTTTGCTTCTAAACTTGCAATTGCTTTCGCCATTAGGATAGTTCCATTAAGTGGCTTTGGTAAATAATCTGATGCGCCAAGTTTTATACACTTAGCTACGCTATCCACATCATTGAAAGCAGAAACCATAATAATAGGTAGGTTTTCAATTTTATTTTTTTTTCTAAAACGTTTTAAAAGCTCTAATCCATTTATGTCAGGCAACATGACATCTAACAGTATCAAATCTGGGGTTTTCCTTTCTACTTCTTCAATTGCCGAAGTTCCATCAAAAGCTACTCTACATTTGAGTCCATTTTGTGAAAGTCTTCTAGATAGAACCTCACAATTAGTTTTATTATCGTCAACAATTAATATGTCAGAATCGTTTAAAGATTCATCAATCTCTAAACTGTAGTCAATATCGCCGAGAGACTTAAAAAGAGATTCTGCATTTTGAATTTGGCCAGCATCCGAATCGTTAGAGTTTATTTCAGTAATTTCTCCTCTAATAAAATCAACAAACCTTTCAATAGCCTTTTCGGTATCCCTGGATAAGTTCAAGATAGTATTAAGATCTTCAACTATTTCTTCAGATAATTCATCCTCAAAATCTTCCATCAAAATTTCGCTATAGCCAATAATTGCATTTAGAGGTGTTCTAAGGTTGTGTCTAAGAACGGAATATTCTTCAGATGATTTTTTTTCTTTATTTAAAGAAGTATTTTCATTAAAAGCTTCTTCATATTGACTTAATAACTTTTTTTCAGCATCTTTAATTTGGTTAATTTCATCTAAAACATTTAAATTGTTTTCATTAGCATATTGCTCTACTAAATCGACATAATGTTCAATTGCCTCTGCAGGAGCTGAAAACTCCTGTTTTATCTGGGCTAATAATATCTTTTCTGCACCTTTTGAAGGTTTAGAAATTTCATTCATCTAAATTTCCTGCAAAATCTTCTAGAAATTCTGGTCTATGAAAGAAATAACCTTGACCTCTTTTACAGCCTAATTCTAGAAAAATATTTTTCTGATCCTCAGTCTCGATACCTTCCACAATCATATCTAAACCAAGATTATCTGATATATTCACTACAAATCTAACAAGCTCTTTGGTATCTGACAAGTCAATTGTTGCAGCAAAATTTTTATCAAGTTTTATTAAACTTATTGGTAAATCTCTTAGATAACTCAAGGAAGAGTAACCTGCACCAAAATCATCCAATGCTAAAGGAACTCCATTTTTTTTAAGAGATTCAAAAGCTTCAGAAGCTTTTTTTCTATCTTCTAATTCAGCAGTTTCTGTTATTTCAAGGCCTAATTGATTTTCTTTCAAATCATTTTCGTTTACAAAATCTAAAATTATTTTAGTAAAATTCTCTTGCATAACGGTGTAAGCAGAGACGTTTAAGTAAGTTGTAAAATTTCCTAAATTTTCTTTGTTTAAGAAATTAAAGAATTCTTTTAATTTTTTTAATGAAGCAAGCACAACTAATGAAAAAAGATGCTCTCCTTCAACTAAAGGAATTAATTTATCATTGGAAATTATATTACCCTCTTCATCGAGAAGTCTTAATAAAGATTCAACTCCTAATATATCTCCAGTTTCGATATCAACTTGTTTTTGAAAAGCCATGCTAATTCTGTCATTTTCTAAACAACTAATAGTTTCCTTCAATGCATCCAAGGCGGCTTCAGAATTTGCTAAAGCTTCTATTAGAAAAAAAGACGACTTTTCTTCAAAAGGTATTTCATGAATACGTGTTCTCAGAAAAAATTCAATATCTCTTAATTTTATTTGAATATCTGTATCAAAAGATCTTGCGATCTCAGATTTATTATTATTTTTTTTAACGTCTGTGATAGGTTCAATTGAAATAGACTCATCATCCTTAAGATTAAAAATATATTGAGCAGAATTATTTAGCCACTCTACCCCTGAATCTTTGTCATAAATGATATAAGGACTTGGATGGTGCTGTAAGGATTTTATTAAGTATTGCGCCTGTTCAGCTTCAATTATTTTCATCGACAATTCCATCAACTATTTTTACAAATTCATCATTAAAAGTTTCTTTCATGAAACTCCAAAGCTTTAAATGATATTCAGACTTAAAAAGAGTTTTAAAGGATTTTAAATAGTTTTCCCATTCCGCAGCATCAATCATACCAATTGTATATTGATAGTGCTGATTCTCTCTGGATCTCAGCATAATACTAAAATAAGTCAAATAAGCAGCGTCTTCCTCAGGAGTAAGATCTTCGTTATTTCTTAATTTAAGTTTTATTTTTACCATTCGAGGAGTCATTCCTTTTAAAGCAATCTCTTGATGACTATCAGAAACATTTTGTCGTGCATTTGCTCTAGCGACTCTATTTTGTTCCTGCATTTCTCTTATTAAATAATAAATTGAAATGATTCCAACTAATGCAGCCAATCCACCCAATAAAGTATTTATGTATTCAACGATAAAACCCATTTTTTAATAAATTCTTTGAATTAATTATATGTTAATTAAAGCTTGTATCTTAACTTAATAATAAATTTATCAAGGTTTTGATTAGACCAAGCGCCAGAATAAATTTTTTCGAACGAATTTTCTCTATTAAAAGAATATTTGCCACCTCTTGTATAAACAACATATAAATCTGAGAGAGGAGCAAATTGATATTTATATCTTACTTGAAAAGCAGTTTCTGATAATTCAAACGAATTTAAGGTATCGTTGGAAATATTTAAATAACCAGAGGAATTAGCTCTATAAGATCTTGCGTCATTAGCCTTAATTCCATAAATTTTTCCTTTTAACCTTACTTCCTGTCTGTCTCCTATAAACCAATCTAAGTTAATACCTGAACTAATCATTTCTTTGTCGTAATAACCAAAAAGATTTTCTTTGTTCCAGACACTCCAATTTGACTGCGTTTGATATTCTATCGGGCTAAAAAATATTTTTAAATTTTCAGACAGCTTCATCAAAATTCCATAACCGATTGTATGTCCTTCAGATCTAAGATCGTTATTATTGTCAGAAGTTTCATAACCGCCTGTTTCATATCCTAATTTAAATCTATGTTGAAACATATTTGTTCTTGGAGTTGAATATTCAAGAATCAGGTCATGATTTCCTAATGATTCTAGGTAAGGCGAACCTGCATAATTTCTAGTCTCTACATAATCCTTGCCTCTGAATAAAGTGCAATTGCATTCTATTTCAAGTCTTGAACTATTTTTAAAACTTAATTCATATTCTAGAGTGGCGCCTATGCCGCCACCAAATCCCTGATAAGACCTGTTATAGCCCATTCTCAAGGCATAATACTGTTGAGAAATATTAGAAGTTTCATCATTATTTGGGTTGCTATATTGAAGATAAGTTCCAATGAAACTATTTCCATATTGTTCGACGTAGCCCATATCATTAATATTGAAGTTTTCATCAAGGTAATTGAAGACAAGCAATCCAAATAACTTATCTGAAAAACGATTTGTAACTAAGGACCTAAAACCATAACCTGTTTTTTTGTTACCTAGTTCCTCAGTATTAACCTGGCTGACCCAACCATAAACTCGAGATGAATTTGAAGGCTTAAGATCATAATCAATAGTGTGGGTTTCAGCAGTTCTTTCAATAGAAGGTCTATCAACTGAGGTAAATAAATAACCAATTTTTGTATTTAGAAAATCTCTAGTTGATCTAAATCTAAACGCTAAGAAATCTCTACCTTCAGAAAATACAGAATCGTCTTCAAATGCGCTAAAAACCCCATACTCATTTGACTCATCTCTTTGAGTGTAACGAAGTGCAAAGTTGATATCGGTAGTATCAATTAAACTATCTTTACATTCTCCTAAATGACTTCTGTCAGTATTAGAACATTTATCCGGAATTGCACCTATTCTTCTAGTATTGATAAATCTAAGGTTCCATCCAGTTACGTCAAAAAGAGTTTGGTTTTCAGTAAAAAAAGGTCTTTTATCTGGATAGTAAGTCTCGATTGCAGAAAAGTTTACAATGACGTCATCACTTTCAACTTGTCCAAAATCTGGATTAAGAGTGAAATCTAACTTTGAGTTCTGATTAATATCCCAAAATATTTCTCCCCCAATATTTATCTGTCTATTATCTTGGATAAAATTGTTGGTAAAGCTTGCGTAGGGAAAAAAATCTATTCGAGTTTTTTGGGTATTAAGATTTCTAACCTGTAACTTTTTAAATTTTGATAAAAAAGGTGATTTATAAAAGTTTAAACCTGGAGAGTTATAAACTTCATTTTCACTGAAGGTCCATCTTGCTAATGAGACGCTTATCTCACGATATGGACCTTCAACATTTATCATTGGAGCAACGTCCCATGGAATCAAAAATTCTGATATCCAATAATCTTCGTAACTTTTAGTTTTTGCATACCAAATTGCATCCCACTCATCGGAAAAATCATTTTCATCTACAAAGATTGCGTCTCTTATAGAATTACCAAGAGTTACTGTAAATTCGTATCCTATATTTGCATTATTATTAAAATCTATAATCACGTAATTTCTATCAGCATTTGCATAAAAAGAATCTCTAGGGTGTTTCTGAAAAGTTTGCTTTTCTTTAGGTTGATAATTTATAAAAGCAAAATATATACCCTTTTCGTTAGCAAAATATTTAGCCTCTGTTTTATATTTGGGAGTATCTAAAGTATCGGGAAAAATAGTTAGAAAATCTGTAAAAGAATTAGCTCCTTGCCATTCAGGTTCAGACAATTCACCATCTATGGTTATGCTGTGAAGATTAACAATATGAAAAATTGTAAAGAAAAAATAAACAAATTTTTTTAACATTTATAGTTATATAGAAGGTGCTTAGATGTATTTGCTTGATAATATATTTGATTAAAATGTTTTTGCAATATTTAAGTTAAGATTAAAAATATGTTACCTCCAAAACCAAAGAAAATTCCTAAAATCCTAGAGGCCCATGGTGATAAAAGATTCGATGACTATTATTGGCTTCGGGACGATACTCGTCAAAACAAGGAAATTATATCTTACTTGGAAGAAGAGAATACCTATGCTGAAACTTGGTTTTCAGAGGGTAAAGACTATAGAAAAGAAGTTTTTGAAGAATTAGTAAGTTTTATTCCGGAAGAAGAAACTTCTTTGAAAATTAAAAAGAATGGTTTTTATTATTTTTCAAAAATAAAATCAAATGAACAACACCCTGTTTATTACAGAGAAAAGAATCAAGATGTAGAAGAAATTTTGAATGTAAATAAATTGGCTGAGAATTTAGATTTTTACCAAATTTCAGGAATCTCGCCCTCTCCAGATAACAAAATTATTGCCTTTGGAGAGGATATAAATGGGAGAAGAGAATTTACAATTAAATTTAAAAGTCTTGAGGAGAATAAATATATTAATGATGTGCTTGAAAATACTTCAGGGAATATCACCTGGGGAAATAACGAGTATATTTTTTATACTTACAAAGATCCTAAAACATTAATTTCAAATAAAGTTTATAGACATAAACTTGGAGATGCTCAAAGTAACGATTTCTTAGTTTATGAGGAAATAGATGATGAGTTTAATTTATCTATTTCAAAATCAAGAACCAATAAGTACATTTACATAAACTCAGGTAAAACAGAGTCTAATGAATTATGGCTGATAGATATTGAAAATTTATTAGAGAACCCTGAATGTGTCCTTCGGCGATCTGATAAACACCTCTACTATGTAGAAGACACTCCTGAAGGTTTTTTTGCTTTGTCTAATAAGGATGAACGCATAAATTTTTGCCTTCTAAAATTTAAAAAATCAGACTTTGAAAACTTTTCTAATTGGGAAGTCTTGATAGAGCATAACGAAAAACGTCTTTTAGAAGATTTTATTTGTTTTCAGGATTTTTTATTCTTAGATATTAGAGAAGATGGGCTTCCAAAAATTTTAAAGTTGAACAGAGAGAACTTATCAAAAGACTATATAGATTTTCCTGATCCCTCTTACAGTTGCTATATTTCTTCTAATCCAGAATATGAATCAAACGAATTTTTGTTTGGGTACACAAGCTTAAGAAAACCAAGCTCAGTTTATTCATTGAATTTTAAAACAAATGAACGAAAAGAAATTTGGAAGTCTCAAATTAATAATTTTAATGAAGATTTATACGAAACTAAACGGATAAAAATTGAATCACGCGACGGTAAATTGGTACCAAATTCTTTAGTTTACAAAAAAGATATAGATTTAAAGAAAGCGCCATTATTAATGTATGGATACGGATCCTACGGAAGCATAATCGATGCAAGTTTTAGAAGAACTATAATTCCTCTTCTCAATAAAGGATTTATATTTTGTATCTCTCATATTCGAGGTGGCTCCGAAATGGGTAGACAATGGTATGAAGATGGAAAAATGTTGAATAAAAAGAATACTTTTTTTGATTTCATTGATTCAACAAAATCCTTGCTATCAAAAGATATTGGAAATCCAGCTAGCGTTTTTGCTTTTGGCGGAAGTGCTGGTGGTTTATTGATGGGAGCAATTATTAATTACGAACCAGAGCTCTACAAAGGAATTATCTCTGCAGTTCCATTCGTAGATGTTTTAACAACTATGTCAGACGAAAGCATTCCTTTGACTACATTTGAATATAAGGAATGGGGAAATCCAATAAATAAGGAAGAATATGAATACATTAAATCCTATTCCCCTTACGATAATATTGAGAAGAAAAATTATCCTACGGTTTTTGTAACAAGTAGCCTTTTCGATTCTCAAGTTCAATACTTTGAACCTGCCAAATATGTTCCTAAATTAAGAGAAAATAGCACTTCGAAGAATCCAATTCTTCTAAAAATGAATCTAATTGGTGGTCATTCAGGAAAAAGTGGTAGGCTCAATGCATTAGAAGAGTCAGCCCAAGATAATGCTTTTTTTTTAAAATTGATTGATTAGAATCTATTCAATGCCAACTTCAGCGGCAAATTCTGTGTATCCACCGACTAACCTTCCATCTATAAGAATTTGTGGGAAAGTTCGCGCGGTAGGAAATTTATTCATAAATTCTTCTCTAGAAAAGTCTTCATCTAGCATGAACTTTTTAAATTCAAAGTTTTTTTGGATGCACAAATTTTCTGCTTTGTCGCAAAAAGGACATTGAGGTTTTGACCAAATTTCTATCATAATTATTCAGTTAAGTTATAAAATATATTATGCCATTTTCTTTCATATCTGAGGGTTTTAAATTTTATAAAAATTTTTTTTATTCTTATACGATAAAAACTTTTCCTGTATTTTTGCTTATCGGAATCTCTACTTCGGCGGGTGAAACTTTTCTTAATGATGAAAGATTTTTTACTTGGGGAGCCCTTTTCTTTATTTTCACAAATATGTTTTTAAACCCATTCATAGCAGTTTTATCTGTTCTTTTAGTCAATGACTTAATATCAGATTCATTGAAAGAAACAATTGGATATTATTTAGTTTCGTTACAAATTTTCTTTAAATTGTTTATTTTGTCTTTAGCGTTAAGCTTAATAACTCTATTAGGCTTATTTTTGTTTATTATTCCAGGAGTTTATTTGGCATCAAGATTAATTTTGGCACCATTTTTCTTAATAATTGAAAACTGTAAAATTGTTGAAGCGCTTGATAAATCTTGGCAAACAACAGGAACTCAACAAATTCAATTCGTTTATTTGTTACTGCTTTACTGGTTTGTCTTGTTAATACCTTATTTTTTGGTTATCTCTTTGTTCTCTGTAATGTTAATAAACGAAGGGGCAACAAGAATACCATTTTTCCTAAATGTTGGATTGAACAGCACCCTATCCTACTTTCAAATGGTATTACTAGCCTTTCCTCTTTTATTTGTTTTTAAAGGTGTCAGATCATCTGTATAAATCTTATCCACATCCAAGCCACTATTAACCAACTTGGTAAGAAAAATAATGCTCTTATTGGCATCGCTCCTATAAAACCATTAATAAAAATATGGTAAATGCTATGAAGAACTCTAAAGCCTACAAACCAATAGCCTAGTAAAATAAAATAATCATCGACTTTCCCAGTAACATATAAAACAACACAAATTGCGTAGAAAAAAATTGGAAATTCGAAAAGATTAATTAAATTTCTATCGCCTTGTCTTATAAGATCGCTTGCAGAAGATGCAACAGGTATCTTAAATAGTTCAGAAGCCCTATGGCCTTTATCAATTAAAACATCTTTAAAACGAACGGTAGTATTGAATAAGAATACTGCCGAAGTAAGTATAAACATGTAAAAAACTGGTACAAATATCTCAGTGCTCATAAACTCTCCCCTTTTATTCGATTAGTTAATTATTTCAATTTACTCTTTTTTTGTAAATGATAATCATTGTTTTCTTAATTCTCATCGATCGAATTTAAAGAATTTTAAAATATAATTAATTTTTTTGGAGGTTAAAAATGGAATTAAAAGAACTAAATAAGGAAAAAGTTTGTGATATTTTAAATGAAATCATGGAATTTGAATTGGCTGGTGTAGTTAGATACACTCATTCCTCGTTAATGGTTGTAGGACCGCACAGAATTCCTATTGTGCAATTTTTACAAGAACAAGCCGCGGAATCTTTACAGCACGCTCAAACTGCTGGAGAATTTTTAACCGGTTTAGATGGTCACCCTAGTCAAAAGATAGCTTCAATTGTAGAAACAAATGATCATTCAATTAAAGGAATCCTTGAAGAGAGTTTAGAGCATGAAGTTTATGCCTTAGGACTCTATAAAAAACTTTTGCCAATTGTTGAAGATTCTTCAATTTATCTTGAGGAGTACACCAGAAATTTAATTGGTCAAGAAGAACAACATCAGCTTGAATTAAGGAAAATGTTAAAAGATTTTAGTTAATTCCTACAAATTAGATTTCTTAATACATAGGGATTAAAATGTATCCATGTCTAATTTAACTCTTTTTCATAATGGCCCGTCTACATGTTCTCAAAAAGTAAGGCTGATACTCGGATTAAAAAATTTAACTTATGAATCGAAGATAATTGATTTACAAGCTGGCGAACAACATGATGCAGAATATATCAAACTTAATCCCAATCATGTGGTTCCAACATTAATATGCGATGAGAAAATATTAGTAGAGTCATCTTTAATCTTAGAATTTTTAGAAGATAAGTTTCCTGAAAAATCTGCAAGATCTAACATTCCTGAAGAAATACATCAAATGAGATTATGGATGAAAACTATAGATGCTTATCATATTCATGGAGGTTCAATAACTTATGGAATAGGAGTGAGAAATATATTAATTCTTAAGCCAAAAGATGAACTAGATAAAGAAATTGATGAAATTCCTGATTTAGAGAAGAGAGAAAATAGACGAGATTTAATTGAAAATGGTTTAGAAGCAAAGTGTGTAATTGAGGGATTAAAACAATCGAAAATATTGATGGATAAGCTAGAGCTTGGACTCAAAGATAGAGAATGGTTTAGTGGTTCAAAATTTGGTTTAGCTGACGCGTCGATTTTTCCCTACGTATTAAGATGGGAGCAATTAACTTTAAATAATTATTGTGACTCCTCTTCGCATCCGTTACTAAATAAATGGTTTAAAAAAATAAAGGCTTTACCTTTCTATGATCAACAAATTAATGCATACATTCCTGTTCCATTGATCGAGGCCTTAAAAAAATTTGCTGTAGATCAAAAAGATTCTTTAGATAAACTTTTTGCTTCTTTCTAGATTTTTTTTATCTCATCAAATTCAATTACGTAAGTTCCATCTTCGTACTTATCGGAGCTTGCTTCAATTAACAAAGAGGCAATCTTTTCAGCTTTAATGTTTCTATATTTTTTAAGTTTTCCAATCATAAAGGGATGAGATAACAATCCGATGAATTCAATAATTCTTGTACCGATATCTTTCTTTTTAGGCCTCTTTCCCAAAAGATGACCGGGTCTAGCAAGTATAAGCTTTGAAAATCCTAAATTTATTAAATCTTCCTCTAATTGTCCTTTAATAGAGAGATAGAAATTTAGAGAGGATTTATTAGCGCCAACAGCTGATACGACGGAAAGAGTTTCGCATCCACTATTTTTTAATCTTTGAGCTATATCCATTATTAAGTCGTAATCAACTTCTTGAAAAATCTTCTTGATCTTAGACCTCATAAAAATTAAGTCATACCATTCAAGTGGAAACCCTAAAGATATAAACCCTTTATTCATATCTGAAAAATTCGTCTCGTTAAAATTAATAACAATTTGTTGCTCTTCATCTGATAAAAAAGATAATTTTTTCCTATTTATAGCTAAAAATTTATGTTCGGTCTCTTTTAATTGCTTAGCGATAAATGAACCAACCAAACCAGAGCTACCAAACAATATGTTCATTTAATTAAATAATTCTTCAAAGGTTTTGGTAATACTGTCATTAATGACAAGGTCCGCTAAATTATCAAAATCTGTCTTTTCATTATTGATAATTATTAACTTTGCCCCATTTTCCTTGGCTACCAAAGGTAATGAAGCTGCTGGATATACTACTAAAGATGAGCCAACAACAATGAATAGATCGGCTTTCAAAGATTCTAATTGAGCTCTTTGCATTTCTTCTTGAGGCATAGGTTGTCCGAATGAAATCGTAGCTGTTTTAATAAAACCATTGCAATTAGAACAAACGGGAGGAATATGAGTTTTCTTGAATTCGTCATGAATCAATTCTAGATCTATCTTTGTTTTACATTTTAAGCAGGTTGCGAAAGTAGCATTTCCGTGAATTTCTGTTACATCATTATCAGATAAACCACCTTCTTGATGCAGATTATCAACATTTTGAGTAATGCAGTGTCCTTGTTTTTTTTGGAAGATAATCTTGCTTACCGCTTTATGTCCTTCATTGGGTAAAAAAGATCCAAAATTTTTTTTGAAGTTTATGCTTTGTTCCCAATATTTGATCCTTGACTCTTCGGAAGAAATAAAATCTTGATAGTAGATTGGAGTATTATTTTTCCAAAATCCTTTAGGCCCTCTAAAATCAGGTATTCCTGAATCGGTGCTGATTCCTGCACCGGTAAAAAAAACAGGATATTTACACTCAGAGATAAAATTTTTAAGATCATTCATAAAACATTGAATCCATAAATTATGAAGGTTGAAGTTATTGAGCCTAATACAATAGCAAGTAAAACTTCCTGAATATTACTCCTGCTTCCAGAATAATAATTTGAATTTAGAAAAATTCTTAATAAAAAATAATAAATAACTGATAAAACAATCCAGTTAATAAAATACATTAATACCTCAATAATACAGAATTTCCTTCAAACACAATTGAAATTCCAAAGGTCCACCATAAAGTTGAAACTACTACTAAGAAAGAAAGCGTTCTTATTGCTAAATTGTAAGAAGTCATGCTGCCATGAAACAAAAATGAAATAAGTGCTAATAATAGTGAAATAGAAGCTGTTACAAAAAGTTCAATCAACATTAGTTATTTTGTTGATTTTGAAACTAATTCTGTTGGGTCTGGTAAAGAACTGAAATCATCAATGAGATGATCTTTAAACATATTCTCAGGAGAGACCGATTCATAGGTAGCTGTTTTATCGTGAGGGTCTGAATAAAACCCTAAAACATAACCTCCTTTTGAATAACCTATAAGAGATCTTATTTCAGGAGACAAATCTTTAGCTACATCTGGTGGGCAGGATAAATATTGATTTTCTTCTTGTCTCAACCAATTTAAAGCATAATGCAAAAATACACCTGTTCTCGACTCATCGATTGTTTCATTTTGACCTCCTCCATGAAGAACTGTTCCTGTATAAAGAAGTACGGATCCTGGCTTCATTTCGGCATATGCAATTTCTTTTTCTGTTGGAATTCTATCTTTATCCCACTTATGAGAACCAGGAACTACTTGAGTAGCTCCATTAGCTTTTGTAAATTCTGTTATAGCCCAAATTGTACTCATCAAAGGTTCTACCTTTCTTGGCAAATATCCGCCCCATATGCCTCTATCTCTATGTAAAATTTGTTTTGACTCTCCTGGCCCAATACAAACCGCAGAAGTAAAATGTAATTGATATCCATCTCCGTGAGGTTCTAGATATTTTTTTGAAACTTCATTAATTTTTTTATGAAGAGCTAGTTCTCGACAAGCTTCTGATCTAGCTATTAGAGCCCCAACTCTTTTTGTTTTAAATCCTGTAAATTCGTCTCTGCCAAAGACATCAACTTTTAAATAAGGATTTAGATCGGCATTAATCTTATTTATCTGATCCTTGTCTATCAGATTGTCAATAATTAGACCTGCATCTTCGTCTAAGACATCAAGTATTTCATCTGTCGAACAATCAGGATTTAAATGCTTTAAAGTTGCCATCTTCGATTTTCAATTTTATTCTACCTAAAACAGTCTATCAAAATTTTTATAAATTAAATTTCTTTTTCGAAATAACTATTAGAATCAATTATTTCGATACCTTGATGACTCAGTATGTCTTTAAGATCGTAATTTCCAATTGTTAATGTCAAAACCCAACCGTCGTTAGTTTCTTCGTCATTTATAATCTTTGCTTTCCTATAACACTCAGATCTAACTTTGGAGTTATTAAAATTTATTAGTAATTTACCTTTAAACAATCCTCTGTTTGCATGATTAGATACCAGATCTTTGAGCATTTCTATTCCAATACCTTCCTTAGCTGAGACTGAAACTGAATTTACAGGATTTATGACTTCATTCTGATCAAAATCATTAATATCAATTTTATTTTTTACAAGAATCTGAGGTATCTTCTCTGCATTAATTTCAGTTAAAATTTTATTTACTTCATAAATTTTATTTTTGAAGTTTCTGTCACTCACGTCAACTACATGCAGGAGTAAATCAGCTGATTTTAAGTCGTCAAGAGTTGCTTTAAAGGATTCAATTAATGAAGTTGGCAGATTAGATATGAACCCTACCGTGTCGGTATATATTATTGAGTCAGAACCTGGAACAAGATTTTTTCTTGTGACGGTATCTAAAGTGGCAAATAACTTGTCAGCTTGAAATTCTCTTGATCCAGTTAAACTATTAAAAAGAGTAGTTTTTCCTGCATTAGTATAGCCAACTATTCCTACAATATGATTTCTACCTTTTTTTCTTGCATACCTATTAAGATTTTTTTGTTGATGACTCTTTTCTAATCTTTTTTTTATATTTTTTATCCGTTGAGAAATTAATCTTCGATCCGTTTCTAATTGTGTTTCTCCTGGGCCTCGTAACCCAATACCTCCTTTTTGGCGTTCTAGATGACTCCAGCCCCTAACCAGTCTTGTTGACAAATGCGTAAGTTGAGCTAATTCAACTTGTAGTTTACCAATATGACTGAAGGCTCTTTTTGCGAAGATGTCTAAAATTAATCCTGTTCTATCCAGTACTCTGGTCTTTAAAAAAGATTCAATATTTCTTTCCTGAGATGGAGAAAGATTATGATTGAATATAATTAATTCTATTTTATTCAGATCTATAATTCTCTTTATCTCTTCTAATTTTCCTTTGCCGATAAAATGTTTAGCATTAACAACTTTCTGATTGAAATTGAATTCAAATAAAATTTCTGCATCGCTAGATAAAACCAATTCTCTGAACTCGTGAAATACCTCATCCATTGATATATCTATCAAATTTCCAAAAGAAGAATTGACTATAACTACTCTGTTATCGTGTTTATTATTCATAATGATTAATGATCATGACCGCCAAATTCAAGCCCTACTGCCTCTAAAACTTCATGTTGTACGTAGAAATAAATACCTATAGAAAATAAAAATAAAATTAAAAGAAAAAATAAAAAATATTTCATAATTCTATTTTAATACACAATAAATAGAATTAAATTTACTAAAAGTCCAAACCCTGCGGATGCAATAATTTCAAAAAATTTATTTCTATTCTCTTCTTTGATGCGGGATTCCGAATAAATCTGAACTATAAAATAACTTATTAAAGCCCACATGACCCAAAAGGAAAAAAATACTATCAGAT
>ENA-OSEY01000045-OSEY01000045.1-marine-metagenome-genome-assembly--contig:-NODE-45-length-85121-cov-4.459738_pt1 | contig 85121 bp, 69 predicted proteins | sample MGYA00248465_ERZ534230 | MGnify/ENA primary metagenome ERZ534230 (study PRJEB26409, sample SAMN06344110) | marine metagenome | isolation source: Sea water from surface | place: Atlantic Ocean:Southern... | reverse complement strand
TCATCTTTAAAGGTGACGTATTCCACTGCAATATTTTTTTGTATTAATTTATCAACCATTGATTGGCTCTGGCTAGGGGGCACAACTTTATCTTTTAGACCTTGAAGGAAAATAACTGGGCAATCAATATCATCGATATGATTGATTGGAGATCTTTGTTGGTATGTCTCTTGTTGGTTCAATGGATCTCCAATGAGGGTGTCCAAATATTTAGATTCGAACTTGTGAGTATCTGTTGCGAGTTTTTGTAGGTCACCAATTCCATAAAGACAGGCACCTGTCTTGAAGAACGTTAACTTTGTCAGCGCTGAGAGAACCGTATAACCCCCGGCACTACTTCCTCGGATAATGCATCTGTTTTTATCAATCATTTGTTGTTGCGAAAAATATTCGGCCGCTGCTTGAATATCTTGGATATCATATTCGCCCCATTTTCCATAGAGTTTCTCTCTGTAATCTCTTCCAAATCCAGAACTACCTCGATAATTTAAATCGATAACAGCAAATCCTCGATTGGTCCAAAATTGTATTTTAAAATTTAAATTATTTTTGGCTGCGCTTGTTGGACCACCGTGACATAAAAAAATAGCAGGAGGTGACTCAGAGCTATGGCCACAAACTTTACGATTTTTTGGAGCATAAAAAAAAGCATGAATTTTATCTTTGTTCAATGCGTGGAAAAATACAGACTTTCCAATCGATATATCCTCGCTGTTGATTTCAAGTTGATTAGGCTGATAAATTTTTTTAACTGCTAAGTTACTGTCTACACAAAAAATTTCCTGAGCCATTAATGGACCACTGCCAATTAAAATAATTTTTCCTTCATGCATGCATAAACTTTTTAGAACAGTATGCTTTGTATTCACAGTCTTTGGTGTTTCTGTACCTTTAGTTGCAGCCAGAAGAATACTCTCAGCGTTCTGTATTTGCGTATGTCCAATAAAACCATTTTCATCCACACAGAAATTTGTCATTCCAAATTGCCAAAATGGATCAGCGCAGTCATGTTCGACTTCAAAAATTTGTTGTGAGTGATGGTCATTTATGCGATATAAATTCCACCAACCCGATGCATCTGATACATAAGTAATTTCATTGTTGTTTGACCAATAAGGTTGGATTATTGACTCTGAAGTTTTATTGCCAATAATGCATTTTTTTGACGAGATATTTTGCTCATTGTTCCCGGACCAGAGCTCAGTTTTATCCCAAGGCATATTAGGGTGATTCCATTGTATCCAACAAATTTTTGAACATTCTTTATTGAGCCGAGGGTAGGCATAAAAATCTGACCCCGTGACCATAGGATTGATTTCGAGAGATCCCTCTAAATTCAGCCCTGCAATAAAATTTTTTATTGATGTCGGATTTGAATGATCCTCACATACTGTAATTATCCGGTTATGTTTTTTATCGGGTACCAGATCTGCATATCTGAGTTTATTTTTTGGTGTGAAAGGTTTGGGGTCTCCTGAGGGATTTGACAGATCTAAACTGTATATTCTTTGATCGGAGCTATTCACGAAATAGAGATAGTTACCAAGAACTGTATATGCAATACCTCCATATTCATGAACCTTGGAGCCATGGCTGAAAGGAGAGGCGAACATATCATTTATGGCACCGAACTTATCCATTGTTACAATTACGGATCTTCCATTTTCATGAGGTCGATATTCAATCCAGTATAAGTTTCCATCAAATGATTGGATATCACTCAGTTCAATGAGTGCTTTCGATGCAGTTTTAGCAGTAATGTCAGATGACCAAGTTCCAAAAGGCTTTGAAATTTTCATGTGATTCTATTCTAGTATTTTCACACTGAAATTATTAGCTTGTAATTCTAGGGCAATTTTTTCTAAAAAATTTCCTTGTAACTCGATTGTATCTTTATCAAATGTTCCTCCAGTGGAACATTTTTTTCGTAGAGCTTTGGCTAGATTTTTCAATTCTTTATTTGGTAAGCGAAACCCGGTAGCAACGGTAACGGTCCTACCTCTTCTTGATTTTTTATCTAATTTTAGGAAGATTAACCGATCTTTTTGACTATCACAGTCAGGACGTTTCTCCTCTCTTATCCGACCCTGGTCTGTAGAGTAAACGAGTCGAGAGTTCTTGTTCATTGAATTTCTATAATTTATAACCAGTTTGAAGTTCTGTAATTTTTTGTTCTAGTTGTTTAATTTTTGCTTCTGCTCTTTCTAAGATAGCTTTTTGTGTTTTAAATTCTTCCTTTGTAACAAAATCAAAATCTTCGAGAGTGTTAATTGTGGTAGACCGAATTAAATTTTTTAAATCACCGCCTATGGCTTTTGCATCTTTGAGTTTTTCTTCAATATTTTCTTGTAACAGAGTTATCAGAGAATCTTTGTCCACTTATTTTTCTCCATAAAGAGGTGCATCAAGATTTTACAATAAATGTGAACTATTTATATAGTTTCACGAAATAATTCTGTCATGGTGCAAAAACATAAATTAAAAATAGTAAATGCACTAAATTAGAGCAGAAAATTTTCTCCAAATTGTTATTAGACGGATAAATATCTGAAATATATACGGATTTAATTTTGGCACGTTATATGCATTTTTTTAAGTGTCAGCAGCAAGCTGACTTCACTATTTATATATAAATTGCAACTTTGGGAGTTAAAAATGAAATTAATTAAAACAACAATTTGTGCAGCAACTTTGATGACTGCATCAGCAGCAATGACTGCTGAGGTGTCTGGCAACGTTGCTTTAGGAACGGACTATTTCTTTAGGGGCGTAGATCAATCTGGTGGCGCAGCCTTATCCGGTGGATTCGATGTGAATTTTGATAGTGGTCTTTATATTGGCACGTGGGCTTCAAGCTTAGACTTCAGTGGTGGTCCTGAGCTCGATTATTACATCGGTTATGGCGGTAGCATTACGGATGACGTTTCATTCGATGTGGGATATTTAATGTATGGATATCCGGGAGACACTTCGCTCGATTTTAATGAAATATATGGAAGTGTTTCGTTTGCATCCACAACTATTGGCATGGCTTACTCAGATGATTATTTTGATTCTACTGGCGCAACCACTTATTTGTACGTTGACTACGGATTTGATGTGGCGGAAAACATGAGTATCGGGCTTCATTACGGGACGATATCAGCAGATGACGATGATGCATATGATGCTGTGTTTGGAGATACAATCGATGATTACTCAATTACTTTGAGTACTTCAGCTGCAGGACTAGGAATTGATTTTTCATTAATCGAATCCAATGGAAGCGGTGCGCTCGATGCAGACACTGAGTTTACTATGACAATTTCGAAATCTTTATAAGAAGTTTTCGTAACTAAATGAAATTAATAACCGCCATTATAAAGCCCTTTAAGCTTGATGATGTCAGGGAGGCTCTGGGAGATATTGGTATATCTGGGGCAACTGTGACTGAAGTGAAGGGTTATGGTCGTCAAAAAGGTCACGTTGAGTTATATCGTGGTACCGAATACACAGTAGATTTTATGCCCAAAGTTAAGATAGAGGTTGCATTGAGTGATGAGATTGTTGACTCAGCGTTAGAAGCTATTACTCAAGCTGCTTCAACCGGAAAGATAGGCGATGGGAAAGTTTTTATCACTAATTTGTCGGATGCAGCTCGAGTTCGGACAGGCGAGTCTGGAGCGATGGCAATTTAATGTGCGGTTATTGGAATCAAATAACATAAGAGGAATTAATAATGGAAGCAACTTTTGAATTAGCGTACGCGCTAGACACATTCTACTTCCTGATTTGTGGAGCTTTAGTAATGTGGATGGCTGCAGGCTTTACAATGTTGGAGGCAGGGTTAGTTAGAGCAAAAAATACAACCGTAATTTTAACCAAGAACGTAGCACTTTTCTCCATCGCATGCACCATGTACATGGTATGCGGGTACAGCATCATGTATGGGGGTGGTGATTTTAGCTTATTCCTTAGCGGGATCACTGGTGATGGAGCTACCGGTGCTGAGGATCCAGCAACATACGCACCCTCAGCCGATTTCTACTTCCAAGTTGTATTTGTGGCAACTGCGATGTCGATAATCTCAGGATCAGTAGCAGAAAGAATTAAGCTTTGGTCATTCCTAGTCTTCGCAGTGGTGATGACCGGAATTATCTATCCAGTTGAAGGCTCATGGACCTGGGGTGGAATGCCAGTGTTTGGTATGTATACCTTGGGCGATTTAGGGTTCTCTGACTTTGCTGGTTCAGGCATTGTTCACATGGCTGGAGCAGCGGCAGCATTGGCTGGCGTTATGCTACTAGGAGCAAGAACTGGTAAGTATGGTGCAGACGGCTCTGTAAATGCAATTCCCGGTAGTAGTTTGCCTCTCGCAACCTTAGGAACATTTGTTCTTTGGTTGGGATGGTTTGGATTTAATGGAGGATCAGTTTTAGCTACTGCTAGTGTAGAGAGCGCAAATGCTGTGGCCGTGGTCTTCATGAACACCAATGCTGCTGCGAGTGGAGGCTTAATTGCTGCTCTATTAGTTGCAAAGATGATGTTTGGTAAGGCCGATCTAACGATGGCGCTCAATGGTGCGCTTGCTGGACTGGTGGCAATAACAGCCGAGCCATCGACTCCTACGCCTTTGCTAGCGACATTGTTCGGTGCTGCTGGTGGTGTACTAGTTGTGTTTAGTATCGTCGCATTGGACAAAATGAAAATAGACGATCCAGTAGGTGCTATCTCTGTTCACGGAACAGTAGGACTTCTTGGACTTCTCCTAGTGCCTTTGACAAATGATGGCGCTTCGTTCTCGGGCCAGATAATTGGTGCACTAACCATTTTCGTTTGGGTATTCGTAGCAAGTTATATTGTTTGGTCGATACTTAAAGCGACAATGGGCATTCGAGTATCCCCTGAAGAGGAAGAGACAGGAGTTGATGTTGGTGAAACTGGGATGGATGCATACCCTGAATTCACGGCTAAATAATTCAGCGACCCCTTCGCATATACTTTATCCGGGGCTTGTCCCCGGATTTTTTTTTCTAATTTTTGACATTGTCCTAATTATCTGCTGATTTTTCGGTACGAAAAGAGTATCCTACAAAAACAAATTTAGAGTTTATTTTTATGAAATTAATTACTGCTGTTATAAAACCTTTCAAGCTTGATGACGTCAGAGAGGCACTTGCCGAGATCGGTATTCAAGGCATGACCGTTACTGAAGTTAAAGGATTTGGAAGACAAAAAGGGCATACTGAATTGTATCGTGGTGCTGAGTATGTTGTTGATTTTCTCCCTAAAGTCAAACTTGAAATTGCGGTGCCAACTGAAATGGAGGAGAGTGTTGTGGAGGTAATTATCAAATCAGCCTCTACCGGTAAAATTGGTGATGGCAAGATTTTTATATCGACTTTGGAAGAGGTGATCAGGATTAGAACTGGCGAAACAGGTTCGGATGCTATTTAGCACTTTTTAATCTTTCGACTAGAGTTCAAGCCACGGTTAACTATCTTCGTCAACTATTTAAAGCGCCCAATGTATGTTGAATAACCCTTTCAAAATTTTTCTTTCATGCTTTATGGGTGTTTTGATTAGCTGCTCTGTACCAGCAAATGATCAAGAGATTATTAATAAGTTAAAGTCTGCCCGATCAGACCTCGAATATAAAATACTTGGCCCCTCAGACATTCCAGGATTTTTCGAACTTCAAATTGGCAATGATTCAAACTTTTATGTTTCATCTGACGGAAAGTTTTTACTTGATGGCGATGTTTACCTTATCGGTGATGGTGATTTTTCAAATGTGAAAGAATCGAAGTTTAGTCAAGTTAGGAAGATCGCAATGAGCAAGATAAATAAAGATGACTTGATTATTTTCAGAGCAAATAATAAGACCAAAGCAGTGATTAGTGTGTTTACCGACATTGACTGTGGTTTTTGCAGAAAACTTCATAAAGAAGTTCCCAGCTTAAATGCATTAGGTGTGGAAGTAAGGTATCTTGCTTTTCCAAGAGCGGGTTTAGATTCAAAGTCATATCAGAAAGCCCTCTCTGCATGGTGTTCCGATGATCCTAAAGAATCACTTACTGATTATAAAAATGGCGATGATAAACCATTTCTTGAGTGTGGAACGAATGCTGTGGCTGAACAATATAGACTTGGCCTAGAGTTAGGCATTAGTGGAACACCCGCCATTATCCTTGAAGATGGCAGTCTAGTGCCTGGTTATCGGACTGCTGAAGCTTTGATAAAAATAATGGGTCTTAAAACTTAATATAATTAAAACGCTGGATAAATAGATTTATAGTCATAATTTTGTTTGAATCATCCCTTTGGGTTGCTAGAGGCTTTGTATGAGACAATTAAATATAGGCATATGTGGTCTCGGTACCGTTGGCTCTGGCGTTTTAAGCGTTTTACAGAATAATTCAGATATTATTAGAGAAAAAAGTTCGTGTTTAATCCATGTGACTCATGTTGCAACTAGAAACACTAACCATGGATGTAACGTTGAGAATATCCAATTTTCAAATGATATATTCGAGGTCGCTAGAGATTCTGACATCGATCTCGTAGTCGAACTGATCGGTGGGACGAGCTCAGCATTAGAATTAGTCATGTTAGCAATATCAAATGGAAAACATGTAGTGACTGCGAACAAAGCACTAATTGCCGAGCATGGTACGAGTATTTTGCAAGCTGCTTATGAAGCAAATGTCATTGTTGCTTTTGAGGCATCTGTGGCAGGTGGTATACCGATTCTAAAAAGTATTAGGGAAGGCCTAGTAGCTAACAAAATCAATTGGTTGGCCGGTATCATAAACGGGACGACTAATTTTATTTTGTCAGAGATGTCATCGAAAGGCAGGAGTTTTGAATCAGTTTTAGAAGAAGCTCAAAAAAGGGGTTATGCCGAGGCAGATCCAACATCTGATATCGAGGGGATTGATGCCTCCCAAAAACTCTCTATTCTCACCTCAATGAGCTTTGGTATGACTTTGCCACTCGATCATTTGTTCACTGAGGGAATAACCGAAATTCCCCTAAAGGACGTCTATTTCGCAAAAGAATTAGGTTTTACCTTGAAACATATTGGTATTTGTAGGGATCACGGTGAGCAGATAGAGGCGAGAGTGCACCCTGCATTAATTCCGGACAGCTCTATTTTGTCCAGTGTTAATGGTGTATCAAATGCTGTTATGATTAATGGTGACGCGGTCGATACGACACTTTACTATGGGCCTGGTGCTGGGAGCACCCCAACAGCATCATCTGTCATTGCGGATATAGTTGAGGTAGCAAAATCGGATAAGAATGCCTACTCCTCTCTTGGATTTCCTGTAGAGAAGCTTTGTCAACGCAAAATGCTCGATATTGATTTAGTTGAATGTGGTTTCTACGTTCGTTTTACGGTCGTAAATGAAACCGGTGTATTGTCCAAGATAACGAAAATTATGGCTGATTCAGCTTTGAGTATTGAATCGATCATTCAAAGAGATGTGGAAGACGACTCTAATCGTGTAGATATCGTTTTACTCTCGAGTAAAACGACTCAAAGCAACTTATCGCCTGTATTAAGGAAAATTACAGAACTGGATAGTGTATCGGATGAGTTTGTAATATTACGAGTAGAGTATTTAGATAACTAATTTCCACTAAATTTATCACAAATGAGATATAGCAATCTTGAGATTTATTAGTACAAGAGGAATTTCAGAGCCCTGCTCTTTCGAGGAAGCCGTGATGACTGGTTTAGCGACTGATGGGGGTCTTTACGTCCCAGAGTATCTGCCTCAATTTTCTGAGGATCTGATAACTTCTTGGTCTAGTTTAACTTATGAGGAGCTCGCTTTTAAGGTGATGTATCCGTTTGTAGAGGATAATATTGACGAGATTTCATTTCAAAGAATATTAGATAAGTCATATGCTAAATTTAGGGACACATCTATTGCTCCATTAAAACAATTCGATGAAAAAAACTGGATTTTGGAGCTCTTTCATGGACCAACGCTTGCTTTTAAGGATTTCGCTTTACAGTTTTTGGGTAATTTGCTGGACCATATTGTTGGGTCTAAAAATGAAAAATTAGTTGTTCTTGGGGCTACCTCTGGTGACACTGGATCAGCTGCAATTGAGGGATGCAAAGATTGTAGGAACATTGATGTATTTATTCTGCATCCTCATAATCGCGTTTCAGACGTTCAAAGACGGCAAATGACAACAATTAATAAGTCCAACATACATAATATTGCTATTAGTGGAAATTTTGATGATTGTCAGGCAATCGTGAAAAAAAGTTTTTCTGAACAAGAATTTTTGAGAGGAGAGCGTCGATTAATTGCAGTCAATTCGATAAATTTTGCAAGGATATTAGCTCAAATTGTTTATTATTTTTGGTCATATTTACGGATTAATTGCCCAAAAGAAGGAATTATTTTTTCTGTTCCAACTGGCAATTTTGGGGATGTCTTTGCTGGTTATATAGCTCTTGGTATGGGATTACCAATCAAAAAGCTCATAGTTGCGACGAATTCAAATGACATCTTACACCGATGCATCAATAACAATGATCATTCGCCTAGGGAGGTAAATGCAAGCCTTGCCCCGAGTATGGATATCATGATTTCGAGTAATTTTGAACGTCTTTTGTTTGATGCATTCGAAAGAGACTCTTCAAAAATAAGAGAGTTGATGGAGAAAGTAACAAACTCATCTATACAGTTAAGTGAGCGCAGTATCCTTTCAATAAGAGACAACTTTTGGAGTTATCGATGTGATGACAGAGAAATAGTCTCTACCATAAAGTCCTTCTATAAAAAAAATAATTACTTATTAGACCCTCACACAGCTATCGGTGTTTCTGCATCCATGGCATATGAGGATGATGTGGGGACTCCTATAGTTACTTTATCTACTGCTCATCCTGCTAAGTTTCCTGATGTTTCGAAATATACAAATCTTCTTACCCCAGAATTACCTGAGCATCTTAAATCTATATTATTAGATGAAGAGTATTATTCAATTGTAGATAATTGTCAGAATAGAGTTGAAAGCTTTATATCTAAGAAGCTTTTTGCATAATCTAGAGTCTTGTTATTAGGAGAATTACAGAGGATTAGTATGTTTGACGACACAAAATTATCAAAGGAAGATCAAAAGAGAGTGGACGCATACTTGAGTTCCGGTTTTAACAGTGTGAATAGGGCACCTTTCAGACCATTGAGATTACTAATCTTGATTTGGGTGGTAGTAGCTGCTTTAGGCTTGATAAGTTGGTATATAGGCAAACAGGCTGGTTACCTCTAGGATTAAGTATTCCCCAGAGTCTTTTATCTATGAAATTTTTCGATATTTGTACTAAGGCACTGGTTCCAACAAATGGAATAAAACTTGAAGTTTACGAAGCTGGAAAGGGCGGCATACCCATAGTTTTGTGTCACGGTTGGCCTGAGTTAGCATTCAGCTGGCGCTATCAAATACCTATTCTGATTGAGATGGGATTTCATTGTATCGTACCAAACCTAAGAGGATATGGTAATTCGAGTAAACCAACAGAAGTAGACTCTTATAATGCTGTTAATCTGTCCGAAGACCTTAATGGGCTACTCGATCATTATGGATTAGAGAGAGCTTTTTTTGTGGGGCATGATTGGGGTGCATGGTTGCTTTGGCATTATGCATTACTGCACAAAAACAGGGTATATGGATTAATTAATCTATCTGTGCCATTCCGCCCACGTGATTTATCCGACCCAATCGAATTTTGGGAAAAGGTGCTAGGAGAGGACTTTTATATGGTCCACTTCAATAAGAAACCAAACTTGGCTGTTTCTTCATTTAATAAAAATCCTGAGAGAGTATTACGAAACTTATATCGAACTGAGCATTGGTTGGATGATGAAAAAAAAGATGATAGTTACAACATCATTAAATCTGGAGATCTTGATTACAATGTCGGCAAGCTTGCCATGAGTGATGAAGAGCTTAAGGTTTTTGTTGATGTATTTTCCAGAGGTGGATTTGAAGCTCCTTGTAATTGGTATAGGAATATTAGCAGAAACTGGAGGCTAATGGAGGGAGTTCCCCAAACAATTGAGATAAATACACTGATGATATATGGCAAATACGACATGGTGCCGAAAGTAGATATGTCAGAGTCCGTGAAAAACTTAGATATTGTTACTTTAGATTGTGGGCACTGGATTCAGCAAGAAAAGCCACGTGAGACTAATGAAGCTTTATCTAAGTGGTTGAATGTTCAAAAGGTAAACTACGGATTCATATGACTGTAGAGATACATAAAAGGGTTTATGATCAAAAATTACTTGGTAGCCTAAATCTCGACAATGAAATTTTAGAGAGAATTTTTCTTTCTCGAGGAATCACTCGAGCCGAAGATTTAAATAAAAGTTTAAAAATACTCCCAAATCCCAAACTGTTAAAAAATATCGATGCGGCCATGAATCGACTTTTCTCTGCTTTGATGAACGATGAAATTGTGATGGTAATTGGAGATTTTGACTGTGATGGCGCATCGAGTACTGCTTTGATGATGCTTGCTCTATCTGAGATGGGTTTTAAAAATATCAAGTTTCTTGTACCTGATCGTTTTAAATTGGGTTATGGACTGACTGAGGGCGTAGTTGATCTGGCAATCGACAATAAGACTGATTTGATAATAACCGTTGATAACGGAATATCGAGTATATCTGGTGTGCAGTATGCTCGATTAAATAATATTGATTGCATCATTACAGATCATCATATTGCCCCAGAGTCGCTCCCGCAAGCTGTCGCAATTATCAATCCAAATCAGAAAAATTGTAATTTTCCGGCGAAAAATTTGGCAGGTGTAGGTGTCGCTTTCTTTTTTATTGCAGGATTCCGAACGTTTTTACGAGAGAAGAACTGGTTTGAAGAAAATAATATTGAAGAGCCATTTCTAGCAAACTATCTTGATTTAGTTGCCCTTGGAACAATTTGTGATGTTGTGCCCTTGGATAAGGTAAACCGATGCTTAATTTATCAGGGAATTCAGCGAATTCAGAATGATAAATGTAGACAGGGTATCAAAAAATTGGTGGATTTAACTGGTTTAAAGATAAAACTTATCTCTTCAGAAGATATAGGGTATCGAATAGGGCCTTACCTTAATGCTGCAGGAAGATTAGATGATATATCTCTGGGCATCAAATGCTTAGTTTCTGAAAATTCAGAGGTTACAAAAACTATTGCAGCTGAGCTGGAACAATTAAATCATCGCAGGAAAACCCTTCAGCAAGAGATGGAGAAAGAGGCCAATCATGAAGTTGAAGCATTAATATATGATCAAAAATTAGAACTTCCAGAAGTTATCTGTTTATTTAAAAGAGATTGGCATGAGGGAATAATAGGATTGATTGCCTCTCGTATGAAAGAAATTTTTGATAGGCCAGTAGTCGTTTTCACCTTATCAGAATCAGGAGATGTAAAAGGCTCAGCTCGGTCTATCAATGGATTCCACATTAGAGACGCATTAGAAAAGATATCAGAAAAAAATGAGGAGTTAATAATAAAATTCGGTGGTCATGCAAAAGCTGCAGGTCTTACTATCAGAGAAGATGGATTTGAAATATTTCAAAATTATCTCATTGAAATTTTCCATGAAATGTTTGGATCAAGAATAGCAGGAAAGAAATTATCGACAGATGGAAATCTGCCCAGCGAATATATGAATCTTGAAATGGCAAAGTTGTTGAAAGATTCTGGCCCTTGGGGAGAAGGATTTCCCCGACCAAGTTTTGAGGGGTATTTTCATGTGTGTAATAAAAAAACCGTAGGTCAAAAACATATTAGATTGGATCTTTCACCAATGGACAACCGTTCTTTAATCATACCTGCTATTTATTTCAACGCCGATTTGGCTTTTTGGGATAGTCTAGAGGCAGACCAAATCTTTTGCATCTACGAGCTTGACGTCAATTTGTATCGGAATTTTGAATCTTTGCAGTTAGTAGTTCGATTTTGCAAACCACACTAGGACTCCAGAGTTGTTAGATTTTAAAGAGATCCTTAAAGCAGATTTATTGCTAATTACAACTGCAGTTATCTGGGGTTTTGCCTTTGTTTTTCAGACACTTGGGCTTGAGTTTATCGGGCCAATCACTTTTGTGTTTTTCCGATTTCTAATAGCGAGCATCATTTTCTTGGTTTTATTCAAGTTTGGCATGAAAAATGAATCAAAATTGCATGATAGTTCTTTGGATTATTACTCAATAATTCTAGGAATCATTATGGTAATTGGAATGTTATTTCAACAAATTGGGCTTCAGTACACTACCGTTGCTCGAGCAGGCTTTGTTACGAGCCTCTACATAATTTTTGTTCCTTTACTTGGGTTATTCCTCTCTATTAAAACTGATTTATTAACACTCATTGGGATAGTTGTAGCATTAATGGGATTCTATTTGCTTGCAAATATAAACCCTGAAGAATTCTTATTCGGTGATTTATTAATGTTGGCAAGTTCTGTTTTATGGGCATCACATGTACTTATAATAAGTAGAATCGCAAGACTTGTTTCTATTGTTCGGGTGATGACAATACAGTTCGTTACAGTTGCCGTGATAAGTGGTGTATTGATGCTTCTCTATGAGTCATGGTCAATTAATGACTTGGCGCGAGCAACATACTCCCTCCTGTTTGTCGCAATTTTATCTTCATGTTTAGGATTTTCGTTTCAGGTGCTTGCTCAAAGGAAAGCGCCGCCTTCACACTCGGCTTTGATATTAAGTACGGAAGCAATTTTTGCCGCCCTTGGAGGGTGGTTAATTTTGAACCAGAATTTGAGTGGACTCGAGATTTTTGGATGTTTATTGATACTTTTGGGCGGAATCATATCTCAAGCAAAGATATTTAAAAAAGCTTTGTAATCGAAAATTATTAATTTATTAAATGAATTATCGATGCTTTTACCACATCTTTTATCATGTCTTGCGCTTTTGCTGTTGGATGAATGCCGTCTGGTTGGATGTAATCAGGGACAGATATAAGGCTCTCAAAGTCAAAAGAGATTGCATTAGTATTGTGTTTAAGAGTTAGGTCTGTGAATACCTTTTCAAATGCTGTCGCATATCGTTTGCCATAGTTTGGTGGGATACGCATTTTGAATAAAATAGGAACGATGTCTTTCTCAATACAAAGGTTAATCATTTGATCTAAGTTGTTTTGCATTGATCTCAAAGATTGCCCTCTCAATCCATCATTCCCACCAAGCTCGATTATCACGTAATCTGGATTCTTTAACTCTATTAACCGAGGTAACCTTGATAGTCCGCCTTGAGTCGTATCGCCACTGATGCTTGCATTTATAACTCTGTATTCAGGTTCAAGCTCTTGGGATAGCAGATGGACCCATCCTTCCTCTGTTTTCATACCGTATCCGGCACTAAAACTATCTCCTAAAACTAATATCGTTGATCCGTAGGTTAATGACGGAAGTAACGAAAATAGAAAAAGTATTAGTTTAATCTTGGGCAATTATTTTCCTTAAAATTAAAAAAGTTTGGACTAATGGGTATATACTTTTTGAGCACCACTTATTTTAACATTATTTGAAAACTTTATGATTATTGCTTCCAATCTTAGTAAGTCAGTCCAGTCTCCTGAAGGAACACTGAACATTCTATCTGATATAAATTTGAGCATTATGGAATCTGAAAGTCTCGCAATTGTGGGGCCATCTGGGTCAGGTAAATCTACACTTCTTGGAATTTTAGCCGGGCTGGACACGCCTACCTCTGGAGATGTGGTTATAAACAATAAAAATATTGTATCGATGAGTGAGGAGGAAAGAGCAAAGTATCGTTCAAAATATGTCGGTTTTGTATTTCAGTCGTTTCATTTGTTGCCTGGGCTTACAGCAATCGAAAATGTATCACTACCACTTGAAATAAAAGATGTTCCAAATACCGCTAGCCTTGCAAGCGATTATCTTGAAATGGTTGGATTAAAAAATAGGGCACGTCATTATCCTCAGCAACTCTCGGGTGGTGAGCAACAGCGAGTTGCAGTTGCAAGAGCTTTTGCATGCCAACCAAAAATTTTATTTGCAGATGAACCGACTGGTAATTTAGATCAAAAGACTGGGGCTAAGTTGTCAAATTTACTTTTTGAACTTAACAAGAGTCAAAACACGACACTAATTTTAGTAACACATGACATGCGACTTGCGAGCAGTTGTGATAAAACGCTTAATTTATCTGACGGTAAGGCTGTGCCTAATAAATAGTATTAGAAGATAGATATGCTTTCATTAAAAATACTTCTCAGAGCCTTGCGTGCTGGAGAGCTTAAAACAATTTTTATTTCATTATGTCTTTCTGTCGCAGTTGTTGCGGCTGTCTCTATTTTTGCTGAGCGGATTGAAAAAGCAATAGTAAATGAATCAAAAGAATTATTGGGAAGTGACTTCATTGTAAAAAGTAGCAAGCCTATTCCGCAAGTTTGGATTGAATATGCAGTTAATCGTAATATTGATGTAAGTAGGACACTTTCTTTCGCTTCTGTTGTTTTTTTTAATGAAAATATGCACCTCGCATATATTAAGGCCGTTGAGAGTAATTATCCTTTGAGAGGAAGCATTTTAACCTCTCAACTTCCATTTACATACGATGTTAAACAAATGGAAGAGTTTACATCCGGTCCAAAAGTAGGCGAAATATGGGTAGAATCAAGGTTATTACCAATCTTAAATGTCGAAATTGGCTCTCAAATTGATATTGGTGAATCCTCTTTAACGATAACTAAAATTTTAATCGAGGAGCCAGAGGGTCCATCATTTTCTATATTGGGCTCGAGAATTCTTATGAATTTTGCTGATGTAGAATCAACAAATGTAGTTCAGCCAGGTAGTCGAGTTACACATAATCTGCTTGTTGCATCATCTAAAGAATCAGATATCAATAGTTATGTTAGTTGGGTAACAGAAAAAATGAGTCCCCATGATCAACTGATTAAACCAGAGGAAGCTCAAGAAAATATTTCCTCGACTATCGATAGAGGTAGAGTATTTTTGCTGCTTGCGGGCAGTATAGGTATCGTTTTAGCAGCGGTAGCGCTAGCGATGGCAAGTCATCTTTTTGCAACGAAACAAAAAACACAGGTAGCTCTTTTAAAGAGTTGGGGTTTGACGGAGTCGAGGGTTCGAAAGCTTTATGTCAATCAAAGTCTTTTTCTTGGTTTTGTTGGATCCTTTATAGGTTTATTTTTGGGATATATATTTCACTTATTCTTGATTGATATAGCTCGAGAATGGCTACCCACTATGCTACCCAATCCCGGATTACAAAGCTTCCTAATAAGCATATTCACTGGTATTGCGTGTGTAATTGGTTTTATTCTCCCGGCACTTTGGCATCTCCCGAAACAGCCTCCAATATCGATTCTAAAGGATGATGGAATGGGTCAATCAACTAGCATTATGGTGCGATTGATTGTGGGATTGTGTGTGATTATGGTCTTACTCTTTTTATATAGTAAAAATGTCAGCATTACATTTGCAATGACGTTGGGAGTGTTATCTATTTCTATGATGGCAGCGCTGGTTGGTGGTTCCCTTTTCAGAATTGCGCTAGCCATGGGTAAATCAACGGGAGGATTTTTTAGAATAGGATTATCTAATCTATGGAGAAGAAAGAGTCATAACTTGATTCAACTAATCGGATTTTCATCGGCCATTTTCTTATTTCTCGTTCTTGCAATTATCCGCAATTCACTATTGGACGAGTGGCAACTGCAAATTGATGATGATTTACCCAATCACTTTTTCATTAATGTAAATGAAGATGATATTAAAGAAATTGATGATTATGTAGCTAAAAGTAAAGTTTCAAGTGCCGGATGGTACTCAATGACGAGAGCTAGAATAACATCTATTAATAATGAGTTTATTACTGAGGATCAAAGAGAGGCACATAGAGCTTATGACAGAGAGTTAAATTTGAGCTGGAGTGAAGATTTGCCAGCCGGTAACGAAGTGTCAAGTGGAAGTTGGTGGAAAGTAGATAATTCAGAGAGTGCGGCTTCGCTTAAAGGAGACATTGCTCCAGTGTCTGTTGAGCATGATCTGGCGGGTGAGCTTGGTCTAAAGTTGGGTGATGTTATTACTTTTAGTGTTGGAGGTTTGAGTTTTGATGCAGAGGTTAGTAACACGAGAATACTTGATTGGGAAAAGATGACACCAAATTTTTATTTTTTATTCCCTGAGGGGGCGTTAGAGGGTTTCCCCAGAACATCTATGACAAGTATGTATATACCTATTGAAAATAAAAGAATTATCAGTGAAATTTTGCGTGAGTATCCTACCATTCAAGTCATTGAACTTGATAAAGTATTTGAAACGATAAAGAAAACAATAAATCAAGTAACGAAAGCTCTCGAGGCAATGACCGTGTTGATTTTATTCTGCGGAATTATGGTGCTGATCACGTCAGTCCATTTATCGATTAGTGAGCGAATGCGTGAGAGTGCTGTGCTGAGAACTTTTGGATGCGCTCGCAGGGATGTAGTTGTGGTTCAACTAATAGAGTTTCTTGCATTAGGACTTGTTTCAGGTCTTCTAGGTGCTCTTGGCGCGGAAATCGCAGTAGGAGTATTGTCGAGCACAGTTTTTGACTTTTCATTTAAGCTCCATCCTTGGATATGGGGTTTTGGGCCATTATTAGGGATGGCCATAATAGCAATATTTGGAATTATTTCTTGCAAATCGGCAATCTCGTCACCGCCTTTGTCAACGTTAAGATCTTTTAATTAATTTTAGCTTTTTGGAAGTCTTATACTAAAGACAGTATTTTTATTTTCGTCACATAAAACGGCGAGTTGCCCCTGATGCTGCTCCGCGATTATAAAATATGAGAATGACAGTCGTTGAGCGCTATCCATTTTTGATGGATTTTTGTTTGCAGTAGAGTTTGCTGGAGACTCGAAAGAGTCAAACAAATATTGCTGCTCATGATCATTCATTGGGGCTCCATTATGTTTTATTTTGATCCAAATATCTTCATAAAAAGAGGAAACTGATATATTAATTTTTGGTATGTACTCATTGGTGTCAACTTTACCCATAAAAAGGCAAGCATTTCGCAAAATACTTAAGAACACTTGTTTTAACTCGACAGCATAACAGGCGACCTGAGGTAAGTCCTTGCTGTAATCTTTCTCTATCAGCACATCATGGAAGTTAACGCCGGAGTTAATGGCCAGCACGTCTGATGCCAGCTCTAAGCTTTGATCTATCACTTGCAAAATATTTTCATTTGCCTTTGGCTGACTACCATCACTTGAAAAATTAATAAGGTTTTCAATTACCACTCTCGCTTGTTGAGCACCGATTAGACTATTATCGAGCTCTTCCATGATCTCTGATTTTTCGTAATTATCTTGCGCGAGTTGCGACCTTGCCATCTTTATCGATTTAAGCATCTCACTAATGGGTATATTGACATCATGTGCCATTGTTGAAGCTAATTCTCCCATAAGAGACATTTTATCTTTTTGTATCAATTGAGTTTCAGAATTTACCCGGAGTGTTATGTCGTCAATTAGCAGAACTACTCCAGTTTTTGAGCTTTCACGAAGGGGATATATCAATATATCAAAGTGATATTGACCTTTTTGACTATACTTGATTGATACTGTAGTTTGTTTCTTTTGTGCTTCTGCTATTTTCTCTGGGCTTACCGTGATATCAGGATAGGCATCCCATAAATATTCGCCCATCGCATTTTTGTTCGAAATCCCAGAAATCTCCTCAGCTTTCGGATTCCACTGTGTAATACGATTTTTTTTGTCAAGTCCAATTAACATCAGTGGCATTGAGGATAGAACCTCTGCTATATATGCCTCAGATTTTTTTAACTGCCTTGCGGTAGTTAAATGCTTTTTTACTTCACTTTCTAGCGCGTTATTAGTTTCTGACAACTTTTCGTTGGATTCTTTCAGTGTAGCTGTTCGTTCGGAGACTCTTTTTTCAAGATCTTCCTTGATATCAATTAAATACTTATTAAACCGACTTATTTTCCTTTGGGTGAATGTTATTTTTATTAAAGCAATTAACAATGCGATGATTAATAGCCCACTTGAGGTATTAGCAACATATTGCCAATTAGTGGAGCCGTCTGTTTCTCTGAATACTGAGAAGATATCAACTTCTGCCGAGCTGTACCCTGAAAAAAACAAAAGTGTTAAAACTAGTACATATTGCATAATTTCTATTTTAGAGCTACTGGATATCCCTCGAATGTAAAAATATTTCATCCTTGTTATCCTCAAACATTGTCAGGACAACGTAATCATCCAATCTGCCATCCATTTCCATACCAGGAGATCCAATAGGCATGCCTGGAACACTCAATCCTTTGGAATTTTCAGAGGGATTTTCTAGATATTTCTTTATTACATCCGCATGTATATGCCCCTCAAAAATATATCCGTCTTTTGAAATGCTTGTATGACATGATTGGTGCTTGGGATTGATTTTATATTCTCTTTTTATTGCATTCAGATTTTGATGATCTTTTTCAATTACGTTAATTCCAGCTTCGCGCGCATGTTTTATCCATTTTTTACAACACCTGCAGAAAGGAGTTTTGTGTACTGTCAGTGTCAAATTATCTTCGTTGGCTAAAGTCATTGAAGTAGGGCCAGTAAAAAATACTGCTGTGAGGAGGAACACTAAGAATTTGATGTTGAGTTTAAACTTTATATTATTTTCCTGAATTAATTGGTTCATCGCAAGGGCCAAATCTAGTTGATCTTCTCAAGTATAGTGTCATCACTTAAATTTTCTAGTTATTTAACTTTTTTGTCGGATTAAGACGAGCAACTTAGTCGTTGTGATTGTATGTCAGTAGGAAGTGGGAGTGAATATTGATGGTATTCTTTATGCTCCTCGTATGGAGCTTGTATTATTTTCTCGAGAATTTTAAGTTCTTGGAAGTCGCCATCTTCCGCCTTTTTTATTGCTTTCTGAGCAAGATGATTTCTGAGTGTGAATTTTGGATTAACTTCTAACATGGAAAAATCGGGCACTTTACTGCTTTTGATTTTAAGCGCATAGTTTTCAAACCATTCCTTTATGTCTCCAATACTATTGAATAATTTCAGAATTTCATCTGTGAGTGATCGCGTGTAACTTAACTGTCTGAAAAAGAAAGTATAGTCAACCTTATCTCTTTGCATGATTTTGAGAAGTTCATCTTGAAACTTATAGTCAGTTGAATCATCTGAAAGACCAAGTTTTTGGTTCATAAGAGCCCTGTACTCTTTCACCAGAACAGGCTCATATAGTCGCAATTTTGAAATAATCTTCTCTTTTTTTATTAGTTTTGAGAAGCATGTCGCGAGAGCATTTAAATTCCAAAGGCCGACTGAAGGTTGATTATGAAAAGAGTATCTCCCATTATAATCAGATGTGTTACATATCCACATTGGGTCATATCTATCTAAGAAACCGAAAGGACCATAGTCCAAAGTGTTACCAAGAATACACATATTATCGGTATTCAAAACGCCATGGCAAAATCCTACGGATTGCCATTTTGCGATTAAGGAGGCTGTTTTTAAAATAGTATTCGTAAAAAATCTTTCATATTTATCTTTGAGATTATTCCACTCGGGAAAGTGTCTGTTTATTGAGTAATCAATGAGAGCAATTAAGGCATCAGGCTGCTCGGAGTAATAAAAATGTTCCAATGAACCAAACCGAATATGATTTTTAGCGACTCTGCATAGGATTGCGCCACTTTCAATTGATTCTCTTTGAACTTTAGTATCGCTGGTAACAAGGCACAACGCTCTTGTTGTTGGTATCCCAAGACCATGCATTGCTTCAGAGCAAAGATATTCTCGAATACTGGATCTAAGCACGGCTCTCCCATCAGCGAATCTAGAATACGGAGTTAATCCTGCTCCCTTAAGTTGAATATCCCAAAGTGATTCTATTTGCGTAGTTTGATCTTTTGTTGCCAGCTCTCCCAAGGTAATTGCTCGACCATCGCCCAATTGACCTGCCCACGTTCCGAATTGATGCCCCGAATAAACTACCGATATTGGTTTAAGACTTAATCCCGCCAAATTTCCTGACATCAAATCTTTAGCTCTTTCTGTCTCAAAAATATTGTGTTTCAAGCCGAGTTCAATACAAAAACGTTTATTCACATGAATTAAACGTGGGTTCTCTAGTGGAGTCGGTTGACAGTTACTAAAAATATCGATGTCTTTTGAGTTGAAATGATCAAAGAAATCACTGTTGAGTGAGTTAATCAGATTATCAAATGTGTTTACAGCACTCATTTTAGTGTTGGATGTCGAGATCTTGTTTTTTTAGACGAGCAAGATTCTCAGCATGGAGTGAGCTAATGTAAAGCCAATCCTTTGTTTCAAGTGCACCTGTGTTGGTATGGTAAGCTCCTTTTGGATCTTGCAGGGAAATAATTACCTCACCCTCTGAATCAATTGCAAAAACATGGCTATAGTGCACTGCGCTTGGCCTTAAAAATTCTGGGAATCTTTGTATTACTTTTCGCAGATTGGGATAAGCTGAAAGAGTGTCTAAAATATTATTTCTTGGTGAGACTAATCCGATCCAAAACCGATCATCCTTACCCCGCACAATGTTGTCCGGAAATCCTGGAAGATTTTCAATAAAAATTTCAGACGAACCAGATTTTGGACCCTTCAACCAATACTTGTGGATTTTATATGATCCAGTTTCAGCAACAAGAAAAAAATCGTATTCATGACTCACAGCAATTCCGTTCGCAAAATTTAAACCGCTCATTAAAACTTGGGTTACATCAGACCTAGGATCATAGACTAAAACTCTGCCATGTCCTCCATGCTCAGTGATGTCGAGGAGACTCGCTGCATAAGTGCCTCCATTTTTTGCGCTAAATTTTGTAGATGCATCACTGAAGATAATCTTCCCATCATCAGTAATGTCAACATCATCAGCATATAATATTTTTTCATTGTTAACTGAGTCTGTGAGCACTGATATTTCGTTATTAGGAGAAATTTTGAGCAAGCCTCGATATGCATCAGCGACGATAAGGTTTTCATTCTCATCGAAAACAATCCCTAAAGGACTTCCTTTCGTGTTTACCCACTTTGTAACACTGCCATTTTTGGGATTATATTTGATTATCCATCCTTCTCTGACTGCAGCGAATATTTGATTATTTGATTCAGCTAAATCTTCTGGTCCCGACATTTCATTCAAGGGGATGAACTCGACCCTACTTAATATGTTATTAGGAGCAAATTTTCCCGTGAATCCTTCATTTCTTGGTGCATCCCAAGCAATTGGGCTAATAGGTACTGGCCAAAAACAGAGATAAGTAAAAAAAAGGGTGCTGAGAATGAGAGAGAGGTGTTTTATAGACACAAGATTTTTGTTCATATCAAAGTAAAATAAATTCTTCTGTTAATATTTAAGCAATCTCGAGAGCTATGTTCAAAAGACCGAAATCTTAGTTATTGTTAATGTGCTCTTTTGATTAACTTAGTATACTGGTACTGAAACCAATCTTACTTCGTCATCATATCAAAAATATATGGATGCCTTATGGAAATTACTTCATTTAAAACAAAATTAACTGATATTCAGCAGAGGATTGAGCTCTTGAGGGGGTATCTTTGACTATGGTGCCAAAGCAGAAAGATTAGAAGAGGTTGAGTTAGAGCTTGGAGCCCCCGATGTATGGGAAAATCAGGATCACGCTCAAAAACTTGGAAAAGAAAGAGCTAGTTTGGAGTTAGTTGTTGAAACAATAAGAGATTTATCAAGAACGTTTGATGAGATCTCAGAATTACTTGATTTAGCAATTAACGAGGAAGATGAATCTACTTTTGAAGCCTTACTATCTGATACTCAAGTTCTAGAGGAAAAATTAGAGATTTTGGAATTTCGGAGAATGTTCTCCGGATCAATGGATGTAAATTCTGCTTTTGTGGATATACAATCTGGCTCTGGTGGAACCGAAGCTCAAGACTGGGCTGAGATGCTCTTAAGAATGTATCTTCGTTGGTGTGAAGCAAAGGGATTTAAAGTTGATTTGATTGAGAACTCCCCTGGTGATGTGGCAGGAATAAAAAGTGCCACTTTCGAAGTATCAGGAGAGTATGCGTTTGGCTGGCTCAGAACCGAAATCGGTGTGCATCGATTGGTTAGAAAATCTCCATTTGATTCAAGTAATAAAAGACACACCTCATTTGCCGCTGTTTTTGTATCACCTGATATTGATGATGATATAGATATTGAAATTGATCCAAGTGATGTAAGAACAGACACCTATAGGGCATCAGGTGCGGGAGGTCAGCACGTTAATAAAACTGACTCGGCAGTGAGATTGACGCATCTTCCCACTGGAGTAGTTGTTCAAAGCCAAAGTCAAAGATCACAACATCAGAATCGAGATAAATGTTGGCAGATGCTAAGGGCAAAATTATATGAGCTCGAAGTGCAGAAGAGAAAAGATGTGGCTCAAAAAGATGAGGACAACAAGGCTGATATTGGTTGGGGAAGTCAAATTCGTTCTTATGTTCTGGATGATTCGCGTGTCAAAGATTTGAGAACGAGTGTTGAAACAAGAAATACACAAGCTGTTTTGGATGGTAGTTTAGATCAGTTTATAGTGGAATCTCTGAAAGCAGGGTTATAATTAAATATGGATAAAAAAATATATGAAGATGAGAATCGACTGATCTCTGAGCGGAGAGATAAGCTACAAACTATTCGTGAGAAGACGAACATCCCATTTCCAAACAATTTTAAACCTGATACTAGAGCCGCTGACCTACAACAAGATTTTCTTGAAACATCAAAAGCAGATCTAGAATCAAGATCAGAAAAATATATTATTGCAGGTCGGTTAATTCGTAACAGAGGTGCTTTTCTTGAACTCCAAGACAGTTCTGGGAAAATTCAGTTGTATGTAAACAAAGACGCTCGAGCTTTTGTTAAGACTTTAGATTTGGGGGATATTATTGGTGTCGAGGGCAGATTATTTAGGTCGGGGAAGGGAGATCTTTATGTCGACATGAGCAGATTTGTAATGCTGACAAAGGCACTACGTCCTTTACCCGATAAGTTTCACGGGCTTGCTGATCAAGAGCTCAGGTACCGACAACGATACGTGGATTTAATCTCTAATCCTGAAGCTAGAAATGTGTTCACTATTCGATCGAAGTTAATCAATTATATTCGATCATTTTTCAATGAAAGAAATTTTATGGAAGTAGAGACGCCAATGCTTCAAACGATCCCTGGTGGCGCCGTAGCCCGACCATTCATAACTCACCATAATGCACTTGGTATTGATATGTTTATGCGTATTGCTCCAGAACTGTTTTTAAAAAGGCTGATAGTGGGTGGATATGACAGAGTGTATGAGATAAATAGGAACTTCAGGAACGAGGGATTATCCACTCGACATAATCCAGAATTTACAATGTTAGAATTTTATCAAGCTTATGCTGATTACAGAGATATGATGGATCTCACTGAGCAGCTGATTAAGAGTTCAGCAGAAAATGTTCTAAAAAAGCAAAAACTGACGATATCTTTAGTCGGTGAAGATGATTCAGAGAGAGATGCTATAATTGATTTGAGTCAGCCTTTTACAAGAATGTCAGTCATTGAATCTATTCTTAAATTTAATCCAACTTTTGATTCTGAGGTTCTCGATGATATTACAAGGATCAATGAATACACTAAACGTCTCGGTATAGATGTGAAACCCTCTTGGGGATTGGGCAAGATACAGACGGAAATTTTTGAGAAAACGGTAGAGTCTAAATTAATCCAACCAACTTTTATCACCATGTATCCTGCAGAGGTTTCACCACTAGCGAGACGAAATGATGAAAATCCTTTTGTGACGGATAGGTTTGAATTTTTTGTTGGCGGACAAGAGATTGCAAACGGATTTTCAGAATTAAATGATCCCGAGGACCAAGCACAGAGATTTAAAGATCAGGTTAAGGAGAAGGAATTGGGAGATGAAGAGGCAATGTATTTTGATGATGACTATATACGAGCTTTAGAGTTTGGTATGCCACCTACAGCAGGTGAAGGTATAGGAATTGATCGACTAGTCATGCTTTTTACTAATTCCACCTCTATTAAAGACGTCATTTTATTTCCTCACATGAGGCCAGAGTCTTAAGCTAGATTTGTTCTCTCGATAGACAGCTATGAGTAATGAATAATGACACGCTTAAAAGCGCAATTGCACCAACCTGATGGGCTGCTGCAACTGGAATTGGAATATAAAATAATAGGGTACTTATCCCCAATACTACCTGAAGAGACAGAACAAATAATAAAACTGTAGTGCCGTTTTTGAGGAATCTCGGTACATTACTCCCAAGCAAAACGATTGCAAATATTACGATGAAGATTGTTAGTAGATATGCGAACATTCTGTGATTGAATTGAATAGTCGCCATATCTTCAAAAGCTGATAACCAACTTGGATTCATCGAGTATATTTGAGGTGGGATAAAAGTGTCTCCCATCAGTGGCCATGTTGGGAAAGGAATTCCAGCTCTAGTACCAGCTACCAGACCACCTGATAATATCATTAGGAAAATTAAAAGGGTCAATGTGGAAGACATCCACTTTATGCGAGATCTAATAGCGTGATTATAATTTAAGCTTAAATCAAAGACTGTCCATAGTATCAAGCTATATATAAATACGGCCATCCCCAAATGCGCTGTGAGCCTATACTGACTGACGTTTGGGTCATCCACAAGACCACTTTTAACCATATACCATCCGAGAACGCCTTGGAATCCTCCAAGAATGAGAAGAAGGTAAAGTCGAGGTATCAAAACAGGTGGGATTGCTTTCCTTAACGTAAAGTATAGGAGTGGGATAAAGAAAATGATGCCAATGATTCTACCGAGAATCCGATGCAGATACTCGTACATAAAGATAGGTTTAAACTCGCTTAGCGTCATTTCAAAGTTAGTTTTCTTATACTCTGGATATTGTTGGTATTTCAAAAACATTTCCTGCCAATCATTTTCAGATAAGGGTGGTATTATGCCCATGATTGGTTTCCAATCGACCATAGATAACCCTGAATCGGTCAATCGTGTCACACCTCCCAAAAGAATCATGCCGTAAATCACGCAAGCGCATATGACTAGCCACCAAAAAATGGGTGCGGTATCGGGTTTTAAATGGATTAGCCGACTGCTTGTCATATAATTTTAGTTTGAACCTCGCTCATCAAAACGTACGGAGACTTGCGTATTTTAGACCCATTGAAACAACAACAATGATTACTCTAACTTTCTAAGAATTAGCTTAATAAATTAACTATGCAAACATTATCGTTTGTTAATTAGTGTAAACTTTTGCTGAGCGCTGAGATCTATTTAACTTATGGCCGATTTACTTTCAAAAGCTAAGCAAAAAATTACGCCCTCTTGGCGCGATATTCTAAGTCCTGAGTTCAGCAAATCTTACTTTACCAATTTAGAAAAATTTTTATTTGAAGAGTACTCTTCAAATAAAAAGATTTATCCGCCACCTTCAAATATTTTTAGATCCTTTTCGTCTCCAGAATTTCATGAAGTTAAAGTGATTATATTAGGTCAAGATCCATATCATAGCGAAAAAACAGCAAATGGACTCGCATTTTCAGTTGATGAAGGTAAAAAGATACCTCCATCATTGGTAAATATTTTTAAAGAACTAAGCAATGATTTGAACACTGGACTACCAGAGTCAGGTTGCTTAGAACTCTGGGCTCAACAAGGAGTTTTGCTGTTGAATACAGTTCTAACAGTTCAGAGTGGTGTTCCTGAGTCACACAAGGGTGTTGGTTGGGAACAGTTTACTCTGTTTGTTTTAAAGCAAATTAGTGATAACTTGATGAATTGTGTTTTCATGTTTTGGGGAGCAAAGGCACAAAGATATGCCGATTTGGTCGATAGCACCAAGCATTTAATATTGTCTGCTGCTCACCCTTCGCCTTTATCTGCCCACAAAGGTTTTTTTGGTTGCAGACATTTTTCAAGGGCAAACAGATATCTGGCTGATATGAACAGGGACACAATTAAGTGGGACATTATTTGCAAGGATTCAAGGCAGTATGGAATGGAGTTTGAGTGAGTTAGGATGAGCTTAAAATATTTACAAAATCAGAAGAACCTGTTGTATTTGATGACGATCGCTATGACGCTTGCGTTTGCAACATGGATGGTGCTTCTTAATAATTTTGTTGTAGAGAGAGCATCATTCTCGGGAAAAGAAATTGGTATTCTGCAAAGTATAAGAGAAATTCCAGGATTTCTCGCGTTTACAACTATTTTTATTCTTCTGCTTATCAGGGAGCAGAAGTTTGCGTATGTATCGCTTGTGATGCTTGGGATAGGTGTTTTAATAACAGGATTTTTCCCGTCCGCACTTGGCTTATACCTCACTACATTTGTTATGTCTGCTGGATTTCACTACTTCGAGACTGTGAAGCAGTCTTTATCTTTGCAATGGTTAAGTACTCAAGAGGCGCCAGAAATACTGGGCAAGCTTATTGCTTTAGCATCTTTTACTTCGCTTATAACTTACTTTTGTATTTGGGTATCTCAACACTACTTTTCGTTCAGTTTTGAATCGATCTACTTCGTGTCAGGTTTTATATGTCTTATTTTGACTTTATTAATGTGGATTGGCGCCCCACAGTTTAAGGGTGTGACCGAGCAGAAGAAAAATTTAGTATTCAAAAGAAGCTATTGGTTGTATTACGCCCTAACTTTTATGAGTGGAGCTCGACGTCAAATTTTTGTTGTTTTCGCGGCTTTTTTGATGGTAGAAAAATTTAATTATTCTGTTTCTGATATTGCGATATTGTTCATTATCAATCATACATTTAATTGGTTATTTGCCTCGAAAATTGGTCAACTAGTAGGTAAATTTGGTGAGAGAAAAGCGCTGACTTTCGAATATTGTGGTCTTTTTTTGGTTTTTTATGCATATGCTTATGTCGAGAATGCAATGCTTGCTGGAGCTCTCTACGTTGTTGATCATTTGTTTTTCTCGCTCGCAATTGCGATAAAGACATATTTTCAAAAAATCGCCGAGCCATCCGATATCGCATCAACTGCTGGAGTGGCATTCACCATCAACCATATTGCTGCGGTTTTCATCCCTTTCAGTTTTGGCCTTGTTTGGCTTATTTCGCCCAAATTTGTCTTTTTAATGGGAGCATTCATGTCTCTCATTAGCCTAATTTTGGCGAGAAATATTCCAAACAATCCAAAATTTGGCAATGAGGTAATATGGGATTTTATAAACCGTTCAAACTTCAAAAGACTATAGTTAGTTTTTTAATTGATTGGGTGAAATAAGAGGTTCTGTTTTTGCTTTTTCACGAAGCCAATTCAATTTTGGGAATACCTTTTTATTTAAAGCAAATTTTCGCTCCAAATGAGATTTACCTGGATAGTCTAAGAATATGAGACTGATTATGACGGTAATAATTCCTTGACCTGGGAGCACTAGCATTATCAATCCGCCAATTAATAAAAAAAATCCCACAACGTTTTTTATGATAATTATTATTAGCCAACTACTTGGAAATTTCTCGCGCCAAAAATCAAAGCGATTGGTGTTTCTGATAAAGTAATCTTTGGGAATTTTCGATACTACCCACGGTAGACTCAAAAGACTCAGAAAAAAAATAAAAACGGAGACTGCAGCGACACTGGTGAGCAGCGACTGATTGTCGATTGCCCATATTTTAAAACTATTCATCATGCTCGCAGGTTATTGATTAATTTGTTTTGGCATGGTGCATTTTGCGGATGACCCATTGTCAAAATAAACCTGATCGATCTCTTTTTTTTGGTTGGTTATCACAAACATTTTGATACAGTCATTTTCGGTGTTGAAGAATTCAATAATGGTAGCAATTGGTAAACCTTGGTCGTTATATAGCTTTTGATTTAAGTGAATTTTATTTTTTGTATACACTTGCCATCTTTGTAATGTTTTTTTCGCTTTCCCTAAATAATGAGTTCTGGCAACTATTTCTTGGCCTGTATAACAACCTTTTGTGAAGCTAATAAAATTTAGATTATCAAGATTTAAAACTTGAGGAATAAATTTTGATGACGTGTCCGGATATATTTCTACTAATCCAAAGTTAAACCTCAGAATTGTAATAATCGACTTTCCGTACAAGGTACATTTGGTTTTTATTAACTCAAGCAACTTTGGTATATGCTCTTTACTTATCGCAGCTGAACAATGATTTTTCACTGTATTAACAGTGAAACAAGGCATTCCACAACTTTCAAGAAGCACATTAGTCTTAGGTGAGAGAAAAAATGATTGAAATTCTTCTGTTACGGAAATATCTACTTTTGAAAATATTGAATATTTTTTCAAACTCGATAATGCTATCTCGAGTATTTTTGAATTCATTTTTAATAAAAGTTGTTCATTGCTAATTTTTGTCAGAACAAAGGTGAATATCACTTTTCCTTGAGGATTTAAGTGTGCTCCATGGATTGATCTTCCAATATCGAGATCATCTACATCACATGTTACTTGTCCTTGAAGAAAACTTACTGAATCAGGCCCATTTATTTTTAGGAAGGTGCTGTTTTCGATTGAAATACCAAAGCTTTGTGTGAAAGTTTCCAATAGACTTTCATGACATGCCTTAGCGGTGTAAGTGTTGAAATTAGCTTGATCCTGTGAATGTGCTTCTAATAATGATTTCCAATCCACGATAATCAGTTCCTACTATTTATTTCAGTTATAATTCACCTAACAGAATTCTAATTGCTTGTTATGGAAAAAAATAGACTTATTTGGGCATGTCGAAGAGGTATGCTTGAGCTCGATATACTTTTGTCTCGATTTGTCGAGGAGCACTATGATTTGCTATCCGAGGATGAAAAATTGAGATTTGATGTGTTGTTGGAGTGCGAAGACCAAGATTTATATAATTGGCTTGTAAAAAAACAGACACCTCAAAGTGCGAGCATTGAAGTGATTACTAAAATTATTAACAAATCAATTATGGATAGGTCTCAGTGAGTCTTCTTGATTTGATTTTCAGAGCAGGTTTTATTTATCTTTTGTGATTATCACCTTTTGATCAGCGAAGTTTATTGGCACTAAAATTGTGTCTTTAACAACATTTGATTTTTCTGGAAAGTCCAGAGTGTAGTGAAGTCCACGGCTCTCTCGACGCTGTTGAGCAGATTTTATAATCAGCTTTGATACCGTTACTAAATTTCTGAGTTCAAGAAGATCCTTTGACACATTGAAATTTTTATAAAATTCTTGGATTTCATTAATCAAAAGTTCAATTCTGTGCTCTGCCCTCAACAGACGTTTTTTTGTTCTTACTATACCTACATAGTCCCACATAAATCTGCGTAATTCGTCCCAATTATGTGCGATTACAATATTCTCATCTGCATGACTTACCCTAGATTCGTCCCATTGAGGCGCTTCATTGGGTTTGTTTAGGTTGGAGATAGATTTATTTATATGACTTGCTGAAGATTCAGCATACACCAAGCACTCCAGTAATGAGTTGCTAGCCATTCGGTTAGCTCCATGCAAGCCAGTAAATGAGCTTTCACCAATCGCATATAAATTAGATAAATCTGTCTGACCATCCCGAGAAACAATTATACCGCCGCAGGTGTAATGTGCTGCGGGCACAATTGGTATTTGATCCTTTGTGATATCGATATCATATTTCAGGCAATCTGCATAAACATTTGGGAATGATTTTTTTATAAAAGAGGAGGATTTGTGACTAATATCCAGGTAAAGACAATCGCATCCAATTCTCTTCATTTCATGATCAATAGCTCGTGCAACAACATCTCGTGGTGCTAACTCCCCATCTTTATGAAATTTATGCATAAATCTCTCTCCGGTTGGAAGTCGAAGCACCGCTCCTTCACCTCGAATCGCTTCAGTGATAAGTGAAGATTTAGCTTTTGGATTGAAAAGGCATGTTGGATGAAATTGGTTGAACTCCATGTTTGCAACCCTGCATCCTTGTCTCCAAGCCATTGCAATACCATCTCCACTGGCTCCATCAGGATTGCTCGTGTAAAGATAAGCTTTACTTGCTCCTCCCGAGGCTATAACCGTGGCTTTAGCATGAAATAAATCGGTATTTAAGGTTTTTAAGTTAAAGATATAACTTCCGACACATTTTAATTTACCAGAATTATCATCGGGTTGAGTAACAAGATCGACTGCACAATGTTCCTCGAAAATTGTTATATTTTTTGTTGATCTAACATTTTCGATTAATGTTTGAGTGACGGCTTTTCCAGTCGCATCTGCACTGTGCAATATTCTTCTAAAACTATGGCCACCTTCTTGTCCTAGGTGAAAATTTTTGGAGGTTTTATCTTTTGTGAACATAACTCCCTGTTCGACTAACCAGTTAATAGTTTTTTCACCATTTTTTACAACAAATTCAACAGTTTCTCGGTCACACAGCCCATCTCCAGCAATGAGTGTGTCATTAACGTGATCCTGAATACTATCTTTCTCATCCAAAACTGCAGCAATACCACCTTGCGCCAGCCATGATGAGCCGTCGACTAGAGATCCCTTGCTTATTAACGCAACAGAGAGATTTTTGTCTAAATGAAGTGCACACGCTAATCCAGCAACACCAGTTCCTATTACGAGAACATCAAATTGAAATGCTTTTTTCATAAATACACGGAGTAACTATATTCGATCAACGTGTTATTATACTTTAACAGTTTTGAACTTACTTGTGATCACTTTGAAATATTCAATTAGCTTCAAAATTTGCGTTTAGATGTTTTGATTGAAAATCCGTGACGAGTGAATTTAGAATGTCAGATAAAAGCGATATCCAGCTGGTAAAGGAAGCTCAGAAGGGAAGTATTGAGTCTTTTGATTTATTAGTGATCAAGTATCAGAATCGACTTCAGTCAATCATTTCAAAGTATGTTTCTAATTTTGATGACGTTCCTGATATTGCTCAAGAAACATTTTTGAAAGCATACAGAGCTCTGAGTAGTTTTCGAGGAGATAGTGAGTTTTACACTTGGCTATACCGCATAGGCGTTAATACGGCAAAAAACTATTTGGTTTCCAAGTCTCGCCGTCCTGTTTTTGGTGATCTAGAGATATCAGAAAATGAGTATCTTCATCCGGAGGACACATCTACTCCCGAAAATAATTTAATGACTGAGGAGTTGGAATTACTGATTAAAAAATCGATTTCAAACTTACCTGAAGATTTACGCATGGCGATTACATTGCGTGAATATGACGCTCTGTCGTATGAGGAAATCGCATCTATAATGAAATGTCCCGTTGGGACAATTAGATCAAGAATTTTTCGCGCGCGAGAAATTATAGATCAAATTATTGATAAAAATTTAAGCAATGAATAGAAATCATGAACTTAAATAAAAAGCTCGTGTCTAAATCAAACTTGCATAAAGTGTAAATTATGAGTGAAGAAAAAAATAAAGCGATATATGAAGCATTATCTGCATTGAAGGATGGAGAATCTGACACTCTGGAGAGAAAAAGAGTTTTCAAGTTCATAAATAATCCCTCGAAGAATGATGAGATCAGAAAAAAATGGAAGAATTATTGGCGGATTTCTCAAGTATTGGAATCGGATGAATCTCGGCATTCAGATATAAGTGATAAGGTTCGAGATGCATTGCATTCAGAAAATCTAAACCAATCTAATCGAGATCGGTTTAAAAATGAAATCTTCAGGTCATTAAGTCAGGTAGCAATTGCCGCATCTGTTGCGTTTGTTACGATATTGGGCGTTCAAAACTTTTCGAACAATCCATCTCTCCCAACGAAGACAGAGATTGCAGCAGAGACTGAGAGTATAAATGTAAAGCAAGACGGACCTGTGCAGCAATATCCATTTGGTTGGATGCCAAATCGAGATGTTAATTTAAAGCAGGCAAGTGCTGAACGATATCTGGGTCCAGTAAAACCCCGCCGTAAAGTGGAGCCATATGTTATTAGAATCATATCAGTTCATGAAAAATCTAAACCGCCAAGTAGAATTCAGGGATTACAAATCGATCGCACAGCCCAGTCTGAAACGCAAAAGGATCGTGAATAAATTCGTTTTTGCTTTGATTTTTTAAGTAGTGATGTCATTGGCCAATTCTTTGAAAATGAAACCTGACCTCTTTAAATTGTGGCGCCGATCGTTATTATTTGATTTTCTGGATATTAAGTACCATAACTAAATCGACTCATCACTGGTGATCACGCTCATTAAAATCATCTAACTAAAATTAACCATCGTAGGTATATTTAAATTCATGAACAGAACATTTAATAATTTGAAAAATAAAGATTCCAGTATCCTTAATTTGTTTGGTATTGCATTATTGGTGATTCTCTTTTCCTCGAGCAGCTATGGTGTTCTACCTGATTTTACGGAGCTCGTTGAAAAAGCGGCCCCTGCAGTGGTAAAAATAAATACCATCAGTGTTCAAAAAAACTCTGATGAAGGATCTTTTCAAAGACAAATGCCCGATATTTTCAGAGAGCTTCTGGATCCACGACGAAGACCTTCAAGACCTGCCAGGACTATGGGCTCTGGGTTTGTGATCTCAAGTGATGGATTTATCCTTACAAACCATCATGTCGTGGCTGATGCTGACGAAATCCAAGTGCTATTTGCTGATAGAAGCGAATATACGGCTGAAATAATTGGTTCAGATAGGCGATCTGATTTAGCGTTACTGAAAATTGATGCGACGGATCTACCAAGCTTAAAATTTTCGAATGAGGAGAATGTCAAGGTGGGCTCATGGGTTATTGCCATCGGATCTCCCTTCGGTCTTGATTACTCTGTGACGGCTGGCATTGTGAGTGCTTTGGGTAGAAGTTTGCCGACTGAGCAGAATGAGAATTATGTGCCTTTTATTCAGACGGATGTAGCTATAAATCGAGGAAATTCTGGAGGACCTTTGTTCAATTTGGAGGGTGAGGTTGTGGGCATTAATTCCCAAATATACTCTCCGACGGGTGGATCTGTTGGTCTGTCATTTTCGATTCCATCCAATATTGCAATTAATGTGGTTGAACAACTCAAAAAAGCCGGGAAAGTGAGTAGGGGATTTCTTGGTGTTAGCATTACTGATGTAACCAAAAACCTTGCAGAGGCTTTTGGACTTCCGGGCCCAATGGGAGCTGCTGTTAGCCAAGTGACGAGGGGTAGCGCCGCAGATAAAGGAGGTATTGTCGACGGAGACATAATTGTTAATATTGATGGAAATCCTATTCTTAGGTCCGAGGATCTGCCTCACATTGTTGGGCTTATTACTCCCGGTACCAGTGTTGATGTTGAAGTTTATAGAGAAGGCAAGAAAAAAACTTTAAGAGTCGAAGTTGGATCTTTGGATGCTGATGACGATATACGATTGGCTGGAAATAACTCATTTGACCGGCTAGGTCTTGTGGTCGAAGAAATTGGAGCAGACCAAGCGAGAGAGAATCGTATTAGATCAGGATTAATTGTGGTAAACGTAGATCCAAACTCTCCAGCAGAGATCGCAGGGCTTAAAGTAAATGATATTATTGTGCAGATTGGATATCAAAGAATTGAGGATATTCGGCAGTATGACGCGTTAGTGCGTCAGCTTCGAGGACAAAAGCCAATTGCGCTCAGATTCTATAGAGGTGGCAACGCCTACTTTACTACCCTTGAGATAAATTAGGAATTTCACCACGTCCCATTGTCTAGATTTTATTTGGCGTAATCCTATAGATCGATAGCAAGAATTTATGGATATAATACGCTAGAATCGCGAAGCGCTAAGTATGGATAGACCGTGTCAAATACAAAAAATATAAGAAATTTCTCAATCATCGCACATATAGATCATGGTAAATCAACGATTGCCGATCGTTTTATTCAGCTCTGTGGAGGTTTGAGCGAACGAGAGATGGAATCCCAAGTATTGGATTCTATGGATATCGAGCGCGAGAGGGGCATAACTATCAAGGCCCAAAGCGTTACTCTAAATTTTACTGCTTCAAACGGACTTGAGTACCAATTGAATTTTATCGATACCCCAGGCCACGTTGATTTCTCCTATGAGGTATCTAGATCTCTTGCGGCATGTGAGGGAGCTTTATTGATTGTTGACGCTGCACAAGGTGTAGAGGCACAATCTGTTGCTAATTGTTATACCGCGATTGCACAAAACCTCGAGGTCATCCCAATTTTAAATAAAATGGATCTTCCGCAGTCCGAACCTGAGCGTGTAATTGACGAAATTGAAAATATTATAGGAATTGAAGCGCAAAATGCGATTCGATGCAGTGCTAAAACTGGTCAAGGTATCTCCGATATTTTAGAGGAGATCGTTAAAACTGTTCCCCCGCCTAGTGGTAATGAAAATGCAGAGCTTCAGGCATTGATCATTGATTCTTGGTTTGATAATTATTTAGGAGTTGTCTCACTCATTAGGGTGGTGGAGGGTCAAATAAAATTAAAAGATAGAGTCGTGATGAAGTCTGTTGGGCGAATCCATTCTGTCGATAAGCTGGGTATTTTTTCTCCAAAAATAAGATATAAAGATTGCCTAAAGGCCGGAGAGGTAGGATTTCTCGTAGCAGGAATAAAAGATATTCAAGGAGCACCTGTTGGAGATACGATAATCTCTCACGCTGGGGTTGATACTCAAGCATTACCCGGATTCCAAAAAGTTAAGCCTCAAGTATATGCAGGAATGTTTCCGATAGATTCCAATGACTTTGAGGATTTCAGAGAAGCCTTGAGTAAACTTTCAATTAATGATGCCTCTCTTTTTTATGAACCTGAAAGTTCAGATGCTTTAGGTTTTGGTTTTCGATGTGGTTTTTTGGGCATGTTGCACATGGAAATTATTCAGGAGCGATTAGAGAGGGAATATAATTTAGATTTGATTACTACTGCACCTACAGTGGTTTATGAAATATTGACTGAAAAAAATGAAATTATAAGCATCTCAAATCCCTCAAGTCTTCCTGAGACAAATACAATACAAGAGATGAGAGAACCAATTTGTGAAGCAAATATTCTGGTGCCGAAAGACTATGTCGGTAACGTGATTACTTTGTGCGTTGAAAAAAGAGGTGTACAGAAAGATATGCAGTTTGTCGGTAATCAAGTTTCTATTTCTTATGAGCTCCCTATGAGTGAGGTTGTAATGGACTTTTTTGATCGGTTAAAGTCTGTTAGTAGAGGATTTGCTTCCTTGGATTACTCTTTTGTCCGATTTCAAGCGGCCTCGCTGGTTAAGCTAGATGTTCTTATCAATGGAGATAGAGTTGATGCTTTGGCTGCCATAACACATAGAGACAATGCGCAACAAAGAGGACGACAGTTGGCGGAAAAAATGAAGGAACTAATTCCCCGGCAAATGTTTGATGTTGCAATTCAAGCAGCAATTGGTGGTCATGTTATAGCGCGAACAACTGTCAAGGCATTGAGAAAAAATGTGACGGCTAAATGTTATGGTGGAGATGTTACAAGAAAGAAGAAACTTTTGGAGAAACAAAAGGCTGGTAAGAAAAGAATGAAACAAGTGGGTAGTGTTGAAATCCCGCAAGAGGCATTTTTGGCAGTTCTTCGGACTTAAAAGTCATTATTTGCATCTTGGAGAATATTGATGGATTTGAATTTTGAACTAATACTTACGGTTTGCACGGTAGTGTGTGGTCTTTTTTGGATTATAGACCGCTTTTTGAAAAGTAGTTCTCAAATCATTTTATTTTTTGGATCTTTAGCGCCGATCCTTTTATTTGTTTTGATTTTAAGGTCTTTTGTAGTAGAGCCTTTCCAAATTCCCTCTAGATCGATGGTCCCCACCTTAGTGGTCGGTGACTTTATTTTAGTTAGTAAATGGAATTACAGCGTTAGATTACCTGTATTGAGGACCGAATTGGTTGAAGTTTCATCTCCTAAAAGAGGCGATGTCATTGTATTTTTTCCTCCTCACGAAAGTAGATATTTTATAAAACGACTTATTGGACTCCCTGGAGACAGAGTTAATTTGATTGATGGAACTCTTTATATCAATAACGAAGTGATTTCTGAAAATACTATCTCAACATCTGATTTCCCACGAAGAACCGCAGTCATTGAAGAGTCCATCGACAATAGAAAGTTTTTAACAAAAAAGCATAACCCACCCGGAAGATTAAGCAAAAATTACTCAATAGTAGTTCCCAAAGATCATTATTTTGTGATGGGAGATTACAGAGATAACTCGAGTGATAGCCGTATATGGGGGCCAGTTCCAAAAGATAGAATTGTTGGAAAAGCGTTTGCCAGGTGGATGTTTTGGGACGAATTTTTTAGTTTGCCAAGCTTTCACAGAGTTGGTTCAATAAACTGAATGTGAAATTGTGTCCTCTTGGGTAATCATATAAACATGACGAGTAATCTGTTAAAGCTCGAAAAAGCTATTGGTTATACTTTTAATGATCCTAAGTTATTGCGTCAGGCGTTGTCTCACAGAAGCATCGACGGAGATAACAATGAGCGTCTGGAATTTTTGGGAGACTCAGTGTTAGGTCTTGTGATAACTAACTATTTATATTGTAACTTAAAGTCAATTGATGAGGGTGAGCTAAGCAAGCTTCGCTCAAACATTGTTTGCGGTAAGACGCTTGCGACCGTAGCGTCCAATTTAAACTTGGGAAGTTATCTATTTTTGGGAGTTGGAGAAAAAAAGAGTGGAGGGCATCTTCGGGAGTCTATCTTGGGAGACGCTCTTGAGGCACTGATTGGTGCTATTTTTTTGGATGCAAATCTAAATCAAGCCGAAGACTGCATTATTGAGTGGTTTAAATCCTCCATAGAGAAAGCTTTGTTAAAGGATAGTAATAAGGATGCTAAAACCAGTCTTCAGGAGTGGCTTCAGAAAAGGGGGTATTCACTGCCAGTGTATAAATTGGTAGCTAGTCACGGGGATCCGCATTCGAAAACCTTTACTATTGAGTGCACATTGGAACAGTTTAAATTAACGGCAAGTGATTGTGGGTTGAGTCGAAAAGCTGCAGAGCAATTGGTAGCGTCAAAGCTACTGAGCTCATTAAAAAATATAGACTAGTTGGTTGATGTATCCATGAATGAAAATGAGGAGAAGACTGGTTACATAGGAATTGTTGGGAAACCCAATGCAGGCAAATCTACGCTACTAAATCATCTAATCGGTCAAAAGTTGTGTATCACGTCGCGAAAACCTCAAACTTCTCGCCACAACATATTAGGGATCAAACAGGTACACAACTGCCAACTCATCTTTATAGATACACCTGGCATGCATGAAGACCAAGTCACTAAACTCAATAAGATAATGAACAAATCAGCGAAAAACACAATTATCGATGCTGATATTGTTTTATTTGTTTTGGATCGACTTGACTGGGACTCAAAAGATAAGTACGTAGTAAAACACTTAAAAAAAATTAATAGGCCAATAATTTGTGTTTTAAATAAGGTGGATCTTATTAAGGATAAAAATCTTATTCTTCCTCATATAGAAAAACTAAGAAACATTTTTGAAAATGTAACTATCGTTCCAATCTCTGCTTTAAAAAAGAGAAATCTTGGAACTTTAGAGGACGAGATAATCACTCGGTTGCCTTGTAAACCCAATTTTTTTCCAAGAGATCAGATTTCTGATAGGAGTGAACGTTTTTTCTGTGCAGAAATTGTAAGAGAGAAAGTTATTAGGCAGTTGGGTAAAGAGTTACCTTATCAAACATCAGTCGACATTGAACGCTTTGAAGTGAAAGGTAATGTAACGTTCATAGATGCTTGCGTATTTGTAGAAAGACAGAGTCAGAAGAAGATTATTATCGGAGAGAGGGGGCAAAAGTTAAAAAATATAGGACAGGCCGCTAGAATTGATATTGAAAAATTTATTCAGTGTAAGGTTATGTTAAATGTTTGGATTAAAGTTAGAAATGGCTGGTCAAACAATGAAGACATTCTAAAAAGTTTGAGCTTCGAAATATAGATTTAACTATGAATATTGAATCAAAGGGTTTTGTTCTGCATACGCGCCCCTATAAAGAGACTAGCTTTCTGGTGGATATTTTTTCTGAGAATCATGGTCGAGTGAGGTGTGTTGCAAAAGGGTACAGAAGATCAACTGGTAGACAGAGAGCTGAAAGTTTATCTTTATTTGTGCCATATAATTTCACATGGCGCGGTAAAAACGATCTTAAGACGCTCGTGAATGCAGAGACTTGTGAGATGAATCTTTCTCTGAGTGGCGAGCGGCTATTTGTAGGGTTATACGTAAACGAATTGCTATACAATCTCTTGGCTATTTATGATCCATCGAAGGAAATTTATGCCGGTTATTTTGAGCTCGTAAATTTTTTGGGTACATCTGCGAGGTATAACGGAAAGTTGAGATGTTTTGAACTACTACTTTTAGAATATTTGGGCTACGGGCTTGTTCTTGATGTTGAATATGAATCGGGTAATACAATTGATCTTGAGAAAAAATATAAATATTTGCATGGCTACGGTTTATCACCGTTTGAAAGCCAAAGTGAAAATCGCGATGTATATGTCGGTGCAGATTTATTAGCTATCCAGGATCAAAGATTTGATGACATTCATATTGAAAAAGTGGCAAGGCGTTTGATAAGGAGTGCTATAGATTATCAGCTAGATGGTAAGGTTCTTAATAGTCGAAAGTTGTATCAACAATATTTAGCGAGCACAAAAAGCGACTCTAACATAGGACAGTGTCAATGATTATTGGAGTAGGTACAGATATTGTTCGAGTAGCCCGAATAAAAAAAATTGTTGAAAAATCAGAAACAAAATTTATTGATCGGATACTCACTCCTAAAGAGAGAGATAAAATTTCAGGTTTAGATAAAACGAAGGCTTTATCCAAAATTTATGCATCTAAAGAAGCTTTATCTAAAGCCTTGGGCACTGGCATATCAGGTGGAGTAAGTTTTTTGGACTTCGAAATTTTTAATGATCAATTTGGAGCGCCAAAAGTAATACTCTCTGGTGTTGCTAAAAGAATTTTTGATGAGAAAGCAGCGAAGTATGTCCATTTGTCAATATCAGATGAAAAAGATTATGCAGTCGCATTTGCTGTAATTGGGCGATAAACAAGATTAACTCACTGCTAAGGTTGCAGAATTTTGCAGAGATATGATTTAAATGATCTAAAAAATGTCATGAAACGACTCAGGGATCCAGATACTGGATGTCCTTGGGATGTCAGGCAGACTATTGAGTCACTTCAACCATTTATATTGGAAGAGACCTATGAGGTGATCAGCGCTATCATAAAATCTGATTTTAATAATCTGAGCGAGGAACTCGGTGATCTTTTATTTCAAATTTTATTTATTTCTCAAATAGCGGATGAAATGGAGGAATTCAATTTTGAAATAATAGTTGATCAACTTGTTAAAAAAATGGTGAGTCGTCATCCTCATGTTTTTCCTGAGGGATCAATTACTAGTGTTAATACGCAAGCACACAAAATTTCACAGTCAGAACTAAAGTCTAGATGGGAAACAGATAAGCAGAGCAAGAGATCCTCGGAGGGATTTAAGAGCGTGGTTGATGATATTCCTCTGGCATTGCCCGCACTTCTTCAATCTATCAAACTTCAAAAGCGTGCGAGCTTAATTGGTTTGGATTGGCAAGATATTGGGAAAATACATCTCAAGATTTTGGAGGAGCTGAGAGAGTTGCAAGCTGAAATAAAAGCTGACAATAGAGATAATTTAATTTCTGAACTAGGCGATGTTTTGTTCTCTTGTGTGAATTTAGCTAGAAAATTGGATATTGATCCTGAGATAGCGCTTATGCAGTCAAATAAGAAATTTGCAGAACGAGTAAGATATGTTGAGAAATCGTGCAATGAGCATTCGAAGGGAAAGATAGATCAGAAATTTTTAGATTTGTATTGGGCGAGATCTAAAGAAGAGCAGTTGGATTAGAAATTTATTAATCAGGAGAACTTGTTAGTCTTCGATATTGAGTGTATGGTTCAGATCCGAAAAAATAAAGCGATTAGAGATGTACCTATGAAGTTAATTTTATTGGGTCCGCCGGGAGCAGGTAAAGGAACGCAAGCGAAGTTTGTGACTGAGTATTTGAAGATTCCACAAATCTCTACCGGAGATATTTTACGTGCGGAAGTGAAAGATCGTACTGACTTGGGTATTAAAGTCCAAAAGATAATGGATTCAGGTGGACTTGTGTCTGACGAATTAATAGTCTCAATAGTTAAGAATCGTTTACAAAAAGATGATTGCACAAACGGATTTTTGCTAGACGGATTTCCAAGAACTATCCCTCAAGCAAAGGCCTTACTTGAGGCTAAGATTGCTATTGATATTGTCATAGAGTTAAGTGTAAGCGATGATGAAATTGTAAAAAGACTCTCGGGTAGACGAGTTCATGAAGCATCAGGCAGGATTTACCATATTCAAAATAATCCTCCAAAGCACCCTGATTTGGACGATCAAACCGGAGAAAAACTTGTCCAAAGACCTGACGATTTGGAAAGTACTGTGAGGAAGAGATTGGCTGTTTATAGATCTCAGACCAAGCCTCTCGTTGATTTCTATTCAAACTTGAGCACAAGTAATAGCGTTCATTTTGAAAGCATAGACGGCTCTCTTGATATGATAAGCGTTCAAGACATGTTAAAAAAAATAATCAATTAACCTTTTGTTGCAACCTATCCTTCGGCAGAGTCAGTCGTAACAAGACTACTTATGAAAAACATACTGACAATTGAAACATCAGGGACCACATGTTCTGTTGCACTCTCTTGCTCTGGAACCATCCTAGAAAAATATTCAGATGAGCTCAGGGTGCATGGCAAGATTTTATTGCCATTTATCTCTGAGCTTTTAGACGAGATGTCTTTAACTGTCTCTGATATAGATATAATCGGTATATCTATTGGACCGGGTTCCTTTACCGGTTTAAGGATCGGATTTGCGATCACTCAAGGGCTAGCATATGCGCAAAATATTTCAGTAATTCCTTTGAGTTCTTTATGCGCCCATGTGCACTCTTTTAAAACCACGTTGAGTAAAGATAACCTATCGTCTATTCCAGGCAAATCGATAGTGGTAATTGTCGATGCGAAAATGGACCATTTCTATCTTGGTCAATACATCATGAAAGAAAACTATTCTATTGATTCGATGGGAGCAGACATTATCATTAAAAAAGATAGGATGAAGTCTTTCCTTTCAAAAATTGATCCTGATCTAATTTTAACAGACGACAAGTCACGCATTTCTGGATTAGATTTTGTTCAGACTGAAATCATTGAGATTTTTCCTAGAGCAAAAGATTTAATAGAAATCACAGAAAATCTATTTAACACCGGATTTTCAGTTAGCCCTATGAATATTGAATTGGCTTACTTGAGAGAGGCAGACGCATGGAAGAAGTCAAATTAAAAATTGATGCTTTAAAACACCTGGAGGTAGGTTTTATTGGACTTGGTGTAATGGGTTATCAAATGGCAGCCTGGACAGCGAAAGCAGGCTTCAGCGTTTCAGTTTACAACCGAAGTAGTAATGTGTCTGAGAAATGGGTTAAAAAATTCGGAGGTAAAAACTTTAGCGAACCATCTGAGCTAGCAGAGACTTGTGATGTTGTCTTTATATGTGTGGGCCGTGATGAAGATGTTTTGGAGGTAACTTCTGGGAAAAATGGAATATTTCACACCATAAAGCCTGGTAGTTTGATTGTCGATCACAGTACAACCTCCGCAAATTTATCGAGAGAGCTTGGTGCGATCGCAAATCAACTAAATTGCAATTTTATTGATGCTCCAGTGTCTGGAGGCGAGAAGGGAGCCATTGATGGGAAACTAGCAATCATGTGCGGTGGAAGCAGTGAAAGTTTTAATCTCGCGAAGAGCATTATGGAGTGCTATGCCACCAAAATTTCACTCATGGGGCCTCACGGGAGTGGACAGTTATGCAAAATGGTAAATCAAATATGTATTGCTGGGCTTCTTCAAGGTTTATCGGAAGGAGTTAATTTTGCAAAAAATGCAGGCTTAGATGTCGAGCAAGTTATAGAAATCATCTCTAAAGGTGCCGCGCAGTCTTGGCAATTGGATAATCGAGCTGTCACTATGTACCAAGATAAGTTTGATTTTGGTTTTGCTGTAAAATGGATGCGGAAAGATTTAGACTACGCGTGCGCGGAGGCGTTGAAGAATAGCAGCCCATTACCTATAACTGGTCAGATTTTGGGATATTATGAGGAGCTAGAGCAAGCTGGTGATGGTGAACTTGATACATCAAGCTTGATTCGAAGACTTCGATAACAAGTTAGCAAAAAGACGCATATAGAGATATTCATTACCTAAATTTTAAGTTGTAAGATATGAACATGAGTAACGATAGCAGTGATTTAAATAAAGACTTAATTGCTTTCTTGAAAGGCTCTGTCTCGAAATACCATGCTGTCTCTCAAATAGTCAATATACTCTCAAATAAAGGTTTTTCTCTTTTGCGAGAGGATCAAGAATGGAACCTAAAGAGGGGTGGGAAGTATTTTGTTGTAAGGAATAATTCATCAGTTATTGGATTCATCAATGGGGAAAGGTCATTGCAAGATACTGGTGTAAAGATTATTGGTGCTCACACAGATAGTCCATCTTTGACTTTGAAGCCAAATCCAATAACTTATAGCTCTGGTTATTCGCAGTTGGGAGTAGAGGTATACGGTGGTGCACTTCTCAAGCCTTGGTTTGACAGAGATCTCTCGGTAGCAGGTAGAATTGTTTTTAAAAATAGTACAGGGGATATTGGAGAAAAGCTTATCGATTTTGAGAGACCTATTTGCGTTATTCCAAGTTTGGCAATTCACTTAAATAGGGATGCCAATGGAAATAGCCCGATAAATCCTCAGACTGATATATTGCCCATTTTGTCTCAGAATATAGAAGGACAAAAACCTCTTGATGAGATGTATTTTAACTCAGAAATTTCGGATAAGTTTCTAAAAAAAGGGGAAATATTACTTGATCATGATTTAAATTTGTATGATGTTCAACCGCCGTCCATGGTTGGTTTTAACGAAGAATTTATCTCATCTCAACGTTTAGATAATTTAGTGAGTTGTTTCATTGGAACTATGGCGATTTTGGGCGCAGGCTCTAACAATACAAGTATGATCGTATTTAATGATCATGAAGAGGTTGGAAGTGTGTCAACAACTGGTGCAGATGGCCCTTTTCTTGATGATGTGATTCGTCGTGTTTGCTATTCTAGTAATGATTGCAATGTAGAGGTAGTAAAAGCGAAGTCATTTGTATTGTCTTGTGATAACGCTCATGCTGTCCATCCAAATTTTGTTCATAAGCACGATCCACAGCATAAGCCACAACTCAATGGTGGAATAGTGATCAAATACAATACTAAGCAAAGATATACAACTGATGGCTATTCGGCCGCACTTTTTAAAGACTTATGCGCAAGGATAAATGTTCCTATACAGTCTTTTGTATCCCGAAATGATATGCCATGTGGAAGTACTATTGGACCTCTTACTGCGGGTCGAGTAGGTATTCGTGGAATTGATATTGGGATATGTCAACTTGCTATGCATTCCTGTAGAGAAATTATTGGCTCAAAAGATCCTCTTCTTCTTAGAAATGCATTGTCAGCGTTTCTTGGAGAGGAGCTTTGATATGAATAATTTGATGGCTTTAGAGAGAAAATGAGCAAACCCATTGTTCTTACTGGTATTACTACGTCTGGGACTCCTCATCTAGGGAATTACGTGGGAGCGATCAGACCAGCCATAAATGCGAGTAGAAGTAGTGAGCTTGATTCTTTCTTTTTTCTTGCTGATTACCACGCGATTGTAAAAACTTCTGATAGTAAGCGGATTGCTCAATCAACACTCGAAATTGCGTCAGCATGGATAGCATTAGGTCTGGACTGCAATACAGTAACTTTTTACAGACAATCAGACATTCCAGAGATTACAGAGCTTGCATGGATTTTAAACACCATCGCTGCAAAAGGTTTGTTAAACAGAGCTCATGCTTACAAAAGTGCAGTTCAAAATAATTTATCAATCGATGAAGATGGAGACGCAGGTATCTCAATGGGACTTTTTAGTTATCCTGTCTTGATGGCAGCTGACATTTTGATGTTTAATGCAAGCCTCGTACCCGTCGGAAAAGATCAAATTCAACATATTGAGATGGCGAGAGATATTGCTCAGCGATTTAATCATTTGTATGAAACACTTTTTGAAATACCAACCGCACAAGTTGATGATAAGAGCTCAGTTTTAACTGGCTTAGATGGAAGAAAAATGAGCAAAAGCTATAACAATATCATTCCTTTATTTTGTTCTGAAAAACAACTTAAAAAGTATATCAACAAAATAAAAACAAATTTATTGGAGCCTGGTCAACCGAAAGATCCGGATGAATCAGCTGTTTTTGAAATTTGGTCAGCTTTTGCTTCAGATGCTGACACTGAGAGTATGCGGGTTGCCTTTAAAGAGGGAATTGGTTGGGGAGACGCTAAGAATAAACTCTTCAATCTAGTCAACCATGAGTTAGTTGAGTCTAGAGAGAGATATTTTGACCTTATCCAAAAACCAGAAGTTGTTGAAGATCTCTTGATTGAGGGAAGCAAAAAAGCACGACCAATTGCTCAAGAGAATATTAAAAAGATAAGACACGCAGTTGGACTTAAAGAGTTAACGGAGCAATAAAATTTTGCCCGCGTAGTAAGCTAAAGAAGCCTTTTTCCTGTATACTAAAGTAACCTTTAAGCAAACGTCTTTTAGATTAGGAATCCCTATGATTTTGTCACCAAAAATGATCTTTGTTCTCTTGTTTATATTATTTATTGCTGGGTGCGGTTTAAATAATGAAAGTTTAGGTCCAACAGAAGAACAAAAAGAAGAGATTGCTCAACGGATTGCGCCCATTGGTACCATAGTTATGTTTGGTGATACCTCGTCGGTTGTTGAGGAGAGCATCTCCATGGATATTCAAAAAGTCTCGCTATCTCCCGGTCCAGAACATACCGTCAAAATGTTAAATGCGGGGGTGGATGGATCAATGGTTTTCGAGCCAGCAGTGCTAAAGGTATCAAAGGGTGACACCATTCATTTCAAAGCTGTGGATTTATCTCATAACTCAGCCAGTATAGAAGGTATGATACCTGCGGGTGCAAGCCCTTGGGCGGGAGCGATGAATCAGGATATAAGTATTACGCTGGATATAGATGGAATTTATGTTTATCAATGCGATCCTCACGCAATGATGGCGATGGTTGGTGTAATTCAAGTAGGAGAGCCAACTAATTTAACAGAGATTAACGCTCTAGCATCTGACCAGAAAAGCTCTTTTATTATGAATGAGAATAGGCTATCTACCTACCTCTCTAAGCTATAGTATCCGGACACTGAGACGAAGATTCAAAGTAAATTGATTTAACTTTTGTTTGATACTTGAGTTTTATCTGCATTGAGGCCCTGATTTAGCAATTTCTTCAGTCACCACAAAATTGCTCATATTTTCGATAAACAACGAGGCTAGTGCACGAGCAGCTTGCTTATATTTGATTGGGCTGGTCCAACATTTTTCCGGCTCAAGTAAATTCGAATCTACACCATCTATTGAGAGCGGGATGTTTAAGTTCAGTATATTGAGATTTTTTGTTTGTGTATTCTCAAGCTTATTGTTTAATATTGCGGTAATAATAGCTCGCGTGACAGGGATAGGGAATCTTTTGCCAACGCCCAATGGTCCGCCTGTCCAACCAGTGTTTACGAGATATACTTGTGACCCAAATTTTTTTATTCTATCTATTAGTAATGCTGCATACTCATTAGGACTTCGAGGCATGAAAGGCGCTCCAAAACATGCTGAAAAGACCTGCGAAACTGAATTATCATCGCCACCAGTTTCTGTCGAGCCAACCTTCGCGGTGTATCCACTAATAAAATGATACGCAGCCGCATGTTCGTCTAAGATGGAAACAGGAGGTAATACTCCTGATGTATCACACGTAAGAAATATTATGTGTCGGGGTTCTTGACCATAATTTTTTTCTTCTCGTTTCTCTATGTGTGTGAGTGGATAACTACACCTTCCATTTTCGGTTATTGATGTATCGCTAAAAATAGGTTGTCCGTGAGACATGTCCATTTTAACGTTCTCTAAAATTGCACCCGGCTTAATCGCTTTCCATATTAAGGGCTCATTTTCTTCACTCAGATTTATCGTCTTAGCATAACAACCGCCTTCCATATTAAATACCTTTCCGGTGGTCCATGCGTGCTCATCGTCGCCAATAAGAAATCTATTTGGATCAGCAGATAGTGTAGTTTTGCCTGTTCCCGATAATCCGAAAAATAGCGCAGTGCTTCCATCTTCTGCCATGTTTGCAGCACAATGCATCGGCATAACCTCTTTCTCGGGGAGTAGAAAGTTTTGAACGGAGAACATAGCTTTCTTTATTTCTCCAGCATAACTCATGCCAGCTAGTAATACTTTTTTTGAGGCAAAATTTATTATTACAACTGCCTCGCTGTTGGTGCCATCGATTTTAGGATCACAAACATAGTTGGACGCATGCATGATCTCCCATTCCGCATATTTAAGAGGATTATAAGTTTTTGGATTTATAAACATATTGCGGCTGAATAGACTATGCCAGGCAGTCTCAGTGGTTATTTTCAAAGGTAAATAGTGGTCCTCACTCTCCCCAATATGCATTTCAGATGTAAATCTCTCTTTTGAGTTGACATGTAAGGCCACTTTTTCCCATAAATTCTCGAAAATGTGAGGCGAGATGGGTCTATTAATTTCATTCCAGTCTATTTGTTTTTGGGTAGAGGACTCTAAAACGATAAATCTGTCTTTGGGGGATCTACCACATCGCTTTCCTGAATATGCAACTAGGGCTCCACTTTTGGATAGAAAACCTTCTCTTCTTCTTAAAGCTTCCTTGACTAAATTTTCAGAGGATAAATTATGAAATGCTTTTTTAGGTCCCTTGATGCCTTTGAGAGAAATATCTTCGATCCTTTGAAATGATATATTTGATTTCTCTTTATCTTGTGAACTATTTTTCATAATTTGACTTCGAACTGCGTCTCCCTTTTCTCCAGGATACGTGCTAAAACGATATTTGCCACACAAATAGAGAAAACAATAGTGCAGAAACGGCTGCTTTCTCTGGGTAAAGCAAAGTCATATAAATAGATAGCTCTGAAAAGCTTACTATTATTGGATTTCAGAGTTATGAACTTTGAAGGAACGAACTGGTCACTGATAGAATATTCATAATAATCGCTCTTTATAAAGGTCATACTTAGCCAGTGTTAAGCGCTGATGTATTGCTTGAATATTTCAGAAGTTTGAGTTTAAAAAAGAATCAAGTTGACGCCTTTGTTTTTTGTTTGGCTTCACTGAATTCACGCTAAGGTCAAAGGAGGATTTTTTTAGAGCTTGCTCCCTTAACCTTGTGTCTATTGATTCTTCAGTCTCAACGTACAGTTTAGATGCGAGAGTAGCGTTCTGACGAATATTTGACAGAAAACTTACGATCACAGTTTTTTGGAAATGTTTTGCTCTGATTAGAACTTCATCACTGATCACAATTTCTTTACTCGGTTTGCAAGATTTACCATTAACTTTTACTTTACCACTATTAATGGCAGTCTTTGACAGGGATCTAGTCTTATAAAATCTCGCTGCCCACAACCATTGATCTAATCTTACTTTTTCCATTTGCTTGCACTTAGGTTGTCAGTTGTAATTCATCAAAAGTATTAATCGATATAAATTCGTTAGTGATTTTAGGGGGTTTTTGACTGTCTGGACTATTTATATGAACAATATTTTTTATTCCAAATAACTTTGCGGTTCGCAAAATAGATATTGAATCATCCATGAAAAGTGTTTTCTGCTTACATAGTAAGTGATTTTGAAAAAGTCTGCGCCAAAAATTAATAGATTCTTTGGGATAATCTAGTGTGTGTGATGAAATAATTTGATCAATGTATTTAGCAATCGAAACGTGCTCGAGTTTTAAATTAATCACATCTGGGTGAGCATTTGTAACAATAAAAAGATATTTCTTTTTTTTTCTTAAGTACTCTAAAAACCTGATTGTCCCTGGACGCTCGGTTATGAGATGACATAATTTTTTTTTAAGATTAACAACGTCTAGTTGCAACTCTCGTGACCAATAGTCGGTGGAGTACCAATCTAAGGTTCCTTCTTTAGCTTTCATTTTTTTTTGCAGCTTTGTTTTTGCATCACAGACTCTAATTCCTTTGGCAAATGCATAGTCATTCACTAAATTTTTTAACCAGAATTCATTATCAAAATGCAGATCTAAAAGTGTACCATCCATATCGAAGAGGACGGTATCAAAGTCCTGAATCTTTAGCGTCTCAGAATTTCTTTTATAAAATGTCATCAGGCAGCAGATCTTCTTGAGAATCAATAAGTGAAGAATTTTGAGATTCTATCTCAGGAATATTTTCCGTTTTAAAATATTCGAAAATCCCTTTGGATCCAGGCAGGACCCTTTTACCTGTGACCGGATCAATTTTTACAATAGAAATACCCTCTGGTTGATCAAAAGAGATTTCCTCTTCATTTGCCAATGCAGAGCGCATAAAATTTATCCAAATTGGTAGTGCCGATGATCCTCCGTATTCATTTCTTCCCAACAAAGAGTTGTCATCAAAACCAACCCAGCTTGTTGCCACAAGATGAGGAGAATAACCTGAAAACCAGGCATCTCGGGGACCATTGGTAGTACCTGTCTTGCCAGCAATATCCGTCCGATCGAGGACCTTCGCTTTTCGGCCAGTGCCGAAATTTATTACATCTTTTAGCATAGAATCGATTTGAAAAGCAGTCTTCAAATCCATTACCCGTTTAGCTTGATTAGATTCCTTATTTTCATAAGTTAAATTTGACTTTCTCTCTAAGGACATCGATGAATTAGTCACCTGCTCCTTTTGTAAGCTTTCAAAAAGATCGGATAACTTTTTATCTAAATCACCTGATGAGAGATCATCAAGATTATTTTTTTTGTTTGAGGTTAGAACAAGATTGGGAGCTTTTTTTGGATTTGCTTGAAAAATAATTTTTCCATTTCTATCTTCAACACGATCTAGAATAAAAGGCTTGATTTCATAACCCCTATTTGCAAATGTGGAGTACCCTGTTGCTATTTCGAGTGGAGTCAATGCGTGACTTCCGAGCGCAAGAGATAGATCCAGTGGCATTTCTGAGGTGTTAAAACCAAAATTTTGAAGACCTTCTAATGTCGAGTCAATGCCAAGTCGCCTCAGTAATCGAATTGATACCAAATTTCTCGATCGATACAGAGCTTCTCGCAATCGAGTTGGTCCATAGAACTTACCTCCATCATTTTCTGGACGCCACGTATCCTCTAATTTTTCGTCATTAAAAACAATTGGTGAGTCATTTATTATTGAAGCGGGGGTAAAACCTCTTGTGAGGGCTGTAGCATAGATAAATGGTTTGAAATTTGATCCTGGTTGTCTTGAGGCCTGAGTCACTCGATTGAAGCTACTTTCCTTAAAATTATAACCACCAACTAGTGCTTTGATACCACCATGTTGAGGATTCATTGCTATTAACGCCGCTTGGATATTTGGGATCTGAGCAATTGATATTTTGTTTGTATCATCTCGCACAATTCTTATTAGGTCTCCTCTATTGAATAAGTTGGTCAACTCTGTAGATTTGGTTGTTGTACTCGCATCTACATATATTTTTAGATTATTGAGATCATTTAAAGAGAGTATCTCAGGGCTACCAGACTTTGTCAGAATGAGAATTCTATCTTCGAAAACATTAGTTACAATTGCAGGCTCTTTATTTTCAGAGACTTCGGTATTAGCTAGTACTTCTATCCAATCATTTTCTGGGATGTCAAAGGACTCTGCGCCCCTATATCCGTGACGAAGGTCATATTCATTAACTCCAGATTTTACAGACTCAACCGCTGCACTCTGCATTCGAGAATCAATAGTTGTAATTGCAGTATAACCACTGGTGTAAGCATCTAAGCCAAATTTTGTAATAACTTCTTGGCGGACCATCTCTGCAACATAATCAGCTTCTACCTCTGAGGTGGAACCAAAATATTTTGCTTCATCAACTTCATTTACTGCTTCATTAAATTCATCAGAATTAATGCTCCCGAGTTTAAGCATCCGACTCAATATCCAGTTTCGTCTCTCCATCGCTTTTTCGGGATTTGAGATTGGATTCCGTGTTGAGGGCGCTTTGGGGACGCCAGCTAGCATTGCGATTTGTGCGAGTGATAACTGATTTAAATTTTTACCATAATAAATCTGTGCTGCAGCACCAAAACCATACGCTGTCTTGCCCAAAAACATCTTGTTTACATACAGGGAGAGAATTTCAGGTTTAGATAGCTCACTTTCTATCCTCAGTGCGAGAAGTATTTCATTAAATTTTCTACTGAATTCTTGTTTTCTATTAAGGAAAAAATTTCGAGCAACTTGCATTGTGATAGTACTACCACCACTTACTATACGTCCCTCTGTGATCAACTGCATAGTAGATCTAATTAAACCTTGATAATCGATCCCTCGGTGTTTAAAAAAATTATCATCCTCAGCAGCAAGAAGTGCATCAATTAGATATTGTGGAATTTCATCATATTCAACCGGTGTTCTTTTCTTCTCTCCGAATTCTCTGATTACTAATCTATCACTTGTCACAATTTTGAGTGGTATTTGTAATTGAACATCTTTAAGCTCATTGGTGGATGGTAATTTTGGCGTTAAGTACATATACAGACTAGAGGAGCCAATAAGAAATCCACCAACAAGAATCAGCGTAATTGAAGCGATAAACCTTATTAACCTATTCGTTGCCATGGCTTAAAAATTTTGGGTTTATGTAATTATAGGCACTAAACTCGTTAAATTAAATTTTTTAAAAAGTCTAATATTCTGGGAACTAGAAAATTCGATTCGGTTGATACTTTACTGTCATTCTACTACACGTGTTTTTAGCGATTTTTTGCTTTGTTGGGTATTGCTCTGAATTCTCAAGTAGCTAATAATCGACCAGAGTTTTAGGTGAGAATTTTTTGACAAAAATGATACGTAAAAAACACATATTTTTAATCGGTCCAATGGGTGCAGGAAAGACGACGATTGGAAAACATTTAGCCAAGCATATGGAGGTGCCATTTTTTGATATCGATAACGAGGTTATAAAAGCAACTGGAGCTGATATCCCATGGATATTTGATGTTGAAGGTGAAATAGGATTTCGATCGCGTGAGTCAAAGGCTCTTAAATCCGTATCAGAGATTGATCCTCCCGCTGTAATCTCGACCGGAGGAGGTATCATCCTCGCTGAAGATAACCGCCGATTCATGAAAAATAATGGGTTCATTGTGTACCTTTATGTGAATGAAAATCAGTTATATGAGCGATTAAAAAAGGATAAGAAGCGACCCTTACTTCAAGTAGGAGATAGAAAAAAACTTATTGCTAATTTGTTCCACGAAAGGGATCCATTGTATAAATCAATTGCTGATATAATCTACACTCCCCGCAGTTTGCAACTCAAGAAAGTAATTCCAGAGTTGTTCGATAAGATAAGTAAGCGGGAGTGATACCGAGGATGCCTCTGAAATTGATATGTAAGATATCAATAACATCAAAAATTTGAGAATAAGAATGAAATTAAATGTGAAGCCATCATTAGTTGTTAGTATCCCGAAAAGGAGTTATCCAATCTTTGTTGGCGTTGATATTTTTGAGAATGTTGATTACTCCCAATTTTTTATTGGAAATAAGGCTTTAATAGTAACGGATGACCATATTGCACCGATACTTCTTGACAGAGTGACCAAAACACTTAGTAAGTTTGCAGACGTTGATTTTTTAATACTCAAAAGTGGTGAGACGTCAAAAAATATGGAAAGCCTATCCAGAATACACAGTAAATTAATTGAGAATAACTTTGATAGAAGCAGCACGCTAATTGCATTGGGTGGTGGCGTTATTGGTGATATAACTGGCTTTGCGGCGGCAACTTACCAGAGAGGCATTAATTATATTCAGCTGCCCACAACACTTTTGGCTCAGGTAGATTCTTCAGTGGGTGGGAAAACCGGCGTGAATCATCCGCTTGGCAAGAATATGATAGGTGCCTTCCATCAGCCACTTGCAGTGGTTATCGATATATCTTTCCTGAGTACATTATCAGATAGGCAGTATTGTTCGGGAGTAGCTGAAGTTATTAAATATGGTTTGATTAAGGATAAAGATTTTTATTCTTGGTTGATAGAAAATATTAAGATGCTCAAGTGCAGAGACCATTCAGCACTGATAACAGCTGTTGAAGCATCTATTCAAATCAAGGCTGCTGTGGTTGCGGCAGATGAAAGAGAAGAAAATATCCGTGCAATATTAAATTTTGGGCATACATTTGGGCATGCCATCGAATCATTTCAAAGGTATGAGGGGTTTTTGCATGGAGAAGCTATTTCAGTTGGTATGATTCTCGCAATGTCAGCTTCAGGATTACTTGGACAAACTTCAGATGCAGATTTGGATCTTTTAACAAATGCCTTGCAACAGTTCGAACTTCCGGTGAATGTGCCAAAAGATATGACTAAAGAAATTTTTCTGGATTATATGGATCGGGATAAGAAAGTACTGGATGGTAATATTCGTTTAATTTTGTTGAAGAGCATCGGTCATGCTTATCTAGAAAGTACCGAGACAAAACCTCTGCTTGATAAATTATTTAAGACTTTATAATCAATCCATCAATAATTCCCGCTTTGTACATGGACAGATATCTAGGCTAAAATATGTGCAAGTTACTCTGATTTGTATACAGCGACGTAGAAACAACGTTGCACATCATGTTGGACAGGGAGATAAATAGATCTCTGTCACAGAATATTAAGCATTTCGTCAAACAAGGGAAAATAATGGGTTCTAAAGGTCAACTCGGTCTATACGATCCTAACTATGAGAGAAGTAGTTGTGGTGTTGGGTTCATAACTAGAAAGGATAGCAAGCAAACTCATCATTTGATTACGCTGGGGCATGAAGCCCTTTGCTCTGTGCCTCACAGAGGTGGTATGTCCTCAGAGGGGGTTGGTGATGGAGCAGGTATATCCATTGATTTGTCTCAGGATTTTTTTGAGTCAATTGTCGGTAAACCGCTCTCGAAAGGCCTATTTGGTGTTGGGAATTTCTTTATGCCCACTGATAGATCTGAACATAAAAATGCACATGAATTGATTTCAAGTTCTCTTGAAAATCACTCATTGAAAGTACTGTTGATGAGAGATGTGCCTGTAAATAACTTAGCGCTCACACCCTCTGCAATTGGCTACCAACTGCCAGTTGTTCAGTGGATATTTGAAATGGAGTGTGAAAGCTCAGAACAAAGCATTGAGAAATGTGCTTATCAGGCTCTTCTTGATATAGAGAAAGTTGCCTATACGGAGCCAAGGTATGCAGGCCTCTATCCCTTGTCTTTGTCTTCTCGAATGCAAGTCTTAAAAGGTAGATTATCATCCAACGAACTGGTTCCGTATTTTTCAGATTTAAATCAACCTAATCATTGTATTAATACCCTTTTCTTTCACACAAGATTTTCAACGAATACAGATCCTCATCCAACAATGGCTCAACCTTTCAGGATGATTGCACACAACGGTGAGCTAAACACTGATAAGAAGAATCGTCTATCAGAGAATGCTATTGCAAAGGCTAAAGATAATCGAATAATTCGTCCGAATGGCCAATCGGATAGTTGTCGATTAGATCAGACTTTTCACAGCAGGATTATGGAAGATGATATGGATCTAGTTACAGCAGTAGTGTCAATGATGCCACCCGCCTGGGAAAATGATAACGCAATCGATAAAAATGTGAGAGATATGTTGGAATATTTCTCACTTTATGAGGAAAAAAATGACGGCCCTGCAGCGCTTATATTTGGAGATGGAAATATAATCGGAGCACGACTCGATAGGCTAGGCTTACGGCCTTTGAGAACAATAGAGACTGACAAGCACATCGCTGTTACCTCTGAGGCGGGACAGATAGATTTTGTTAATGAAACTACCATTTCTCGAGGACGAATCGAAGCAGGTGGAATGCTTTATTATGATCACAGTATTGGAGAGGTTTTCAGGACAACGGATGCTCTCATCAAGCTCTCCAAGCAAAAGGATTATTCTGAGTTGCTTGAACGCTCACGGAAAAAATTGACAGAACTTAAACAGCATAATACGGATATAGGATCGTATCATGGAGATTTGACGCTCGCAGGGAGATATGTTGCCTATGCTCATAATCAAGAGAGCTTTAAATTTATGATTGACCCTATGCTTGAGACGGGATTAGAAAAAGTTTCGGCGATGGGTTATGGAAACGCCATTAATGCGCTATCAGATAATGAGGGTAGTTTTGCAAAATATTTCTCCCAAATGTTTGCTCAAGTTACAAATCCTCCTCTGGATTCAATTCGAGAAGCAGATGGCATGACACTGCGTGTTGCTCTCGGAGCAAAGCCAATTAGTCATAGCATCTCAAGTCAACAAATTATTATTGACTCTCCCATCATCGACGCTGAGCAATGCAGGTTATTAAAAACTCAATTGCAGATTCCATCAGCAGTCTTACCCATTCTTTATGATCCAAATTTTCATGACGATGAGAGCAACCGAATTCAATTGGAGTCTGCCATAGATAGCGTGTGTGATGAGGCTGAAAAATTTGCTAATGAACAAGGTGGAATAATAATACTTAGTGATAGAGAAGTTAGCTCCAAGAAAGCATGTATTCCCCTTATCATAATGATTTCTGCCATCAATCAAAGACTTATTGAGGCGGGTCAGCGGTTCAATGTTTCTATCATTATTGAGAGCGGTCAAATCTCATCATCACATCATATTGCCTGCGCATTGGGATTTGGTGCCTCGGCCGTCTATCCCTTAAGTGTCCAAATGAGGGCAGAGGAAAAATGGGGAAAATCATGGGAACAGGCTTTCAAAAAGTTTTCAAAAGCGGCTTCCAAGTCGTTGATGAAAACAATGGGGAAAGTAGGTTTGTGCACCGTAGAAAGTTATTCAGGTGGAGAATTTTTCGAACCAAACTTCCTAGACACCAATGATAAAATCTTCGCTAAATATTTCCCTAACATGGACTCGCCATGTGGGGGTGTTGGATTTAATCAAGTAGCGAAGACGTCGTCGGCTTGGCATCAGAAAGCGTTGGAATGTGATGACATGAGTGATATTCCAATTTTGGGTTTGTTCAAAGAAAGAAGTGAGGGAGCAGGGCATTCATTCGGCGTAACCGCAGTGAGGGGATTCGTTGATCTTACTGAGGAACGTCTAGAGTTAAATGATGGGAAAGATGATAGTCTAAATGATCACTTGCGATTGCTCACATTGAATAGGATGGAGAGTGCATTTGGTATCAGTGACGAGGGATATGTTAATACCAGTTTTGATTACATAACTGAGACTTCTATAAATAGCTTTAAGATAACCCCCGGATACAGAAGTTTTATCAGATTAATGGCTACTGAGCGAACTCGGAGGCCAGCCGCTCTGAGAGACGTTTTAAGTTTTCCAGTTGATATTAGTGGGCTGAATTCATCAACTGATTTTAGAAAAGAAATGATGCTTTTCAATCGATTTGGCAATAATAACTTCATGATAAGAGGTTTAAATTGTAAGAAGTTATCTTGTCAAACATATTCATTAAAGTTCACAAATAATAATACTAAAGCACGATTAAATGAGCTCAAGTCATCATTTATCGAGAGATTTGGAGTTGAAATAGTATCTTCTGAAATTAATAAAAATGCACTTTTGATAGAAACCTCAGGCAGTGCTTTGAGTTACATAAGTAGGATTATTTCCTGCCCAGATAAAATAGATATTTACAATGTACAACCTGCATCTGAAATAACACCAACATTATCGTCAGGAGCTATGAGCCATGGAGCTTTGGTTGCTTCTGCTCATGAGGCAGTTGCACACGGTATAAATATGGTTGGGGGTATGTCGAATTGTGGTGAAGGCGGCGAGCACTTAACTAGATATGGAACGATAAGGGCATCGAAGATAAAGCAGTTTGCGTCAGGTAGATTTGGGGTATGGGCAGGATATTTGGCTGATCCTATGATTGAGGAAGTGGAAATTAAGATTGGTCAGGGGGCAAAACCAGGGGAGGGTGGCCAGTTACCAGCAGCTAAGGTAAATGTCGAAATAGCTGCTGCACGAGGTGGCATCCCTGGTGTCGAGCTAATCTCTCCCCCACCACATCATGATACTTATTCAATAGAAGATCTAGCACAATTAATTCATGACGCTAAGGCTGCAAGAGTAAGAGTGATAGTTAAGCTTGTTTCCTCAAGAGGAATAGGAACAATAGCAGTTGGTGTTGCTAAAGCAGGAGCAGACATAATAAACATTGCAGGAAATACCGGAGGTACGGGAGCAGCATCCGTTACTTCATTGAAGTACACGGGAAGAGCTGCTGAGATTGGAATAGCGGAGGTCCATCAAGCACTTTTAGCAAACGGTTTGAGAGACAAAGTGGTTCTTAGATGCTCCGGCGCTCACCAAACTGGATCAGATGTAGTTAAGTCAGCGCTATTGGGTGCTGATAGTTTTGAATTTGGCACTACCGCTTTAATGATGCTTAAGTGCGTAATGGCTAAAAACTGTAATGTTAAATGTCCTGCGGGCTTGACCACCAATCCAGAAGTTTTCGATGGAGATCCAAGAGCATTAGCGCAGTATTTTCTGAATGTTGCTCAAGAGGTACGTGAGATATTAGCGGAATTGGGAATACCATCCCTCCGTGAAGCTAGAGGAAAAGTAAATTTTTTACACCTTCTTGACCACCCCGCATCTGTTGGTCAACTCGATGTGAGAGCTATGCTTGCGGAGGTAGAAGAGTATAGAGTTGAAAAGCCAGTATATTTGCAGAGTGATTATTATCTCGATGATAAATTTATTAGAAAAATTCGTCAGAGTATCTTTGAGGAGAATGCTGGACAGATAACAATCTCCCATGCAGATGCTTTGACCAACCGAAATAAAAGTGTGGGTGGTCAAGTCGCTGTAGATATCGAGCGTTTACTTAATTATGAGTATAAGGAAAGATCAATTAACGGAGCATACAAAGATTTCAGAGAGCGTAAGTTTTTACATCCAGATGCAGTTAAGATAAAAACATTTGGAGCTGCCGGGCAGTCATTCGGACTTTTGTGTAATGATGGGATGACACTGGAACATGAAGGAACATGTAATGATGGGGTTGGAAAGGCAGCATGTGGCGGAACTCTTATCGTCAAATCACCAAGGTCTCATGGAATCATTAAGAAAAATGTTCTCATCGGTAATTTTGCGCTTTTTGGAGCAACGGGAGGGAGAGCGTTCTTCCAGGGTGAGGCTGGAGATCGGTTTGCGGTTAGGAACTCTGGTGCATCAGCGGTTGTAGAGGGAGTAGGCGAGTTTTGTGCTGAATACATGACAAATGGTGTGATAATGAACCTAGGCGGATTTAGTAAGGGTATGGGTAATGGAATGTCAGGCGGATTTATCTACCAATTTGATCCAAATAAAGCTTGTGGTGGTCTTGTGAGTCATGACTCAATTGATTTTTCGTATCTGGGAAATGAGTCATCAGTTAATGAAACTCACTCTATTGCGATAGAGACAATGCTACATTGGCATATTCAGGCCACTGGCTCTCCAAAAGCATATGAGATCATCTCAAACTGGGAGGAGCAAAAGAAATATTTTGCTGTGCTTATACCAAAAGCTCTATCGAAGTGTCAGGATTCAAATCATATATTGAATGACAAATCGGAGAAGGAACTCGTAGAAGAGCTTGCAGTTTCTCTTGTAAGTTATCAAATAAATAAACTTAAAAAGTGTTGGCGATCTGGGGATTTAGTATTAGACGGTGATGTCCCGAAATCTTCAGATAATAGCGATTATAAGCTTTTGAATAGTTACTTTGTTTTAGATTTTGCGCAGAAAATATCCAAGAAGAAGTATCCTGCGTACAACCCAGAGTCAGAAGAAATTATGAAAGCAACTAGAAACCTTATTTTGACTGAAGATTATAGTCTAATAAACGGTCTTTTGAAGCATGCTAGGAACGCAATTGCGGATTATTCCTCTGAAGAGCTCGCCGTATTGATTGCTGACAAGAGATTGCGCGATTATAAAGAGGCATTAAACCTCAGAAATTGTTTGTCAATGGACAGTTTGGGTACTTATTCTTGGATTTTAAAGCAGGATAGAAAAAATAGAGAGTCTCTTGGAAAGATTCCAGATTTTGAGGAGTTATTTTCGAGGAGAATTATCTCAGACACACTTATGAATACTGGATAGTTTTTTTAGAAAAATGAAATTACCTAAATTCCCTGTTGATGCTCCGTTCTCTGCAGATCAAAAGTCTTGGTTGTCAGGATTCCTTGCAGGTGTAAAGGCTGTGCAGACTTCAACATTAGAGGATTCGAAACAATCTAAGGATAATCCTGACAATGTTTTGAATATTCTTTTTGGCACACAAACAGGAAACGCTGAAGGACTTGCTCTAGAGACTGCTGATGTAGCGAAGACTTACGGATTGGATACGAAAGTTCAAGGATTAGACGAAGTTGATATTAAAGACTTTCAAAATATGAAAAATGTGATTGTAAGTATTGCAACCTATGGTGAAGGAGAAATGCCGGATAATGCAGAATTATTTTGGAAAGATCTTGTAAGTCCAGAGATGCCAAAACTTCCTGAGATGAGATTCGGCGTCTTGGCGCTCGGGGATACTGGTTATGATGAGTTTTGTCAGGCGGGAAAATTAATAGATATGAGACTGGAACAGTTAGGAGCTTCCAGAATTATATCAAGACAAGACTGCGATGTTGATTATGAGGATATTGCAGCATCTTGGATAAGTGATGCTGTACCAAAGCTTACAAATAATTTGAGTCATTCCGATCCTGGTGAAAAATCAACGAGAGTAAGGTCAGAATGGAACAGGAAAAATCCTTTTCCTGCTCGACTTTCTCTAAATAAACTTTTGTCAAAAAATGGCTCGGGTAAGGAAATTAGGCACTATGAAGTTGATATTTCTGATAGTGGCATAGAATACAGTGCTGGAGATGTCATAAATGTATTACCGGTAAATAACTCAACACTAGTTTCACTTATTATCGAACGGCTGGATATCGATCCTTCACACATCCCAAATGGAAAAGAACAATCTTTAGAAGTTTTGTTGACGTCTTACTATGAAATTTCTACTCCAGGGAAAAAATTAGTCACTTATCTTGAAGAAAAGCTAAATAATGAAAGTCTGTCAAAGGTCGTGAAAAATTCTGATAAACAAGCACTCTCTGACTATTTATGGGGAAAAGATATACTTGATTTACTAAATATCGATCCTGATTTTCATTTTGATGTAGACGAGTTTTTGTCAAATTTGAAACCACTTCAGCATCGAGCTTATTCCATTTCCTCAAGTCCTAAGAAATATCCTGATTCTGTACACATGACGATTTCTTCAGTTCGCTGGTTGACAAATAATCGAGATCATCTCGGGGTTTGTTCAACATATTTAGCAGACAGAGTTAATGATGATCAAAAGGTGAAGATATTTATGTCGCCTAATAAAGCATTCAGAATTCCTGAGAATCATGAAACGCCCATGATTATGGTTGGTCCCGGAACCGGAATTGCACCATTTAGAGCTTTTTTGGATGAACGTGAGATTATTGGAGCAAGTGGTCAGAATTGGCTATTTTTCGGCGATCAAACACGAGAATTTGATTTTATTTATGAGAACGAGTTTTCCGAGAAATTGAAAAAAGGCATTTTAACGAAACTAGACTTAGCGTTTTCAAGAGATCAAGATGAAAAGATATATGTTCAAGACAGGATGTTAGAAAGTAGCGCTGAATTATTCCGCTGGCTTGAAAAAGGAGCCTACTTCTACGTCTGCGGTGATGCATTGAGAATGGCGAAAGATGTTGACGCGACTCTAAGGAAAATAATTGAAATGGAAGGTAACATGACATCTGAAAAGGCAGATGCATATGTCAATAATCTGAAGAAAGAAAAGCGCTACCTCAGGGATGTATATTAACCTATTTTCTTTCAGGAAATATTTCTAAATGAGCATTTTGGCTAATGATAGATTCATTAAAGCGTTGTCACGCGAGGATGTGGATCGAACGCCCATATGGATTATGAGGCAGGCTGGTCGATATCTACCTGAATATCGGGCTACGAGAAAACAGGCAGGTGACTTTTTAGCGCTGTGCAAGAATAAAGAGTTATGTTGTGAAGTAGCGCTTCAACCACTCGAGCGCTTTGAGCTTGATGCGGCTATATTATTTTCAGATATCTTGACTATTCCTGATGCCATGGGCTTGGGTTTGTACTTTGAAGCAGGTGAGGGTCCGAAATTTAAAAAAACAATTAATAACCTTAGTGATGTTGAATCTCTGCCGGAAATTGATGTTCATAAAGATCTCTCCTATGTTCTTGATGCGGTGTCCCTTATCAGATATGAGCTCAATAATAGGGTTCCATTAATAGGATTCTCTGGAAGTCCTTGGACACTTGCTGCTTACATGATTGAAGGTCAAGGTAGCAAAACTTTTTCAAAGGCAAAGGCAATGTTATACCAAGATCCTACGTTACTTCATATGCTACTTGAAAAGATTACGGCGTGTGTCATTAATTACCTTGTGGCTCAGGTAAAAAGTGGTGCGCAAGTTTTACAAATATTCGATTCTTGGGGTGGATTATTGAGTCATGATAGTTATTCCGAATTTTCGTTGAAATATCTGAAAAAGATCGTTGATAAGTTGAAACTTTTAATCAGTGAAGACGTTCCAGTAATCGTGTACACAAAAGGTGGAGGACAATGGCTCTCAAAAATAGCCTCAATAAACTGCGATTGTATCGGTATTGATTGGACGACGAATATAGGTCTTGCGAGAGAGGAGGTTGGAAACTCAGTTTCTATTCAAGGTAATTTAGATCCAAGTGTTTTGCTAGCGGATCGGCAGACCATTAGGCGAGAGGTAAAGAAGATCTTAATGGCATACGGACCCAATAATGGACATATTTTTAATTTGGGGCATGGTATAACGCCAGATGTCGATCCAGAAAGGGTGAAAGAGTTGATTCACGCGGTTCATGAATTTTCTTTCAAGTCTCATTTACGATCGTGCTGATCCTGTTGCCAACTTTTACTGAACTCGCATATTTTGAGATCTTTTTTACCCTGCTTATTTTATTCTTTTGAAATAATAAGATTACCGTTGAGCCATATCTAAACCGTCCTATTTCTTGCCCTTTCTTAAACTGTAAAGAATGGCCTTCAAGTTCTACCCGTTGATGTGTTTTAGTTTCAAAGTTATGTTCACGCTTCCAAACAGTGTCAATGCCTGATACTAAAAAAGCACCCACAAAAATGACCGAAAAGTGACCTACTTTCTCTGAAAAAAATTCACAGATAAGACGTTCATTTCTGCAAAAGAGAGAAGGTATGTTACTTACGCTGGTATGATCGACCGAGAATAACTCTCCTGGAATAAACTGATGCGAAATAAGTTTCCCATCCACGGGCATGTGAACTCTATGATAGTCTTTTGGGGAAAGATAAATCGTAAAGAAATCACCATTTTGATATCGACTCGCCATTTCACTGTGATTAAGAAGATGATCTAAGGTGTACTTTATCTTTTTTGCTTGTATAAGTTGAGATGATTGAATTTGACCGTACTCAGTGATCACTCCATCGGCAGGTGAGCATATACTGTTTGCTCTCTCATCAATTGGCCTAACTCCATTTTTTAATTGCCTCGTAAAAAAATCATTGAAAGTTTTATATTTTGAAAGATCCCTAGTCAGGGCTTCATCCATATTTATTTTGAAAATTGATATTGCAGACTTAATCAGAAGGTTCTTGACCAACTTAATTTTAGTCTCTGCTATACCTGCAATAACATTTGACAAAAATTTCTTTGGGAGCACTTTTTGCGTGATTATTTTTATCTTATCTTTAATTTTCATGGATTATTAATACAGGGATTATTCCTCTCCTATTGACACGACGCTATTTTCTGAATTTCCCCATTCTGACCATGAACCACCATAACATTTTATTCTTTCAAATTTTAGCAATCTTCCCACGACAAAGGCGAATGCTGATCTCTGATTCGAGTGACAATAAGTAATGATCTGCTTACTGGGATCAATTTTGTTTTGCTCCAATATGTCACTAACGTTACTTCTAATTCTTAAGTTTTCATTTGGATTTAATAAATCTCTATAATCCAGGTGAATTGATCCTGGAATATGTCCTGCCCTTGCTGCTTTCTTAGTTTCGCCGGTGAATTCGCCCTTCGACCTTGAATCCCAGAAAATTATGTCATTAGAGTGCAAAGTGCTGATGATTTGGTTTTTAGTAAAATTATATTCATGAGCCAAAGATTTAAGTTTTAACTCGATTTCTTTTTTTTCCTGGGTTTTGTCTATACTCGAAGTCGACTTATAAGCGCGACCCTCTTTTAACCAAGAAATCAGTCCTCCGTTTATAAGGATCCAATTATGATAACCTACACAATCTAATAACCAGATTAGCCTCGAAGCAAGAACTCCTCCGATATCGTCATATATGTATACTGGTTTATGCTTGATAATACCCAACTTAATAATAATCTCTTTGATTCTATTTAAGTTTGGTAAATCCCCTATTTTGTGGGGATAAGGACCGAAAGTCTCCTGCGGTTGTAGGTGAAGTGCGCTGGGAATATGTGCTTTGGCATAACGACTATAGTCACAAACATCAACAATAATGCCGCTATTATTTTTCACAATTGGTTCTAGTGCTTCAGGCTCTATTAGCTCACACATTTTAAAAATCTTGGTTGTTTTTTACATTTTACTATTTGTTCTAGACTAATTTACTACTTTTTTGGTATCAGCCTCAGAACGATTATTAGATTGTTTCTATATTCAATAACTACAACATTAGGTATCATCCGGGACTATCGAGTATTTTCTATGGAATGAATAATGAATTTGGTTTGGATTGATTTGGAAATGACAGGTTTAAATCCTGATTCAGAGCGCATTATAGAGATAGCAACCGTTGTTACAGATGCAAATTTGAATGTGTTAGCTGAGGGGCCATCTTTAGCAATAAAACAATCCAATGCGTTACTTCAAAAAATGGATAAATGGAACCGCGAGCAGCATGGTAAATCTGGTTTGATTGATCGTGTAAAGGAAAGTACTGTAAGTGAGTCTGAAGCAATGAACTTGACAATCGAATTTCTGCTCAAGTGGGTTAATAAAGGTGAATCGCCAATGTGTGGTAACTCCATTTCATTAGATCGAAGGTTCTTGATAAAATATATGCCTGAACTAGAACAAGTTTTTCATTATCGTAATATTGATGTAAGTACCGTAAAGGAATTGGCGAGGAGATGGAATCCCGAAATAGAGTCAGGATTTAATAAAAAAGGCAACCATTTAGCATTGGATGATGTTTATGAATCAATCGCTGAATTAGCATACTACAGAGGAAAAATTTTCAACTGCTAAGTTTTCTAATTTGCTCGTCAATTGCCCAACTTATGTGTTCCTCTAACAATGGTGAGCTTCCTTTTTTACGTTCCTTCAATGATTCAAGAATCTCTGGACACCCCGGTGCATTCCCTAATCCTACAGCCAAATTACGTAGCCATCTTTCATACCCAATTCTTTTGATTGGAGATCCAAGGGTTTTTTCATTGAATTCAAGCTCACTCCAATTAAATAAGGATAGGAGTGATTCGTTATCAAGGTTATGTTTAGGTTTAAAAATATCCTCGGATGCTTGACTTGGTTGTCGATTCCAAGGACACCAAATTTGACAATCATCACAACCAAATACTCGATTTCCCATCAATGGTCTTATTTCTATGGGAATTTCTCGCTTATTTTCAATAGTTTGATATGAAATACACTTTTTAGCATCGAGCACGTAAGGTTCCGGGAATGCATTAGTAGGACAAACTCGCAAGCAAGCGTTGCATTTTCCACATAGATTTTGTGTCTTTTTGTTATCTGGAGGAAGTGGAATCGAGGTGTATATCTCACCGAGAAAAAACCATGATCCATCCGAATCATCAATCAATAGAGTATTTTTGCCTATCCAACCTAATCCTCCTTGGGCCGCAATTGGTTTTTCTAGAACTGGTGCACTATCCACAAAAGCGCGCTGGTTTATATTTTTGGTTGGTATTTCTTTTTCAATTTGTTTTGCCAGTGTGCTTAATTTTTTTCTGATGATTTTATGATAGTCAGATCCGAGCGCATACCTTGATATGTAAGCTTTGTTATCATCTTTAAGCACTGCAATCATTTTATTATCTGATAGATAATTCATTCTTAGTGATATTACCCTGACAGTTCGTTCAACAAGTTTTTCTGGGACATATCTCTTTTCACCATGTTTCTCCATCCAATCCATAGAACCATGATATTTTTGATCTAACCAAATTTTTAACTTATGTGATGCATTTTTTAAGTCAGGTTTTACAATAGATACTTTTTGAAATCCAAGGTCATTACCCCACGCTTTTATTTTTGTCGCGAGAAGGTCAAGATCATTAATGTTTTCGTGTAAATCTGGCATGATAGTCAACATATATTTTTGTCTAATTTTACAAAAATTTGAAAATGAAAAAAAATCATTTGATTTTTAAAACTGATCAGATTCAAGCAATAGAGAAGAAAATATTCAGTGCTGGAATATTTTCACCTCAGAGATTAATGGAGCTTGCTGCAAAATCAGTGATAGAAAATCTAATATTAACGTTCGGCAAACCGTCCGCTTTAAGTATATTTTGTGGTCGAGGCAATAATGGTGCAGACGGGTATCTGTGTTCAATTATTTCTCATGAAATGGGTATTACAACAACTGTTATTGAGACTCAAAATGACCGAAATATGGCTGAGTATGCGCGTTTGGCAAGAGATAAATGCAAAAAGAATGGAATTAAATTAATTCCATTTAACAAAGATTTTTGCATTGATTCGGGAATTATTATAGATGCTTTGGTCGGAAGTGGTCTGCGCGATATCCCTCGAGATGAAACCCGAGACATTATTGAATTTATAAATAAACAGAATGCACCAATTGTTTCTATTGATGTGCCGTCGGGTGTGACAGCCAATTCGGGGCATGTTCACTTGATTGCAGTAAAAGCAGATCTAACTATTTGCATGATAGCCTTGAAACCTGGATTGACGTCTGGTGAAGCTAAAAATTATTGCGGTAAAGTGATTATCGAAGATTTTGGGATTAAAGTAGATGACTTTGCTGATACTCATTTCGGTGAATTATTAGAAATTAATGGTCTGCTTAAATTATTACCCGAGAGGCGACAGACCGCTCATAAATACAACTCAGGAATATGTCTTGTTGTAGGCGGAGATTATGGTTTCGGGGGTGCTCCGATTATTGCTTCAGAGGGCTCGATGCGGGTGGGTGCAGGATTAACAAGGATTGTAACCCGTCCGGCTCACGTTGCTGCGTGTTTGTCTAGAAATCCTGAATGTTTAGTAAATGGTGTTGAGTCCATTCAAGAGGCCCAACAATTTACAAAAAAAGTGAACGTGGTAGTCATTGGTCCAGGACTCGGAAAGTCATCTTGGTCAGAACAGATGCTTAAAGTGTTTCTTGAGGTTAATGTCCCAATTATCTTAGATGCGGATGCTTTAAACCTTATTTCTGATGGTAATCTAGGATCTTTGTTGAGAAATAAGCGCACCATATTAACACCTCATTCGGGTGAAGCTGCTCGGTTGCTTGGTTGCACGACTAAAGAAATTGACAAAGATAGATTTTCGGCTGTTCGAGAATTACAAAAAATATACGGGGGCACAGTTCTATTGAAAGGGAGTGGTTCTCTGCTGTGTTCGGATCAGTCTGATAAAATATTTGTATGTCCTTATGGAAATCCTTCTCTCGCAACGGCGGGATCCGGAGATCTGTTGAGTGGAATGATAGGAGGATTTATCTCGCAAGGTCTGAGTGAAAATCACAGTTCTGTGCTTGGTTTATTGATTCATAGTTTTGCAGCTAACGTTGCAAGATATGAGAAATTAGACAGGGGCATGATCGCAACCGACTTATTAGAGTATATCCGAAGAATAATCAATTCGACCGACGCAATAGTTCCTTATGATAATTTTTCAAATTCAGGGATGAAAGTTGGCTAAATATGATTTCCAAGTAAATGTTTGCAACGAAACTGAAACATTAGTTCTTGGTAGGAAAATTGCGGACGTTATCGATTTTCCAATCATAATAACTCTGGTTGGAGACTTAGGAGCAGGAAAGACAACTTTAACAAGAGGAATGCTCCGGCAGCTAGGACATCTCGGGCACGTAAAGAGTCCAACTTTTTCAATTGTTGAAATGTATGAAATATTATCTCTCCAAATTGCTCATTTTGATATGTATAGGATCACTGACGAGCAGGAATTAGAGTTTTTTGGATTTAAAGAGTACTTCGATACTGCTGATCTTATTGTAATTGAATGGCCGAATAGAATTTCCGGATTAGATTTTTCAATTGATATAGAAATTACTATTACAATAAAAAATAATAGTCGTGATTTAATCTTAAAATCAAGATCAGATAGAGGATCTTTAGTTTTGAAAAAATTAAAGTCAAAGATTCTGAGATAAGGGGTTTTAGCTTGTTAGAAAGATGGATAAAAGTTTTTTTTATTGTGTTTTTGGGTATTTTCATCGAGAAATCGATTGCTGATACTGCACTCATTCTTGCAAGAACTTCCGACTCTCAAGACGCGACTCGTTTTGTGTTTGAATCTCAAGAGGAGATTCTTTATAAAATATCTAAATTATCAAAGCCCAATCGAATATTTGTTGATTTCGAAAAAGCTAATCTTGCTCCAACATTTTCTGACATTGATTTTTCGAAAACGGATATAACTAGAATACGCTCATCAAGACAAGCTAATGGGGATATGCGGTTAGTCTTTGATTTAAAGAGGTCCATTAAGTTTGATCATTTTGTTTTGAAATCCGTTGATGAGAGTAAATACAGGTATGTAATCGATTTTTTAAAAACAGCAGACGAGGAAAAATCTGAAAAATCAGCTGTACCAATAGAAAAAAGAAAAATTCTTATCGCAATTGACCCTGGACATGGAGGTAAAGACCCAGGTGCGTTGGGTCCTGATAAAATTTTTGAAAAAAATATTGTTTTAGGTATTTCAAAAAAGATTAAAAATTATTTTGATATTGATCCTGCTTTTGATGCATTTCTCACTCGTGACGGCGATTATTTTCTTGATCACCGCAAAAGGAGCGGCATGGCGATTGAAAGAAAAGCAGACTTATTCATTTCAATTCATGCAGATGCATTCCCAGATCCTCGACCGAATGGTGTATCTGTTTATGCTCTATCTAAAGAGGGATCTGAGAGTGAAATTGATCAATTTATGTCTAACGATGAAATCCGCAGAGATTTGAATCAAGGCTCAACGGTTATCGAAATTGATAAATTGGAAGAGGGAGTGGACTTGATACTTGTTGATCTGATCGAAGATCAGACACTCGCATATAGTCTGGAAGCAGGGGCTGCAGTGGTTAAGCGGTTGAGCCGAGTTGCAAACAAGATGCATAAGAAAAAGGTAGAAAGGGCATCTTTTTTAGTACTGAAGTCATTAGATACTCCTTCTTTGCTAATTGAGACTGGCTTTATATCCAATTTTGATGAGGCAAAACGGCTTAGTAAAGATAGTTATCAAACCAAACTTGCTAAAGCTATCTATTCAGGGATAAGTGATTATTTTGTGGAGAATCAGCCACTAGATGCAATTGCACCAATACCAGTATCAGAAGTTCCATCAGAATATATAGTTTCAAAGGGTGACACTCTATCTGAAATAGCAGCGAGAGGTGGATTAGATTTAGATAGATTGATTGACTTTAATAATTTGAAAAATTCGAACATATTTGTTGGACAGAAAATAAGATTTCCTTCAGACGGGTATGAAATCTCTAATGAAACAGAATCTGAATCGGATATGCCATCAGAATATACGGTGTCGAGGGGTGATACCCTTTCTGAAATAGCAGTAAGTTATGGATTCAAATTAAATGATTTGATTGGATTTAATAATCTTCAAGATTCAAACATATTTGTTGGTCAGAAAATTAGGTTTCCAGTTGGTGATTACGAAATCCCTCATGAAATTTATATTATTAAAAAAGGTGATACGCTTTCTGAGATCGCACAGCGTTTTCGTATTTCTCAAGGCAGACTAAAATATATGAACAACTCAATCTCTGACAAAATCGTTGTAGGTCAAAAATTAAAAATTCCAAGAGAACAGAGAAATACGTTCAAAAGATCATACCTTGTAAAATATGGTGATACGCTTTCGGAAATTGCCCAAAAATATAACACTACGACCGGTGAGTTAATGTTTCAGAATAAATTACTTAAACCTGACATAACTGTGGGACAAAAGTTGTTAATTCCATGATATGAGTTAAGAACCTCTAATGACAACCATAAAAATCTTAAATGATAATTTAGTTAATCAAATCGCAGCCGGTGAAGTTATCGAAAGGCCTGCATCTGTGGTGAAAGAATTATGTGAGAATAGTATTGACTCAAATGCTGATAATCTCGAAGTTGAAATCACTGCCGGTGGAATTAAATCTATAAAAGTGACAGATAATGGAACAGGGATTTTGAAGGATGATTTATCGCTCTCTGTTCAAAGACACGCTACAAGTAAGATTAGGACACTAGAGGATCTTGACTCACTCTATTCTTTAGGATTTCGAGGCGAGGCTCTTGCTAGTATTGCATCAGTGTCAAGGTTGAGGATTATGTCTGCGACTGAAGAGAATAATGCGTACATGATTGAAGCGACAAACACTAATTCAAATCGTGAGTTAACACCTGTAGCTCATCCAATAGGCACCACTGTTCTGGTGAATGATCTTTTCTACAACACGCCAGCAAGGAGGAAGTTTCTTAGAACAGAGATTACAGAATACAAAAAAATCGAAGAATGTATAAAGCTTATCGGCCTAGTCAACATGAATATAAGTTTGACCTTTTCTCATAACAAAAAGAAAAAATTTAGTCTTCCAAAAGCGCCGGGACAAGTAGAGATGGAGCAACGTATTGCTGCACTTTGTGGACAACCTTTCATCGAGCAAGCTTTGTATATTGAAAGTGAAAATAATGATTACAAGCTCTCCGGTTGGTTGGGCCTTCCAACTTACTCCAGGAGCCAGTCAGATCTCCAGTATATTTTTGTGAACGGACGACCAGTAAGAGATAAAACGATTTCACATGCGATGAGAAGAGCATACAGTGATCTCACATATCATGGAAGGCAGCCTTGTTATATTTTGTATTTATCTTTACCCACTGACAAGTTTGATGTAAACGTGCATCCAACCAAGAGTGAGGTACGTTTCCAAGATACTAATTTTATTTACAGATACATCTTCTCAGAAGTTTCAAACATATTATCTTCGCAGATTGGGAATGATCAAAATGATCACGACTATGCTATATCTCAAAGAATGAATCAAAAATCGTATGAGAGGCTCTCTGAGAAGTCTTCGATCAATGAAATGAAAAATACAGAGTTTGTTTTCAATCGGCCAAGACAATCGGTTCTTGAGCGAGTTGAGTTAAGTGATGAAAAAAATCAAAATCAATTGTCAGGAACCGCTAATAACGCATACCTTGGAGAAGCACTTGCACAAATTCACGGAGCCTTCGTTCTCGCTGAGAATGAAAATGGATTAGTAATAATTGATATGCATGCTGCTCACGAAAGAATAATTTATGAAAAATTGAAAGACTTATACAATAGAAATAACTTGGCGTCCCAAAAGCTTCTTATTCCGACTGAAATTGAATTGAGCGTGTCTGAAGTGGACGTTTTTGAGAGAAACTCCTCATACTTATCTGAGCTAGGATTTTTAGTAGAGAGGATGGGAGAGAAGCATTTGGTAATTCGCGAGATACCATCTCTTTTGATTAAGTCGGATTCTGTACAACTTGTTAGAGATGTTATTTCAGATATGAGTCATTTTGAACGATCGTTTAAAGTAGAGGATAAAATTTTAGAAGTCTTATCGACTATGGCATGTCACGGCTCTATCAGAGCAAATAGAAAACTTACATTAAACGAAATGAACGGACTCTTGAGGGAAATGGAGTCAACGCCCAATAGTGGACAGTGTAATCATGGGAGGCCCACCTGGGTATGTTACAGCAAAGGTGAATTGGACAAGATTTTTATGCGAGGCAAATAGCATTGCCAGTAGATAAGAACTTTAAAAAACTTATCTCTTTGATGGGTCCAACAGCCTCTGGTAAAACAGAATTAGCTATTCGGTTAAGAAAGAAATTTCCTTTAGAAATAATAAGTGTTGATTCGGCCCAGGTATATCGAGGATTTAATATTGGTACAGCCAAACCAGATGCTAATACACTCAAAGAAGACCCTCACAGATTAATAGATATTAGGAATGCAGGCGAATCTTACAGCGTCGCTGATTTTGTTCATGATGCTAATGAAGCTGTAAATGAAATTGTCTCCAATGGACGAGTGCCAATTTTGGTTGGTGGTTCGATGTTATATTTTAAATCTTTTCTTCATGGCATTGATGATTTGCCGAAAGCAGACAAAAAGATACGAGAATTTATTGAGGAAAAGGCAAAAAAAGAGGGATGGCCAAGTCTTCATGCCGATTTAGCTAAAGTGGATCCTGTGACCGCTAATAAGCTTCATCCAAATCATTCAAATAGAATTCAAAGAGCTTTGGAAGTTTATTATCAGTCAGGTACACCATTATCAAAGCTTCAAAATTTATCAGTTGGTAAAAGCGCGATAGATCTGTTTTCAGTACTCCAAATTGGCTTAACCATTAAAGATAGATCAATTCTCTATGAACGAATTGAGAGACGTTTCGAAAATATGATTGAGGAGGGACTGGTTGAAGAAGTCAGCGAGCTTCATGCTAAAGGTGATCTTGATTTAAAGAGTCCAGCTTCATTACTGGTTGGTTATCGTCAGTTAAAGGAATGGTGTTGTGGAAACTTACAGTTGAGTGATTCAATTTCGATGAGTATTAAAGCTACGAAAAATCTGGCAAAACGGCAATTAACTTGGTTGCGCGGTTGGGATGATCTGCAATCAGTTTCTATCGATTTTGACGATAGATTATTAACAATTGATGAACTTGAAAATAAAGTATCTAAAATGGTGGAGGAGCACTTGCTATTGTAGTGCAGAGAGTTAAAATAATAGCTTCTAAGTCGTAATAAAAAATCCTCGCTAAATACTCAGGAGTTCATAAATGTCGAAAGGACATAATCTTCAAGATCCATTTCTCAATGCACTGAGAAAGGAGAGGATTCCAGTGTCAATTTTCTTAGTCAATGGAATCAAATTACAGGGACAGATCGAGTCTTTCGATCAATTTGTAATTTTGTTAAAAAATACCGTGAGTCAGCTTGTATATAAACATGCGATCTCAACTGTCGTTCCAGCGAAACCAATAAAATCTCCTTTAACCTCGGATGATGATTTTGAGGATTCTGAGTATTAAAGCAGGTCATTACCAATAGCTTTTGCAGATCAAATATTTGAGAGACCCGAAGCCGGAGATCAGGCTATTCTGGTCAGCATAAATTTATCCTCCGGCATGATTAATGCAAATAATGATGAATTCATTGAACTCGCGAGAGCTGCTGGTGTTTCCGCTAGAGAGCTTTTAGTTGGAAAGCGATCAACACCACACCCAAAATACTTTATAGGAACTGGAAAACTAGAAGAGTTAGAATCTAAAATCAGAGAGCACTCAGTTGACTTAGTTATTTTTAACAATAATTTAAGTCCAAGCCAAGAGAGAGACTTGGAATCAGCATTGTCATGTCGCGTCCTGGATAAAACCGGATTAATCTTGGACATTTTTGCGCAGAGAGCTCTTACTCATGAAGGGAAGTTGCAAGTTGAACTTGCACAACTAAAGCATTTATCCACTAGGCTTATTCGAGGTTGGACTCATTTAAAACGCCAGAAAGGGGGGATTGGTGTAAGAGGTCCTGGTGAAACTCAGCTCGAGTCTGATAGAAGATTAGTTCAAGCCAGGATTTTAACTTTGGAAAAAAAGTTAAAAAAGGTAGCGAATCAAAGATCGCAGGGTAGAAATAGGCGAAAGAAATCAGGAACGCCTTTGGTATCGCTTGTGGGATATACCAATGCTGGGAAGTCAACAATTTTTAATAGTTTAACTTCATCAAATGTGTTTGCTAAGGATATGTTATTTTCGACACTAGACCCGACCCTGAGAATGAAAACTCTTGATAAATTTGGTGATGTTATTTTTTCTGACACGGTTGGTTTTATACGAGATTTACCTCACGGTTTAGTGAAAGCATTCAATTCTACCTTGGAGGAGGTGTCCTCTGCGGATCTGATATTACATGTTGTCGATAGCAGTAAAGAGGATCTTGATGATGAAATACTCCAAGTTAACAGTGTATTAAGCGAAATTGGTGCAAATATGATTCCTCGACTTTTTATCTACAATAAGTGTGACTTAATCGATGAGCCGAAGTTTATTGTCAATCGTAATTCTGAAGGTGATCCAACACTCGTAAAAATGTCAGCTAAAGTTGAAGAACACTTCGATAAGTTACTTGAAGTTATTAGTGAAAAACTATCGTTTGATCACGTTATTACAGTTTTGAATCTATCTTCGAACGATTTGTATTTGCGATCTTTATTGTACGATATGAGGTCAGTCTTGAATGAAAAGCATCTTGATGATGGATCGGTAGAGCTTAAAGTGAGAATGTCGGAGCAAAAACTAAAGTCTGTGATAAAAAGATATAAATGATGGAGAAGTTGTTGGATACATTATTTAATGTAGTGTTATTATTGGTCTAGGATTAAACCTGAAAATTGGAGTAGGTCATGTCATGGAATGAGCAAGGTGGAGATAAAGATCCCTGGGGTGGAAGAAGAGGTGATCAAGCACCACCCGATATAGACGAAGCGTTAAAACGACTCAAAGAAAAAGTTACTGCTTTTACTGGGAAAAAGGGTTCTGGGAAAGGATCAGGATCCGGATCTGGTGGAGGAATAGGGAGCGTGAAGAACTTACTGCCGATATTCTTTACAGGTTTACTCGTTCTTTATGGTTTGGCTGGTGTGTATCAAGTTGATGAGAAAGAACAGGCTGTTATTCTGCGCCTGGGCGTTTACCACAATACAGTCGGATCTGGACTTCATTGGAACCCTCCACTAATAGATTCAGTCACGGTATTGGGTGTCACAGAAGAGCGTCAATACTCTACGAGAGGCCTCATGCTTACGCAAGACGAAAATATTGTGGAAGTTGCGCTGTCAGTGCAATATAACATTGCAAATGCCGAAGATTTTATCCTGAGACTGAAGACTCCAGAGACAACGCTTAAACAAGCAACGGATAGTGCGTTAAGACACGTGGTGGGTAGCACTGGTTTAGATGGAGTTATATCCACTCAGCGAGAGCAGATCGCAATAGCAACAGCAGACAGATTACAGGCCTTGTTGGATATATACTCGAGCGGTATCAATGTTGTAAAGATAAACATCGAAGATGCGCGCCCCCCTAATGAGGTCAAGGCAGCATACGATGACGTGATCGAGGCGAGAGAGGATTTAGAACGCTTGGTCAATGAAGCGCAAGCATACTCAAACGGAATCATACCCGAGGCACGAGGTGAGGCTCAGAGACTTAGGGAGGAGGCTGAGGGGTATTCGTCACAAGTTGTCTCAAAATCTGAAGGAGAGGCTAACCGATTTGTCGCTTTGCTGGAGGAGTATAAGAAGGCACCGCAGGTAACTCGTGAACGCTTGTACATTGATGCCATCGAAAAGGTTATGACCGATAGTACAAAGATATTGCTCGATACTGAGGGTGGTAATAATATGCTCTATCTTCCTTTGGATAAGCTCGGCCAGGTGTCGTCTGGATCGTCGAGTCAAAGAAATAATGAAACATCCAACGAGATGATAGATCGCGTGGCAAATGAAGTCATAGAGAAACTGCAAAGGCGGGGTAACCAAGTTCAATCGGAGAGAAGAAGATGAGTAATATTACAAAGTTAAGCTTAGCTGGCATTTTATTGATCGTAATAGTTATTTCCAATTCGATATTTGTAATCAGTGAGGTAGAGCGCGGTGTTACTCTCAGATTTGGTCAGATGATTGAAGCTGACGTTAAACCTGGCATTCACATTAAAATTCCTTTTGTTGATGATGTAAGACGTTTTGATGCAAGGATACTTACGGTGGATGCAACACCGGCAAGCTTTTTTACTGTGGAAAAGAAGCGATTAATTGTTGATTCATATGCGAAATGGAAAATTGCTGATGTAGAAACCTATTATAAGGCAACTGGAGGCGTGGAGCGCGTTGCAGAAAACCGATTGGCGAGACGTGTTAATGATGGATTGAGAAATCAATTTGGTACGCGAACTCTCAGGGAGGTTGTTTCAGGAGAGCGTGACCTTTTAATGCAAAATATCACTGAAGATTTGAACAGCACTGTGCTAGCGGAGCTGGGAATACAGGTTGTGGATGTCAGGGTAAAGCGTATTGACTTGCCAGATGAGGTTAGCAATCAGGTCTACCGTAGAATGACTGCAGAACGGAATAAAGAAGCGCAAGAATTAAGATCTACTGGTAAAGAGCGGGCAGAGAAGATAAGAGCATCAGCAGACAGAGAGAGAACCATAGAGTTGGCAAATGCATACAGAGATGCTGAGAAAATAAGAGGTGAAGGCGATGCGGAGGCTGCAAGGATTTATGCTGATGCCTATGAAAGGGATCCAGAATTTTACTCGTTTATGCGGAGTTTAACGGCTTACAAGTCAGCTTTTTCAAATAAAGGGGACATCATGTTGGTAGAGCCTGACAGTGATTTCTTTAAGTATTTAAATCAGCAAGATTCAGATTAACTGCGGTTACAAGAGTAAAAATCACTCTATAAAGCTGACGTCTTGAAGAGCATAAATCATTTGCTCGTATGTAGAGTGCAGTGTCCAGTTATAAATTGCATCACTTGGTTGAGGTGAAAAAAAGAAGAACATGGGGAAGAACGTTGTAATTCTTGGAGCACAATGGGGTGATGAGGGAAAGGGAAAAATTGTTGATCTATTGACTGATCAGGCAACCCTGGTTGTTAGATTTCAGGGCGGACACAATGCTGGTCACACGCTCGTTATTGATGGAAATAAAACAGCTTTGCATCTTGTGCCCTCTGGTATTCTTAGGCCATCAGTGAAATGTCTGATTGGTAATGGCGTTGTCCTCGCGCCTGATGCTCTTATTAAAGAAATAGAAATGCTTGAGAATGCAGGAGTCGCGGTCCGTGAGAGATTGATGATATCTGATGCGTGTCCACTAATTTTGCCCACGCATGTGGCACTTGATATTTCAAGGGAAAAATCGAAAGGATCAGCAAAGATAGGTACAACGGGACGAGGTATTGGACCTGCTTATGAGGATAAAGTTGGTAGGAGATCCATCAGAGTCGGTGACTTGAAGGACTTGAAAAAGTTAGAATTCAAGCTGAAAGACGTTATTGAATATCATAATTTTTTATTACGAGAATATTTCAAGACCGACGGATTTGCTTTCACAGCGGTTTTTGACCTGGTAAAACTCTGGGCACAAGAGTTACTGCCGCTGATAGTAGATTCAACTGAGTTTATCCACGCTGCAAGAGAAGATGATGAAAACATTTTATTTGAGGGCGCACAGGGTACTTTGTTGGATATTGATCACGGGACATATCCTTTCGTGACCTCCTCAAATACGACGGCTGGAAGTTCGATTACCGGAACTGGCCTTGGGCCGTTATACCTTGATGAAGTCATTGGGATCGTCAAAGCGTACACGACACGCGTTGGATCGGGTCCATTTCCGACTGAATTATCTTGTAAAATTGGTGAGTTGATTTCAGAAAAAGGAAAAGAATTTGGAACAACTACTGGCCGTGCACGAAGATGTGGTTGGTTCGATGCGATAGCCCTCAGGAAAGCAGTTAAGATTAATAGTCTGAGCGGTATTTGTCTGACAAAACTTGATGTTTTGGACGATTTAGATGAAATTAATGTCTGTATTGGGTATGAAAACTCAGAAGGACAAGAGGTCTCTTTCCCTTCAGACAGTGATGGATTAAATAAGATAACTCCAAAATATGAAACTGTTGCGGGCTGGAATTGTTCCACCGAAGGAATTCAGAGTGTTGAGCACCTTCCTGAAAATGCAAGGAAATACGTGTCATTTCTTGAGAATCTGCTAGCAGTCCCGATCACTATCATCTCTACAGGACCTGATAGAGTTGATACGATCGTAATCGATCACCCTTTTGATGTTTAACATAAAAATAATTATGACGACATAGTAGTTATCGAATATGAAAAAAATAGGGTGAAAGCGCATTTAGTTTTTCAATTTATGCGTATGTACCAGTGAGGAAAATACTGATATTCTAGATCCCAACGAGGGTATGCTATTTGTTGAATAAAAAAAGAATGATGAAACCGCTTTTGATTTTGCCGCTATTGGTCCTATTGTTATTGTTATCTCCGTTCTCAAAATCGTTTGAGGACGATTTCCACCTGATAGAGACGAAGGATGTAAGCGAATCAAAATATTGGGATGAGGTGGGTCCAGCTAGTGATTATTTTGATGTTCTCCCACTAAACATCGACATTCATTCAGCTTTTATTTTTAATTTAGACAATCAAAATTTTTCAAATTCCCTGTCTTCCGAGTTCAAATATGGTGATGATGGCGAGGTATACCTCCCACTTGCAAATGGTCGATCTTTAAAGTTTACTTTTTTCGAGCGTTCAAATTTTGCTCCTGAGCTCGCTCTAAAATATCCAGGGATAAAAGCGTTTAGAGGATACTCAACAGAGTATCCTCAAATAATAGCTTATTTAAGTTCCTCCCCACTGGGAATCGATGCTACTGTTATTAATACAGAATCCGGCAAGAGAACCTACATTCATGAAATATCAAGAGATGATCGGCGTTATGTCTCCTACACAGAGTTTGATCACACTCAAGATCATGAAAAGTTAACTTGCTCCACAGCAACTGGATTAGAGGATGAGGGTTTAGACCACGACCATGATCATGGTTCAAAGGAACACAAGAAGTCTTTTAGTGGTATCGATAGTATGTCAAGACTTACCAGGTTCTCCAATGAAAGCGCCTTATCAACCTATCGAATCGCAGTCGCGGCAAATGGCCAATACACTTCATATCATGGTGGAACTGTTCAAGCAGGTTTAACTGCTATAAACAATTTGCTAACGGGCTTAAATTTTATTACAGAGACCGATCTTGGAGTTAGGGTAGAGCTGGTTGCTAACAATGACCTTGTAGTATACACCGATGCAAACACTGATCCCTTTGATGACTCTTTGAGTGGCGCAAATTCAGCGCTCCAGCAAAATCTAGACAGTGTAATAGGAAGCGAGAACTATGATGTGGGCCATCTCTTCAGCGGTGTTGGTGGTGGCGGAAATGCCGGTGCCATCGGCTCAGTTTGTAATAGTGCAACAAAAGGTAGTGCATGGTCAGCCTCAAGTCAGCCAAGAGGCTCTCGTTATGTAAATTTAGTAGCTCACGAATTAGGACATCAATTAGGGGCCAACCATACTTTTTCTTTTAACTCAGAAGGTACAGGAGTTAACGTGGAGCCTGCTAGTGGCACTACAATCATGAGCTACGCAGGAACAGGTTTTGATGACATAGCTTTTTATGCAGATAATTACTATCACAATGTCAGTGTTGTGCAAGCCATCAGTTATCTTGTTGACCAGACATGCGATGTTAGTACCGATAACGGGAACTCCTTACCTGTTATTACCCCGCAACCTAATATTTTAAGTTATTCAATACCTATTGGAACACCGTTCTATCTTGAAGCAACAGCAACAGATGCAGATGAAGATGATTCCTTGACCTATTTATGGGAGCAGAATGATGATGGAGTTGTTACATCTGATAATTTCGGTCCGAATAACGCCTCTGGCGCTGCCTTCAGGTCTGTGTTGCCCTCTTCAGATGGAAATAGACGTTATTTCCCCAGATTGAGTTCAGTTTTATCAGGTGAGTTAACGCAATCCAATCCGTTCACTGGTGGTACATGGGAAACACTATCATTAGTACCAAGATCCTATGATTTCGTCATGACTGCAAGAGATAACGCTGTAGGTGGAGGAGGACTCCTTGCTACTAATGCAACTGTAAATGTCTGGGATAACGGTGGAGTTTTTGAAGTAACCTCACAAGACATTGGTAATGTCTATATAGCTGAATCAGATAGAACTGTAACATGGAATGTTGCAGGCACTGATCAAGAGCCCATTTCAACCTCTAGTGTGAATATTAAAATGTCAGTTGATGGCGGTCAGACTTATCCATATGACCTAAGTCCTAACAGTATTCCAAATAATGGTAGTTATGAAGTGACAATGCCCAACATAGTGACTTCATCAGCGAGAATCAAAGTCTCTTCAGTAGGAAATGTATACTATGCAGTGAATTCTCAAGATTTCAGTGTCACGATTGATGACATTGTCTTGACGGTCGATGAGCTCGATTACGGAGTTTGTCAGGGTGATAGTGTTGTCTCCAATATTATTTACGAGACAAATACAAAGTATACGGACACAGCAACATTTGTCGCAGAAAATGTACCTGAAGGAATGACGGTTACTTTTGATCCACCCACAGCAACAGAGCACAACACTCCAGTAACAGCCACATTCACATCGGATGACAGCTTGCCAGCTGAGACGTATCCAATTGATGTGGTGGCTATCTCGCCAGAGCGAAGCCAGAGATTGACCTATCAAATTCAAAATTATTCGAGAGAGGAGTTTGAAGAGGTCAATTTAAACGGACCGGTAAATCAATCAATTCTTAATAGATTGTTTACAACATTGGAATGGGCATCTCAGCCGAATGCAACTAGCTACACCGTTGAAATTGCAAGTGATGAGGCATTCACTGATATATTGCTTACCCGTGATGTTGATGGTACTTCGACTGAGATAAGAGGTTTAACGAGAAATACAACTTATTACTGGAGAGTTGCACCAAGAAATTTCTGTGGTAGTGGCACTGCAGGCTCCGCGTATAGTTTCACGACTCCAAATCACCTCGGAGCACTCGATGTGCCAGTACAAATCGCAGATAACACCACGGATGTGACTTATACATCAACGCTGTCTGTTAATGAAAATTTGAGAATTACTGATCTAAATGTTTACCTCGGTATACAGCATACCTGGCCACAGGATTTGACCATTAGCATGGCAGGGCCATCAGGTCAGCAAATTACGCTTTTAAACCAACCCTGTGGTGGCGATGACGACATCGATGTAGTTTTCGATGATGAGTTGGGCGCTGAGTTGGTTTGCTCTGCTAATCCACCAAGTGTCTCGGGAATTTTAAGACCCAGCTCTGGGACTTTGTCTAGTTTTAATGAACAATCAACGAAAGGTGACTGGGTTTTAAGTGTCCTTGATAGTTATGATCTTGATGGAGGTAGTATTGATTACTTTGCATTGGAAATTGAGACTGATGGCGAATGGTCAAATACGGCACCAATCGCATTTCCTCAAGTGGCTTCTACGAACCAACAGACGATTAACTTAACATTGGACGGACTTGACCCTGAGAGGCTTCCATTAACATATACACTCGTGGATGCCCCCAATGTCGGAAGTATATTAGGACTGGGATACATTTCCTCGTTAATAGGGTCGTCAAATACGACGGGAGATTCGAGAGATATAGCTATATCCTCTGACGGTTCATTAGCGTTTATCGCGGATGGTAATGAAGGACTGCGAGTCTTTGATATAAGTGTGCCGGCTGCGCCATTGTCTCAAGGTGGCATTGATGTCTCTCCAGGAAATTCTGGCTCCTCCAGAGGAATCGTAGTGTCCTCTGACGGTAGCAAAGTGTTTTTAGCTGACTCGACAGGGGGACTTAAGATTGTTGAGGTCAGTGCGGGGTCATACTCTATTGTTGGAGATATAGACACTAATGGTAATGCGATTGATATTGCCCTTTCCCCGGATGAGCAAACTGTATTTATTGCGGATACATCAAGTGTAAAAGTGATCGATGTTTCTACATTAAGTGCGCCCGTAATCGTTTCCAGCATAACCGCAAGTGCTGCCTATGGAATTGACGTCGCTCCCGATGGAAATACCGTTTATTTTGCGGACCAGTTGGACGGATTATGCGTGATTGATATAAGCGGGTCAGATGGCCTGTCTAATCCTAACCTCGTGGAATGCCTCTCTACACCAGGCTTCTCCTCTGGTGTGAAAGTTTCACCAGATGGACAGTATGTCTATGTTGCTGATTTTGGATCTGGAGTGAGGGTCTATCGATCTTCTAATCCTCTTAGTCCAGCTCATTTCTTTACTTTGGATACAGATGGATCCAGTTATCAGATTGATGTGTTAGCGGATGGAAGTCAGATTTTCTTAGCAGACAGCTTGGGAGTCAAGGCTTTTGATGTCGAGCAAAACGGAACTCTTACGCAGGTTGCTGACTTATCACTAAACGGGACATCGTATAGTGTTGCCGCAGGATTGGATGGAACAAATCTTTTCATCGCTTCAGGAAATAGTGGACTGCAAGTTGTCGGCTTTGAGAAGGCTACTTATAACGCTGGGGATGAATTGCCTCAGGCAATTGTGTATGAGGGTGACGAAACCTTGCCAAGTGGATACACGGGCACCTTCACTTTCCAAGTCTCTGATGGAGAGTTACAAAGTAATATCGCTTCGGTAGATGTTACCTTTGACACTGAGCCTCTCAATAATGGCATATATACATTTACTAATGGTAGTGATGGAAATATCGAAGTCACGGGTTGTCTTAATACATGTCCTGCAAACTTACAGATTCCTGAGACCATCAATGGAATACCGGTAACTAAAATATCGGATGCGGCCTTCGCTGACAAAGATTCATCGATTGTTCTCATTCCTGATTCTGTTGTTTCAGTCGGAGACTACGCATTTTTAAGAAGTAATATTGCAAGGGTCACAATTGGAGAAGGAGTATCCTCGATAGGAAAGAGTGCATTCGCCTTCAATCAGCTTGATGCTGTAAGTTTTCTGGGAGATAGACCGACTTTAGAGCCCGACTCTTTCTCGACTAATAGGGCGTTAAACTACATTAGCTATTGCCCAGATAAAGAAGGATGGCCAGGTGAGCCAATATCTGCAGGGACTGTTGACATTGTTCCTGTCGTGGCTTGTGATTCAGTGAATAAAAATAATCAAGCATTGGATAACATCAAAAATGCAGTGCTTTCAAAAGATGCTGCAAGTATTACTGAAGAAGACCTAAACTCCGTCTTAGGCCTAAAAAATATAGACCCTGCAAATATGGATTTATACAGAGGTGTTATTCAAGTTCTCCTCGATCTTTCTTTCGGTGAAGTGAGGTTGTCAGATCTTCAAGCCTTAATTGATGATGCGAATGCTCGTAAAGAAAGTTGTGGCCTTGGTGTATACATTATTGATGTACTGGAGGGTGAACAACCTGCTGAGATATCTTGGAGTCTGAAAGATGAATCAGATAACGTAATGTATGAAGGTGGTGCTCCTTTTGATACATTGGCTTGCATTGCTGATGGCAGATATATGTTGGATATGTCCGACACCAACTCTGCAGGTACTGCAAACGGATGGGATTATGGAGAATTTATAATCACTCAAGAAAATGGATTGAAATTATTTAGACACACCATCATTAGTGGAACCGAAGCGACAGCCGCAGTAAATTTAGGAGATTATCCCAATCAAGCACCCATGGCGGATGAAATAGAAGCGGTGGAGCTTGAGCTTGGAGAAACTGCTGACTTTGTCTTGTCTGGATCGGATGCTGACGATGATTTAACAACTATTTTCCTCCGTCAAGCTCCCGCTGGTGGAGAGATTCATTCTTATCTACCGGGTGCGGGTATCGTGGGAGAGTATTTTGCTGGTGGTGGAACAGGCGTGAGGGGAATAGCCATATCTCCTGATCAAAAATATGCATATCTTGCTGATCATGGAGATGGATTGAAGGTTCTTGATATCACCGATCTAACCAGACCTCTTCTCATCGGCACTGGGCCAATAGATGGCGGCAGTCAATACAATGTTTCGGTATCAAATGACGGACAAACCGTCTATTTAGCCTCGATTCAGTATGGTGTCACTATTTTTGATGTTACTGATCCCTCTGCCCCGGTTCAAAAGGGAACACTAACGAGAGAAGGTACGGCATATCCACTTGGTATGGTGGAATCTGCGGATGGAAATACGTTGTATGTTGCGGCATATGAATTTTTTGTATCAATCGACGTTTCAGACAAAGATAATCCGATTCAGAATTATTCAGTTGGAACGGGCGGTTTATATTCATGGGATATTGTTCTATCTAGTGATGAGCAAACTGCTTTTCTAGCCTCGGGATCTTATGTCAAGATTTATGACATTTCTGATCCATTGCAAGCCGTTTTGATTACCGATTTTGTTTCAAGTGGCGACAATGACGATGATGGCACCACCGATGGAACTGCTAGGAGTCTTCGCATCTCTGCAGACGGCAACACTCTGTATGTCGCGAATGGCGGGGAGGGAACTCGAATAATAGATATCTCCGACGTCAGTTCACCACAGTTAATGGGTTACGTGACTTCAGATAATTTTGTCTTTGGTTTGGCAATGTCAGCTGATGGAACAATGATTTATTCGTCTAGCAGCGGGGAGCTTCAAACCATCAATGTGACAGATCCTCAGAACCCAGAGCTGATTCGAGCTATACCATCAGTGAGAGATTCATGGAGATTGGCTGCATCGAATGACAATAAATATGTCTTTGCATCAGATGGTTACACTGGTTTTAAAGTAATTGATACTTCGTTTAGCGCACGTGGCAAGGGAGATCCTCTCAGTGCTGAGGTTACATATAAACATACTGCCGATTTAGCAGTAAATGATTCATTCACCTTCGTTCTCAATGACGGTAAAGATAATAGTAACAATTCAGTTGTGTCACTTATCTTCGCCGCTGATAAAGATGGTGATGGTGTAGAGGATGAACTTGATAATTGTCCATCAACACCAAATACCGATCAGCTTGACACTGACGGTGATGGTATTGGAAACGCGTGCGACGATGATGATGATAATGATGGTGTTGAGGATGTTAATGATGCATTCCCTCTTGATGCAACTGAGACAACTGATACTGATGGTGACGGTATTGGAAATAATGCTGACAACGATGATGATGGAGATGGAGTCGCCGACTCACAGGATGATGCGCCACTAGATCCAACGAACGACACAGATGGTGACGGTGTAGCAAATAACTCTGATGCATTCCCATTAGACAATACTGAAACTACAGATACTGATGGTGATGGAATAGGTAATAATTCAGATCCTGATGACGACAACGATGGTGTAGACGATGTAAATGACCCGTGGCCTTTACAATCAGAGTACACGAAAGATTCTGACGGAGACGGAATGCCTGATGAGTGGGAGCTTAGATTCGATTTAGATCCAAATGATCCTAGTGATGCAGCGGGAGATTTAGATAATGATGGCATTACCAACCTTCAAGAATTCCTTAACGGGACACCTGCATCTGGATCAATAGATATTGATGGGAATGCAAGGTATGACGCGTTGACTGATGGATTGCTGATGCTTCGTCACATGTTTGGTTTGACGGATGATGCACTTATAACTGGCACAGTAGCTACTGATGCGCAATATAAAACCGCTGTTGAAATACAAGAAAGAATTTCTTTGCTTGGTGATTTAGCTGACGTTGATGGAAATGGAGAGATTGATGCCTTGACTGATGGGCTAATTGTTCTGAGATATCTCTTTGGTTTGAGAGGAGAAAGTCTGGTTGCCGGAGTTATTGCGGGTAATGCTACGAGAACCTCGCATGAGGCAATAGAGGCGCATCTGGAGTCACTCACTCCAGTCTTGTAACTGATTCATAAGTTACTTAGTCGGAACTTTATTTTCCTGCTTTCGTCCAGTTCATATAGAAAGTTAGCTCTGGCTGGCATTTCTACCAAGCATTCTTCAGTTATTCTTTGAAAATATTGAATAAAGTTCCAGACTTCGGTATCCGTCATAACATGAGAATCTTCTGTTTTGTTTGATTCAGTATGAAATCTTTCTCGAAGTTTATGCTCTTGTTCGAGCCGCCATTTATATACAGATTTGAAGCTTGGAGCTTTCAGCATCAACAAATAATCAACCACTTCAAACAGTTGCTGATATTTATCAGACAGGCAGCTATTAACATATTTGCGATAAGTGCCATTAGCATCGAATTTCTTTTCGAGATCATTAATAGGTTCTTGTAACTGTGTCTCTGTCTGAGGACGTGCACCAAAGCACCAGCCCTCAATAATGATCAGTTTCACTGATCCTGATGTTTTAGTAAGTTTTGATTTAATTACTCTATCGTCTTCACTTTTATCAAATCTTGGTATGAGCGTATCGTCTTCTTTGATAAGACTATTTATTGTAGAAAGTGCAAGGTCTACATCATGAGTGCCAGGAACACCTCTCACCAATAGCAATCTATGAACTCTCTGCGCAAGGTTCTGCCTTTGAGATCTCGTCAAGTAAAAGTCATCCATGGAAAGTGCAATAGCTTGAATATCTAACTCACTTGAAATGTATTCACAGATAAATGAGGCAAGAGTTGTCTTGCCGGAGCCCTGACAACCATTGATTCCGAAAATTTGAGGTGACTTAGGTTTTTTTTTATGATTCTCCACTATTAAGTCGAGAACAGGCTGAAAGTGTTC
>ENA-OSEY01000044-OSEY01000044.1-marine-metagenome-genome-assembly--contig:-NODE-44-length-85843-cov-5.783469_pt1 | contig 85843 bp, 75 predicted proteins | sample MGYA00248465_ERZ534230 | MGnify/ENA primary metagenome ERZ534230 (study PRJEB26409, sample SAMN06344110) | marine metagenome | isolation source: Sea water from surface | place: Atlantic Ocean:Southern... | reverse complement strand
AATAAATCACTCAAAGATTATTCTGGAAAAACTAAAATAATATCACAAGTAAGATCAGATGGAAATAAAGCAATTTTAAGAGGTACTGAATCAAAGAGAAATAGAGAATTTGTTTTATTGAATTATAATGGAATCCAGATGTCAGTTTATCCAGCATGGGATTTTGGATTTTGGCCTAAACAAAAACCCAATACAATTGATGATTTCAAATATAATGTAGATGGTTTAAGTGAGCTTGTAAATTGGGGTAAAGAAAATAATATGTATATGATACATCATTGTCTTTTCTTTCCTAATAAATATTTTCCAAAATGGTTTTGGGAAACAAATTACACTTCAAATGAGTTAGATGAGATTCTTAACTCTTACATTCAAAATATTCTAGAAACAAATCAAAATAAAGATAAAATAGATGCCTTAAATGTCATCAACGAGATATTTGATAAGAATGGAAATTATAGATCATCTGGTAATGGAAATGAGGATGTTAAGTGGATGGATATTGGTTTTGAAGATGATAATTCAGCTCTAATTGGAAATCAAAAAGTCAATGATAAACACCCCTTATTTGTAAGAAAAGTACTTGAGAAGACTCGAAGTCTTTCTCAAGCAAAATTAGAGATAAGAGATTTTAATATAGCATTTGGTGGAAAAAAAGCTGATGGTTTATATCAGTTAATTATTCATTTAAAGAACTCGAATATTCCAATAGATGCAATTGGATTCCAATGTCATTTAAATACTAACATTAATTACAATTATGATAAAATGTATGAAAATATTAAAAGATTCCAAGATATTGGAGTTGATGTATATATTACAGAATTAGATGTTGGAATGAATCTTTGGGGAGGAGAGGGTAAACCAAGAAGGAAAGTATCGGATGTAATTAAGAATGATGCTGACTGGGAAAATTACTTTGAAAGGCAAAATAAGATATATTACAATGTTATAAAGACAGCAAGGCTTGCTGGAGTTAAATTAATTAGTGACTGGGGGTTTAGAGATGATGTGCCATATGGAAATTGGAGAAAAGATCAGAAGGCATGGATGTTAAATAAAGATTATTCCAAAAAACAAGCATATTATGAGGTTCTAAGGGCTTTATATGAAACTAAAGAAAAGTAACATATAAATAGATATATTTATTAAATTACGTTTTCTAACTTAAATAAAATATAGTGGAAGATAATAAAGGAAATGAAAGAGAAGAGCTCTATTCACAGAGGGTAAGAGCAGGAAAAAGAACCTATTTCTTTGATGTGAGAACAACAAGGGGAGGTGATTATTATGTAACTATAACTGAGAGTAAAAAAGTATTTAATGACGAAGGTTTTTACTACCAAAAACATAAAATATTTCTCTATAAAGAGGATTTCAATAAGTTTCAGGATGCAATGAATGCAACTTTAGATCACGTAAAGGATGAGTTGTTACCTGATGTTGATTTCTCACAGTTCGATAGAGAGTATGAATCAGATTCCGATTCAGAGGATTAATAATAAAAAGTAATGAGTTTAAAGTGCGGTATATTAGGTTTACCAAATGTTGGTAAATCAACACTTTTTAATTCAATATCAACAGGAAAAGCTGAAGCTGCAAATTTCCCATTTTGTACAATTGAACCTAATTTGGGTGTTGTTACCGTCCCTGACGAGAGGGTAAATAAACTTACAGATTTAGTTAATCCCCAAAAAACAATTCCAACAACCATTAATTTTGTTGATATAGCTGGTTTAGTAAAGGGTGCATCAAAAGGGGAAGGTCTTGGTAATAAATTCCTTTCTAATCTTAAGGAGGTGGATTTATTAATTCATGTAATTAGATGCTTCGAAAATGATAATATTGTTCATGTTAATGGAAAGATTGATCCGGTATCCGACAAGGAAGTGATAGATTATGAGCTTATTATAAAAGATCTGGACTCTGTTGATGGAAGGATTGATAAAATTAAAAAGCAAGCAATAACTGGCGATAAAGAGAAAAAAATTGAATACGAAATATTAGTTAAATGTAAAGCTCATTTAGAAAATGGATTAAGCTTAAGGAACTTAGAGCTAGAAACAAACGAAGTTAAGTGGATAAAACATTTGAGTCTAATTACTCTTAAGCCACTAATATATGTGGCAAATATTGATGAAACTGCAATTAAGACTGATAACGAACATATAACTGCTTTAAAAAGTATTATTAATGACGAAAATTTGATTTTAATTAAGATATGTGCTTCATTAGAGGAGCAGCTAAATGATTTAACAGATGATGAAAAAAGCTTATTTTTAGATGATTATGGTATATCAGAGTCCGGATTAGATATGTTAATTAAGGCATCCTATAAGTCTTTAGATTTAATCACATACTTTACTGCAGGAGAGAAGGAGGTAAGGGCTTGGACAGTAAAAAAAGATTCTACAGCACCAAAGGCTGCAGGGATTATTCATACAGATTTCGAGAAGGGTTTTATAAAGGCAGAAGTTATCAAGTATAATGATTTCGTATCATACCAATCTGAGATAAAGTGTAAAGAGGCAGGGAAATTATCAATAGAAGGAAAAGATTATATTGTAGAGGATGGGGATATAATGCATTTTAGATTTAATGTGTAGTATATGAAAAAGTTTCTTAATCTTCCTATATCTCCACTGATGGGATCTACACTTTCAAACTTTATTAATGTTATTTCAAAATATAAAATTTCGACTTCTTATTTTTTAAATGTTTTCTTAACATTTTGTGTTATTGTCATCATATCTCCATTTCAGCTTATTGATAAGATCGTTTTTTTATTTAAAAAAGATACAAAAAAAAAAGACCCAATATTTATTATTGGACACTGGAGAAGTGGTACTACATTTCTTCAAAATTTATTAAGTCAAGATAAAAAATTTGGTTATTTTAATACTTATAACTCACTCTTTATCAGTAATATATATTCATCTATATTATTTAAAACTTTAATGAAGATAACAATGCCTAAGACTAGACCAAGTGACGGTGTAAAGCTTGGAGTAGAATTGCCACAAGAGGATGAATTTGCTCTCACAAATTATACCATATTATCACATTACCTTTTCTTTTTTTTTCCTAATGACTACAAAAAAATATATAATAATACCCTTAGGCTTGAAGATAATGACCAGAATAAATGGTTGAAATACTATGATAATATTATTAGTAGAATATCAATTTATACAGGAAAGCAGAGAATCTTAATAAAAAACCCATCTAACACATCTAGAATAAAATATTTACTAAAACAATACCCTAATGCTAAGTTTATTCATATATATAGAAACCCTGTATTTGTATACTTGTCTACATTTAAATTTTTTAGTGAGTTATTTCCATCTGTAAACCTTCAAAATTTTAATGAGGACAAGCTGGTTAAATTAGTTATTTATAATTACAGGGAGATGTATAAAGATTATTACAAACATAAAGATCTTATACCTAAAAATAATTTAATTGAGTTTGGTTTCGAGGATTTTAAAAAAGATCCACTTGCGCAAATAGAGAGGGTTTATGAAAACTTTGACTTAGATGGATTAGAATTGAATAGGGATGCTTTTAAAAAATACATCAAATCACAAGAAGGACACAAAATAAATCAATATAAAATAAAAAAAGAACTGCTTAAATCAATTAAAAAAGAATTTAAACAGTCCTTTAAAGAAATGAATTATGAGATTCCGAAGAATCTAAAAATCATTAATTAAGTCTTTCTAAAGTAATATCAATACTTATTAAAACAGCTGGATCGGAGACATTAGCAAAGTCAGGATTTACAGATGCTAATAATGTTGGAGGTACAGGTATTGACTGTACGTTTCCAGAAATTGAATTAGCAGTTTCTTGTAATCCAGTTAATTTTAAAGGTACTAGGTTCCCTTGTATTAATAAAGTCATAGTAAACTCTGACCTTGAATCATTTAAAAGCCAAGAGCCTTGATCTTGTTTTTTGTCTTCGAATCTACAAACAAAATTAATCTTATTGTTACTAGCAACTTCTATAGCTTTATTAGCAGAACCTTGACACTGTATTTCAGCAAGGAAAGAAGTTACAATAGTTGATGTTATATCAGTCCCACTTGCGACAGTAGCAGCACCATTAGCTGAAACGGCGTCAGAAGTAAGAACAGAACTAGAAATAGTATATAAACCTAACAATGGTTCAGATGATGCAGCATCGTCAGTATCATCACACGAAACAAATAAAAATGCTAGGACAAATAAATAATTTATAAATTTTAATTTCATGATTATAGTTTTAAATTTTATTTAAATTTAACAAATTTTCATACTTCCTAATGAGATATTTATTATTATTTATCCTCTTTATACCATTTTCAGGTTTAAATGCTCAAACCAAAACAATATCAGGGACAGTATCGGACTTAAATTCAGAAAAATTAGTTGGGATAAATATATATCTATCGTCCAATAAAACAATTGGATCTGTATCAGACATTAATGGTGATTTTACTTTAAATATAAATGCAGAATATCCATTTAGGATAGAAATTAGTGGTATTGGATATGAAACAACATCAATTTTAATTAAATCATCTGATGATTTAGCACAAAATATCAAGTTAGAAGAAACAATTTTATTCGGTGAAGAGGTAGTTGTATCAGCGTCTTTATTTGAACAAAATATTCTCACAGCTCCAGTGTCAATTGAAAAATTAGACATTCTTGATATTGAGCAATCATCTGCAGCCAATTTTTATGATGAGTTATACAAGATAAAGGGTGTTGATATGATCGTACAAAGTCTATCAATGCGATTTCCAAATACCAGAGGTTTTAACGGAAACACAAATTATAGAATTAACCAATTAGTTGATGGTGTTAATAATTCAGCACCAGGTTTAAGTTTTTCGCCTGGTAATATTTTTGGTCTAGTTCAGTTAGATGTTGAGTCTGTTGAGCTTGTAGTTGGTGCATCTTCTGCTTTATATGGACCTGGTGGAATGAACGGAACTCTTTTAATGACAAGTAAAAATCCTTTTGATTATGAAGGTTTGTCGATTTCACTTCAAGGTGGTGTAATGCATTTTGATAATGATTACGATAAAGATCCATCATTTATGAACGATTTTTCTTTTAGATATGGAAAAAAAGTATCTGACAAGGTAGCATTCAAAATCACTGGAGGATATTTAAAAGCTGATGACTGGCAAGCTAGTGACTATAGAAATAAGCTTAATTTAACTAATCCTAATAGTGGTCGATGGACTGATTCTGGATACGATGGTGTAAATGTATATGGAGATGAGGTTACTATTAATTTGGAAGATATTGAAGACCAAATTGCTGAAGGATTTGCTGATAACCTAGGTCATATCGAAGGCACTCAAGAATATGATGATGCTATTGAATTAATAAGAAATGCCGTACCCAATAAGAATTTAACAAGGACAGGTTTTAAAGAAGTTGATTTAGTTGATTATAATGCTGAAAATGTGAAAATAGGTGGAAGTTTTCATTATAATATAAATGATAACCTTAGATCTGTATTACAATTTAATTATGCAAAAGGCTCAAGTGTTTACTCTGCACAGAACAGATTTTCATTAAACAATTTTTCAATAATGAATTACAAAGCTGAGCTACAATCTGAAACTGTTCTGTTAAGATTTTCTGGTGCTAATGAAAATTCTGGTGATACGTACGATGCTGGAACTCTTGCAATTCAAATGAATGAAACATGGAAAAGTAGTGAATTATGGTATCAAGATTTTTTTACTGGTTTCTTAAACGGAAAGTTAGCATTTGCATTAAGTGATGATGAGTCTGTTAAGCTTGGTAGAATGTTTGCTGATAATGTTGATGAATTTGGTAATATTTTAGATTCTTCTAAACCACATATGCCTCAATCAGGTTCAACCCAATTAAATGACCTTAAAGAGTCTATCATATCAAAAAACATTCCTGACGGAGGAGCAAGGGTGTTTGATAAAAGTTCAATGTATAATTTTGACTTTAATTATAATTTTAAAAATTTAATTTCATCATTTAATCTTTTATTTGGTGCAAATGTTAAATACACAGTAATAAATAGTGAAGGGTCAATATTCTTTGATAAACCTGGAGACCCGCTAGGAATTTATGAACTTGGAGCTTTTTTACAGTATACTGACGAGTGGTTATCAAAAAGAGTTTTTCCTAACATCTCGTTAAGATTAGATAAAAACCAGTATTTCTCAACTAGAATAACTCCAAGGTTTTCAATGGTTTACGATTTAGACAACCAAAGCTCTAAATTTTTACGACTTTCAGCACAAACCGCTTTTAGATTTCCGTCAGTTGTAGACCAGTGGACTGATTTATACGTTGCTCCAGTAAATGTAGTGGGGGGTCAGTCAGTTCTACAGGATCAATACAATTTAAGAGATTCAAATATTTACCCTCTTGATGGTAATAATCCAGTCTTGTCAAATCCAATTCTGACAGATATTTTTCAAATGCCTGAGTTTGGTCCAGAGAAAGTAACAGCTTTTGAAATAGGATACAAATCCTTATATCTAAATAAGAGAATTTTACTTGACGCCTATGTGTTTTATAATAACTATAATGGATTCTTAGCACAGCAATTACTTTCACAAGATCCGTCAGGAGAGGACAAAAGATTTATCACAACAGTTAGTTTAGATCAACCAGTCAATTCTTACGGCTGGGCATTAGGCTTTGATTATAAACTTAAAAATAATTTTGAATTCTCAAGTAACGTTTCTTATAACGATGTCAACACAGTTTTAAAACCTGGTTTCCAGATACAGTTTAATACTCCAGATTACAGATATAACATTTCGTTTGGTAATAGAAAATTAACTAGGATAATTGGTTTTAATTTAAATTATAGATGGCAAAATTCATTTTTATGGGAATCAGCATTCGGTGTTGGTACTATACCACAGATTCATAATCTAGACGCACAGGTTACTTTCAATTTAGAAAATATAAAATCCAGAATAAAAATTGGTGGCTCAAATATTTTGAATCAGTACCACACAACTAGCTTTGGAAGTGCTAACGTTGGTGCTCTATATTATGTATCAATTCTTTTTGATAATATTATTTGACGTCTTTTTAATAAGGTCCCAACTTTCATCTACATTTTTTTTATCTGCAAATGTGCTACCAATTGGCATTCTAATAGATACTTTATTGTTTACTTTTGTATGAGAAATATATATTTTACCTGTATTATTTAGTTTTGATATCAAATCAAAATTCAATTTGTCTAGATCTGCATTTTTGATATTGGAGTTATATGGTCTAAGCCTAAAGTTGACCATATTAATATTTTGATTGCAGGTAATCTCAAAGTTTTTATCAGATTTTATTTTTTTATTTAAATATTTAGCAAGGTTAATATGGTTTAAAATATATTTTTTTAAACCTTTTTTTCCGTAAGTTCTTAAAACAAACCACAGTTTTAATGCTCTAAACCTTCTACCTAGTTGTAAACTCCAATCTTTATAATTTTTGATCTTTTTTTTATTAGATGATTTTAGATATTCAGGATGAATTTCCAGGGTTTTGGTGAGTAAATTGTGGTCTTTAACATAATATAGGCTGCAATCAAAATTAGTCAGTAACCATTTATGTGGATTAAAGAGAAAAGAGTCGGCTAGGTCTAGGTTTTTGATATATTTTTTGTACTCATCAACAATAAGTACACTTCCCGCATAAGCAGCATCAATATGGTGCCATATTTTATATTTATTTGCCAATAAACAAGTTTTATTTATATCATCAAATGAAACGGTCCCAGTTGTACCAAAAGTAGAAATAATTGCAATAGGTACATATCCATTATTTATATCCTCATTGATTTTTTTTTCCAAATCATTTAAATCTATTGATAGATCAGAATTTGTATTTATTTTAATATAATTTTTGGATCCAATACCAATTATTTTGACTGCCTTTTCTATACTACTATGTGCTTCTGTAGATCCATAAACTCTATATCGATTATTATTAATTCCATCAGAATTAGATTTAAAACTATTTTTTAATTCTCTTGCAGTTAGAAGAGAACATATTGTTCCTATTGAAGCTGTATCGTTAATAACACCTTTCCAACTACTTGGTAATCCCATAAAATCTCTTAACCAATCTGTGACCTTTTCTTCTAGTTCAGTTGCTGCAGGTGACGTATCCCACATCATGCACTGAGCTCCAATTGTAGAAATTAACATCTCTGCTAGTATTGATGGAAAACTATTATTAGCTGGAAAAAATGCATAAAAATTTGGATTTTGCCAATGGGTTATTCCTGGCATAATTTTATTTTCAAAATCCTGAAAAATCTTATCAAAACTTTCACCATTTTCAGGTATAGAACCTTGTAGAGAATCATATATTTCCCCAGGTTTTACTTTTGATTTTATAGGATATTTTGTGATATTATTATGATATTCAAACATCCAATCAACTAAGTTGTGAGCCTCTTTCTTGAATTGGTTTATATCCATATTTAATGATGTATTTATTTGTTATATAACAAAAGACGATTTAATTATGCAATGTATAATTTATTAATCTAAAAAAATAATTTATGTTCGATTGGAAAAAACCAACGGTCCAGATGCTAGGAAGATGGCAACCATGGCATGATGGCCACCAAGCTCTTTTTAAAAGATGTGTAGCTAAAACAGGCCAAGTAATCATTCAAGTTAGAGATGTACAAGGTGCATCAGGCGGTAAGGGTCAAGACGATAATCCCTTTGATTGGGATCAGGTATGTAAAAATATAGAAGATGGACTTGTTAGAGATAACTTTGTTAGAGGTAAAGATTACGAGATCATGATGGTTCCAAACATCGTAAATATTACTTATGGTAGGGGGGTAGGCTATGCATTTGATGAAGAGGTCTTTGATGAGGCAACTCATTCAATTAGCGCTACAAAAATCAGAAAAAAATTAAGGAAAGAGGGTAAACTTTAAAATGAATAGTACTAAAATCATTTCTTGGAATGTAAACGGTATCAGGGCTATTATTAAAAAAGATTTTCTAAAAGACATAAAGCAAATCAATCCCGATATAATCTGTTTGCAAGAAACAAAAGCAGGAGAAGAGGATGCTTTGAAAGCTTTAGAGGTAATGGATGGATATCACCTTCATGTTAATTCTTCGAAAGCAAGAAAAGGTTACTCAGGAACAGCTATTCTATCAAAGAAAAAACCTCAAAAAATCATAAATGATATAGGTGTGGGTATCCATGATCAGGAAGGAAGAGTTATGTTTTTTGAAAATGATGATTTTAATTTAGTAAATGTTTATGTTCCTAATAGTGGACAAGAGTTAAGAAGGCTTGATTATAGAAAAGACTGGGATGTAGAATTTTTAAATTACTGTAGTAAGCTTTCAGAGATAAAACCAACTATAATAACTGGTGATTTTAATGTTGCTCATAGAGAAATAGATATAGCTAGACCTAAACCAAATTACAATAAATCAGCAGGATACACTCAAACTGAAATTGATGGTTTTGATAATTTTATAAGTAACGGATTTATTGATATATATAGAGAATTAAATCCTGATAAAGTGAAATACAGTTGGTGGAATTATAGATTTAAATCAAGAGAAAGAAATGTTGGGTGGAGAATTGACTACTTTATGATAAGTTCTTCACTGAGAAATAATGTTGTAAACACTGAGATACATAATGAATATTTTGGTTCAGATCACTGCCCAATTTCACTTGATCTAAGTTTTTAATTCCAAAGCCTTTGAATTTTTCTTTAATACCTCAATTATAAAATCAATATGTGCATCTAGATCTTTTTTGATCAAATCACTACCTAATTTTATCTCATTTCTATCGACTGAAGCTGCAAATGATTTTTTCCTTAAATTTTTTAGGACAGATTTACTTTTTAAGTCTGATATGCCATTAGGCCTCACTTTAGAACATGCGACAATAAAACCGGTAATTTCATCACATGCAAGTAAGTATTTATCAAGATTAGTTATACATTCATTTCCCCATTTAGAATAATGAGATGATATAGCATAAGCTATTTTTGTTAGTCCTAAATCATTTAGCTTTTTTACGATAACATCAGGATGTTTCTCTGGATATTCTTCATAATCTGCATCATGTAATAATCCAGTTATATAAAATTCATCTATGTTTTCATCAATTTTTTTTGCATATTCCTCCATAACCATTGCAACACTGAGTGAATGAATGATTAAACTTTTGTTTGATAACATTTTTTTTAATATTATCATTGCCTCGTCTCTATTTATAAATTGATTCATGAGATATATTCTTTTATTATTTATCCTATCGGCATCATTTTCAGCCTTATCTCAAAATAAAATAAATTGGTATGAGTTAGACTCATCAACCAAAATTAATAATAATGGAAAAAAAATAATAATTGATTTGTATACGGATTGGTGTGGATGGTGTAAAGTAATGGATAGAAACACTTTTACAAATGAAGAAGTTATTAATATCATAAATAATAAATTTATTCCTATAAAATTTGATGCTGAGTATCAAGAAGAGGTATTCTTTAATAATAATAATTTTAAATTCGTTAAGTCAGGAAGAAGAGGTATTAATGAATTAGCATATTACCTCACAAATGGTAATTTATCATATCCCATGACAGTGTTTCTTGATGAAAATTATAATCTTATTACATTGCTCCCAGGATATCATAAGCCAGATTTTTATAAAAAAGTGTTAAGTTACATTGGTAATGATTTTTGGAAGAATATGACATGGGAGGAATATTTAAAGAATAATTAGATTTAATGATCGTAAAACAAATATATACTCAGTGCCTTGCTCAAGCTTCCTATTATATAGAATCTGATGGTGAATCAGTCGTCATTGATCCAATTAGAGACATAGATTCTTATGTTAAATTGTTGGATATAAATAATTCTAAATTAAAATTTATATTGGAGACTCATTTTCATGCTGATTTTATATCTGGACACTTAGAACTAAATAAAAAGTATGGAGCACCAATAATATTTGGCCATAATGCAGAACCTGCATATAATTTTTTAGGAAAAAAAGATGGAGAGATTATTGAAGTCGGTAAAGTAAAAATTAAAATTATTCACACACCTGGTCATACATTAGAATCAGTTTGTTATCTTTTGATAGATGAAAATGGTAATGATTATGCCTTATTTACTGGTGACACATTATTTATTGGGGACGTTGGTATACCCGATGTAGCTCAGAGATATAAAAATACTACTAAAGAAGAATTAGCATCAATTTTATATGAATCATTGGAAAAATTAATGTTATTAAGTGATAATGTGATTGTTTATCCTGGTCATGGAAAAGGGACTCAATGTGGAAAAAATCTTTCATCAGAGACTAGCTCAACTATTGGAAAACAAAAAAGATTAAATTATGCTTTAAATTTTAGCAGAAAAGAAGATTTCATTAAATCAATTTGTTCTAATATACCTGAGCCACCTGACTATTTTATTGAGGCTGTTAATAAAAATGCTAATGGGTATATAGAACTGGAAAAAATCACTAATAAATCAAATAATCCAATAAATCAAGTAAAATTTTTACAGCTATTAGATAATGAAAATTATATTTTTATAGATACAAGGAATCCTGATGAGTTTGCAAAAAAGCATATAAAAAAATCAATAAATATTGGATTAAATGGATCATTTGCTATTTCTGCTGGAAATTTGATTAAAACAAACAAAAAAATTGTTCTAATTTGTAAAAAAGGAAGAGAAAAGGAATCAATAATAAGGTTATCAAGGGTTGGGTTTGATAATATAATTGGATATTTAGATTCTTCTGTTGATAACTCTTTTGATGATAAATACTTGAGTTCTATACCTCAAATCAACAGTACTGAAGTGTCAAACAAAAGTGAATTTCAAATTTTAGACGTAAGAACAAAATCAGAATATGATAATTCTCATTTAGTTGGCTCTATGAATCTACCTTTATATGATATTATTAAAAATTATAAAAAATTAGATAGGGGAACTAAGTATTTAGTTCATTGTCAGACAGGATATAGATCAATGATTGCCTCATCTATTCTTAGAAATTATGATTTTGATGTGGTGGAAATTAAAGATGGTTTACAAGGTTTTATCAAATCTAATAGTAAAGAATTAATTATCTACTAGGTTATGAATATCATAAAACTTTTTTTTCTCATATACTTTATTCAAAATCCATATGATATTATTCCCACTGATGCTCTAAAAAAAATAACAAATCATGATAAAAACTCAATTTTAATTGATGTTAGAACAGAAGAGGAGTTAGATGAAATTAAAATAGAAGGTGTTATAAATATTGATTTTTACTCTGGTGAGTTTGAGAATGATTTACTGAATCTTGATAGGTATAAGACATATTATCTAATATGTAGATCTGGTAGGAGAAGTGGTTTAGCAACAAGCTTTATGCGTGATAATGGTTTTAAAGAAGTATATAATATTAAAGGCGGTATGATTGAGTGGCAAAACTCTAACTTAAGTTTAAAAATAAAAAAAGGTCACTAAGTGTGACCTTTTTTATAAGTAATGATTTGAATTTATTCTACATCATTCCTCCCATTCCCCCTCCTGGAGGCATTGGTGGAGCAGCTGGAGCCTCTGGTTCAGGTTCATCAACAACAACACATTCCGTTGTTATCAATAAACCAGCAATTGAGGCAGCATTTTCAAGTGCAAGTCTGGAAACCTTAGTAGGATCAATTATTCCTGCTTTAAACATAGACTCAAAACTATCTGTTGCAGCATTATAACCATAATCTCCTTTTCCTTCTCTAATTTTTTGAATTACAACAGAGCCCTCACCACCAGAATTTTCAACTATTGTTCTAATAGGAGCTTCAAGAGCAGTTTTTACAATTAAAACACCAGTGTTTTGATCTTCATTTCCTAAGTCAAGCTTATCAAGCGACTCTATAGCTCTAAGAAATGCTGTACCACCTCCAGCTACAATTCCTTCCTGAACGGCAGCTCTTGTTGCATGAAGTGCATCATCAACTCTATCTTTTTTCTCTTTCATTTCAACCTCAGTTGCTGCACCAACATACAATATTGCTACACCACCAGAAAGTTTTGCGAGCCTTTCTTGAAGTTTTTCTTTATCGTATTCAGAAGTAGTGTTCTCAATTTGTTTTTTAATTTGATTTACTCTACCATCAATATCAGCTTTTTTTCCAGCACCACTTACTACAGTAGTGTTGTCTTTATCAATATTTACTTTCTCAGCTGTACCTAAATAATCGATAGTAGCACTTTCAAGTTTGTAACCTCTTTCTTCGGATATTACAGTTCCTCCAGTTAAGATTGCAATATCTTCAAGCATAGCCTTTCTTCTATCACCAAAGCCAGGAGCTTTAACAGCCGCAACCTTTAGTGCTCCTCTGATTTTATTTACAACTATTGTTGCAAGTGCTTCTCCCTCTATATCTTCAGCAATAATTAGAAGTGGTTTCCCACTTTGCGATACTAATTCAAGAACAGGAAGAAGTTCTTTCATTGCTGAAATTTTCTTATCGTATATCAGAATATAAGGATTTTCAAGTTCTGCTTCCATTTTATCACTGTTTGTAACAAAATAAGGAGATAGATAACCTCTGTCAAATTGCATACCCTCAACTGTTTTAACCTCAGTTTCAGTTCCTTTAGCCTCTTCGACAGTTATAACACCATCTTTACCAACTTTATCCATTGCATTTGCTATCATTTTACCAATTTCATGGTCGTTGTTAGCTGAAACAGTTGCAACTTGAGATATCTCACTAGAGTCTTTAATATCTTTAGATTGGGATTTTAAATTACTAACAACCTCTACAACAGCTTTATCAATTCCTCTTTTAAGATCCATTGGATTAGCACCCGCTGCTACATTTTTGATTCCAGTATTGAAAATAGCTTGAGCAAGCACTGTTGCTGTTGTTGTGCCATCACCTGCGTCATCAGCAGTTTTTGAAGCTACTTCTTTAACTAATTGTGCCCCCATATTTTCAACTGCTTCTTTAAGTTCAATCTCTTTAGCAACTGATACACCATCTTTGGTCACAGTAGGGGCTCCAAATTTTTTATCGAGAATAACATTTCTTCCTTTTGGACCTAACGTTACCTTTACTGCATTTGCAAGAATATCTACACCTTTTCTAAGGTTTTCTCTTGATTCTGTATTAAAATGTATTTCTTTAGCCATAATAATTAAATTTAATAATTAAACAATACCGAAGATGTCAGACTCTTTCATAATAAGGTAATCAACACCATCTATTGATAATTCTGTTCCAGAATATTTTCCGTATAGAACGCTATCACCAACTTTCACATTCATCTTATAATCAGATGTGCCGTTGCCAACAGCTATGATTTTGCCTTTTTGAGGCTTTTCTTTAGCTGTGTCTGGTATAATTATACCAGAGGCTGTCTTTTCTTCAGCTGCAGCAGGTTCTACTAGAACTCTATCTGCAAGTGGTTTAAAATTAATTTTACTCATAATAAAAATATTAAAATTTAGTATTTGTTAATGTTATATTCATAATTCGTGCCAAATAGGGTTTTATTGACATAATGTCAAAAATTAAAACAACGAATCAATTTCTTGGCTATTATTAACTTGGTCTCCTATTTGACCAGCGTTACTAGGCACTATATTTTGCTCATTAGCTTGATCTATATTTGGGCTGGAAATTTCAGTATTATTAGATTGACTTGGTAAGAATACTTTAGTCAGAAGCGTAAGTGATACTACTAAGATTGCTAATGTCCATGTTACTTTTTCAAGTAGGTCATTTGTTTTTTGTACCCCCATAAACTGATTTGATCCACTTCCGCCAAATTGTGATGAGAGTCCGCCACCTTTTGAGTTTTGTACTAATACTACTAATATCAATAGTATTGATATAAAAATAAGTAGACCAACAACGATACTATACATCTTTATTTTTTAATTTTTTTATTTTTTTTGCAAAGTAAATCTTTTTTTTTGAATTATTCGAGATAAGTTTTTCATAAATTTTAATTGCTTCTGAATACTTTTTCTGTTTTATTAAAATCTCTGCCATGTTTTCTGTGGAAAAAGAGCTATTACTTAGCTTAGGTTTTGATAGATCATCGGAATTATCATTTTCTTTTTTGGTCTTTATCTTAGGTTTATTTTTTATAAAATCACCTATTATTTTATTTTCATTATTATGATTATCCTCTATAATTTTTTTTAAATGAGTTCTGTCAGGATGCCTAAGAGATAAAGAATTTAATGTTTCTTTATATTCTGGATTTGATTTATTTGGAAGATCAAATAAAAATGGTATAAAAGAAAAAGGATATTTTCTTTTAAAATTATCTAAATAACTTTTTTTCATATCTACCAATTTGCAACTGAGGAGTTAAAAATATCTAGAACTATTTGATCAAATATCTCTTCAACAAATTCTTGTTCATTGGATGACAAATCTTCCGTATTTTGGTCGAAGTCTTTATAGAAAGAAAAAGATTTATTCTCAAAATTAAATTGTTCATCTGTTTTATTAAGATATGATGCGTTTACCCTGACAGTAAGTCTAGTTAGTCCTGTAAAAAATTGAGCATTTCTTCCACCTTCTGCCGTTGGAGCTACTGGAGACAAAGAAAAATCTTCAATAGTACCTTCAATTTCTAAATCTCCATTTTCTTCCACAATTTCTAGACTTGTATTTCTCTCAAAATAATCTTTAATTTTTTCGGTAAAAAGGACACTCATATTAGATGGTCCAAGGGGAGAATTATTGAAAAAGTTTTCAAAACTTATTGTTTTTACTTCTGGTGAAATAGATGCGCCTGTAAAAGAATAAACACCACAACCATAAGAAATTGTCAAAAAAAATAGATAGAAAATAAATTTAAATGCTTTCAATATTGTAATGTTTTATTTTTCTATATAGGGTCCTTTCTGATATTCCAAGATCTTTTGCAGCATATTTTCTTTTATTTCTGTTTTTTCGAAGTGCTTTTATGATTAGTTCTTTTTCTTTCTTTTCAATGCTTAGTGACTCACCATCAAATTCAACTTCAGTAACTTCTTGATAATTTTCATTGTTATGATTATTGGTATCATTAATCAATATCTTTCTTTCTTCAATTAATTCAGTGTCTTTATTTTCTAAATGGACGTTATCATTAGTATTTAAAATGTTATCTATGATCTTTTTCATTTCAGTAACATCATTTTTAAGATCAAAGAGTATTTTGTATAAAATATCTCGCTCGTTATAATTTTCATCATCTGAATCTAGATTCGTATTCGATAATGCTGGAAGATTATTTGATTCAGGGATATATTTCTTAACTGTTTCTAAATCGATGTTTCTTTCAATTTCAAGAACAGACATTTGTTCTGTAATATTTTTAAGTTCTCTTATATTACCAGGAAATCTGTATTTCATCAGTTCTTTTTTTGCTTCTTCAGATAATCTAATAGGATTAATATTATTTTTATCTGAGAAGTCCGATGCAAATTTTCTAAAAAGAAGTGATATATCTTCCTCTCTTTCTCTAAGAGGAGGAACAATTATTGGAACAGTATTTAATCTATAAAATAAATCTTCCCTAAATTTTTTATTTCTAACAGCATCTTCAAGATTTACATTAGTAGCTGCAATAATTCTAACATCAGTTTTTTGAACTTTTGAAGAACCAACTTTCATGAATTCCCCATTCTCTAGAATTCTTAATAATCGTGATTGTGTTGATAGTGGCATTTCTCCAATTTCATCTAAAAAAATTGTTCCTTTATCTGTAACCTCGAAATATCCTTTTCTTGATTCATTTGCTCCAGTAAATGATCCTTTTTCATGACCGAACAGCTCTGAATCAATCGTTCCTTCTGGAATAGCTCCACAATTTACGGCTATAAATTGCCCGTGTTTTCTTTTGCTAATTGAATGAATGATTTTGGAAAAAGACTCTTTTCCTGTACCACTTTCACCAGAAATTAACACTGTCATGTCTGTTGGAGCAACTTGTACTGCAACTTCAATGGCATGATTTAATGGTGTTGAATTACCGACAATGCCAAATTTTTGTTTTATGGTTTTTATTTTCTCTAACATATTTCTCCAAATAATGTAGCTGAATTACATTCTTTAATTTTAACATCAACATATTTCCCTATTATATTATCTTTTTTAGGAAATATTACCATTTTATTTTCTGAAGTTCTACCTCTTAAGAATTTATCTGATTTTTTAGATACACCTTCAACCAAGATTTTGCATTGTTCATCAATGGTAAGCTCATTTCTTTTAAAAGAATGAATATTTTGTTTTTTTACAATTTCATCAAGTCTCCTTTTTTTAGTTTCTAAAGGGATATCATCTTTGTATTTTCTGTGTGCTAAAGTTCCTGGTCTCTCGGAGTAGTAAAACATATAAGAATAATCATATATAACATTGTCCATTAAACTCAAAGTATCTAGATGCTCTGACTCACTTTCTGAACAAAATCCAGTAATGAAATCAGATGAAATTCCACATGAATTGCCAACAATTGATCTGATATCATTTATTTTATCTAAATACCAAGTCCTATCATATGTTCTATTCATTTTCTTCAAAATTCTTGAGTTACCACTTTGAGCTGGTAAATGAATATAATTACAAACGTTATCATATTTTTTTATTACACTTAAAACATCACTAGTGATATCTTTTGGATGGGAGGTAGAAAATCTGATCCTTAAATCAGGACTAATGTTGGCCGTCATTTCCAATAAATCAGAAAAGTAAACAACATCTTTATTTTCAGATTGTTTTTCCAATTTTATCTTATTATTATTTGTAGGAGACCATTTAAATGAGTCAACATTTTGACCAAGAAGAGTAATTTCTCTGTAACCTTTATTAAATAAATCTTTAGCCTCATTTATAACACTGTGAGGGTTTCTACTTCTTTCTCTGCCTCTTGTGTAAGGAACTACACAAAATGAGCACATATTGTCACATCCTCTCATAATTGAGATGAATGCTGTAATTCCATTAGAGTTGATTCTTACAGGTTTAATATTTTCATATGTCTCTTCAAGTGAAAGTATGGTATTTATTGACTTTTCATTTTTATATATAACATTTTTAACCAGATTAGGAAGATCTCTGTATGCATCGGGTCCAGCCACAATATCAACTATTTTTTCTTCATTAAGTAATTTGTCTTTTAATCTTTCGGCCATACACCCAAGTATTCCAACGACCATTGATGGCTTATTTTTTTTGTGAAGGTTAATAGTTTCAAGCCTTTTCCTAACAGTATCCTCTGCTTTTTCTCTTATCGAACATGTGTTAATCAGTACTAAATCTGAATTTTCAATTTGATCACAAAGTGTATATCCCTCTTTTTTTAGGATAGATGCAACAATTTCACTATCAGAGAAATTCATAGCACAACCATAACTTTGAATGAACAGTTTTTTACTCATTTTTAAAATTTAGACAAATTTACAATAAGACTGACAAAATGACAAAATTGAATAATTTATAAAAAAATAATTAAATTGAAGTGTAAACTTTAAGCCATGAAAAAATACTATTTATTATCTCTTTTAATTTTAATTTTTTTAACATCTTTTTCTCAAAGGAGAAATAGCTCAAATACATTGTCATTTGATGAAAATCTATATAATTCTATAGAATATAGATTAGTTGGTCCATTTAGGGGAGGACGAGCCGGTACAGTTGCGGGTGTAATTGGAAACAGAAACCTTTACTACATGGGTACTGCTGGTGGTGGAGTTTGGAAAACTGAAGATGCTGGAAATAGTTGGGAGTGTATAAGTGATGGATATTTTGGTGGAAGCATTGGTGCTGTGGCTGTAAGCGAATCAGACCCAAACATTATTTACGTAGGTGAAGGTGAACAGACCTTAAGAGGAAATGTGTCTTCTGGAATGGGAATGTGGAGAAGTAATGATGCCGGACAAACATGGAATTTTATTGGTTTACCAAAATCTGAGCATATATCAAGAATAAGAATTCATCCCAATAATCCTGATGAAGTTTATGTGGGTGTAATTGGAAATTTATGGAAACCGAATGAGGAAAGAGGTTTATATAAATCCATAGATGGCGGTAAAAGCTGGAAAAAAATTTTATATGTATCTGATAAAGCTGGTGTTGGAGATATAATATTAGATCCAAACAATTCCAGAATTATTTATGCTGCAACATGGCAAATGAAGAGAAATGGTTATAGAATGGATAGTGGTGGACCTGATAGTAAAGTGTTTAGAAGTTATGATGGTGGTGATTCATGGGAAGATATATCAGAATTTAATGGACTTCCGTCATTTCCTTGGGGAATTGTGGGAATTGCTATATCTCCAGTAAATTCTAAGCGAATTTGGATGATGATTGAGGCTGATGATGGTGGATTATATAGATCTGATGATGGTGGAAATAATTGGAAAAAAGTTAATTCAAATAGAGCACTGAGACAAAGAGCTTGGTATTATACAAGAGTGTATGCTGATACTCAAAATGAAGACAAGGTATATGTACTGAACGTTAGTTATGGTGTCTCAACAGATGGCGGAAATACATTCACTTTAAAAAATGCTCCCCACGGAGATCATCATGATTTATGGATTGATCCAAATGATAATATGAGATTGGCAATTGCGGATGATGGTGGAGCACAGGTATCAAATGATGGAGGTAATAATTGGACAACTTATTTTAATCAACCAACAGCACAATTTTATAGGGTTTCAACCGATAATTCATTTCCATACAGAATATATGGTGCACAACAGGATAATAGTACAATAAGAATCAAACATAGAAGTGCATCATCTTCAATTGGCGAGAGAGATTGGGAGCCAACAGCAGGAGGTGAGAGTGCACATCTTGCTCCTGATCCTTTAAATAATGACATAGTTTTTGGTGGAACATACAAAGGCTATATGATGATGAAAAACCATATAACCGATCAAAATAGATCAGTTAATGTTTGGCCTGATAATCCTGCAGGATCTGGAGCTGAAGTAATGAAATATAGATTTAATTGGAACTTTCCAATTTTATTTAGTCCACATAATCCTAAGAAGCTTTATGCTGGATCTAACTTTTTACATGTTTCAACTAACTCTGGCCAATCCTGGGAAACTGTATCTGGTGATTTAACAAGAAATTTACCTGAAACTATCCTTTCATCTGGAGGTCCAATTACTCAGGACAATACTGGTGCTGAACATTATGCAAATATTTTTGCAATTGCTGAGTCAGAACTTGAGGAGGGAGTTATTTGGACTGGGAGTGATGACGGTTTAATTCATGTCACTAAGGATAATGGCAAAACATGGGAGAACGTTACTCCACCATCAAATATGTCTCCAAAGCTTAATATGATTAATTGTATTGATCCAAGTCCATTTAAGAAAGGTAAAGTATATGTAGCAGCTACTTCCTACAAATTTGGAGATTATACTCCTTATTTATATAAGACAGAGGATTATGGTAAAACTTGGGAATTAATAACAACAGGTATTACCTCAAACTATTATACTAGAGCTATTAGATCAGATAAAAAGAGAGAAGGCTTATTGTATGCTGGAACAGAGTGGGGCATGTTTATAAGCTTTGACGATGGAAAAAGTTGGAAAAGTTTTCAGCTAAATCTTCCTATAACTTCTATTAGAGATATAGCTATAAAAGATAACGATTTAATTGTAGCTACCCATGGAAGGAGTTTTTGGATGATTGATGATTTAACACCTCTTCATCAGTTGGAATCAAGCTCGAATGATAAGGAATTTATTTTATTTAAACCCGATATGTCATACAGGCTTGCACAATCAGGTGGCTGGAGAAAGCCCAATACACTACTTGTTGGAGAAAATCATCCAAATGGTGTCATAGTTAACTACTTTATAAAAAATTATAGCGAAGATGACTTCGTTAAAATTGAGATATTTGATAAGAGTGGATCAATAATAAGATCATTTACAAATAATAAGTCAAAACTTATATCCGACAATAACAAACCTGTCCTGAGCAACACAAACGATATAGACTATGCCTTATCATCAAGTGACATCAAATCATTAAGTCCAAAAACAGGAGGTAACAGACTAATTTGGGATATGAGGTATCCAGGTTTTACCTCTTTTGAAGGTATGATTTTTTATTCATCTCCAAATACAGGACCAAAGGTTGTACCTGGCAAGTATGATATTAAAATGTCATATAACGGTAATGAAATTATTCAGGAATTTGAAATTGCTAAAGATCCTCGAGTTGAAAATACACAGGAAGACTATGAAAAGCAGTTGAAATTTCTTCTACAAGTTAAAGATGAAGTGAGTAGAGCAAATCAAACAATAATTGATATAAGAAATGTAAAGAAGGACTTAACATATTTGTCAGAAAAGGTTAAAGATAAAAGTCAGATTTTGAGTATTATAAATCGATTTATGGATGATTTATCTGTTGTTGAAAATAATATTCACATGACTAAAAATCAAAGTAGACAAGACCCTTTAAATTATGGAATTAGAATAAATAATAGGATAGCATTTTTATTAGCTGATTCACAAAGGGGAGATTATCCACCAACAAATCAATCTTTAGAATTTTTTGAATCAATTAAAAAGGAATTGAATGCTGAAATTTCAAATTTCAAAAAAGTACTGAACACATACACAGTTGAGATAAATAATATGATTCAAGACAACGATATTAAGTTTATATCATTTTAATCTGATATACTTATTATCTTTTTCCAGTCATTATCATATTTATTCATTGATTTTGAAAGATACTCCTTATCTATGAGTGGTTTTTTTATTATATATGATTTAGGTAGGAAGTATGCAAAATACATCACAAAATGAAATAGAAGCCACCAGGGTCTGTAAAGAAGCCAGTGAAGTATTTTGTTGTTTGCATAATATTCAGGTGGATTTTTTTTGAATATACTGCAAAACTTTTTTAAAAATATAAGTTGTTTTTCTGACCAAGAACCATGAACAACATTTAATGATATGTCACTTTTTGAATACCTTGATCCAGTATAATTTGATATTTTTGATAAGTAAGAATATGGGTTTTCTTTTAGTTCTTCAAACCTTAAAACTAATGGTTTATTTTTAGAGTACTTCTTGATAATATCCATTTTGATAGAATATAGCATATCTTCCTTCCTCCAAAATCCTGTGTTTTCGTTATTATAAAATTTCTCAAAACTCCAATGATATCCATTTTTTGAATATCTCTTAAATTGAGAAGATATCCACTTATCATGTTTTCTAAAAACAACAATAATTTTTGTCTGTGGAAATTCTTTTAGAATTTTTTTCACCTCAAACTCAAATTGTCTATCAAATTCTCTTGATATCAGGTATGACTTGTAGTTTGTTCTTTTGATAATATTAATACATCTCCAATACTTGTGGGTGCTTATATATTTAATGTCTTTTAATTTGGGGAAGAAGTTGTTTTGAAGAAAAGTTGAACCTGTCTTCGCTAATCCTACATGAAAATATATCTCCTTTTCAGAATTTTTCATACTAAATATTTTAGTAATTCAAATAATATTAGTATAATTACTAATAATTATAGTAATTATGGTTAAAATTAACGAAAATATAAGACATCTTAGAAAGAAAAAAGGTTGGACTCAAGAAAAGTTTTCTAGTAAGATAGGCATTAAAAGGTCTTTGGTTGGTGCTTATGAAGAGGGCAGATCTGACCCAAGATTAAATAACTTATTGAAGATGTGTGAAGTATTTTCAATTTCTCTAGATAATATATTAAGGAAAGATGTTTCTAAGTTAAGAGAAGAAAACTACCTTGATGATAATAGTCAAAAAGTTAAAGTGCTCTCAATTACTGTAGATAAAGAGGGAGACGAAAATATAGAGTTAATTAATCAAAAAGCTTCAGCAGGTTATACTAACTCTTATTCTGACTTTGAGTTTATAGAGAGCCTTCCTAAGTTTCAATTACCATTCCTTCATTTTTCTGGAACACATAGAGCATTTGAAATTAAAGGTGATTCAATGTTGCCTTTAACCTCTGGCAGTATTGTAATTGGAAAATATATAGAAAGTATTGATTTTCTAAGAGATGGAAAGACATATATTGTTCTTACTAAAGACGATGGAATAGTTTATAAAAGAGTAGAAACCAAAGAAAACACTATTCAATTAATTTCTGATAATAAAAAATACGAACCATATGAAGTGAATAACGATGATGTTATTGAAATTTGGGAAGCAATTGCATTTTTTAGTCTAGACCTACCAAGACCTGATAATGAGTATAGTACTCTTAAGGAGGATATAAATAACCTATATTCTAATTTGGATCAGCTAAAGAATAAGTTATAATCTTTTTTATATAATTTTGAAGATGGGCATATCATCCATCCTTTCAGACATTAAAAATGATAGGAATTCTAATAATAAGAATTTAAAAGATAATTCACCTCCGTTACCAAAAATTGATTCTAAAGAATTCCAAAAAGTTTTAGATACTAGAAGAAGTGTACGTGTATACACTGATGAGGAAATACCAGAAAAAATTGTAAATAAATGCTTAGAAAATGCATTAAAGGCACCTACATCCTCAAATCTACAGACATGGGAAATTTATTGGGTCAGATCAAAAGATAATAAGGATAAACTCATAAAAGCTTGCTTTTCACAGCCGGCAGCTAAAACAGCTAAAGAGTTATTTGTCTTTGTTGCAAGACCTGATCACTGGAGAAGAAATAATGACATGATGTTAGATTATATAAATACCAGAGATAATCCTCCAAATAGTGTTTTAAATTATTATGGAAAAATTACTAAATATGCTTATAATCAAGGTTTCTTGAATCTTTTTGGTTTTCTTAAAAAACTTTTAATTTTTTTTCTTGGACCATTTAGAACTATACCAAGAGAGCCAACATCGTTTAGTGATATGAAAGTTTGGTCTCAAAAGACTACTGCACTTGCTTGTCAGAATTTTATGCTATCAATGAGGGCTTATGGTTATGACACATGCCCAATGGAAGGATTGGATTCAACAAGAGTTAAAAAAATTCTTAAATTACCCAATAAAGCACAAATTTGTATGGCAATTAGTGCAGGAAAGAGAGAGAATAAAGGTGTTTATGGGAAGCAGTTAAGGTTTGATAATAAAATTTTTATAAAAGAAGTTTAGGTGAGTAATCAAATTAAAATCAGTTTCCCAGATTCCTCAGTCAAAGAATATAAATCTGGAATATCATCACTAGAGATTGCAAAAAGTATTAGTAACAGTCTTGCTAAAAAAATATTAGTTGCATCATTTAATGACGTTCATATTGATTTATCAACTGAATTAACGGAGAATGGATCCATCAAATTTTTTACTTGGGATGATATAGAAGGAAAAAAGACTTTCTGGCACTCCTCGGCTCACCTACTTGCCGAAGCAGTTGAATCACTTTATCCAGGTGTTAAATTTGGAATCGGTCCTCCTATTGATAACGGATTTTATTACGATATTGATTTCATGGAATATGATTCATCAGAAATTAATACATCTAAAATTGAGAAAAAATTCATTGATTTATGTTCAAAAAATTTAAGTTTTGAAAGAAAAAAAATATCTAAAAAAGAGGCCCTTAAATATTTTAAAGATAAAGGTGACCAATATAAACTAGAACTTCTAGAAGATCTTGATGATGGTAAGATTACATTCTACAATCAAGGTAATTTCACAGATCTTTGTAAAGGACCACATGTACCATCCTCAAAATTTATTAAATCAATTAAAATTCTAAATGTAGCTGGTGCTTACTGGAGGGGAGATGAGAAAAATAAACAATTAACAAGGCTTTATGCCATATCATTTCCTAAGCAGGAATTACTAGATGATTACATGTTAAAATTAGAGGAAGCTAAGAAGCGAGACCACAGAAAAATAGGAAAAGAACTTGAGTTATTTCTATTTAGTGAAAAAGTAGGGCAGGGTTTACCTATATGGCTCCCAAACGGTCATATTGTAAGAGAAAAGTTAATCGATTTTATGTATAAAGAGCAAAAAAAACAGGGTTACCAGCATGTAACTTCTCCTCATATAGGTTCAAAAGAATTATATGTTACATCAGGTCATTATGAAAAATATGGTGAATCATCATTCCAACCTATTCAGGTTCCTTCAGATAATGACGAATATCTTCTTAAGCCTATGAACTGTCCGCATCATTGTGAGATATATAACTTTAAACCACACTCTTATAAAGATTTACCTTATAGAATAGCTGAATTTGGAACAGTTTACAGATACGAGCAGAGTGGTGAACTTCATGGAATGACTCGAGTTAGAGGATTTACACAAGATGATGCACATATATTTTGTACGATAGATCAGGTTAAAGATGAGGTTATAGGCGTTATGGATTTAATTCTTAAAGTTTTTAAGTCATTATCTTTTGAAAATTTTAAAGTACAGATATCATTAAGAGATAAAGATGACAATTCTAAATATATGGGAGATGAGAAGCAATGGGATAAAGCAGAAAATGATTTGATAGAATCTGTTAAGGTGAAAGGTATCGATGCTGTAGTTGAGTACGGTGAGGCTGCCTTTTATGGTCCTAAAATAGACTTTATGGTAAGAGATTCTCTTGAAAGAGAATGGCAATTAGGCACAATACAAGTAGATTATCAGCTACCACAAAGATTTAATTTAACTTATGTGGATAAAAACAATGAGAAAAAAACTCCTGTTTTAATACATCGTGCTCCTTTTGGTTCATTAGAGAGATTTATTGCTATCTTAATTGAACATTGTGAAGGTAATTTTCCATTATGGCTGGCACCTGAACAGACTATAATCTTACCAATAAACGAGAACGTAATACAATACGCTGAAAAGGTAAATGCGACGTTGATTGATAAGGGTTTTAGGTCAAGTGTAGATAAAAGAAATGAAAAGATTTCAAAGAAGGTCAGAGATGCTGAATTAAAAAAAATACCATATATGCTAATTGTAGGTGATAAAGAGATGGAATCTAACTCGGTTTCAGTAAGGAAGAAAACAGAGGGAGATATTGGACAAAAGGTTGTAAAAGACTTTATTATGGGTATTCAAGAAGAATTATCTAATGCTACAAATTAATCATGTTTTCCTTTTATTTTTTTAAATAATTGAGATATTTGCAGATATTTTTAATTAAAGATTACAAAAATCAGTATTAATAGAAAAAGAAGAAACTGGCGAAAACCTGAGGAAAAACATCGAGTAAACGATAGAATCACCTCAAATATGGTAAGAGTCGTCGGTGATAATGTTGATGTTAATATTTACCCAATAAATAAGGCAAAAGAGATGGCTAGACAACAAGGACTTGATTTAGTTGAGATTTCTCCAAACTCAGATCCACCTGTCTGTAAAATTATTGACTATTCTAAGTTCAAGTATATGCAGAAAAAAAAGCAGAAGTCTATTAGATCAAATGCTCAAAAGACCGTCCTAAAAGAAATTCGATTTGGCCCAAACACAGATGAGCATGATTTTAATTTTAAATTAAAGCATGCAATAAAATTTTTAGAAAGTGGAGCTAAAGTTAAAGCATATGTCCACTTCTATGGAAGAACAATTGTATTCAAGGAGAGGGGAGAAATTTTACTTCTAAAATTAGCTCAAGCTCTAGAAGATTATGCAAATGTTGAAGAATTACCTAAATTAGAGGGAAAAAGAATGTTTTTAATGTTATCACCAAAAAAATAAGTTATGCCTAAAGTAAAAACTAAGTCAGGAGCTAAAAAAAGATTTAAACTTACTGGTACTGGTAAGGTCAAGAGAAAAAATGCTTTTAAAAATCACATTTTGACTAAAAAAGAGACAAAACAAAAAAGAAACCTCACTAAAACATCAATGGTTAATAAATCTGATGAGAAGAACATTAAAAGAATGATTTAAATTTAATAATTATGCCAAGATCAAGAAATCTAGTAGCTGCAAAAGCGAAAAAAAAGAAAATTCTAAAACAGGCCAAAGGTTATTTTGGTAGAAGAAAAAATGTTTGGACTGTTGCTAAAAATGCTGTTGAGAAGGCCTTGCAATATTCCTATATTCATAGAAGGACCAAGAAAAGAGAGATTAGAAGTCTGTGGATACAAAGAATTAATGCCGCCGTCAGGGAAGGTGGAATGTCATATTCTGAGTTTATAGGCAAATTAAAAAAATCTAATATTAATTTAAATAGAAAGGTTTTAGCTGATATTGCAATGAATGATCCGGATTCTTTCAAGCAAATTTTAAAATCTGTTTCGTAATTTATTTTAATGTTTTCTTCTGATTTAGTTAAGAAGTTTAACAACCTGCCTACACCTTTTTATTATTATGATATTGATATACTAAAAAATAATCTCAAATCATTAAATAACTATCTTAGATCCAATAATAAAGTTCATTTTTCTGTAAAATCAAATACCAATAAAAGAATTCTTGAAATAGTAAAATCCTATAATCTTGGGATCGATGCTGTAAGTTATAATGAAATAAAACACTGTTTAGATCTAGGTTTTCAATCAAAAGATATAGTATTTGCCGGAGTAGGAAAAACAGATGAAGAAATAAAAAAGGCTATTGAAAAGGATATTGCATATTTTAATGTAGAATCATTTCAGGAATTAGATGTAATTAACCAATTATCAAAAAAAGAATCAAAACAAACTGAGGTATCAATAAGAATAAATCCTAATATATTTTCTGAAACAAATAAAAAAATTCAGACTGGCTCTAAAGATGATAAGTTTGGTGTCCAACTTGAGGATATCTCAAAATTTTCAGATTATGATAAATTATCAAATATTAATATTTCAGGGATTCATTTTCACATAGGTTCTCAAATATTAAACCTTTCACCATTTGAGAAACTTTGTAAAATAACCAATGAGACAATATCATACCTTGCAGAAAATGGAGTTACAATAAAAAATATAAATGTTGGCGGTGGACTTGGAATTGATTACATGGATCCTGAGAATAATTTAAAATCAAATTTTAAAGATTTTATACATCTATTTAACTCTAAGATTAAGCTTAAAAATAATCAATCAATACATTTTGAACTCGGCAGATCAATCGTAGGTCAGTGTGGGTTTTTAATTTCTAAAATTCTCTATACCAAAAAATCATATAATAAGAATTTTATAGTATTGGATTCTGGTATGAACAATCTTATCAGACCAGCTTTGTATAATAGTAAACATAAAATATCTAATATCTCATCAAGTAGTAATAAAATAGAGGCTTATGATATTGTAGGACCAATTTGTGAAAGTACTGATACTTTTGCAAAAGACTATGAAATGGTAGAGTCTAAAAGAGGTGATTTCGTGGTTATATATTCATGCGGAGCCTATGCAGAATCTATGTCATCAAATTATAATTTAAGGGATAATATTAAATCATATTATTCAGATACAATTTAATATATTTGGGAATGAATTTCTCAGATCTATATAAGTTAGTACTTATAATACTGATCGTTTACATTATATTCTTAACAGTATTTACTTACCTATGAGCAATCTGGACTTTTTAGTATTTACTCTAATTCTTCTTTTCATTGCATTTTACGGTGTTTATAAAAACTATCAGAATAAAAATTTAAAGTCATATATTCTTGGAGATAGATCGCTCAGCTGGTCAACAATTGGCTTATCTGTAATGGCAACACAAGCTAGCGCGATAACTTTTATCTCTACACCAGGTCAAGGTTATGCTGAAGGCATGAGTTTTATTCAAAATTATTTTGGTATGCCTCTTGCTCTTATAGTGGTTTCAATCTTCTTTATCCCCAGATATTACGGTTCAAAAGTTTTTACTGCATATCAATATTTAGAAAAAAGATTTGATTTAAAAGTTAGAACATTAACCTCATTTTTTTTTCTACTGCAGAGAGGATTTCAAAGCGGAGTAACAATATATGCTCCTTCTATTATTTTAACTGCTGTATTAGGTTGGGAACTACAACCAACAGTTATTTTTGTAGGAATATTAGTTATTCTATATACAGTTATTGGTGGAAGCAAAGCAGTAAGTTACACTCAAAAATACCAAATGTATGTAATTCTAATTGGCTTAATTGTTTCCTTCTATTATTTAAACTCATACATTTTTGATCAAATCACTTTTTCAAAATCGTTTGAAATAATAAAAATGTTTAATAAAAATAATGCAATTAGTTTTTCTTTTGATCCAAAAGAAAAATATACATTATGGACTGGACTTTTAGGTGGATTCTTTCTGTCTCTCTCTTATTTTGGTACAGATCAATCACAAGTGTCTCGGTATATTAATGCAAAAGATCAGAAGGAAAGTAGAACTGGTCTTATTTTTAATGCTATTTTAAAAATACCCTTTCAGTTTTTGATTCTCTACATTGGTATTTTACTTTTTGTTTTTTATAGTGTTTATCAGCCTCCTGTGAATTTTAATAATAGTTTAATTGATTATCAATCAAAAAATAATCCAGAATTATTGGAGTCTATATCTAAGGAATCAAAAATCATTTTTGAAGAAAAAAAAGAATTAATAACGGATTATAAGACTGATAAAAATTTGCTTATTAATAAAGATAAAGAATTGGCTATGTCTAGAAAACAATTAGAAATTGATGCACTTGACTCAGGATTTGCATATCAAAGACCAGAAACTGATTTTATTTTTCTGCATTTCATACTTAATTATCTCCCACAGGGATTAATAGGGTTAATGATTGCTCTAATATTATCTGCTGCAATGAGCTCAACCTCAGCTGAAATTAGTGCATTGTCTGCAATTACAACCATTGATATATATAAAAGGTTTATTCAAAAGAAAAATAATGATAAAAGTGATGTACTAATGTCAAGAATTTTTACTTTTTTTTGGGGTTTTATATCAATACTTGTAGCATTATTCTTTGCTCAACAGGAAAATTTAATTGAGTCAATCAATATTATTGCATCACTTCTATACGGAAATGTTCTCGGTATATTTTTAATTGCTTTCTTTCTAAGTAAAATAAAATCAAATAATGTTTTCTTTGGTTCTATACTATCTCAACTTACTGTTTTTATTATGTATTTTGTTTTAGGGAAATCCATTGGATATCTATGGTTTAATTTAATTGGTACCGTTTTAACATGTTTATATTCTATTTGTTTATATTATTTAGCTAATAAGAAATGAAAATTGGAATAATAGCACCTAAGGAGAGAGTTGATGGTTGGGTAAGGACTTTTAAAAAATTCGACGAAAAAATTCAAATCTTCGTATATCCTGATATTGATTACGATAAAATTGACTGTATATGTCTCTGGAAACATCCAAAAGATGTTTTAGGAAAATTCAATAATCTAAAACTTATCCACTCAATGGGAGCAGGTGTAGATCATATAATAAATGATCCTTCACTTCCAAAAGGCATTCCAATATGTAGAATTTCTGATGAGAAATTATCATTTTCAATGACAAACTATATTATTACTGCCGTTCTTTTCCATCATAGAAGAATTTTAAAGTATCAAAAAGACAAGAAAGAGAAAGTATGGGATCAATACACCCATCCAGAAATATTACCAGTAAATATTGGAATATTAGGTTTTGGGGCATTAGGTTCTGATGCTGCAGATAAACTTCAATATATGGGTTTTAATGTTTTAGGTTATTCATTAAATAAAAAGGTGAACACTAAAGTTAAGGTTTATCATGGTGATGGATTAGATGAATTTTTATCGAAAATAAATATGCTAGTATGTATTGTTCCTTATACTAATAAAACTCATCACTTGCTTGATGAGAAACTTTTCAAAAAACTAAAAAAGGGAACATATCTAATTAATGTATCTAGAGGTAAAGTTCAAAATGAAAATCATATTCTAAAATACATTGAAAATGGGACCTTGTCGGGAGCTTTTTTAGATGTATTTGAGACAGAACCTCTTCCTCAATCGAGCGATATATGGAACCATGAAAAAATTCAAATAACACCACATAACGCAAGCATAACTAATGAAGATGCTGCTGTGCCTCAGATTATAGAGAACTATAAGAGAGTAGTATCTGGAAATACATTATTAAATCAGGTTAATATTGATAATGAGTATTAAATCATATCTATCTATATTTTTTCTTTTAACATTTTCACTTGTTAAATCTCAATCATTTGAAAATGTATCTCTTGTCAATAAAAAAATGGATTCTTACCCATTTAATGAGAGCAATGCATACTTAAGTGATGATGGGAATACATTATTCTTTAATAGTTCAGATAATACAAATAATACATCTGGATTAAGTGATATGAATGATATATGGTATAGAAATAAGAGTAATGGAGTTTGGGGAACACCAATTAATTTGAAAGAGGTAAATACAATAGAAAATGATGTGATCCTAGGATTATATAAAAATGATCTAATAATATTAAGAAATGGATCTATAGACTATTACGATATAAACAATCAATATAAAATTAAAAAAACTGAGAAAATAGATGGGTTTCCACCAAATTATAATTTAATATCTGGATCAATCAATTATTCACAGGATAAACTTTTTCTTTCGTTTGAGGGATTTGGAACCTATGGTGTTGAAGACATTTACACTTCAGAAAAAAACAATAATGTGTGGGATAGGTTAACTAATATTGGATCATCTGTTAACAGTGAATACCAAGACATATCCCCATTTCTTTACAAAGAAGATACACTGGTATTTATTTCAAATAGAGACGAGGAAGGATATGAGTTATATTTTACAGTCTCAAAAGATAAATTCTGGTCTGAACCCTTAAAAATAAATCTTCTAAATACATCAAAATCAGAATCTTCCTTAACTTATGACTACAATTCAAATAATTTTATATTATCTGCAACTACTGACAGTAAAACTAATTCTGATTTATTCTTTTATTCTGATAGTAAAGCTCGAATTAACGTGACCTTTAATCTCAATTCTGAAATAACTAATGGAAACTTATATCTTAAAAATGATTCTATTTCATTTAGTTCAAATATTTTTAGTTTACCAATAGAAAGCGTTGATACATATAATTTTAAATTTGTGGTAGATAATTATTTTATAAAAGACACAACACTTAGAGTAGACAAATCAGTTGATATATCTATTAATTTAGATGAGGTGAAATCAGGAAGCAGGGTAGTATTAAAAAATCTAATTTTTAAACAGTCTTCAACAGATTTAGATGACGAATCTCTTCCTTATTTAAATGATTTATTACACCTTTTTAGATCAAATTCTAACATTCAAATAACAATAGAAGGACATACAGATAATAGAGGTGACTTTAGGTCTAATATCAAATTGTCAAGGGAAAGGTCAGAGGTAATTAAAAATTTTTTAATAATAAACGGAATCAAGAAAAGTCAGATAAAAGTTAAAGGTCTTGGACCAACTAAACCTAGATACAGTAATGATAGTGAAGAATCAAGGAAACTAAACAGGAGAGTTGAGTTATTTGTTAATTAGGCTTGCAATCAGTTCCAGGAAAAGAATCCGTAACTTTTGTGAAAATAAATTCAGCATTGTTTGTCTGTTTAACTGTTAATTTTGTTCCTGTTGAATTAACAGACATTGTGAAAGTACCATCTGGTAGAGTAGATTCTCCAATATATTCTACCTGATATGAAATAAAATTAGCTTCATTTCTAAGTATTGTTTGAGTATATTGAACGCCTTCCTGACTAGAATTAAATGTACCATCACCTGAAGAATATCTTGTGCACTTACCATCCCAATAATCATCCTCGCTATCAATATTTATTCTAAACCAATAATTATTAGTATTCACCCAAACTGAACCAGCATGAGTAGAGTGGAAAGTATTAGATAAAGAATCTTCTTCATCACTACATCCTGTGAAAAGAATTAGTGATAATATAAAAATTACATTACTATATTTCATAACCTGTAATATAAGTGAATAAATACTTATTTATTGATATTTAGGAAATTAAAAAAATAATTTAATATCCGAGAGCAACATTATCACCTCTTTTGTCAGCACCACCTTCCATAGAGCCATCTTCCATTACTAATATACAGTCCATTCTACCAAGGGTTGTCCTTTTAACAATCTTATGACCAATTTGACTTAGATCATTACTTAATTTTTCTGATAATGTATTTTCTTCAACAGCCAGAACATCAGGAAGCCACTGGTGATGAAATTTTTTTGAATCTACAGCCTCCTGCATACCCATACCGTAATCAATTACATTTAGAATAGTCTGAAAAACAGAAGTAATGATTGTTGATCCACCAGGTGTCCCAACTACCATAAATAATTTACCATTTTTCTCAATAATTGTTGGTGTCATAGAAGAAAGCATTCTTTTATTTGGTTCTATTGAATTTGCTTCACCTCCAACCAATCCAAACATATTTGGATAACCAGGCTTAACACTAAAATCATCCATTTCATTATTTAAAAGAAATCCTGCTCCCTCAACTACAACTTTTGATCCGTAACCACCATTAATTGTTGTTGTTACTGAGACAGCATTTCCGTATTTATCCACAATAGAAAAATGAGTTGTTTCCTCAGACTCAATTCCGTTAAATGATCCTTCCTTTACTTCTGAGGATGGTGTTTTAATACTGCTTTCTATCTCGCTAAATCTATTTAATAAATATTCTTTATCAAGTAAAGATTTTTGGGGTACATTAAAAAAATCAGGATCACCTAAGTGTGTTGCTCTGTCAGCATAAACTCTGCTTTCTATCTCTGTAATAGTATTTATATACTCGAGTGAGTTGTGATCATAGTTTTTAGTTTCTAACTGCTCAGCGCCATGTAATAATTGAACTAGGGCTATTCCACCACTTGATGGAGGTCCCATTGATATAATTTTATGGTTTTTAAAGTATCCAATTACTGGTTCTCTCCACACTGAGCTGTAATTATCTAGATCTGATTGAGATATAATACCTCCCCCTGACTTCATCTCATTGATAATAAGTTCTGCAACAGCACCTTTATAAAAACCGTCCCTCTTTGATTTTTTAATTTCTTCAAGAGTATTTGCAAGATTTTTTTGTGTCAAAATATCACCAACCTTCCATTGATCCTCTTTTACAAATGGTATAGGATGATCATTAGCTGATACTAAGGATTTTTCAACATTATTTAATCCTTTTGCTTGCTTTTCAGTTACTCCAAAGCCTTCTCTCGCAACCTTTATTGAGGGTTCAAGTAGAGTTTTCCAGTCTACAGTAGAAAACTTATCATATATCTTGACCATTCCGTCAACTGAACCAGGAACTCCCGATGCTAAATGACCAAACTTACTCCTCTTGTCGTCTACTTTTAATTCACCTTCAATGTTATCAATATACATATCTCTATATGACTTTTCTGGTGCTTTTTCTCTAAAATCGAGTGTACCGATATCTCCGTTATTTAATCTATATACCAAGAAACCTCCACCTCCAATATTACCTGCATTAGGATATACAACTGACAAAGCGAAGTGAACAGCTATTGCAGCATCGAATGCGTTTCCACCATTTTTAAGTATATCTAATCCAATTTTTGATGCAATTGGATGTGCAGATGAGACCATTCCATTGTAATAATTTGAGTTATTGTTACATGAAAATGATAATAATAATGATAATAGCAAAAGAGGAAAAAGTGATTTTTTGAAATTATATTGCATTTCTATTATGTGTGGAATAGTTGCAATTTACAATAAAGAAATAAAATTAGATAAGGATATGCGATCAAAGTCCTTATCGATGTCAAAAAAGGTAAGACATAGAGGACCAGACTGGTCGGGTATATACACGTCAGATAATGCAATTTTAGCTCATGAACGTTTATCTATAGTAGATGTCAAATCAGGAAAACAACCAATACTTTCCAATAATGAAGAAATAATACTGGCAGTCAATGGTGAAATATATAATCACAAATTGATTAGAAGTGATAAAAAATTTGAATATAAATATAAAACAGAGTCTGATTGTGAAGTTATAATACCACTTTATGATAACTTAAAAAATGATCTCTTAAATCATCTTAATGGTATTTTTGCATTTTTTTTATATGATAAAAAGAATAATAGTTTCTTAGTTGGTAGAGATCCTATTGGTGTAATTCCTTTATACATGGGTGAGGGAAGTGATGGAAATAAATATTTTGCGTCAGAGATGAAATGCCTAGTTGGCTTATGTAGTAAGATTAAGGAGTTTCCTCCTGGGCATTATATGACCGAAAAGGATAAATTACCTGTCAAATATTATAAAAGAAATTGGATGAATTATGATGATGTAAAGAATCATTCATCTACATCTGATTTAAGAAATTCACTTGAAAAATCTGTAAAAAGCCAGATGATGTCAGATGTACCATTTGGAGTTTTATTATCAGGAGGCTTGGACTCTTCAATTATATCTTCTATTGTCACCAAATATTCCAAGAATAGAATTGAGTCTGGAGATAAGAAAGAAGCTTGGTGGCCAAGAATTCATTCATTTGCAGTTGGCTTAGAAAACTCACCTGATTTAATTGCTGCTAGAAAAGTAGCTGATCATCTTAAAACAGTCCATCATGAAATTCATTTTACAATTCAGGAGGCTTTAGATTCATTAGAAGATGTTATCTATTATCTTGAAACCTATGATGTGACAACTGTCAGAGCATCTACTCCAATGTATTTAATGGCTAGGTATATAAAGTCCATGGGAATAAAGATGGTTCTCTCAGGTGAAGGAGCAGATGAAATATTTGGTGGTTATCTTTACTTTCACAAGGCTCCATCCTCAAAAGAATTTCACAAAGAGACTTTAAGAAAAATAAATAAACTTCATCTCTATGATTGTCTTCGGGCTAATAAATCATTAGCTGCTTGGGGTGTTGAGGGTAGAGTACCTTTTTTAGATGTCGACTTTCTTGACTATTCTATGAACATTGATCCTTCACATAAAATGATTACCAATGAAAAAATAGAAAAAAACATATTAAGGGAATCATTCAATGGATACATTCCAGAAAGTGTGTTGTGGAGACAAAAGGAACAATTTTCTGATGGAGTAGGGTACTCATGGATCGACTCTTTAAAAGAATATGCTGACAAACAGATAAGCGATATGGATTTTGATGACAGAGTGGAGAGATTCCCTATAAATACACCAAGATCTAAAGAGGAATTTTTATTTAGAAAAATCTTTGAAAAACATTTTCCTGGCGATGATTGCGCATTATGTGTCCCATCATCTAAGTCAGTAGCCTGTAGTACTGAAGAAGCACTTAAGTGGGATAAAGAATTTGAAAATATGATTGATCCATCTGGAAGATCAGTCAAAAAAGTTCACAAAGATTCTTACTGATTAAATTGTATCTAAAGAGCCAATAATATCATCAATCAAATCGTCTGCATCCTCTACACCTATTGATAACCTAACCAAGGATTCACCCATTCCCATGTTTATTTTTGTGTCTACATTTACATCAGCATGAGTCATAGAGTAGGGATGACATGCTAAGCTTTCTGTACCACCTAAACTTACAGCTAATTTGACAAGATTTAAATTATCAAGAAATTTAAAGGCTTCCTTTTCTCCACCCTTAACATCAAAAGAAATCATTCCACCCGGACTGGAATATTGTTTTTGTATGATTTCATACTCAGGTGAATCTTTAGATACGAGACCTAAGTAATGAACTTTATCTACATTTTTATGTGATTTTAGTTTTTCAGCAATTTTACTTGCATTTTCAGCACTTTTCTCCATTCTTAATTTTAGTGTTTCTAAACTTCTTAATATTAACCATGAAGTAAAAGGTGATGCCATATTACCCATAAAAACTCTTAATGTTTTAATTCTTGAAATAACCTCATTACTTCCACATGCAGCTCCTGCAACAAGATCACTGTGGCCTCCGATATACTTTGTTGCTGAATATAATACTACATCTGCCCCATGATCAATAGGATGAGAAAATACAGGACCCATAAAAGTATTATCAATAGCAACATAAACTTTATCTTTTTTGGTTGAAAAATGATCTGCAAGTTGTTTTGATTTCTCTATGTCAACAATTGAATTTGTAGGGTTTGCAGGTGATTCTATATAAACCAAACTTACCTCAAGGTTAGGAAATTCTTTATTTTTCTTTTCAATTATAGATTTAAGTGACTTCATAGAATCAAAATACATAGACTTGATATTGTACTTTGGAAGAACCTCTTCAATAAAGTGATCAGTCCCACCATATAACGGTGACGAATGAAGAATTAAAGTATTTGGTCTTGTCAACTCTAAGATAGTAGTAGTTATTGCAGCCATTCCACTTTGGAAAAGAGCACAACCTTCAGACTTATCCCATAATTTTAGTCTATCTTCTGCGATTTCAAGGTTAGGATTATTAATTCTTGAATAAGCCAAGGACATTGACTCATTTTCAGCTTTTTCTCTTAAACCATATGCTATATGAAAGTGTGCTTTACCCTCCTCAGCATTTTTGAAAACAAATGTGCTGGTTTGAAATAAAGGAACTTTAGCAGATCCCTCAGAAAGTTGAGGGTCGTAAGCATATCCCATCATTTCACTTTCTGGTTTATTTTTTTTCTTCATTATTTAAATTTAGTTTAATTTCCTCCCCAGGTGTCTTGAAAAAATATACCAACACCTAATTCTGCCCAAATGTAACTTATAATTAGTGTTAGATAAACTATATATAAAGTTTTATTATTGATCGTTGTTAATTCATAAAATATAACAACTAACGAGATAAAAATTAATGTGTAAATATTGAAAAAAAGAAACACAGGAAGTAATAAAGACGATATTACAAGGGAGTATATATGTTCATTTTTATTCAAAATTGCATTAATTAATTAATTAAAATAGAAATTCCTACATTATCCCATCTTAGTCTCAAATAAATACTCTCATTTTCTTCAATAAAGTCAATGGTAAATTCTTCTAAAACCTCACCTAAATCATATGAAGGGACAGTAGTTATCAACACATCATTTTCTCTGTTGGGATTAAAAAAACCAAATCTACCATTATCAGAATTAAGAACCACATCCCAGGAGTCTTCTTTGGGTATTGTATAGAGAAAATATTTTCCAGCTTCAAGCTTACTTCCATTAAATAAAATACTTGAGCTTGTATAAAAATCTGTGCAAAAATTTGCACCCGTTCTCCAATACTTACCATAAGGTACTAATGCGCCATTTTCCTCTGATCCAAAAATTAGTCTGTCTTTTTTTTGAGGGCTACTATAATCAACTGATAAATCAGTTATTTTATTATTTTGAATTAATTCATAATTAATGGACCTTTTCGGACTTATTGGATTTAAGAATGTTATATAGAGTGGATATATAAGAATTATAACAAGTAATAAAAATAAATACTTTAAGTATCTCACGGTTATATTTTAAAATCTCAATTTAATAAATTATCAAATATTTGATAATTTCTTTTCATTTAAACACTTCTTGAATAAATTAAAACGATTTTATTTTTGATAATTTAACAAATAAACCATGAAAAACTTTTTTTATATAATACTTTTTCTTCCATTTATATCAATTGCACAAAATGATGTAACCCCTAAAATAGCCTGCGATTTAATAACGGACTATGAGAGGGCAAAAGAATTTACATTGAAGTATCTAAATACAATGCCTGCTGATAAGTATAGTTATAAGCCAACCCCTGAGATTTTATCTTTTAGAGAGGAAGCCCTTCATCTTGCAGGTGGTAACTATAGATATGCAGCAATGATTGCAGGTGGATATGACGCCTCAAATTTTGATGAAATTTTTAAAAGACCAGAGTTGCAGACTAAAGAAGGTGTAATCGCATGGGTTGATAAAAGCTACGATGTGATGATAAATCAAATTAAAAGCGAAGATAATCTTGATGATAACACTTATTACTACAGATGGAATTGTAGCAAAAACTGTCTTGCTAGAAAAGGCTTTGAACATCAATCACATCACAGAGGGAAATGGGCTATTTACTTAAGGCTTGTTGGAGAAGTGCCTCCTGGTGAACAACTTATATGGAAGGATGAAGATAGAAATACACCTAGAGATATTTCAAGAGAGGACTGGCAGATGACACCAGATTATAAAAAGTATAAGAAGGTTGTTGATAAAAATTAAGAAATAATAAACCCCTCTAATGAGGGGTTTTTTTTATTCTTGAGTTGCTTGAAGTGCGGCAGATTCTTTTAAGTCAGCATACTCGCTATAATAGGCTAATAATTCGACTATTTTTCCATTTTCCCACTTATAATCAAAATGAGCCCTATTGGTATACTCTTCTCCTGTTGTTTTACCAACACCTGACCAAGTGAACCATGAATTAGACCATACTTCTCCATCACTAAAATAGTTTGTATGAACATACAGTTCATCAATACTTATATCATTGTATAAAAGTTCATGATGAGCTTTAAATCCTGTAATTAAGTTTTCGTAACCATTTAACTCTTGATTATTAACTCTAGCTACAACATCATCTGCATAGTAATCTGATAATTCAAAATCGTTTGCAACATATTTATCAAAAAGAAGATTTATAGTAGATGTTAATTCATCATCTGTTTTTAATACAGATTGATTTGTATTAGCGCAACTTATAAGTAATGCGCTTAATGTAATAGTATATAATAGTTTCATTATAAATAAATTAATTTAATAAAGAATTAATTTAAATAAGTCAAGCTTAAATTACAAGTTTAAATATAGTTGTGACAATTTAATATTTGTATACATATTGCTTCTAAGATTACTCTACTTTGAATAGATAAATATAAAATTTAAACTAAATTTTCATTTGATATGAATCATTTTATTTTATTTCTGATTGGTCTGTTATTTTTTTCTTCACATTCACGTAATGATTTAAATAAAAACATGAGTGTAATTTCAATACAAAAGTATAAGGATCAACTTAAGGGTTTTTGGTTAGGTCAGTGCATAGCAAACATGACTGGACTAGTAACAGAAATGGATAAGATAGGAAATATAGGTGAAATTAAAACCGGAAAATTTTATACATCCAATGATTGGGGAAAATTAGATGAACCAAATATCTTCTCTCCTAATCAAATAAGTGAATATTCTGAAACAATAGATTTTGTTTTCGAACAGGATGGAGTATGGCCTGCGGATGATGATACTGATATTGAGTACATGTACCAAGATCTATTATTAAAAAATAAAACATCGTTTCTTACACCAACTCAAATCAGATCGGGTTGGATGAAACACATCAAAATTGAAGAAGAAAATTTTTTATGGGTATCAAACCAGAAGGCTTTTGATTTAATGAAAGAGGGTGTTTTACCTCCCGAAACTAGTGACCCCAATTTAAATGAACATTATGAAATGATTGATGCTCAGCTAACCACTGAAATATTTGGCTTTCTAGCGCCCAGTAGGCCTGACATAGCTCTAAAAATGGCAGAATTACCTATACTAACTACCGCAAGGTATGATGCAAAGTGGATTTCGCAATTTTATGTTTCAATGTATTCTTTGGCTACAACAATTGACACTAAAAAAGACATTAAATACAATATTTTAACAATCGCTGATAAATCTAGGTATCTACTCCCAGACACCTCATATTCATCGAAAATGTACGATTATGTGAAAGGACAGTATTTACAAGGAAAATCATGGGAAGAAGCAAGAGACAACGTTTACGAGAGATATCAAGTAGAATCTAAAGACGGTTATAATATCACTTCAAAAAAACTTTACTGTAACGGTTGTTTTGCGGCTGGAATTAACTTTGCAGCAAGCCTGATTAGTCTTTTTTGGGGAGAAGGAAATTTGAAGAGAACTATAAAAATAGGTACCCTAACCGGTTGGGATTCAGATAATCCTACATCAACTTGGGGAGGTTTAATTGGTTTTATTTTAGGAAAGAAAGGTGTAGAGAAAGAATTTAATAGAAAATTTTCTGAAAAATATTTTATACATAGAACAAGACAAAACTTTGATTATGAAGTTGATGATTTTGATAACATGGCGAACAATGCAATCAAAATAATAACGAATATGGTTAAGAATGAAATAAATGGAAGATTTGATCAAGAAAATCAGTTATGGTATATACCTCAAGTAGATCGAATAAAGTAAATATTTATTTATTCCTTTCTATTATTTTTAAAAGATTTATCAGGATATGCTGGTACTTTTGGTACATCCCTAGGATCTTCTAATATTTTCTTTTTCAAAAGATCTATTGCAGCTTCAAGTTGTGCATCTTTACCATTATATGTCTCATGAGGCAGGTTATCTAAGACAATATCAGGCTCATAGCCTCTTCCTTCAATTAGCCAATCACCATTATTTCCGTAAACACCTATCATTGGTGCTCTAGCAAGACCTCCATCAGACTGCCTGTTTGAACTATTAAGCCAAATTTGTCCGCCCCATGTTCTCATCCCTATTGTAGTACCTAATCCTAACTGTTTAAAACCTTCAGCTAATGCCTCACCATCAGAATATGTATTTTCATTTACTAGAACAACTATGTGTCCTCTGAATGAATATGGCATATTCCAATAAGGTTCTCCTGACCTCCCTTTCCAGAACATCCAGGAACTTCTAATTAATTTTGATAGAATAAAACTATCAATATTTCCTCCCCAATTGTAACGAACATCAATTATTAATCCTTTTCTGTTAAAAGCTGGATAAAACTCTCTATAAAACTGACTTATATTAGCGCTTCCCATTGCGTATAAATGAATGTAACCAATTTCGTCGTTACTAGCTTTATCTACTTTTATCCTGTTGCTGTATTCCCAATCTTCATACCTCAACCAAAATTCATTGGATTGAGGCTTGACTATTATGTCTTTTGATTTATTATCTCTCTTAATAGTAAGTTTTACTTGTTTATTAGCTTCATTCCTAATTAATTCACCAATATCAATTGAAGAGAGGGCATCTCTACCATTTACTTTAGTAATTACATCACCTTCTTTTACATCAAGGAAAGGATCATCAAGAACTGATTTACGATTAGGGTAATCAGGATCAACTTTATATATATAATCAATTCTATATCCGCCGTTGGCTTCATCTCTAGTTGTTTCAGCTCCTAAACTAGCAACCTGTATATTTTTGTTGTCGGATCTTAAATCTCCACCTCTTGCAGCTGTGTGCAATGCCGATAATTCTCCAATCAACCTTGAAATAACATCGTTCAGTTCATTTCTAGTTGTAATTCTATCAACTAATGGAAGATATTTATCATACATCTTATCCCAATCAACACCATGCATGTTTTTATCATAAAAATAGTCTCGCTCCATTCTCCAGGCATCTTTGTAGATTTGTTTCCAATCTTCTCTTGGATTAATAGAAAATTTCCATCCACTGAAACTTATTCTTGAGTCAGATAAATTTACTTTACCAGTACCTGCTCTTGTCATAAAGTATGACCTTCCTTTTCTTATAAGAATTTTTTTACCATCTCGTGTTAATTCAAATCCACTTACATCAGAGGCCATGTCGTTAAGCTTGATATCTTCATTAGAAATGTTTAATACCTTTATATTTGAATTTGCATAAATACCTGTCTCTCTTGACATTATGTATATCGCCTTATCATTTAAATCTATGTAACTGTAATTGCCGGCACTAACTGGCACTTCTTCAATCCTTGATTGTATACCTTCTTTATCAATAGATACTACTACTTTATTTTCTTTATTTTTTTGTTTTTTATCTTCACTTTTTTCCATCAACTCGTCATCTTCTCTAAAGGGAGACCTTGTTCCTTTCTCAAGTGATACATGATATAATTTTTCGCTTGCATCCCAATACGGTTCTGGTTGGCGTGTACCCCAAGGGCTTCCAACTAGGGTAGTGAAACTTCTATCAGATAAGAAATAAATAAATTTACCATCACGACTCCATTTAACACTGAAACTATTTGCTCTGTCAGTTGTTAGATTAAATTTTGACTCATCTTTAATGTTATAAACTATAATTTGTGACATAGAATTAAATGCAGTCTGGACAAAAGCTAACCATTTGCTGTCAGGTGACCATGAGAAATCCCTGATACCCTCATTATTTGTGGAGATTTTTTTACTTTCACCTGTTTTTATATCTAGTATATACATATTAGATTCTAAATCATCATATGCAATCCATTTTCCATCAGGAGAAGGAATACCCTGATATCTTAAAGTCATGCCATTTTTGGTAATTTTTGTTTGATTTTCACTTCCCGTAGAATTAAGCTTTATAAACTCAAACTCTCCACTTTCATCTGATAAAGTAATAATCTCTTTTCCGTCATGAGAGAATATAGCATCTCTGTACCTTACACCTTTATTTTCGGTAAATGAAATTGTTCTTCCAGTTTTTACTGGTACAACAAATACTCTTCCCCTTGCTGTTACGACTATTTTTTCTCCATTTGGATCAGAGCTAACAGATGTAATGTATCTTGAAGGATTTTCATCCCATTTTTCACGTAATTGATCTAAATCAGATGCTAAACTGATATTAATCTTATTATAACTACCTGTAGATACATCCAATAACCAAATATCTGCAGCATGTTGATAAACGATTTTTCCATCATGTATATTAGCATATCTAACGTCATACTCTTCATGTTTTGTGTGTTGTTCTAAATTATTTCCATCTGAATCCATGGACCATATATTCATAATACCATCTCTGTCTGATATGAAGAACACTCTACCATCGTACCACATGGGTTTATGACTTTCTCCGTCATAATCATTAGTTAACTTAACCGCCTCGTTATTACCATCAAATTTCCAAATTTGTCTAGCAGTTCCTCCAACATATCTTTTTGCTGCGTCACCATGATCAGCTGGTCTTATAAAAATCCAATCACCTTTTTCATTTTGAGTCCCTTCGCTTGCCTGATAGAGTGGTACTACGCTTTTAATTTTTGTTTTTAAATCAATAGTAACAAGTTGTTCATCAGGAAGCTTATTATATGCTTGTGTTTGATATATTATCTTATTATCTGGAGACCAATTAGTAACAGATGAAGTTTCAGACTCATAAGTCCACCTTGTAGTAATTCCTCCATTAATGGGTATAGTATAAATTTCTGTTGGACCCTCATAGCTGGCTGAATAGGCTAGGGTTTTACCATCTGGGGATATGTTTGCATATCTTTCTTCTTCTGGGTGGGTTGTTAAACGTTGTGCTAAACCTCCATTAGCTGACACTTTCCAAATATCACCTTCTGAGGTAAAAACAATTGTATTATCATGAATATCAGGATATTGATAATAACCTTTAAAACCTTGAGCATTGAGAATTGATATATTTTTTGAATTAAATAAAATTATAATTGCAAAAAATAACTTTATATAGTTTTTAAATCTAATATTCATAATTGTTGTTTTTTAATTAATGTTTCAATTATTTACCAATGCAGAATTTACTAAAAATATTACTAAGAATTTCATCATTTGTAACTTCTCCAGTTATCTGTCCTAAATTATCTAGTGCATATTTTATATCCAATGCTAATAGGTCTGTATTAGATCTATTCTCTAGATTTTCTTTTACATTATCAATTGATTTCCTGACATTTATTAATGTATGGTAATGTCTCTCATTTATCATTACCTCACAATCATCGTCAATAATATTATTTTTTATAAATTGATTCAAAAGGTTTTTTAGTTTATTGATATCTTTTTTATTCATAGATGACATTGTATTGAAGTTGTTCTTATCAAAATATTTTGTAATTATATTTTCTACTTTCAAATCACTTTTATTACCTAATATTATTAAGTTTTTATTTTGTAGGTAATCCTCTGATAACTCAATCTCCACTGATTTTATGTTAGTTTTATTTAGATCAAAAACGTATAATATAATTGATGAATCTTTAATTTTTTCAAGCGCTTTGTTTATTCCTATGCTTTCTACTTTATCATCTGTATCTCGTAATCCTGCTGTATCTGTAAATCTTACAATATTATTTCCAATTGTAATCGTATCTTCAATTAAATCCCTGGTTGTTCCTGGAATGTCTGATACAATAGCCTTATCATCATCGAGTAGAGAGTTGAGTAGTGTAGATTTTCCTACATTTGGTTTTCCTAATATAATTACATTTATACCATCCTTTACTGCATTATTTAGTTTAAAACTTTCAATCAGTACTTTACAAAAATCATCAATTTCATTAATTAGATGAGTAAGTTTTTCTCTGTTTGCAAACTCAACGTCTTCTTCAGAAAAGTCAAGCTCAAGTTCAAGTAAGCTTGATAGATTAATTAAATCTGTTCTTAATTTTTTTATTTTTTCTGAAAAAACTCCTTTAAGGTGATTAATAGCAATTTTGTGAGCATTTTCCGATTTCCCTGAAATTAAATCTGAGACTGCCTCAGCCTGAGAAAGATCAATATTTCCATTTATAAAAGATCTAAATGTGAATTCGCCTTTTTCTGCAGTTCTTGCACCTAAGTCTATTAGGGAAAGGATTATTTTTTTTATAATTATTTCTGATCCATGACATGATATTTCAACAATATTTTCTTTTGTATAAGATCTTGGTTCTTTGAATATGCTAATCACCACCTCGTCTATTATAACTTTATCGTAAATAATACTTCCAAAATGAAGTGTATGAGAATCAACTTTATTTAAATCTTTTGAAGGGAAAATTTTATTTACTATATCAATTGAATTTTTACCCGAAACTCTTATTACAGCAGTAGGACCTACTCCTTTAGGTGTAGATTGAGAAACTATAGTGTCATTAATATTCATTGGAGGGCAAAAATACTAAAAGAGAAATTATATAGTCTAGATATTAAAGAATGTTTTAATACGTTGAATTTAGTTATCCTAAAGCAACATCTAGGCTCATCATTACAATAAATCCTACAATTAGACCCATTGTAGCTAAATCAACATTTCCCCCTCTGTGACTCTCTGGAATAACCTCCTCAACAACTATAAAAATCATAGCTCCTGCCGCAAAAGCTAAGGCATATGGTAAAATTGGATAAACTAATATTACAAAAGCAGCACCAATTACTGCAAATATTGGTTCTACTATTGCTGATAATTGACCCCATTTCCAAGAGTTAATTTTACTAAAACCAGCTCTCCTAAGAGGCATTGACACAGCAAAGCCTTCAGGAAAATTTTGTATTCCAATCCCAAGCCCAAGAGCAACTGCTGAGCCAATTGAAAAGATCGAAGCAAAATCTTGTGTAGCTAATGCACCAAAGGCTACACCAACCGCTAAACCCTCAGGAATGTTATGTATTGCAATTGCTAATACAAGCAAAGATGTTTTTTTGAGATCAGTTTTTGGACCTTCTGCCTCTTCAATTTTACCAAAAATATGAAGATGAGGAATAGATTTATCAAGAAAATACATAAAAACTGCACCTAGAAAAAAGCCTATTGCAGGAGGTAGAAAAGAAGGTAGTGTTGATAAACCTAATTCATTTTGAATTTCAACTGCAGAAATTGCAGGTGATAATAATGACCAAAAACTGGCAGCAATCATCACACCTCCTGTAAATCCTAATGCTGCGTCTAAAAACTTTCTATTAGTCGTTTTGAAGAAAAAAACTAGACCAGCTCCTATAGCAGTAAGAATCCAGGTAAATAATCCAGCATATAATGCTTGAATTATTGGAGATGATTGTGAGGCAAAAAAATCAACTATTGTATTCATATTTTAAACTTTTGTAATTTTAATATTTTCAGCAACTACTTTAGAAATTATTACTGATCTGTTATTAATAAATATTTCAATAGAACTATCATATTCAATTTTATCAATAAGCTTTACTTCTGTCCCTATTTCAATTTTTAATTTATTTAGAAGATTAAAAAATTCTTCATCCTCATTTATAATCCTAGATACAATACCTTTTTGACCAATATTTAAGTCGGAGATTGAAATTTTATCTACAAAATCAATCTCACCTAACTTGTTTGGAATTGGATCCCCATGTGGATCTATTTTAGGATATTTTAAATATTTATCTAAATTATCTATTAGTTGGTCTGAAGAGACATGTTCTAGCTCTTCAGCAACTTCATGTATTTCATCCCATTTAAAATTTAATTTTTCATATAAGAAAACTTCCCACAGCCTATGTTTTCTTATTATTTGCAATGCAATCTTAATTCCATTCTTTGATATTTTTGATCCCTTATACTTCTGATGATATATCAAATTCTTTTTTGATAATTTTTTTATCATATCTGTTACTGATGCTGGTTCTATATTTAATATCTTTGAGATAGAGTTAGTTGTAACAAGTTTACTACCAGAGTCTGATAAATTATAAATTGATTTGAGGTAGTTTTCCTCGGACTTGGAAAGTATTAAATTAGTCATAACATAAAAATATTTTAGTCGTACCTAAATTAATTAATATTTACGAAATGAGATTAATAATTTTAATATTTTTTGGACTGATTTCTTGTACTAGTGATGATTCTAGGATGGGAGATCAAATGTATTCAAATAAAAATTATGAGGAGGCAATTAAGTTATATACTGAGGGTCTGAAATTAAGACCCAATGATATTAAGTCATTATATAGAAGAGCTAGATCGTATGAGGAACTTAAAATTTACGACAAAGCCGTTTCTGATTTTAATAAAATTTTAGAGATTGATAAGGAAAATGTTAACGCTTTACTTAGTCTTTCTGTAAATTCATTAAGAAATAAAGATTATTTAAGTGGTGAATCATACTCAAAAAAGGCTATTAAATTAAATCCTGATTTAGATCAAGCACATTTCCTGTTAGGAAGATCACTACAATATCAAGGACTTTTCAACGACGCAATGAAGTCATTTAAAACCTCAATCTCATTAAATTCAAATAATTCTGAAACTTATTATCACATGGGTTTAATTTATCTAAAACTAGATGACTCAAATAACGCGTGCAAAAACTTTAAAACATCTGCATCGTTAGAAAATGGTAAGGCAATAAGTTTATCAAAAAAATATTGTGATTAAATGAAACTCTTATTTATAATTCTAAATTTTATAGTTATGGAAAACAAGACTGCTACTTTTGGATCTGGTTGTTTTTGGTGTACTGAAGCTATTTTTGAACTTGTTGAAGGTGTTGAAAGTGTCGAGTCTGGTTATTCTGCAGGAAAAACTGAAAATCCTACATACAAAGAAGTCACATCCGGGAAGACAAATCATGCAGAAGTTGTGAATATTGAATACGATCCATCTAAAGTATCTTATGCTGAACTTCTCGAGATATTTTGGAGAACTCACGACCCAACAACTTTAAACAGACAAGGTGCTGATGTAGGAACCCAGTACAGATCAATTATCTTGTATCATGACTCAGAACAGAAAGAATTATCTGAGAAGATAATGAAAGAATTAGATAACTCTGGCTCATGGGATAGTCCCATAGTAACACAAATTGAAAGGTTTGAAAGGTTTTATACTGCTGAAAGTTATCATCAAGATTACTACAAACTCAATCCTAATAATGGATACTGTGCGTATGTAATAGCACCTAAAATTGATAAGTTTAAAAAGGTTTTTAATACCTATTTAAAAAATTAATATTATTCGCTTACCTCTTTTATGATTTTCATAATTTAAGTATCAATTTTTATTTCATTTTTGAAGAGATTGTATTTTTTTATTCTTTTAACCTTATTGAGGATTAGATTTATTTATTACTTAAAATAAATTTAATATTTTACAAAAAATTTTAATTTATAAACATGTCACAAAAATCAAAACTCGAATATATATGGCTTGATGGTTTCAAGCCTACACAAAGTCTAAGAAGTAAAACAATGGTAAGGAGAAATTTTAAAGGTAATCTAGATGAATGTCCTATGTGGTCATTTGATGGAAGTTCAACACAGCAAGCAGATGGAAATGATTCTGATTGTCTCTTAAAACCAGTAGCAATTTTTCCTGATCCTGATAGATCTAATGGATTTCTTGTTATGACTGAGGTATTGAATGCTGATGGTAGTCCTCACGCATCTAATGGTAGGGCAACTATAGATGATGATGACAATGATTTTTGGTTTGGTTTTGAACAAGAATATTTCTTAATTGACCCACTTACTAATCTACCTCTAGGGTTCCCTGATAACGGTTACCCTGAACCCCAAGGTCAGTACTATTGTAGTGTGGGGGCAAAAAATACTTTTGGTAGAGAATGTATAGAAGAACATCTAGACCAGTGTTTAGAGGCAGGAATTAATGTTGAAGGTATAAATGCAGAAGTTGCTACAGGTCAGTGGGAATATCAGATTTTTGCAAAGGGAGCCAAAAACGCTGGTGACCAAGTCTGGGTTGCAAGATATTTAGCTGAAAGAAATGCTGAGAAATATGGATTAGCTATTGATCTACATCCGAAACCAGTAAAAGGAGATTGGAATGGATCAGGTATGCACGCTAACTTCTCAAACGAAGTTATGAGAACATCAGGTGATGAGAAAATATTCAATAAGATATGTGAAGAATTTGGAAAAAATATATCTAAGCATATTGATGTATACGGTGCAGATAATGATCAGAGACTAACTGGATTACACGAAACTCAATCAATTGATAAGTTTTCATACGGTGTATCTGATAGGGGGGCATCAATAAGAATTCCTATAGGTACAGTTGAAGATGGTTGGAAGGGTAGACTTGAAGATAGGAGACCTGCATCTAATGGTGATCCCTACAAGATTGCATCAGTAATTGTATCTACTACCAAGGCAGCTCTATAGATTATATTTTATTAGATTTGCCAAGTGAAGCGATCTAATAAGCTCTCTATTTTTTTTAAAACCTTTCTCTGGAATATTTCAGAGGCCTTTTCATCTATAAAGTCTAATAAGCTGAGAGTTCTATTGACTTCCGCTATAATATCAATAGGAATTTCTTCCCTGGTAGGGATATTGACATCAATTGATGGGATACAGCAGTCTGTTTCTAGTAGCTTTTCTGAACTTGGTTCAAATAGTTTCTATATCAGAAGTCTAAGAAATGATAGGGGTAAAGAATCAGGAGTGATTAAAAAAAATTATCCTATTATCAAGTATAGAGAAGCTAAAGACTTTATTAGCAGGTACGATGGATCAGGAATAGCCTCAATAAGTACAAGGGTTACCCCAATAGCTGAGTTAAAATATAAGTCTGAAATAACTAACCCCAATGTTGTGGTAGATGCAGGGGATCATAATTATATGGTTACAACACAAAAAGAAATTATATCAGGTAGAAATTTCACACAAACTGAAAATAAAAATGGAAATTTTGTTACCATTATTGGCTCAAGAATAAAATCAACACTTTTCAAAAATAATGAAGACCCAATAAATAAATTCATAACAGCCAGAGGTAATAAATTTAAGGTTATAGGAGTTTTAGGTGAGCAAGGAAGTTCTTTTGGTCCTGGGGGAGATAATTTAATTATTATACCAATTGAAACCTCAAGAAAACTTAAACCATCCTCAAGATATGAAATTACAATTCTTGTAAACGAACTTGATAAAGTCTCTAATGATATTGACTATTCCAGAGGCTTATTTAAATTAATTAGAAGAGATTTAATAGGCTCTGAAGATTCGTTTGAGATTGGTAAAAATGAATCCTTGAATGAAAACTTAGGAGAAATAACTGGGTATCTCAAAATTGGAGGTTTTACAATAGGCTTTATTACCTTACTAGGAGCATCAATTGGATTAATGAATATAATGTTAGTTTCTGTAACAGAGAGGACAAGAGAAATTGGTGTCAGAAAGTCAATAGGAGCAACGCCAAATATTATTAAAAATCAATTTCTTTTAGAATCTATCTTAATATGTTTAATTGGTGGTGTTGGTGGAATTGTGTTGGGGATGTTATTTGGTAATTTGGTAACAATATATATTGGAGGAGGTAGCTTTATTATTCCATGGCTCTGGATATTGGTCTCACTTATAATAAGTACTATAGTAGGAATTATAAGTGGATATTTACCTGCAAAAAAAGCTAGTGAGTTAGATCCAATCGAATCTCTAAGATTTGAATAAAATTAAAATCCAAAAAATTTATTAAGGAAAGTCACTACAAAAATAGTACCCAATATCAGTGGGCATATATAAGAGATAGAAATGTTAATATATTTCTCAACAGAGGAGCCTTTATATCCAGGATTTCCTTTACTTATCTCATCTGAAAGGTTTTTCTTTTTCCATATATATGTCACGTACATAGTAATCATAAATCCACCAAAAGGTAAAAGTGTATCGTTTGATACATCAATAATAAATGTCATAAAGTCTACTGGCTTCTCTGAACCAAAATAAGATATAAACTCACTAAAAAATTCATATTTACCTTGTGAAAGTGCCGAAGGTATACCAATTAGAAGTATAACAAAAGCAACTATCCACACAGAATATTTTCTATCAATTTTATACTCGTCAACTAAATAACTTACGGGTACTTCAAGAAGTGAAACAGTTGAAGTGATTGCCGCAAAAGATAGTAAAATAAAGAAGGTAGATCCTACAACGATACCAGTAACATCACCTAAATTTTGAAAGATTTTGGGAAACACCTGAAATATTAATCCAGGTCCACCTTCAGTTTCTATTCCAGATGAAAAGACAAAAGGGAAAATAATTAATCCTGATAAAAAGGCGATTCCTACATCAGTAAGAGTTATTAGAGCCGCAGAGTTTATAATGTTATTTTTACTATCTACATAACTACCGTAAGTAATTAGCATACCCATACCAAGTGATAATGAGAAGAATGCTTGTCCTAGTGCGTTTCCAGCAACAGTTAAATTAATTTGTGAAAAGTCAGGTACTAAATAGAAAATGATTCCGTCAATAGAATTAGGTAGTGTAAGTGCATATATAATAAGTAGCAGAATGATAATTATTAATGAAGGCATTAATATTTTTGCTGCTTTTTCAATCCCTTTTTCTACTCCTCTAGAGACAATAAGAGCTGTAAAGAACATAAATAGAATAGAGTAGACAAAAACATTTTGTATATTATTTACATATGATCCAAAATTATCAGATATGTCAAAATTACCAGTAATCATCTCAATAACATAACCTAATACCCAACCAGCTACTACTGTGTAAAATGATAATATTAACACACCACATAAAACTCCCATCTTACCAATAAAATTCCATTTATTGTGTCCAAGTTCATTAAATGCGCCAATTGCATTTTTATTTGTTTTTCTACCAATGGCTATTTCTGAAACTATTACAGGAAAACATAGGATAAAACAGAAAAATAGATACATCATTAGGAATGCAGCACCTCCTCCATTACTTACTTCAAATGGAAATTTCCAAATATTTCCTAATCCAACAGCAGATCCTGATGCTGCAAGTATAAAACCAAGTTTTGAATTAAAAGAACCTCTTTTCATCATACTTTTAAATTTCTTAAATCTACAGGAACTACTTTTGATACCCCTTGTTCAGGCATTGTTATGCCATAAATTATATCTGCGTTGTTCATCGTCCTTTTGTTGTGTGTTACAATGATAAATTGAGAAGTAGAAGAAAATTTATTAATAATTTTATTGAACTTATCAATGTTGTTATCATCAAGTGGGGCATCTACTTCATCAAAGACACAAAATGGAGCTGGTTTCAATAAATATATAGCAAATAGGAGAGAGGTTGCAGTTAATGTCTTTTCACCACCTGATAACTGATTAATAGTTAATGGCTTTTTCCCTTTTGGCTTTGCCATGATTTCAATTGAAGATTCCAAAGGATTTTCAGGGTCATTGATAACTAAATCACAATCATCATCATCAGTAAATAATGACCTGAATACTGTCTTAAAATTATCTTTTATTTTTTCAAAGGATTCAATAAATGATTCTTTTGCGACTAAATCAATTTCTTGAATTGTTTTAAGAAGAGAATCTTTTGCTTCAAATAAATCTTCTCTTTCTTTAATAATAAACTCATGCCTCTCTTGTATTTCTTTATATGCCTCCATTGCTAATGGATTAATTTGACCAATTTTCTCAATTTTATTCTTTAGCTTATTTCTCCTTTTTTCAAGTTTTTCAACTGAACTATTTTCAAACAATTCCTTGTCAATTTTGCAGCTTTCCAATTTTATGTCAAATTCTACTGAAATTCTTTGATATATTGAATTTAGATCAAGATCAGTATCGTAGATATTTGTCTTAAGTTCACTTATTAATTCTGTATTAATATCTTTTTTCTTTTGTAATTCCCTGACAGATGTGTCATCTAAATCAATGGTGGATTTAATTTTATAATAATCATTTTCAGAGTTTTCTAAATCTTTTTCTGAGGATGATTTATCATTGTATAGGTTTATGAGAATATCATCTTTATCATCTTTTACAGATGAAAGGGTGGCATATTCTTTCTCTGAACTTTGAAGTTTCGATTGGTTTTCATCAATTCTCTTTTTATTAAAATCATATGTTATAGATTTATATTCCAACTCTTTCTCTAATGATTCAATTTTTGATTTTAGATTATTATAATCAATCTCAGAAGATGACAAATCCTTGGATTTATCAGAAAACATTTTATTTATTCTTATTGTCTCTTTGTTGTCTTCCCTGAATAGTTCCTCAATAATTTTAAAGGATTTATCTATAGATTTAATTTCTATATCCAGTGAATCTAAATTTTTTAATATTTTGTTTTTATCTATTTTTTCAAGAGAGAGTAATTTTTCTAGTTGTGACTTTTTATTTGTTATATTTTTAATGTTATTTGATATCTCAAGAAACTGTTCTTCAACATCTTTAATATCTGATATCTTAATGTTTTGATTTTTAAGTTTTTCCTCATACTTTAAAAATTGTTTCTTATTTTCATCAAGCTTATCTAGATTTTTTTTTAATAATTTTTTTGAGGATTTCAACTCTTTATCGATGCTCGTGATAGAGAATTTAGAACGTTTATTACTTTCTTGATCAAATTTTATACTTTTTTTTAGTTCAGATATATTTTCATTTAACATCTTTGATTTTTCTTCCTTTATTCTAATCATCTCTTCGTGATCTCTTATCTTATCTAATATCTTATTAAGATCCTCCTGCTTTCTCTGTAATTTTTTTTCATATGGTATAAGTGAAGATTTAGATGATTCAATTGCTGCATTTTTTTTTGCAAGATCACTTGAGACTTTTGTATTCTCATTTTCTAGTTTTTCAAGTTTCTTTTTATTTTCCTCTTGTCTTAATCTTGAATTCTCTGAATTTTTAAGAGCAACATTGATACTGATATTTTTATATTCCTCTTTATATGAGTAATATTTTTCTGTCTGCTTTGCTTGTCTTTTTAGAGATCTGAGATTTTTTTCAATTTCGTATACCAAGTCCTCAACTCTGTCAAGATCTGATTCTGTTTGTTTAATTTTATTAAAAGTCTCTTTTTTTCTTTTTCTAAATTTAGATATACCAGCAGCTTCCTCAAATAAACTTAATCTTGAGTTATCCTTATCATTTAAAATATTGTCAACCATTGAAAGTTCAATAATTGCATAGTTGTTAGATGAAATTCCAGTATCGAGGAATAGATTTGTAATGTCTTTAAGCCTACACTTAACATCGTTTAGCAGATATTCGCTATCTCCTGATCTAAAGTATTTTCTTGTTACTGTGACAGTAGAATATTCTGTTGGTATAAGATTTTTGGTGTTATCAAATGATATTGAAACTTCAGCTAATTGTAGTTTTTTTCTTGATTTACTACCATTAAATATTATATTCTCCATCTTGTCAGACCTCAAGAGACTAGTCTTTTGTTCACCAAGAACCCATCTCATAGCATCGACTACATTTGATTTCCCACATCCATTTGGACCTACAATACCTGTGACTCCTTTATTGAAATTAATTACTGTTTTATCACCAAAACTTTTAAAACCTTTTATTTCAATTTTATTTAACCTCATTAAGAATTATGAATTATTTTTGATGATTAAATATAATATATATAAATATGGATTTCCCAGATTTAACAGAATATATAGGTCCAATTGTATTTGGTTTAATAGCTTGGCTTTCTAACTACTTTGGAAAGAAAAAAAAACCATCTGAGGAAAAAAGAATAGTAGAAGAAAAAAAAGAAGATACTTTTACAAGTGAGTTTAATGATTTATATAATAAAATAGTTTCACCTGAAAATAAAGAAACAGAAAAGATCGAATCTGAGATGTTACCTGATGAGGTAGAGGTTGATACTATTGACGATCTAAAAACAACGTTAGTTGAAGATGTCCTTCCTGAACAACAAACAACTAAAATTAAGGAGAAGGATGAGATAAAAGTCGAACAACTTCAAGAGATAACAGAGGATGATACTGAAATTATAGAACCTGGTGATATAAAATTAGAAGAAAAACCTATAGAAAAAATAAGAGATAAGATAAAGTCGAAAACAGGTTTAAAAGAAGCTTTTATACTAAAGGAAATATTAGATAGAAAATACGATTAACGATTCTTAATATCTACATACTTTCTCTCAGTTTCACCTAGATATATTTGCCTAGGTCTTCCTAATGGTTCTTTATTTTGTCTCATTTCCACCCACTGAGATATCCAACCTGGTAGTCTACCAAAAGCAAACATAACAGTAAACATTTCAGGAGGAAACCCTAAAGCTCTATATATGATTCCACTATAAAAATCAACATTTGGATAGAGCTTTTTCTGAATGAAATATTCATCTTCTAATGCAATTTTTTCAAGCTTTTTAGCAAGTTCTAGAACAGGATCGTCTACACCTAATTTATCTAATACATTATCAGCAGCTTTTTTTATAATCTTAGCTCTTGGATCGAAATTTTTATACACCCTGTGACCAAAACCCATAAGTCTAAAAGGATCAGATTTATCTTTAGCTTTCTTAATGTATTTATCTACATCGTTATTATCGTTCATTATTGTATCAAGCATCTCTATAACTGCTTGATTTGCTCCACCATGTAACGGACCCCACAGAGCATTAATACCTGCCGATATGGAAGGATATATACTTGATTGTGCTGAACCAACAATTCTAACTGTTGAGGTTGAACAATTTTGCTCATGATCTGCGTGTAATATTAACAACTTATTCAATGCGTCAGTAACTACTGGATTTGGTTCATACTCCATTGACGGTAACGCAAACATCATCTTTAGAAAATTTGAACAATAATCAAGACTATTATCGGGATAAATAATCGGGTGACCAGTTCTTTTCTTGTAGGACCAAGCTGCGAAAGTTGGGAATTTACCTAATATTCTTACAATACTTAAGTCAACAAGTTTCCTTGATCTGCTCGGATCTAATGATTCTGGATAAAATGCAGTTAAACTTGTAATTAGAGAAGACAAGACACCCATGGGGTGTGCTTTTGAGGGGTAACCATCTAGGATTATTTTAAAGTCTTCGTGAACTAATGTGTGAAATCTTATTTCATGTTCAAAATTATCTAACTGAGATTGTGTAGGCAACTCACCATATATCAAAAGGTAACAAACTTCAGTAAATGATGACTTTGATGCTAATTCTTCTATTGAATAACCTCGATGTCTTAATATACCTTTTTCACCATCTAAGTATGTTATCTTACTAGTTGTGGCTCCAGTATTCTTATAACCCTTGTCAAGTGTTATAAGCCCAGTTTCTGATCGAATTTTTGATATATCAATTGCGTCCTCATTTTCAGTACCTGTTAATAGAGGTAGCTCAATTTCTTTTCCGTCATATAATAGTTTTGCAGATTTTCCCATATTAATTATTACCAAGTATTATTGGTAATCCATCTTTACCACTGCCTACTACTACAACTTTTGAATTAGGTGATTCAGCCAATTTACTTGTTGCCTCTATACCCCTCATTTTAAGTAGATTTGGAGTTAAACTATTATTTATAATTCTGTTTGCGTCTGCTCTTCCTTGTGCTTCAATCCTAATTCTCTCGGCTTCACTCTTCTCTCTGTCTAGTCTATACTGGTAAGCTAAAGCTTCTTGTTCCTGCTGTAATTTATTTTCAATCGCAGTTTTTATCTGTGCAGGTAACGTTATGGACCTAATTAGAAGGGATTTCATTACAATATTATTACCAGGTTGTTTTAAAACTTCACTTGCCTCTTCCTGTATTAAATTTTCAACTTCAGCTCTTTTGGTAGAATATATTTCTTCAGCAGTATATCTACCCATTACGTCTCTCACAGTTGATCTAAATACTGGTCTTACTAATCTTCTGAGATAATCAAATTGATATGTTTCGTATATCTCACCAACACTATCGTAATCGAGGTGGAAATTCATAGTCACATCAACGTTAATACTTAATCCGCTTCCGTCAAGAACATCAATTGTCTCTTCAACAAGATTATCTGTGATGTCAAACTTATAAAGATCATTCCATGGTGCCTTGAAATTGAAGCCTGGTTGAATAATATTTTCTTTGTCTAATCCCTTACCAAACTTGTAAAAAATTACTGCCCTTTCAGTTGACTCAACAACATAGAATATACTTGAGGCAAATGAGAAAAGAATGGTTAGACCAAACAATAAAACAACTATAACTGAAACTAATTTAGAACTTTGCATAATATTTAAATTTTACCACAAATATACTCTTATTCGACAATAATAAAAGTATAATTCTTTTTACCCTTTTGTAATAAAAGGTATTTTTTAAAATGCAAATTTGACGAGATATCATACTTATCGTCTTTAACCTTTTCTTTATTAATCATCAGTCCATTATTTTTGATCATTCTTATTAATTCAGATTTTGATGAAAATATTTTAAAGTCAGATGACTCAGTTAATAAAGTCTTGAAATCTTTGCCTAGATCTGATTTATTTATTTTAACACAAGGCACTGCGGTAGAGATTGATTTAATGGTATCTTCTGAGAGTGCATTAAAATCATCTCTAGTTGATCTTCCAAATAAAATTTTTGAAGTTGATTTTGCTACATTAAGTGAGTTTTTATCATGCACTGTTTGAGTTATTTCATCGGCAAGTGTATTTTGAAGTAGTCTTAGATGCGGTTCTTTTTTATGATTTTTTATAAGTTCATTTATATCATCTTTATTTTTCATTGAAAATATTTTAATAAAATTTACTGCATCTTCATCAGAAATATTAATCCAGAATTGATAAAACTTATATGGACTAGTCTTTTCAGGATCCAACCAAACATTTCCGTCTTCAGTTTTTCCAAATTTTCCACCATCAGACTTTGTAATAAGAGGCGTTGTAAGTGCATATGATTCTCCATTTGTAACTTTTCTGATGAGTTCGTTACCAGTCAATATATTTCCCCACTGATCTGATCCGCCAAATTGTATTTTTACATTTTTATTTTCCCACAACCAAAGAAAGTCATATCCCTGGATTAGTTGGTAAGTGAATTCTGTAAATGAAATTCCAGATTCTAATCGATTTTTTACAGACTCTTTTGACATCATATAATTAATGTTAATATTCTTTCCAACATCTCTTAAAAAATCAAGAAGATTAAAATTTTCAAACCAGGTTTTGTTATTTACTATTGAAGCCGCATTATCTCCAGAAAATTTTAAAAACTTTTCAAACTGCAGTTTTATTTTTTTCTGATTATTGTCTATGGTGCTAACATCTAAAAAATTTCTTTCTTTACTTTTCCCCGAAGGATCACCAATCATTCCTGTAGCACCTCCTATTAACACAATAGGCGTATTACCATACTTTTGAAAGTGTACTAATGTCATAATTTGTACTAAATTTCCAATGTGCAGAGAATCAGCGGTTGGATCAAAACCTATGTACCCAACAGTTTTATTTTTGGAAAGAAAACTATCTGTAGATGGAGTCATGTCGTGGATCATTCCTCTCCATTTCAACTCATCAACAAAATTTTTCATAGATATCTATTTATATAAGTATTACCATGCAATATTATTAAAAACTATTTACTTTTAAAGTATTAAATAATGATAGAATCCTATTCTCAAATTTTTCAAAATTTGAAAAAAGATATTTACTCTAATGTATATCTTTTGATGGGAGAGGAGACTTTTTATATTGATAAAATATCTAATCATATTGAAGATAATTTTATTGATGAAAACTTAAAGTCTTTCAATCAAGAAGTTCTCTACGGAAGAGATTCAGATATCAAATCTATAATTAGTTCCTGCAATAGCTTTCCTATGATGTCTGATAAAAAACTAATTGTAGTCAAGGAAGCTCAAGAAATGGATTTTTTTAAAAGATCTAACGAAAAAAATATTGAACTTTTTAATAATTATTTAGAAAAACCTAATACCTCAAGTTTACTAGTAATATGTCATAAAAATAAATCTTTAGATAAGAGAAGTAAACTTTATAAGTCATTCCTGAAAAACTCGACTATTTTAGACTCTTCTTCAAAAGAAAATAAGATTTATGATAATCAGTTACCTACATGGATTAACAGACAAGTTACTGAGAGTGGATATGAAATTGATGATAAGTCAACATTTTTAATAGCTGAAAACGTAGGAAATAATTTAGAGAGAATATACAATTCCCTTGATAAAATAATGTCTAATAAAGAAGACAAAACCATTTCTCAAGAAGATGTTATTAAGTATGTTGGAATAAGTAGAGACTATAATTTTTTTGAATTTCAGGATAGCCTTATAGATAAAGACACAATAAAATTTGCTAAGATCACACAGTACTTCACATCAAACGAAAATAAATTTCCATTTCAGCAGTTATTGATTTATATGTTTTCTTTCTATTCAAAATTATTAATCATAAAAAATAATAATCTGGATAATCCTCAATCAATTGCTGCAAAACTTAATATACACCCATTTGTTGCTAAGTCATATCACAGAGCCTCAAATAAATATTCTATCGATAAGATAAAACAAATTTTAGAATATTTAAGCGAGTTAGATTTGATTTCAAAAGGAATTAAATCATTAAAATTTAATTATAATACAACTGTTAGAGAGATGAGCTATAAACTCTTTTAATAATGATTAAAATATTTATTATCTCACTTTTATCAATTACTAATATCACTAAATCTGATAATGACAGATTATCAAGATTCTTTGACAGTCAGCTCTATGATTTATATATAGACGAATACAAAAAACATGAAAATCATAATAGCAACAAGATAATTTACCATAATAATTACTTAATATCTATTTTAAAATCAGATAGAAGTAGAAATTTTAAACATCAGTACAGGTCCGAAATTGAAAATTTTATCAATACAAACCCAAAAAATTTAACAGAAGATTTAATCAGTGAGTATGGAATATATGAATTTTCTAACGACAGGTTTAAAAATTCAATTAAATTTTTAAGTAACATTAATACTGAGAGATCTAATTACTTCTTAGGTCTGTCTTATTATTACCTTGGGGACTACAATAAAGCTTTAGAGTGGTTATCAAACCAGAGAAAAACCTCAGAGGAATTAAACTTTATTTTAGGTGTTATATATTATCAGATAAATGATTTTGTAAAATCAATTAAATATTTTGACGATCTGAGTGATTTATATAAATCAAAAAAAATTCAATATTTAATTAGCATTAACTTCTTACAAGGAAAATTTGATGAAGTTTTAGATTATGAATCCGAGTTGTCTGAAAACACTGAAAACTTGGACTATAGCTTGTACTTCATAGGGAAGTCACATCTGATAAATGAAAACTATAAAAAATCAATTGATAACTTTTTAAAGATTAAAAGTGATATAGATAGGGGAGATGAGATAAAATATCTTATAGCCTACTCTTATTATATGAATGGTGATTTAGAGATTGCAAAAAATAAGTTTAATGAGCTAACTAAATATAGAACCAATTATAAACAACTGGCATCCTATTACATAGGTTCTATCTTTTTTAAGGAAGGTGATTACAACACTGCTAAAAATTATTTTTATGCTTCTTACAGAGAAAATCAAGATGTTTCTTACACTAAAAATTCATTATTAAACTATTCTAAATGTTTATTTGAATTAGGTAATTACAACCTATCAATTAAAACCCTTGAAAAATTAAAATCTGAATTTTCAGACTATAAATTAGATGAAGTAAATGAGTTAATAAGTGAAAATTATTTTCTTACAAATGATTATGAGAGAATATTAAATTACCTAAATAGTCTTGAAAATAAGTCTAATAAAGAAAAACAGAAGTATAAATTTATTCTTTATCAAAAAGGTGTTAATAATTTTAATAATGGAGATTTTAAGAATGCAATTAAATATTTTAGATTAAGTTCTGAAATTGATGTCGAAAATATTGATTTATTTACGAAAGCAGTCTATGGAATGGCTGAAGCATATTTCGTAACTAATCAGTACGAAAAGTCTAAAACTTTATTATCAAATCATCTTGTTAAAAAATCAAATTACAATAAAGATGTAAAATTAAAGTCTTTGAAGTTGATGGGTTACACACTTTTCAACATGAATGATTATTCTAATTCAGCTAACTATTTTAATAGTTATTTAAAAAATAAAAATATCAATTCGCCTGTAAATATTGATAATGAAGATCTGGATGTTTTTATAAGAATGGGTGACTCGTACTATGCTTCAAAAAGTTATAGAAAATCATTAGCTGTGTATAATGATATATTAGAGAGTAAATATTTAGATAAAAATTATATCATATATCAAATAGCGTTATGTTACTATGGATTAAATGAATACCAAAAATCATTTGTATTTCTAGATAGGGTTATTGCAAATTCAAATAAATCCTTACTTGATGATGCTATATTTAGAAAAGCACAAATATATTTTGAGACCTCAGAGTTTGGTAAAGCAATAGAATTTTATTCAGAAATAATTGATAATATAAAATTCAGTAAATACTTACCTTATGCATATCTAAATAGATCAACCTCTTATTTTAATCTCAAATCGTATGATCAGGCAGAAAAAGATTTTCTTTTTATTTTAGAAAATATTGACGATAAAAGTATTCAGTCAGAAGCACTCCTTGGGATGCAGAAGGTGGTTTCTTTCACTGATAACTTTACACTTTTAAATAGACAAATATCCAGTTATAGATCAAAGTTTCCTGATAATAATGAAATACAGAAAATTGAATATGAGAATATTAGGAATTTATACTTTAATCAAAAATATACTGACCTAATCCAACAAGTGAATACTCTTGACTCCTTAAAAAAGAATATAATAAATAGGAATGAGATAAACTATTACCTTGCTGAGTCATATTTCAAGACAAATAATTTCTTAGATGCAGAAGAAATTTATCTTAATATATCAGACAGCATAAATTCAAAATATTTATCAAGGTCTTTAAATAGATTGGCATCAATAAATCTTACACTTAAAAACTATGATAAGTCAATTAAGTATTATAAAAATCTGCAAAATATTAGTAAAAACAACAGAGAAAAGATTGAGTCCTTTGTTGGAATTTTATCGAATTATTTTTACTTGGAAAACTTTGATTCGGTTTTGTATTATTCCCAGAAAGTAAATGAGTTTGATAAAATTTCGTTTAATAACAGGAATAAAATTAATTTATTAAGTGCTAAGTCATACCTAAAAAATAATAATTCATCAGCGGGTATTGACATGTTACTCAAGACAGTAAACCTTGTCAAAGATGAAAGTGCTGCAGAGGCAAATTTAATGCTTGCAAAAATCTTTTTTGAGAGGGGTCAGACGACACAAGCCCTAGAAACTTTATATTCTCTAAACGAAAACTTTCAGTCATATCCCTATTGGGTAGGGAAAAGCTACATTACGATAGGGGAGATATTTATATCTGAAAACGATAATTTTCAAGCTGAAGCTACACTATTATCTATTGTTGAAAATACAAGTATTGAAGAAATTAAAAATGAAGCTCAAGAATTACTTAACAAAATAAATTCTAATGAAACATCTTTATAGAATTATTTTTTTACTTATTCTAACAAATAATCTTAATGCACAAAACGATGAAGGCGAAATTGAGGACGCACAAATCCTTATTGAAAAAAACAGCAGAATTATACTTCAGAAATCTGATAAAAGTGTTGATAAAATAGATTTAGAAGTTAATAATTTCAAAAAGTTTAAAACATCATTTGAAATAATAAATTTCCAATTTGGAAATGACATAAGAAAAATTGACAGAAAGCCAATTAACGATATTAAATTAGAAAATGACTATCCAACTGAACTTAAAATTTTGGGTGGTAATTATAAATCATATCTTTTTCAATTTAATCCCCACTTCAAGTTTGATGATAAATTATTTATTTACTCTAATTTCTTTTTGAAATCCAACTCTAAAGGTTCTTTAAACAATGATTTATCGAAAGAAAAACTCTACGACAACAACTTATCAATTTACTACAAACTAAACAGCTATAATTTAATAACATCTAATTTCTCATTGATTTCATCATCAAATGGCTTTTATGGCTTCTCAACGAATAATGAGATTTCTGATGATCTAAAAAGTGACCTGAGATCTATTAAGAATAACTATAACTATAATATTTCATGGTTAGGATACAAAAAAGATTTGAATTATGGATTATTATTTGCTGGATCTCATTTAAGAGATAATAGCTTTATTGATATATCTGAAAATGAGATCGATGTCAAAGGAAATATTTCTTTAAAATATAAAAAAATAAACATATCATTTGATCCACTATTAAATTATTATCAATTAGGAAATCATTCATCGATCATGTCCGAAAATATATATCCTCTTGATTTTAGGAAAATTGAAATCCCTATATCAATTAAATATTATGCAAAGAATTTTTCTATCGGAATAGCAAGTAGGTATTTGTCACTCAAAAAAGAACTAAAAAAATCTGAGACTTTTAATGGCTTCTATGGAAAATTAGACTTATCATATTCGAAAAATAATATATCATTTTATGTTAGCGCTGAGAATGATCTTTTTTACGAGAGATATTCTGATATTATTGATTATTTTCCTTACTTATACGACCCAACAATCTTTGATAAAATTCATAACACTGAAATAAACTATAAGATTGATGCTAATTTCAGTTATGAATTTAATGGGCAAAATACCCTAAGTTTCTTTTACCAAATAATTGATACTAAAGGAAGTTTAGATTATGCTCATTATTTTGGTGATAAAAGACCATCTGAATTAAATTTTCCAATATATCTATATTCCATGAGCAGAAATGATGACCAAGAGTATATAAGTACAATTAAACTAGTTGGTGATTTTACACTATCTGATAGAATTAAATCATCTTTGCATTTCACTTATAATAACTATGAAAATATAGAAGTATTTATACCTATATACGAATCTGGATTAAGTAGCACATATAAAAAAGATAAATTTAAAATTCAATTAGGACTTGATATGTTATTTGAAAATCATGGACTTAATTTTAGTAATGAAACATTTAAAATGAACAATATCATAAACTTAAATTTGAGTTCATCATATAAATTAAATGATAATATAAATATTCACCTCAATATTGATAATATACTTAACAACTATAACGAATTATTTTTTATGTATCCTCAACTAGGTGCTAATGTGATGTCTGGTTTAACTTGGAAGTTTTAAAATGAATAATCACAATGATTTTGGTTTAAAAAAAGTTGATTTAAATAAAAGAAAACTCAAAAAGAAAAACAATTTCTTTATTCCGTTAATTTTAGTAATAAGTGTATTAACAATTGTTTTATTCAACAATAACCAAGATTTATCATTTAATAATAATATTGATAATAAGTCCTCTAAAGAATTTATCTCATCAGAAAGCCCTGTTGTGAGTGATATAGTAGAAACAAATTCTTTGAATAATTATGATTCTATACCTCTTAAAGTAATTAATCAATCTGAAATCAAATTCGAAAAACAGATTGTTGAATTAGATTCCCTTACAGGAAATTATTTTATTATTGAGGGAAGCTTTTCAAATTATAATTTATCTTTAAATAGAGCTATGACATTATCAGACCAAGGGTTCCAACCTATAATTATCATCCCAAAAAATAATAATATGCATAGAGTAGCAGTTGATATGTATACCGACTTAGAAATTGCAAAAGAAAGCCTTGAAGCTTATAGAAATAAATTAAATAATAAATTATGGATACTAAGATTTTGATTTCCCAAATTTTGAGTGGTTCTGATTCTACTGTTGTAATTAATGCCCCTCAAGAACTTACAGTACTAGAGCTTTTATTAAAAGGTGGTTTTATGATGCTGCCTCTGTTGGTTTTGTTTTTTATAACTATATATATATTGATAGAAAAAATTTTAGTAATAAATAAAGAATCAAAATCACCCAGAAATTTTAATGAAGAAATTCTTAGCAGAATAAAAAATGATGACATTAACGGTGCTAAATTAATCTGTGAGGATGTAAATAACCCTGTCTCTAGAATGTTAAGAAAGGGATTAGATAAGTTTAATACAAGTCTTAAAAATATTGAGACATCTATCGAAAATGTAGGAAAAATTGAAATTTACAACCTAGAGAAAAAACTTAGTATGCTTGCAACAATATCAGGGGCTGCTCCGATGATTGGATTCCTAGGAACAGTGACAGGAATGATACAAGCATTCATATCAATAGCAGAAGAGGAGGGTGCAGTAAGTCCAAAATTATTATCTAGTGGTATATACGAAGCAATGTTAACAACGGCAGCTGGTTTATTCGTTGGAATTATTGCGTATCTGGCTTACAATTATTTGGTAACAAGAGTTGAAAAACTTATCCATAATATGGAATATACTACTATTGAATTTATTGAGACACTTCAATCAAAAAAATGAATCTTAAACAAAGTAATAAAATAAATCCATTGTTTAGTATGTCTTCAATGACTGACATAATTTTTCTGTTATTGATTTTCTTTATGTTAACTGCGTCTTTTGTAACACCCTCAGGATTACCTGTGAACTTACCCTCTAGCAAATCATCTACTATAACTATTCAAAAGGTATCGGTAACAATTACTAAAGATTTAAAGTATTTTGTTAATGACAAAGAATCAAGTGAAAATGCTCTTGAAGCAAATATAAGAGATGCTATTGGTAATGATGATGGTTTAGTCGTTTTACATTGTGACAAGGATGTCCCTGTTGAGAAATTAGTTAATGTGGCAGGAATTGCTACATCACTAGAAGCTAAGGTGACAATTGCCACAACACCAAAAAAATAAAGAATGGATAATAAGAAAATTGAAAGAAAAGCTCTTTATCTAACCTTTCTCACAAATATTATATTTTTTTTATTATTAATGATAATTGTGGCGTGGAGGGAAACCTACCCTCCACCTGAAGAATATGGTATAGAAATTGGCACCGAATTTGATTCAGATTTTGAAACAGATAACATGGATTCAAATACTGAAGATGAGCAACTAAATGAGTTAGAAGATAATGATTCTGATGATAATAATTTAGGTGATACTCAACCTGAAAATAATACTGAGATTGAAAATTCAGATGATATTAAAAATGATATAGTTTCTGAAGATCAAAATATTGATGATAATATAGAAATTGAGGAAGAGAATGAAACTTTTTCAATGGATAGTGAATTAACTGATGACCAAAATGAAAAAAATGAAATTGAAGAAACATCATCTGAAGAAGAAATAAAAAAAATTGATGAAAGAGCAATATTTGGTGGATCTAATTCTTCCTCAAACTCAAAATCAGCATCTGCTGCAGGTTCATCATTAGAAATGCAGGGATGGACCTGGGACTTCGAACCAAATCCTAATGATAATAGTTCAGAAAGCGGTAGAATTATTTTCGAAATTATTGTTGACTATTATGGTGAGATAGTTGGATTGAAAACCCTAGAAACAACTTTAAGTCCTATGGTAGAAAATATTTATAGGGAAGAAATTCTAAAGCTCACATTTAGTCCAACTAATAACAATAATCCCGCTGATATTTCTAAAGGAAAGATTACCTTCATTATTAAAAATAATTAGATAGAGGATACTGGGTATGAATTATAATGATTCTCTTGATTTTCTATTTAATTCAGTAAAATCATATCATAAATTAGGCTCAAATGCTTTAAGACCCGGATTAAGGAATATAATCAAGTTATGTAATGAAATAGGAAATCCCCAAAATTCATATAAAATAGTACATGTAGGTGGAACAAACGGAAAAGGAAGCTCATCATATGGAATTTCAAATGTATGCATATACAATAAATTAAAAACTGGTTTACTTACTTCACCTCATGTTCATGATTTTAGAGAAAGAATTACTGTTAATGGAGTTTATATTGAAAAGGATTTTATGGTAGATTTTATTGAAAGCAATAAAGGAATAATTAAAAAATTAGATCCTTCTTTCTTTGAGATAACTACTGCTATGGCATTTAAATATTTCGAATATAAAGCTATTGATGTTGCAATTATAGAAGTTGGAATGGGGGGGAGGTTTGATAGTACTAATATTGTAAATTCAGATGTAGCCTTAATTACAAATATTGGACTTGATCATCAAAAAGTATTAGGAAATACAATTGAAAAAATAGCCTATGAAAAAGCTGGTATAATTAAAAAAGAAGCTGATTTTATCAAAGGTGAAAGGCAGGATGAAATTGATGATATTTTTTTTAATAATTCAGTTGCCAAAAATTATTTTAAATCTTGGGAGCAAATTAAGATTTTTTCAAAACAGAAAAAAAGGGTGAATTTCAGTAAATATAAAGTAGAATTTCAATCATTAGATTTTGAAATAAAGGTATCGAACCCTACAAATTATTTTAAAAAAAATCTTCCTGGAATAATTCTTGCTTCATACCGAATTCTTAAAAAATTTAATATTGTGATTGATAAGAAATCATTTAATGGATTAAACATAGAAAATGAAAAAAATAAGATTATTAGCAGGTGGGATATTGTATCATCAGACCCTTTAGTGATTGTTGATGGTTGTCATAATAAACCAAGTTTTGAAATTATAATTGATGAGATTAATCAACATAAATTTTCTAAGGTTTTCTTTGTTATAGGTGGTACAAAGGAGAAAAATTGGAGTGAAATTTGTAAAATTCTACCAAATAATTTTACCTATGTTGTTACAAAACCTAATAATGATAGAGCTTATTCTCTAACTAAATTTAAAAAACACTTTGATAGTAATAATCTTAAATATGTCAGTTTTAATTCTTTAGATAAATCGTTAGAATACTGCAAACTAAATTATTCAAGAAACAATTTAATTTTTATTGGTGGAAGTCTTTTTATGGCTTCTTAATATATGAAAAAAAAGTTATTAAGGTATTCGTACAACGAGAAGTCTGAATTCATTATTCAAGAGGGAAAAAGTATATACAATGATGTAAAAAAGAATTGGAGTAAATTCTTTAAAAACAAAAACCCATTATTTATAGAGTTAGGATGCGGATATGGAGAGCATACTACTAAATTTTCTTTTCTTGAAAAAGATAAAAACTTTATTGGGATTGACATTAAGGGTGCCAGAATATATAAAGGAGCAATATCTTTAGAAAAAAATATGACAAAAAATGCTATATTTCTGAGGACAGATATTCAAAATATTGATGATTTTTTTAACCCTAATGAAATTAGTGGTATTCTTATTTCATTCCCTGACCCAAGACCAAAAAAGAGAGACATAAAAAAAAGACTCACTAACATCAACTTTCTTAATAAATATTATGGTCTATTAAAAACAGGTGGAGAATTATTATTGAAAACAGATGATAAACAACTTTTTGATTTTACTATTGATGAGCTAAAGAAATCCAGCTTTAAGGATATTAAATTATATAATGATATTCATATAAATGAATCTGTTCATAAATTATCATCTGTCATAACAAAGTATGAAAAAAGATTTATTAATGAGGGTAAAAAAATAAAATTATTAAGTTGTTTTAAGTAGGTATACTAATTTCATTTAAGATATCAGAAATATTATTGTAATCCTTATATCCTGGCCTTAACTCATTGGAGCCGGATAACTTAAGTCCAAGATCATATCTCTTTAACATTTTTTCTGTATCTAAAAAAGATTTTTTACATTCAATAAAAACATCTATTCCTTCATATTTGACAAAATCAATCATTGAATCATCAAAATCATCAATCGTCACTAACTTAATTTTATTTATGTTTTCCTCTATTAGTTTAGGATTTTGTCTCATAATATTTTTATCAGATATATTAACAATACAATTTTTATCTATTTTTTTTATTATTTCGGAGCTGTAGTTAATACTCAAATAATCCACCTCTATTTTGGACATAAACTCTTCTATATAAGTAATTGATGAATCAGCAAATTCAGCAACTATTTTTGGTCCATTTATCCAGTTTTTTATTTCTTTAAAATTATCTATGGAAATTTTATTTTTTGAGTTTTGATCAAAATTAAAGCCTATATAGTCAACAAACATACCCGAACAGTATCTGGCATCACTTAAATTATTAACCGAACTTACATATACAAAATACTTTAAATACATACGAACATGTAAAGATTAAAAGTCGTAATTTTAACTAAAAATAAATAAATCAAAAGAAAATGAGTAAAAATGGGAGGGTACTAGTAGCAATGAGTGGGGGTGTAGATAGCTCTGTAGCTGCAATTCTTCTCATGGAACAAGGATATGAGGTAATTGGTTTAACAATGAAAACCTGGGATTACGAAACATCAGGATCAAGTAAAAAGGAAACTGGATGTTGTAGTCTTGACTCAATTAATGACGCAAGAAATATTGCTGTTGACCTTGGATTCCACCACAATATTCTTGACATAAGAGAAGAATTTGGTGATTATGTTATAGACTACTTTACAGACGAGTATATGATTGGGAGAACCCCTAATCCCTGTGTCTTATGTAACACTCACATAAAATGGGAAGCATTGCTCAAGAGAGCTGATAAGTTAGGATGTGATTTCATTGCCACTGGACACTATGCTAATATCAATGAGAAGAGTGGTAGGTATTTTATATCAAAGGGTAAGGATCTAAATAAAGACCAATCATATGCATTATGGGGAATTAGTCAAAAAAATCTTAGTAGAACAATTTTTCCTCTTGGTAGTTTAGAAAAGGACGAAATTAAAAAAATCGCTCTAGATAGAGGTTACGATAATCTTGTAAAAAAATCTGAATCTTATGAAATATGTTTTGTGCCAGATAATGATTACAGATCGTTTCTTAAGAAAAGAGTTTCAAATATTGATAAAGTAATTAAAAAGGGTGATTTTATAACAGAAGATGGTCAAACTGTTGGCACTCACCAGGGATATCCATTTTATACTATTGGTCAAAGAAAAGGTCTAGGTTTAGCCCTTGGATATCCTATTTATGTTACTAATATTGATGTAGAAAAGAATACTGTCACTGTTGGCACATTCGATGAGTTAAAAAGAAATGGAATGTATGTTGACAAACTAAATTTCATGAAGTACGATAATATTGACGGTAGATTAAATGCTTATACCAAGATAAGGTATAATGACAGTGGAAATCCATCTGTAATTGAAAAAGTAGGTGATACTATGAAAGTATATTTCGGAGCTGGAGTAAATGCTATTACTCCTGGACAAGCAGCTGTTTTTTATGAAGATAACGATGTTATAGGGGGAGGGTGGATAAAGTCAAGTTTTAATCAGAATAAGATCAAGAGTGACTCTAATACTTTAATAAAAAATGATTAAAACATCAATCTCTATTCTTGACTGTGATTTTAATAACCTTGAATATGAAATAAATAGAGTTAATAATTCGAATTCTGACCTAATTCATATTGATATTATGGATGGAAAATTTGTTCCTAATAATACGTTAGAAAAATTTGATATGAATAAAATATCAAAATACTCATATAAAAATTTTGATGTACACTTAATGGTAGAAAATCCAATAGATTATATTACCTCCTTTATTACACCTTTAACTGATTATATATCCATACATTTAGAAAGTAAAGGAATTGATCAATCATTAAAAAGTATCAAAGAAAATGGTATTAAATGTGGTCTTGCAATTAATCCAGATACTAAAATTCAAAAATTATACCCCTTTCTTGAAATAATTGACATGGTAATTATTATGTCTGTTTTTCCTGGAAAAGGTGGTCAAAAATTTATTGAAAACACATATGATAAAGTTGAAACATTAAGAAATCATGATAAAAATATTGATATATCTGTAGATGGAGGCGTTAGTTCTTCTAATTCTAAAACACTTATTTCTAAGGGTGCATCAACATTGGTTTCTGGAAGTTATTTAATGAAAAGTGATAACATTAATAATTCTATCAAAAACATGTTAAAACACTAAAAATAATTCATTTTTGAGCGAAATTTTTAGTACATTTGATGTGCAAAAACTTACTAAACATTCTCTAATTTTTAATGATAGAAGATAGCAGCCAAAACATCATTCCAATCAATATTGAAGAGGAAATGAAAGGTGCTTACATTGACTACTCAATGTCTGTTATTGTTTCAAGAGCCTTACCAGATGTAAGGGATGGTTTAAAACCTGTTCATAGAAGAGTACTTTATGGTATGCTTGAAATGGGTGTAAACTATAACAAATCCTTTAAAAAATCTGGTAGAATTGTTGGTGACGTCATGGGTAAGTATCATCCACATGGAGACTCTTCTGTTTATGAGACTATGGTTAGAATGGCTCAACCTTGGTCTTTAAGATATATTCTTGTTGATGGGCAAGGAAATTTTGGTTCTATCGATGGAGACTCGCCAGCAGCAATGCGTTATACTGAAGCTAAACTTAAGAGGATATCTGATGAACTGCTATCTGATATAAATAAAGATACTGTTGATTTTCAACCTAATTACGATGATACTTTAAAAGAACCAACTGTTCTTCCATCTAAATTTCCAAATCTACTTGTAAATGGCGCTAGTGGGATTGCGGTTGGGATGGCTACCAATATGGCACCTCATAATCTAACTGAAGTAATTGAAGGAACAATTCACTACATTGAGAATAATGACTGTACTGTTCAAGATCTTATGGGTTTTATAAAAGCACCTGATTTTCCAACAGGTGGAATTATTTATGGATATCAAGGTGTAAAATCTGCATTTGAAACTGGAAAGGGTAGAATAGTTATGAGAGCAAAAGCAACTATCGAGCAAAACGATAAAGAAAAAGATAGAATAATTGTCTCAGAAATCCCTTATATGGTAAATAAGGCATCAATGATTGAAAAAACAGCTCATTTAATTAACGATAAAAAAATTGAGGGTATAAGTGATATTCGAGATGAATCTGATAGAAATGGGTTAAGAATAATTTATGACTTAAAAAGAGATGCAATTCCTAACGTTGTACTTAATAACCTTTATAAGTATACCCAACTACAATCATCATTTGGTGTAAATAATGTTGCTTTGGTGAATGGAAGACCAAAAACCTTAAATCTCAAAGAATTAATAGAAAATTATGTTACCCACAGACATGAGGTGGTAACAAGAAGAACTGAATATGAGCTAAAGGAGGCTGAGAAGAGGTCTCATATCCTTCAGGGTTATATTATTGCATTAGATAATATTGATGATGTAATTGAGCTTATAAAAAAGTCAAAAAGCCCTGAGGAGGCTAAAAATGGTTTAATTAAAAAATATAAACTTTCTGAAATTCAAGCTAAAGCAATTCTTGAAATGAGACTTCAGAAATTGACTGGTCTTGAAAGAGATAAAGTACTGAAAGAAAATGATGAATTAAATAAGCTTATAAAGACATTAAAAGATATTCTATCTGACAAAGACAAAAGAATGAATATCATAAAAGATGAATTAACAGAAATAAAGGAGAGGTATGGAGATGAGAGAAAGTCAGAGATAGAGCATTCAGCTGCTGAGTTTACTGTAGAAGATATGATTCCTGATGAGGATATGGTTATCACTTTTTCTCATGAAGGTTATGTGAAAAGAACATCTTTAGATGAATACAGGACACAGAGTAGAGGAGGAGTTGGCGCAAAAGGGGTAAAAACAAAAGATGATGACTTCAACGAACATCTATTTATTGCCTCAACTCATAATTACCTTTTAATTTTCACTGAGTTTGGAAAGGTTTTTTGGAAAAAGGTTTGGGAGCTACCTGAAGGCTCAAAAGTATCAAAAGGTAGAGCAATTCAAAATCTTATAAATATTGAAAGTGGAGATAAAATTAGATCGGTAATAAATATTAATAATCTTGACGATGAGGACTATTTAAACAATAATTTTCTTGTTATGTGTACTGAGGGCGGTACAATTAAAAAAACCAAGTTAGAGGCATATTCTAGACCAAGAGTTAATGGGATAAATGCAATTACTATAAAAGAAAATGATAGATTATTAGATGTTAAACTTACAAATGGTGACAATCATATAATTATTGCAAAAAGATCAGGTAAAGCAATAAACTTCCATGAAAATAACGTAAGACCTATGGGTAGAACCGCAGCTGGTGTAAGAGGTATAAAATTAGAAAGTGATGATGACAGAGTAATTGGTATGATCTGTGTTTCGAGAGAGGAATCAGATCTCTTAGTAGTTTCAAAGAATGGTTATGGTAAGAGATCTTCTATAAATGACTACAGGATAACTAAAAGGGGAGGAAAGGGAGTTATGACTCTAAAAATCACTGAGAAAACAGGAAATTTAGTCGCAATTAAGGAGGTTAAGACAAATGACGAGTTAATGATAATTAATAAATCAGGGATTACAATTAGAACCTCAATAACAGATGAAAATATTAGAGTAATGGGAAGGGCAACACAAGGTGTAAAACTTATCAAACTATCAGAAAATGATGAAATCTCATCAGTAGCAAAGATTGAAAATATAGAAGAAGATTAAATTTTTAATTAAATTTGTTAATAACCCAAAAACAATGAAAAAATATATATTATCATTCCTATTAATCATTTCAATATTTAATGCTTATTCTCAATATAAAGGAAATTCAAATAAAGCTAGATCTTATCTTGGAAAGGTAGAGTTAACAACTGATTTATCAGAAAAAGAAGCTTTACTAACTGATGCAAAAGGAGAGGTTGATGCAGCAATCCAAATTGAAAAAAATAGATCTAAAGCTGATACATGGGTAGTTAGAGGAAATGTGTATGCTGAAATTGCAAAAATATTTCCTCAACTTGATAACGATGCTATTGATAAAGCATTAGAATCTTATGATAAGATTGGTACTGATGTACCAACTAAAAATGTAGAAATAATCAAAGAAGCAAATGTAGGTAGACAAAATCTATCTGTATTTTTTGTAAACCAAGCAATAACCGCACTTCAGGGTTCTAATGAACCAAACTACGAGCAAGCCTACGAATCATTTTTAAACAGTCTTAGAGTTAATCCTCAAGACACACTAGGTTTACTTTATGGAGGCTTTGTTGCAGAGCAATTAAGTATGTTCTCTGAAGCTCTCGGGTTTTATGACAAACTAATGAAAATGGATGTTTTAAATAAGAAAAACTCAAATACCATTTACCAAAATTCAATAAATATCTATTACACTAATTGCGATGAATTTAATGAGTGTGACTCATTTGAAAATTCAATTAGACTGATCAATGATGCTAAAGAGTTATTTCCTGAAAATAATTATTATCCTTCAGTTGAAATTAACATTGCTATGAGACTTAATAAAGTAGAGGAGGCTAGAGGTAAGATTGACGCACAGTTAGAAATGGATCCAGAAAACCCAAATTTACACTTTAATAGAGCAGTTTTATACTACAATTTGGGATTGGCACTCACAGAAAATAACGATTTCAGTGAAAATCAAAAATTGGATACCCTTGATAAAGTATACAAATCAGCTATAGAATCTTACAAATCAACTTTACAATTTGATCCTAGTAATGAGAGAGCTTTATTGTATATGCTTGATGCGTTTAAAGCAAATGCAAAACCATACTATGATTTGGAAAGAAGTCTTGACTTTCTAGCCCTAAAGAATAAATATCAAGCCGAGTCTGATAGACTTAAAAACGAGGGAAATATTAGAATTTCAGAAGGACAGACTTATGCAGTTGACTATATGAATATCAAAGGTGAAGAGATATCAAATGATGATATAGCAACAATTTACCCTATTTTTTCGATATTAGAGGATTATGATAACCTAATTAAAATACTGAGTATATCTGTAAAAAGAGATAATACTAACGTTGAATATTTAGAAGTATTGAGGAATGCATATATGAAAGTTAAAGACTATGAAAATGCTGAAAATATTTATCAAATTATACTCAGCTTACAATAGATATTAACTCAATTTTTTAAATATTCTTTTATTTCTTTAGAATAATCAATTAATAACTCATTTGGTATTGGAAGAAGTAGGTTATATTGTTTTATTTTCCATACACCATTTACTTTAGCTAAAACTCCTGTTCCTCTGAAAACACCATATTTTTTATTATCTAATTCCTCGTCAAACCAAGCAGTATTCAAATCTGAGTTTAAATAGATATTCCTTGAGATAGGTTTATATGTCCAACCATCGCCCTTATTAAACCTTTGCAGGGCATAATCTTCAAATTCCTTTTTGTTCCATCTTTCAGTTGCATCTGTACCAAAAAATATAGCGTCCTCATCGAACAAATTAAAATAATTATTTCCATCGGCAACACTTGCATAATAGTGAAGATTATCTAAAACATTGCCAATCAATCTTTTTTCTTCATTGTTAATAGATACTATAAGGAATATATTTAGAAAGATTATCATTCTTTATTTAACATAATATAAATTATATAACAAATATCATTTAATATATATCTCTTTAGATTTATCATTTATTGATATTTTAAATCTTCCCTCCTCAACAACTGGTTCATTTTTATAATTATAAAATTCCAATTCAGAAACAGGTAATGAAAATGTTAATCTTTTTGTTTCTCCTGCTTTTATGTGAATTTTGTCGTAATCACGTAATCTTTTAATGTCTGGTGTTATACTGGCATAAAGATCTGATGAATATAATTGAACAGTCTCATAGCCATCAATATCGCTTTCATTTGTTACAAAAACACCAATATTAAGAGTATCAGATAGGTTAAAGGTGTCTTTATCTACAGCAAAATTAGAATATTTAAAATCAGAATAACTTAAACCATAACCAAAGTCATATAAGTTATTTACTTCGCCAACGTAATTGTATGCACCTTGAGCATTATTCTGTACCTCAGACGGTTTATAATAGTATGGGAGTAATGAATTTGGGTATGCAGGATAAGTATATGGTAATTTTCCTGAAGGATTAACTTTTCCTGACAATATATCTGCAAGTGCATCAGCACCAAAGTTACCTGGTAAATAAACGTTGACCACAGCACTCATAAGTGGCTCAATATCAGATATTAACCTAGGTCTTCCTAAATTTAAAATTAAGATTATTGGCTTACCAGTTTTACTTAATTCTACTGCTAATTTTGATTGTAATTTATGAATATTAAGATCATTCAAATCGCCAGGTTTTTCAGTGTAAGTATTTTCTCCTAAACATAGAACTATATAATCTGATCTCCTAGCCTCCTGAACAGCTTTCTGAATGTTAATTTCATCCATATCATAATAACTACCTCCATTTCTATAAGATACACCAGGAACATATCTAACATTATTTGACCCATAAGTATTTCTAACTGCCTCATAAATTGTATTATATTCACCAGCAAAATCATCTGTAAGATCACCTTGCCAAGAATATGTCCATGCTCCATTTAATGTTCTCATATTATTTGCATTTGGACCAGTAACTAAAATCCTTGGATTTCCCTTGATAGGTAGTATATCTTCATTGTTTTTAAGTAAAGTGATTGACTCCGAAGCAGCTTTATATGCTAACTGATGATGTTTCTTTGATCCAAAGTCATCATATTCCTCATAATTAGTAACTGGATTATTAAATAGATCTAATTCCAACTTGAGCTTTAAAATTCTTAACACTGCATCATCAATTCTGTCCATACTAACCTCCCCTTCCTCAACCAATGATTTAAGGTTTCTAATAAAATGTTCGTACTCATAGGGTACCATTGACATATCTATACCTGCATTTATAGCCATTTTGATTGCTTCTTTCTGGTTTTTTGCTACTTTATCTCTGTCATGAAGCTTTCTAATATCCTCCCAATCAGTAAGTATCACACCCTCAAACCCAAGTTTATTTCTCAACACATTAATCATTAAATTATAATCTGCGTGAACTGGAACACCATTAATTAGCCCAGAATTTATCATTACTGTCTTAGCTCCCGACTCGATTGCTTTTTTAAATGGCTCTATATGATACTCAGATAATACGTTATCTGGTATATATGCTGGTGTTCTATCTTTACCTGATATTACTGCTTGATACCCAACAAAATGCTTCATACATGCCGCAACACTGTACTTATTTGATACATCATTGTTATCACCCTGATATCCTCGAATCATAGCCTTACCAAACCTTTCAACAATTAATGGGTCCTCTCCAAACGTTTCGAATTGACGAGGAAATCTTGGGTCTATACCAAGATCCAATACCGGTGAGAAATTCCAAGGTATACCTGATGCTCTAGTTTCATATGCACATACAAGAGCCATATTATAAGCATTTTCCTCATTCCAACTAGCAGCAGTGGTTATTTGTTGAGGAAACATTGTAGCACCATCAGTGTATGTTGTCCCGTGAATAGCATCAATACCATAAATAATTGGAATACCCATCCTAGTGCTATCCATGGAGTATTTTTGAATTTCTGATATTGTTTTAAACCATGTCTCAGGTTTTTGAGCAGTATTATTTATTGTATTCAAGACTGATCCTACCTTAAAGTCAACAAGAGCTTTCCTGGTTTTTTTAGGATCTATTTCTAGAGGAAAAGAAGAAGACCATTTAGTTGGTCCCTTCGCAATAACTGTCAAATTTATTTGAGCCATCTGCCCCACCTTTTCATCAAGAGTCATTTGAGATAGTATATCTTGAGCTTTTGATTCAATATTTGATTCTTTTATTTGATCTGATGTACATGAAAAGATTAGAAATGATAATATGATAAAATATCTCATGGTGGTTTGTATTTAGTGAAGTTGTAATTTAGTCAGATATTTTCCAAAAAGCTATTCCCCCAGCCTGTTTTCCAACATTTACAGAACTTTTAAGGGACATATCTTTGAGGTTAATCACATCAACCTTACCAGGTTCTCCTCCAATCCCCTCTACAGAGATAAATGCATACTTACTGTCAGGTGAAATTGCAATTCCGTGCGAAACATTAGTCGTATTTTTTAAAACTTTACTTATAGACAAATCTTCTAAATCCCATATTCCAGTACTTCCCTCTCCTTTCAAGGTAGCAACTAAATACTTTCCATTAGGAGAAATCTCTACGTTGTAAGGTCCTTTTCCAACATTAATTCTATTTGTTATTACCCAATCATCTAAATTTACCTCAATTATTTCATCTGAACCATTTCCAGCTATATAAGCTAACTTTTTTGAGGGATGAGGAATGACCCACGTTGGCTGGACCATAGAATGTGACATTTTCATGGAGTGATTGCCTCCCATTTGATGATTACCATTCATTTGATGGTTACCAGAGGACATCATATTCATCTTTTCAAGATTAAGTTTTCTTTTAACTTTCAGAGATATTGCATCAATCTCAAATAACTCTCCAGACATCATGGCAACAGAGTACTGATATAGACCATCAGGAGAAATTCTTGAGCCGTGAGGCATTGCTCCAGTTGTTATTTGCTTAATTTCAACCATAATTTCAGGATCAACTACCGAAACAGTACTTGGCTTCATTTCACCATGAAGGTTAAAATTGACACAATAGAGAAGACCTGTAGCCTCAGATATCTGCATTGTTGCAGGAAAAAGACCTAATTTGGTACTTGAAATAGGTTTATTCGTTTCAGTTGAATATTTAGTTAATGTTCCATAAGGACTCCCGTGAGCTAATGAAAGATACCAATATTTACCATTTGGATCAACAGTTATCCCATGAGGCCCCTCGATTTCAGTTGGCATCACCCCTACTTCAAATCTTTCCTCCTCAATTAATTCAGATCCATCAAACCTAAGTAAGGAAACCATATCGTCTGATTCAGCAGCAACATATAAATAATAGTTTTGCGAAAAAGCACTATTACTAATTAAAAAAGCAGTAAGAAATACAAGTAATCTCATCAATTAAGGTACTGATTAACTTTAGAATTGTCAGGCTTAACAGGCATTACCTTTGCAGCACCAATACCACTATTCCAATCTGAATAAAAAACATGTCCTTTATAGAGCTGAGCACCCCAAGACATAGTAGCAAACGGAATATAACCATCTTTGTCTCCAGGAAGTATGTAACCTATTTCTCTTCCTTGCTTATAAAGGTCCCCCATCAAATCACCAGATATATCTACTACTCTTATACCTCCGGAATACATCGCAACGTAAAGAATGTCATCCTCTATCCAATAATTATGTGATCCGTGACCAGGTAACTCATACCTAGCTATTTCAACTGGATTATCAACATCGGTAAAATCAACAAAGTGAAGGAAACCTGCAGTCTCGTTTGGCGCATTAACATCAATACCATTTGGAAAGATCTCATCACCTAAGACTGTATAAAACTTTCCTGTAGACTTACTCTTGAATGGGTAAGTTGCGTGATGTGCACCACTTGCATAGTTATAATTACCAAAAGCTACTGGATTAGAAGGCGAGCCGCCAGCAATACCATTTCCTACATCAACCATGTAAACACCATCTCTCCAGTTTGATGAATATGCTATTCCATCTTCAATCCAAACATCGTGAATAGCTTGGCCTTCTTTACCAAGCTCAAACATCCCAACTTCAACTGGATTGACTGGATCTTCAATATTTAAAATATAATATTTTTGACCAGCACTCAATGCATAAACATGATTTTGGTATATAAATAGGTTATGTACACCACCTGTTAAATTTTTTGTGTATTCTGAAATAATTTTGACATCTCTTGGGTTAGTTACGTCAATAATAATGATACCATTTTTTCTATTAGAAGCTCCCTCTCGACTTATTATAGCTATTTTACCATCCTCAGAAACTTTCACATCATTTACTGTTCTTGCATCAACTTGAACACTATCTATCTTTAATATATTAGAAGGGTCAGTAACATCCCAAAAGTATGATGTGCCATCTGCACCCCATGTTCCTGTAACAGCATAATCTCTTCCGTCAACACCCTCAAAAACCCAAAAGTCAGAAGTGTGTTTATCGTTTACAAGACCTGTTCCAACTTTTACAACATCTCTTTTAACATTTCTCTCATAAATGTTTAATGCTTTAGAAACAGAAACATTACCAAGAGAGGCAGTAACTAAATAATTACCTGAGACATCAGCAACAAACCTTCCATCATTCATTATTAGACCAGATGCAGTATTACTTTTATCGAAAGATTTGCCTTTGAAAGAAAACTCAAAAGGTATGTTGGATAGAACCTGACCTTTTTTATTATAAGCTTCTGCTTTTAATTGAATTACATCCCCAGTCCTAGCCTGATCAGCATTAGATGAAAGTTCAATGTACTCTACTGGATTTTTCAGCACATCTAAGTTCAGTGTACCAGTAATACCTTCATATGTTGCATTTAAGGTGACATTTCCTGATTTAACTGCTTTTATGTTATTAACATCATCAACAACCAGGTTTGAATTTGATGATTTTATTGAAAAGTTTACATTTTCTCTAACAAAACCCATCTCATCTATAACTTCGTATGAAATCGGGACATATGTTCCTTCGTACACTTTGTCAGAATTTAATGAAATTTTAATTTCTTTAACAGCAGGAAATTGAACGTCAACAACAAAAGTTCTGCTAAACCTTTTACCTCCTTCTGTTATGCATACAGCAACAACCTCATGTAATCCAGGTTGATTAGCAATAATTTTTCCTGATTCGTTATCTACTTGAATAGACTTAGCAGTACTAAATACACCTTGTTTATTATAATAAATCATATTATCACAGGATGTTGTTGATCCGTCAGAACTCATAACGTAACTGCTTGGAGTAAATGTATCTCCCACGTTCATTTTTAGATCCATAAGATCCGACTCAATCGTTTTTGTTTGAGAAAACCCCGTTAGAGAAATAGTTAAAAATAGAATTTGTAATATGTAATTTTTCATTGTTGTTTATTTAATTTCATTAAAGTCCCAGATAGCCAACAGTTTTGTATTTGGGTCAATTTTAATAGAAATAGGTTTACTATCAGAAGCAATATAAAACCTACCTTTTTCTTTTTCTAGTTTTACGGTTTGAATTTTTTCTAAATTTTTGTCATTATATGAAATTCCTAATTCTACAGGCATCTCAAACAAATAACCATCATTTTGTACTTGGTTTAAATTTACCTCTATCCTACCTTTCTTTTCATCAAATTTCCAATTACCATCTAGAACCATATTACCACCTTTATATAACCACTGATCAAAGAAAGTATCTAAATTCATACCAGACACAACTTCCATTTCAGTTTTAAACTGATTTGTTGTTGTTGTTGAGTTATAGTATTTCTTATAATAATTTCTAATACCCTTCCTAAAATTATCTTCTCCTATGTAGTTTCTGAGCATATGAAGAACCCAAGCGCCTTTCTGATATTGAAGACTATATGTTAAAACATCTTTCATGTCTTTAAGGTTATTATGAACTATTGACGATTCCTTGTCAGTCTTATAATGATTATATACTAACCTCTTTGCATCATTTAAACCATTAACAAAATCGTCTCTTCCGTATGCATGTTCCCTAAACATAAGAGTGAAATAAGTAGCGAACCCCTCACTTAACCATACATCATCCCAGTCATATTCTGTTACACAATTCCCAAACCATTGATGAGCAACTTCATGTATCACCACATTTCTCCACCTAACACTCCTATCACCAGTAACTGAAACATCACTATAAAAGATTGCTGTTGCAGATTCCATTCCACCCTTAACACTATTTGATTGAACATTTGCCAGCTTTTCATAAGCAAAAGGCCCTATGTAGTCAGAGAAAAACTCCATAGTGTGTTTTGTAGGAATTTTAAAGTCGTAGAAACCATTATCTCTATCTTGCTTATACACCCAGGTTTGAATGGATTTTCCTTCAAAATAATCAACATAGTCAACTGCAAACTCTGCAACCCCTAATGCATAAAGCCAACATGATATTGGAACTGACTGTTTCCAGTGTGTCTTTTTTAATTCTTTGTTTAGGTTCGTTTCCTCAACCAATAAACCGTTTGATATAACCTGATAATGATTAGGAGCAATCACAACAAATTCAGCTGTAGACTTATCATAAGGATGATCTACTAGAGGTAGCCAATTTCTAGCTTTATTAGGCCAATTATCACTAAAAAATGTTCTATCTCCGTGCATGTTAGGCCCTATAATCAACCCAGTAATTGGCATACCACTATATACCACATTAATTATGTCACGTGATGTATATTCAAATGCACCGGTTTCGATTAATAGCACATCATTATCATGAGAATAACTTACTTCTGAGCCGTTAAATGAAACTTTTTTAACTTCCATACCCTTCCCATCTTTACCCTGTGAAATCAGATCCAATCTTACTCTATCTTCTGAATCCTTAATATTTAGGGCTATGTCTGCACTACCATAAATGATATCTGATGTGTCGTTTAAATGGATCTCAAATTTATAATTTAGAATATCAATATTTGGATTCTTTGGATATGGATCTTTTGCAAGAATCGTATAAGGAAAGAGTGAAAAAAGAAAAAAATATATATGCTTCATTGGGTGTTGTTTAGATAAATTAAAATTACATTATTTTTTATGATTTTTAAAAATAGGATATATTCGTGACCCTAAAACGGTTTTTATGATTAAAAATATTGGAATTATTGGTGGTTCTGGAAAGATAGGCTCTACGTTCAGAAGAGCATTTGAGAAATTAAATTTAAGTGTAATTGTCTCAGATGAATCTTCTAAAGATCAGGAAAATCTACTAATTGAAAAGTCAGACTGGATTATTTTATGTGTACCAATAGATCAAACCTTAGATGTAATAAATAATATAAAAAGTAAAATTAGGAATGATCAAGTTTTTAGTGATTTCACCTCAGTAAAGTCTATTATCAAAGATTTTAAATTTGATTTCGAATTTGTTTCATGTCATCCCCTTTTCGGTCCATTAAATACAATAGATGGTCAAAATATAATAACTATTCCCGTCTCTGAAGGTCCATACTATAAAGACATCAAAGAAATTTTCAAAAAAATTGGATTAAATATAACTGAGATGAATTCAATTGAAGAACATGATAAATACATGAGTTTAATTCAGGGAATGACACACTTTTCTCATGTTTGTTTTACCACTGCAATGAAAAAACTTGATTTAGATTTTGACAAAGTGATGGAGATATGTAGCCCTATATATCAATCAAATATTTCATTTTCATCCAGAATAACTGGAGGTGATGAAAACTTATACACAAATATCATAATGGATAACCCAGCTAATAAAGAAGTTCTGGAGTTGTATCTTGAAACATCTAAAAATTTATTAGAAATGGTAAAAAATCAAAATTACGATGAGTTCAAAAGTAATTTTAATGATAACAGAGAATACTTGAAAAATCATATATCAGATATGATTGAGCAAAGCAATTTCCTAATCGATAAAATGGCAGAGTTTAAAAAAGGCTCAAAATCTGAATAAACAGGCACTTTTTACTATCAATATCTCAAGGCACATTCAAGTTTGTGTTACTAATTTGCCCAAACTGTGTCACTAATATTATAAATATTTTTATAGTTTTCATATTCAAATTACCATTTGATTTTCAGATGGGAAGTTTGTAGGTTTGATTTATAAAAAAAAACTATGAATTCTAAAATATCAATTTTCTTAATTTCATTAATTCTGTTAATGGGTTGTGGAGATGATGAAGATTCTTTATCAAATGATATCGATTTTTTTTCTAATCACGCTGGTTCTATTTGGTCTAGTCCAAATGATGAAGGAGGATTTTGGTTAAGGATAAATAATGATAGCAGAGATGATTACTTCAGTGAATTATGTATAAGATTTCCTGTAGCAGATGGAACCTATAATGATTGGTTTGGTGACCAATTTAATCAAACCATTCTTAGAAATGAAGCTAACTTCGTATCCTGGAATTTACAATATATTGGAGAAACTGATATGGTTGATGGTACACTTACATATTCAGTAGATGCAGGCGGTAATAAGTTGACTGTTACATATCCAGAAGCAGGAGGATTTATCTATACAAAAGTAAATGATACTTTCCCAGGCACTGATTGTAAAAATTAGTTGATAAACAAAAAACCCCACCAAAGTAGAGATAATTTTACTTCAATGTTTGTAGGTTTATGTTATGAGATACTTATTAATCTTATCATTTATTCTTTTTAGTTGCAGTAAAGAAGAAGCTATTATTAAAAAACCTTATCAGTTACGGATGTCTTGGGAAGGACAAGGTTATGGTTTGGCTACTAAAGATCACCTTTGGACTAAAAGAATTAATTTAAGTAACGAAATATTTTTGGATATAGATGTAGATTATGGCCCTAACGCAAGATCCAATCATCAACAATTTGATATTGATATAACAAAATTATCAGATACTACCAATGTAAGAGTTATTTTGACTTTTGATTGTGATACAGCTACAATTATACACGAAATTTACGGACTTGTAAGAGATGGTATTCCAGATCATTATAACATTAAAGAAGAAGTTTTAGTTAATTTTTATAAAGATAAAAGAACAGTAATATTAGTAGAAGCTTCTCCTGTCTGTAATCCAGAAATAACCGTATACTACGAATAAACAAAAAACCCACCATTTCTGAAGTCTCAAACATCATCCTTTTGAATTTTTCTAAGATGTTTATAGGTTTAACATATGAAATACTTTATAGTCTTTTCATTATTACTCTTCTGTTGTAGCAGAGATATAGTTAGAAGAGATACTGTCTGTATTGACGAAAGTTTAATTAAAGATGGCCCTTGTACAAGAGAGTACCATCCTTTATGTGGATGTGATGGCATCACTTACGGAAACTTGTGTATACTCAACAACGCTGGAGTGCTTTCTTATAATGAAGGTGAGTGTAAAAACTGATTTAATAAAACAAAAAAAGCCACCTTACCATAGGTGACTTTAAGAACTTCTATGATTTGCACCATAGAATTTGGTGAAATTAAATTTAAACAAAAAACTTACATTATAGAAACATCAAACACATCCCTTTTTAATTTTTATTGGTTTGTTATTAAATTTGAATTGTGAGATACCTATTAATCTTATCATTTATTCTTTTTAGTTGCAGTAAAGAAGAAGTTAATTTTAACAATCCTTATCAGTTACGTATGTCTTGGGAATGTACAAGTATTAGTGGTTATAGTTGTGTGACTACTGATATGTTCTGGACCAGACAAATTAATTTAAATAATAAAATATTTTATGATATAATTCCTGTTTATAGGAATGAGAATCTGCAGATGGATTCAAATTATCAGACTTTTGATGTAGATATAACGAAACTAGCAGATACTAATAATATTAAAGTTATTTTAACATTTGATTGTGATACACCAAATATTCCAAACGAAACTTTAGGATTTTATAGAGATAATATTCCAGATTATTTTGATATTAAAAAAGAAGTGATAGTTGATTTGTATGAAGATAAAAGAACAGTAATTGAAGTATCACCTTCTTCTGATTCTAATTGTAATCCAGA
>ENA-OSEY01000043-OSEY01000043.1-marine-metagenome-genome-assembly--contig:-NODE-43-length-87237-cov-9.291843_pt1 | contig 87237 bp, 84 predicted proteins | sample MGYA00248465_ERZ534230 | MGnify/ENA primary metagenome ERZ534230 (study PRJEB26409, sample SAMN06344110) | marine metagenome | isolation source: Sea water from surface | place: Atlantic Ocean:Southern... | reverse complement strand
ACTTAGGATTATTGGAAGTTGATTCAACTTATATCAGCGTTGAATCTAAAATTAGAGACAATTTTGAAATTACTGCTGGAATTAGGCATGAAGACGGCCTTCAGCAAGTTAATACATTTGATTTATTTACAGGCGTTGACTCTACTATTGATAAATCAATAGAAGAAGATTATCTGCTACCTTCAATGACATTAACTTATCTTCCTGAATTTGATGAAAACCTTCAATTTAGATTGGGTCTTTCTAAGACAATTGCAAGGCCAACCTTCAGAGAGCTTTCTCCAACACTATTTATAGATGTTGATACTGACAGAGTAATAGCTGGTTCACTATATTTGCAAGATAGTGAGATTGACAATATTGATTTAAGAGCTGAATACTATTTTGGTTTAAATCAATTTTTAACAGCTGGAATTTTTTATAAGGATATTCTCAATCCTATCGAAGAAACTGTTAATGAGTCAGGTGATTTAATTATTACTTCTTACCAAAACGTTCCTTCGGCTGAAATCACTGGTTTTGAAATTGAATATGAGCAAATATTTGAGGCGATTATGGACTCTAATAACGACTTAATCGTTAAGTTCAATTATACGGATACTGACTCTGAAGTAATTGTGAATCCTGGAGATACTTATATAAATAATCTTGGTACTTCAGTAAATGCTCAAACTCTTCTAGCGAACGGAAGAGATACCAGATTACAGGGTCAATCAGATACAATTGCAAACTTTCAAATTGGTTTAGATAATTTACAAGATCAATCTGAAGCCACCCTAATCTTTAACTATGTTAGTGATAGAGTAAGGGCTAGAGGTGTTGATGTTTTACCAGATATTATTGAAGAACCTCCATTATTGGTTGATTTTACATATTCAAGAGTTTTAGCTTACCCTAATTACGATTTGAAATTGTCGCTTGAATTAAGAAATTTACTTGACGAGGAGTACTATGCTTCTATGAGAAATGTTGCAATATATGATCAATATGATCTTGGTCAATCAGCTTCATTAGGATTTAAATTCTCCTTTAAATAAGAGGTTTATTTCTATGAATCGAAGTTAAGTTTTTGTTTTTTCTCTGTTTATAATAAAAACACTTCAAAAAGGCCATATTTAAATATGGCCTTTTCTAATATGAGTATTAAATTAATTTAATTACTGTTAAAGATAAAGAGAGCTACTTAACGAAATGAATTTAAATAAAACACAAGAAGTAGTTTTCTTAATATTGATGTAAAAATATAAATTAAAAACAGGGAAATTGTATGAGCTTTTATATTAATTTAAAGAAAAAAGTTTGATTTAAGAATTAATGAAAATAAAAAAATACATTGCTGAATTTTTAGGAACCTTTTTTTTAGTGGCTACAGTCATTGGTTCCGGGATCATGGGTGATAATTTATCTTCTGGAAATGTGGCAGTGGCTTTATTAGGTAATACGATTGCAACCGGAGCAATTCTTTATGTCATCATTAAATCTTTTGAAGATTTATCAGGAGCTCACTTTAATCCAATTGTCTCAATAGTCTTTTATTTTTTAAAAGAGATCAACTTAAAAGATTTACTCTTCTATTTAATTATTCAATTCATTGCAGGATTTTTCGCAGTAATATTTATCCATTTCATATTTGAACTTAGTTTGCTTCAAATTTCATCCAAACCCAGGATGGGAATCAGTATGGTTTTAAGTGAAATAATTGCATCATTGGGATTAATTTTAACTATCTTAATGGTTAGAAAAAATAATAAGTCTAATGTAGCTATTTCAGTGGCTTTATTTATTACAGCGGGTTACTGGTTTACATCGTCTACCTCATTCGCAAATCCAGCAGTAACTCTAGCTAGGACATTTACGGATACTTTTACTGGAATTTCACCAGAGTCGATTATTTATTTCTTTTCAGGCCAATTAATTGGTCTGTTCATTGCTTTGTATATTTATAAATTTTTAAGATGAGAGAATCGAAGAAAATATTATTTCTCTGCACTGGAAATTCTTGTAGATCGCAAATGGCTGAAGGTTTTGCAAAAAAATTTACTACTTTTCAGGTTTATTCAGCTGGCACTAGAAAATCTAATTTAAATTCATATGCAATCAAAGTAATGTCAGAAGTCAAAATTGATATATCTGATCAATTTTCTAAAACCATAAACGAATTGGAAGACAAAGATTTTGATTATGTTTTTACTTTATGTTCAGATGCTGAAGAAAACTGTCCAGTCTTATTCAAAGGGAAGACCATACACAAAGGTTTTGAAGATCCTCCTACGCTCTCAGAAAATATAAATGATGATGAAAAAATATTAAATATTTACAGAAGGGTAAGGGATGAAATTCTTGATTTCATTCTAAATATCAATCATGACATTTAAATTTAGTCATACTGGGACAAAAGTTTCACAAAAATTTTATCGTGTATTATTTTTCAATTTAGAGAAATAAAATATGGAATCTTTTTTTAAACTGCTTTCCAGCTAGAATGTTCTCATTAAGTTATTTATTTGTAACATTTCTGTAACATTTTTTGTATACATTACCTCTAAGTTTATTAAGGGACTCCTATGAAAAAAATATATTTACTCCTTTTAATTTTTACTAACCCTTTTGTATTTTCACAAGAAAACTCAGAAATTACTGAGGAATTGTATGTAGTTGGAACAAAAGCTAGCATCATCTCTGCTATAGAAAAGCAAAGGCAATCCGATCAGATTATATCTGTTATAGATTCAGATGCCTTAGGTGAATTTCCAGATACTACCGCAGCAGAGGCTTTAAGAAGAATCTCAGGTATTTCTGTTGAAAACGATCAAGGTGAGGGCCGTTATGTTACTGTTAGAGGGCTCTCGGGAGACTTGAACAATATTTCTGTTAATGGCGCAACTGTTCCTGCACCTGAAGGTGGAAGAAAAGTGATGCTTGACGGTCTGCCAACAGAACTTCTAGATTCTATTGAAGTATACAAATCTTTAACTCCTGACCAAGATCTTGATTCTATTGGCGGAAGAGTTGAGTTTAATACGAAAAGTGCTCTAGACTTGGACGGGACGTATTTCAAATTAAAAGCAAATACTCTATACAATGATCAAACATATAATAGTAGTAATCCTAAAATCTCCCTTACCTATGGAGATCTGATTAGTGAAAATGTAGGACATATAATTGGTCTTACTTATTCTGATAAACAAGTAGTTACTTACAATAATGAAACCGGTTTTCCTGCCTGGAAACTCATTAGTGGAAACTATGCAATAGATGACGATTTTGAAAGCAGATACTATGATTTAACCAGAGAAAGATTAGGAATTACTTACGACATTGACTATAGGATCAATGACGAATCTTCTATCTATGCAAACATTTTATGGAATGAATACGTGGATGATGAGCTCAGATATAAAGACGAGTATAAAATGAGAGAAGAACAAAATAATGTTACTGCTACAGGAAGTACTATTACTGAAATAAGAAGAGATTCAGAAACAAGAGTTAGGGAGGAAGTTAGAACAATCAGAACATTTATTTTAGGTGGTAACACAATAGTCAACGGTTGGGATGCAGAGTTTGCACTTTCGAGTTCTTTTGCTGAAGAAGATGATACTGACAATGTTGATGCAAAGTTTAGAAGTAGTACATTTGATGCAGGTGATTGTGGAGGACCTTGCGGATCTTTTGATTATTCAGATCCTCAAAAACCACTTATGACTCTAGCTAGTGCAATTACTACTGGGGCAGGAAGTATTTATGATCCAGCAAGTATGGGAGTAGATGAGATTGAAGAGGAAGATTCTGTAATTCAAGACAGAGTGTCAGCATTTAAGGCTGATTTTACAAAAGAAGGTTTTATGTTTTCTGATATTCCAACAACTTTAAAATTTGGCCTCAAATATACCACTCGAGAAAAAGAAAAAACTGTTTCAGGTTTCAGTTCGGAACCTAACACTAATCAATCAGATTACAATCCAATCACTACACCTGTTAACTGGCCTTGGCCAACTGTTTTTGGTCCTATGGCAGATCCTACAACAATCTTTGCTCTTCAGAACACTCTTGGCCAATTCACAAATAACTATACAAAACCTGGCTATGGCAAAGATTTTGTTTCTGAAGAAGATATCACAGCACTTTATTTAATGGGCACAATGAAATTTGAAAATGCAGTTGTGACTGCAGGTATAAGGGCAGAGGACACTTCATTTAATACATTAGGATACGATAAAGACACTAACGAATCTGCTACACCGACAGGGATAATTATTAGAGCGTCTAAAGATTACACATTCGTATCACCAAGTTTAAACGTAAAATACTTCGTCAATGACGACACAATAGTTCGTGGTGCAATTTGGCGATCTTTATCTAGACCTGGATTTGGTGAATCAGCTCCAATAGCAGACATTTCAGCGGATGGAACTGCAGCGGATGGAAGTACAATTTATAAGGGAGAAATGGGTAATCCTGACTTAGAACCATATAAATCTACAAATATGGATCTTATCTTTGAAAGATATTATGACAATGGCGCAGTATCATTAGGTTATTTTAGGAAAGATGTTAAAAACGCTATTTATCCCCAGGTTACATCAGGTGTTGTTGGAGGGATTAACTTTAGCGAATTAGAAACATACATTAACAGCGAAAAGTCAACAGTTGATGGAATAGAGTTCAATTTTTTCAGGGAATTTGTGGATCTTCCTGAACCATTTGATGGTTTATTCATCTCAGTCAATTTAACTAAAGTTGACGCAGATAGCGATATTCCTAGCAGTAACGGTGTGTTTACCGTTCCATTTAGAAAACTCGCTGATAGCACAGAAAATTTATCAATTGGTTATGACAAAGGTAAAGTTGATATGAGACTCACAGTAGCTTCAAGAAGTGATTACTTAGATTATCTTGCTGATGATGACATAGAAACTACTGTAGATGATTTAGATTATAACAATATCAGATTTACTGATGATCATTCGCAAATAGACTTTACAGCCAAGTACTATTTAAATGATAATTTAACTCTTAAATTAGACTTAATTAATATAAATGATGAACCAGAATTCTATTATTGGGGCAGTCCTTCAAGGCTTTCTCAATATGATGAATATGGTAGAAGTGCGACAATTGGTTTCACTTATAAGTACTAAAAATTATTTTCCCCCTAAAAAGGCAAGTTTCATGCTTGCCTTTTTACTTTCTACTTTTTCTTTTGCAGATTATGTTGAGGTTGAGGCAATTTACGAGACACCGCCAGTTATAACTGAGGGTGATGCAGCCGATGATCCTGCAATATGGCTAAATAAAAATAATCCTTCAAATTCAATTATCTTTGGAACAGATAAAAAAAGCGGAATTTATAGTTACAATCTTCAAGGACAAGAGCTGAGCTATACAAATCTTGGTAGGATTAATAATGTTGATACAAGAAGTATGAATCTTGGTGACGATGAGAATGTCTCTGATTTTACTTTTCTTTTTGGGTCTAATAGAACATTAGGATCGGTAGATTTATGGGTATTTGAAGATAATAAAACAAGACAAAAACTTAAAAATAATTTATGGGAAGTCCCATCAAAACCATCATTTAGAGGTAAATCAAATATTATTGTATATGGTATATGCGCTGGAATCGATCCAAAGTATGGATTAGTTGCTTTTTTAACAGAAGACACTGGTCCGCGAGTTGAAGTATGGAACCTGACTGATAATGGCCTCGATCTTATAACAACTTTTAATAATGGTGGAGAATCGGAAGGGTGTGTTTATGATGATTTCAATAGAACTCTTTTTATATCAGAAGAAGAAGTAAGAGGGGTTTTAAAAGCTTATAGACTCGATGATAGTTTTGATTTCTCTGAGCCTTATATTGTCGATTCTAGAGAAGGTCAAATTGGTGGCGATCCAGAGGGTGTATCTTTATATAAAACATCAAACAATTCAGGTTATTTAATTTTATCCTCTCAAGGCGATAGTAAATTTAATTTGTATGATAGGAATTATCCATATGATTATATAACCAGTTTTAGAATAGGTTCTTCAAAAAATATAGATAATGTTACTGATACTGACGGTATAGAAACAATCAATTTTAAACTGAGTGATGAGTATCCAGAAGGTATTATGATTGCACAAGATGGTCTTAATAAAGATGGGTATAAAACTAAAAGACAAAACTTTAAAATTGTCTCTTTCAAAGATGTGCTTGATGCTATAAATGTTCCTAGATAATCTCTAGAGTTTATATTTAATAATTCAAACACTCATATGTATAAATTCTTATCTTTGCTTTTTTATTGTTTTGAATAAATTTATTTTTTGTAAGTCTAAGGACTAAACTGAAATAGGTATCGAATTCAATTTTTAAATATTTAAATTTAAAGTTTTAAAAAAAAATACTAGTTTTTTTTAGAAAATTGGTCTATTGTGTCAATTATGTGACATAATAGTGTCACTAAAGTTACAAAAAATATGAATACTAAAACCGTTCTTAAAGATCAAAGATTAATACCTGAAAAGTCTCAACTGCAAGAGATGGTTATATTTGGTTTTATTTCTTTATGGATAGTTTTGGTGGCAGTTCTTTATTTTTCATAAATATCTCTGAAAAAACCTAAGTCTTTTAATTTATCCATAAATTGCAAGGATTTGAATCATTCACTATTTCACATAAATTTTAATTTAATATCTAAAAATAAGTCACATTAAGGCAACTGTTTCTTAACAATCTTGTAGTAAAATTATTTTAAATTTAGAGACTCTCGATATGGAAACTTTGTTTTTGGATCCTTTTAACATACTTTTGATTGCTGGATTTATTGGGTTTTTTATGGCATTTGGCATTGGCGCTAACGATGTTGCAAACTCCATGGGGACTTCTGTAGGAAGCAAAGCTATAACTATTAAACAGGCAATTATAATTGCGGCGATTTTTGAATTTTTAGGAGCCTTTTTAGCAGGTGGAGAAGTAACTTCTACAATTAGAAAGGGCATCGTTGATCCAAATCTCTATGCAAATGATGTAAATATATTTATGATCGGAATGATATCTGCTCTTTTAGCGGGAGGCACTTGGTTGTTTATCGCAAGTTTAAGAGGCTGGCCTGTTTCTACTACTCACTCAATAGTGGGAGCTATTATTGGTTTTGTACTAATTTCTAAGGGAGTAGATGCTGTATCTTGGGGCAAGGTTGGTAATATTGCAATGAGTTGGGTAACTTCCCCTTTATTTTCTGGAACTTTAGCCTTTGGACTTTATATTTCTGCAAAAAAATTAATCTTAGACAGAGCCAATCCTGGAAAAGCAGCTATCACTTTTATTCCATTTTATAGTTTTCTAGTAGCAGTCGTTATTTCACTCGTCACAGCAAGGAAAGGTCTTAAACATGTAGGAATAGAATTTTCAGAAAATGAAATTTATTTATTTACTTTAATTTTTAGCATTATTGTTGCAACTGGAACAGCATTTTTTTTAAGAAGGAATAAAGATCAAATAATGAGAGAAGGAGGCATTGAATTTGCATTTGGATTGCTAATGATAGTTTCAGCTAGCGCCATGGCTTTTGCCCATGGTTCAAATGATGTTGCAAATGCAATTGGACCTTTAGCAGCAGTTGTAAGTGTTGTAGATACTGGCGAAATAGGATCTAAATCTTTAATCAGCCCATGGGTGTTACTTGTTGGAGGTATTGGGATAGTTTTTGGTTTAGCAACTCTAGGTTCCAGGGTCATCTCAACAGTTGGAAAAAAAATTACAGCTCTAACTCCAAGTCTTGGCTTCTCCGCTGAAATGGCCACAGCGTCTACTGTTGTTGCTGCAACTTATCTTGGGTTTCCTATTTCAACTACACATACACTAGTTGGTGGAGTTATAGGTGTTGGTCTAGCTAAAGGCGCAGAACACTTAGATTATGCTTCCATAAAGAGAATAATTGCTTCATGGTTAGTAACTATTCCAGCTGGAGCAGCTTTTACAATTTTATTCTATATTTTATTAAGAATAATTTTTAGTGTGTAAAGTCTTTTATTCAAAGAATAAATAAAAACTAAATCCCAGACAAAGCAATGCGTGGACCTTTAATACTATTTTTCTAACTTTTGTTCCTTAAAAAATTCTAGATATTGATGAGTCTCGTCAATATACAAGGTAAAATTTAAAATAATTATTATTGGCATCCCAAACGGACGTGAGAATTTTTATTTACCTAACTTTGATCATTGTGTTTCTCTTGGTCAGTTTGGCTATTGTCAATATTCCACTGTCCGTCGTTAAGTCTTATTTAAATGATAATTTTCCAGAAATCTCTTTTTCTGAGATTGAAGGCACCATATGGTCAGGTAGGATAGAAAATGTTTCGTATGCAGGACAAAGATTAGGGGATTTAAACACCGACATGGATTTACGTAATTTGAACTTTTCATTGATTGATAATGGAGTTGAATTTAAAGGAACGGTCAAAGTAAATAGGTATATTTTTAGTAACCAAATTGAATTTCAAAATACAAACCTGCTGATATCTTCCAAATTATTGATGCGAAATTTACCGAACGTTTCAGAATTGATTGGCGAAAATTTAAATATCATTTTTGACTTTGATCGTTGCTATGAAATATCTGGAAATGCCAGAGCAAATATTTTAAGAAAAAATGTTCTCAATTTAGGAAGTGATATTAGTTTAATTGCTGACTTAAGCTGCAGAGAAGGGCAGTTGTATGGCAGTTTTATCAGTTCGCCTAATGAAAATTATTTGTCTGGCTTTTTTTATGTCGATAATAAATTAAACTATAATCTTACAGCGAGCTCCAAAAACATCTTTTCTAGGATATCGAAAATATTGAATGAAGGGATATTAGTTAATCCTGAAATCAAAGTTAGCGGGAATTTATATGAGTTATTTTATGGAGACTAATTAATGTTGATAGGAAAGAATCCGTTGAATAAATCACCTGAGTGGTTCACACGTAATATTGAAATTGAACCAGAAAATAATTCCGTCGAAGTAGATGGTGCTTTGATAAATTTTAATGTTTGGGGAGATAAAAGTCTTCCCGGCCTTATATTGTTGCATGGGTTCAATGCTCATAGTCTTTGGTGGTCACATATTGCTCCGGCATTTATGGAAAAATTTTGTGTAGTTGCCTTGGACTTCAGTGGCATGGGCGATAGCGAACGAAGAAATTTTTATTCTCAGGAGATATATAGTAAAGAAGTCAAAGGGGTTGTTAATGCCATGGGATGGGACTCTGTGATTTGTTTAGCTCATAGCATGGGTGGCGCGGTGTCAATGTACTCTACTTCTCTTTTTCCGAATTTATTTTCAAAATTGATCTTATTAGACTCAATAATAGTTTTACCTCCTGAGAGAGCTGCAGCAATGAAATCCAGTAGGCCGTCGTCAAGATTTGCTGTATTTTCAGAAGATCTAGAAGATGCAATTTCTAGGTTTAGACTGATGCCACCTCAACCATGTGCTAAAGATTTTGTATTAAGAAATGTTGCTAAAAATTCATATAAACAAACTGAAGAAGGGTGGACTTTAAAAGCCGATCCGTTGATACCCAAAACCTACGAATACAATGATTTACACGATATATTTATGAAAGCTCAAATAGACATTGAAGTAGTTTATGGGGGTTCGAGTCAGCTATATACCAAAGAAGTTCTAGACTATATGATTTATGTTGGTAATTTAGATCCTGCTAAAGTTCATAAGTTGGATGGCGCAATGCACCATTTATTTTTAGATATGCCTGAAGAATTTATTGAATTAATTAATAAAATTTTAAAAGATGACTAAACCAAAAGTTGAAGGATTCTGCGATCCAAAATTTTCTAAACTTGGAGATATTTTTTCTAAGGCAATCAAATCTGGTTTTGATGACGGCGCTGCTCTCTCCTTGGAAATTGAAAATGAGTTGGTGATTGACATGTGGGGAGGTTACAAAGATAAAGAACATACGGAAGTATGGACTGAGGATACTATTGCCAACGTATTTTCCGTGACTAAGGCAATGACCGCGACATGCGCGCTAAAACTGTTAGAAGAAAAAAAAATAAATTTAGGCGATAGAGTTTCCAGATATTGGCCCGAGTATGATTGCAAGTCAAAAGGGGATACTACAATAAAAGATTTTTTTTCTCATCGTGCTGGGATGTTTGGGTTTCAAGAACCTTTGCCATATGAATGTTGGGAAGATTGGGACTTGATTGTCAATCAATTGGCTAAACAAGAACCATTTCATGTTCCTGGCACCGCTCAAGGATACCATGCTATGACCTTCGGATTCTTGTTAGGTGAGATTATTAGGAGAGTTGATGGTAGATCGGTAGGAACTTTTTTTAAAGAAGAGATTGCAGATATTTTCGATATTGATTTCAAAATAGGTTTAGATGAGAGTGAATTCGAAAGATGTGCTGAAATGATCATGCAGGAAGCTCCAATAAACGTTATTAATTTTTTTAGAAGAATCCCTAGATGGCTACTTCCAAGCAGGATTCGAGCTATCGGTGATACTCTTTCGAGTGCTGAGTATCGAAAAGCTTTCATTGAAATTGTTCATGGCGACGATGAAAATTTAAGATCCGTTACTGATTTTCCAAATAGTTCCCAATGGCGAAAAGGAGAGATTCCTGCTGCAAATGGTCACGGCACTGCAAGAGGGGTGGCGAAATTTTTTGGAATTCTGTCTAACGGCGGCTCAAGGGATGGCAAAAAGATTTTAGATCAAGAAACAATTGACCTTGCAACAACGGAATTTTCAATTGGACCTGATAAGGTTTTACTTCAAGCGCCCTATAAATTTGGCTTGGGTTATATGCTTGATGCGCCTTTTTCTCCAATAGGTTATAAAAATACTATGTTTGGGCACACCGGAATTGGTGGTGCTGCTGGCTTCGGAGATAAAGTCAATAAAATAGGTTTTGCATTCATTAATAATAGACAACATTCACTCGGTAAACTTTATAAATCAGCTAACGATTTGACTAAAAGTCTTTACAAGGCTCTTTAAATTTTAATGATTCTTGATCCCTATTTTTATGTAGTTGCAGTATTGTCAGTTTTTTTTCATGGTATGGGGAAAGCTGGTTTTGGTTTAGGACTTCCTATTTTAGCCATTCCGTTAATGAGTTTATTTATTCCTCCACTACAGGCATTAGCAATCCTAGTAATTCCTTTAATTTTTATGGATTTAGTAACTATTAAACGTTTTTGGAAGTTGTGGAACATCGAGTTAATTAAATCCATGATTCCATTAACTTTTTTGGGAGTAATAATTGGAACAATCACCTATAGTTTTCTTTCAGACAATTCAATAAGAATTATCTTAGGAATCATTTCTTGTTCCTTTGGGATTGAGTATTTTATAAATAAAAATAAAGAAGTGAGCTCTAGTACAAAAATTTCCGGAAAAATTTGGTCTTCACTGGCTGGATTTACAAGCTTTACTATTCATGCGGGAGGATTGCCATTAAGTTTTTATTTACTTCCAATGAAACTTGATCGCAGAATCTACGTATCTACTCTTGCCATAGTTTTTTTAGCTTTAAATCTGTTTAAAACAATACCTTACGCTTACTTTGGACAAATAAATTTTGATAATCTTTTGACTTCTTTTTTATTATTGCCATTAGCCCCCATTGGAGTTTATGTTGGAGCCTATTTAACAGAGAGGGTCAGTCAAGAGATTTTTTATTCGATTACTCACTTTTGTTTGATTTTAACAGGGTCAAAATTAATTTATGATGGGTTCACTATAGTTTCAATTTAAGATGACTAATTTAAGCGTCAATATCAATAAAATAGCTTTATTAAGAAATTCTCGTCCAGGTAACAATCCTTCACCATTAGAATTCGCAGAAAAATGTTTAGAAAATGGTGCGAACGGGATCACTGTCCATCCGCGACCAGATCTTAGGCATATAAAACCCTCTGATTTGGCTGATATAAAAAAGATAACTCAAGAGTACGACGTAGAATTTAATATAGAAGGAAATCCTCTCGAGCAAGAAAATAATCACTATCCTGGATTTTCGAAATTGATTGAAAATAACAAACCAGATCAAGTTACTTTAGTGCCAGATGATTCTAATCAATTAACTTCTGATCATGGTTGGGATCTTAAAGCTACTTCAACTGAACTTAAGGAGCTGTCTGACAGTTACAAAAATCAGAATATTAGAACTAGTATTTTTTTAGACCCAATCAAGGAGCAGCTGCAGTTAGCCAAAGAAATTAACATAGATCGAGTTGAACTTTATACTGGTCCGTTTGCAAAAGCTTTTGAAAATCAAGATGTCAAAACCTTAGAAATTTATGAGGAAGCAATTCTTTTCGCCAATGAAATTGATCTCAAATTAAACGCAGGGCACGACTTGAATTTATCTAATCTGGCTACACTTATAAGTTATGGGAACATTGAAGAAGTTTCCATTGGACATGCTTTAATTGTTGAATGCTTAGATCTTGGGCTTGAAGAAACTATTAAAAGATACCTGAAAATATTAAAATAAAATTATGAGCACTGAAGAAAATATAAAAAAACAAATTGAAGATAATAAAATTCTTCTCTACATGAAAGGTTCACCAGACAAACCTCAATGCGGTTTTTCACAAAGAGCAACGCAAATTTTAATGGCTTGCGGAAAAGAGTTCTCTTTCGTAGATATTTTATCTAATCCAGATATAAGAGAAACTTTGCCTACGGTTTCAAATTGGCCGACTTTTCCACAGTTGTATATCGAGGGAGAGCTCATTGGCGGCAGCGATATAATGATGGACATGTATCAAAGTGGCGAACTCAAAACCCTTATAGACGCTGTAGAAATATAACTTTTTTGTTTTTTTTAGAACTTCTAAAGCAGATAAAAGTCTTAATAATTAAAAATCTGAGATTAATCATCTCATGATATTATTTCCCCAACCATGGCATCAAAAAAAGTAATTCTAGCTTATTCTGGAGGTTTAGATACTTCGGTAATTCTGAAGTGGCTTCAAGAAGAAAAAAATCTTGAAGTCGTCACTTATACAGCAGACATGGGTCAAGGCGATATTCCTTCTGATCTAGAAAAAAGAGCTAAAGGCTTTGGTGCGGTAAAAGTTATTGTCGATGATTTGTCTGAAGAGTTTGTTTCAAATTATGTGTTTCCAATGTTTCGATGTAATACTCTTTATGAAGGAGAATATTTACTCGGCACTGCTATTGCTAGACCATTAATTGCAAAACGATTGGTAGATATTGCTGCGTCTGAAGATACAAACATAATTTCTCATGGAGCTACTGGGAAGGGCAACGATCAAATTCGATTTGAAATGGGCGCGCATGCATTGAATCCAAATATTGAAGTAATTGCCCCATGGCGAGAATGGGACTTATCATCTCGAACAGACTTAATGAATTATTGTAAAGAAAATCAAATTCCTATGCCTGCTAGTAAAGCAGAAGAACCTCCTTTTTCGATGGACGAAAATTTATTGCATATCTCCTATGAAGGTGGGGTGCTTGAAGATTTATCCAATCCACCGCCTGAAGATATGTGGTTGAAAGTAAAATCTTTAGATGATGCAAAAGCGGATGCAGAAGAAATTAAAATATCCTTCAAAAAGGGCGATCCTATTGAAATAAATGACACTAAATATTCCGCAGCTGAACTTTTAAAAGTCTTGAATAATTTAGGTTGTGAACATGGAATCGGTAGAATAGATATTGTCGAATCTAGAGCAACCGGCATGAAATCTAGAGGTTGTTATGAAACTCCGGGCGGAACAATTTTACTCAAAGCTAGACGGGCAATTGAATCATTGTGTTTATCAAGAGACGAAATATTAGAAAAAGACTCATTTATGCCCTCCTACGCGAAACTAATTTACGATGGTTTGTGGTGGAGTGATAAAAGATTGGACTTGCAAAAACGAATCGATTCTATGTCTGAAAAAGTCTGTGGCACCATTAATCTTCAACTTTTTAAAGGAAATATCATTACTTTGGGGAAAGAAAGTGAAAACTCATTGTATGATGAAAATAAAGCAAGTTTTGAGGCTCAAGGCGGCTTTTCAAATCAAGACATGGCTGAACACATTAAAAAAAATATTCTTGAGTTCAACAAGTAACTTACAACTCTAGTAAGCTAGATTTTTCTAATTCTTTTAACTTTCGCGCCATATTGAGAATAGTTTTTCCTGGCCCAGCATCAATAATATGGTGAATCTTATTTTCCGATAAATACTTTAAGGTTTCTCTCCATCTGACAGTATTTGTTAACTGAGTGATCAAAGAGTTTTTTATTTCATCCACGTCACTAGTTGGTTTAGCCAAAACGTTTGGAATTATAGGAATTTCTGGAACTTTAAATTCCACTGTATTTAATAAATTTTCTAATTCTTTTTGAGCCTCAGAAAGAAGAGAACAATGAGATGGAACCGACATTTGAACCATTTGAGTCTTAACTCTCCTAAAATCGTTGTCCTCAATGTATTTTTTACATGCATCAATGGATGAATTTTTTCCAGCTAATACGGAAACCCCCTCAGCATTGTCAGTAGAAAAGTTTATTTCTTCTTCGGAAGTATTTACTTTTTCAATCATTTTGTAAACGTCTGCTAGCTCCATGTTTAAAACAACTAACATACCAGCAGTGCCTTCAGGAACAGCGCTTTGCATCAATTGACCTCTGACATTTACTAGTTTTAGTGCATCAGAAAACTCTAAACAGTTGGCAAATACTAAAGCTGAATATTCTCCCAGAGATAATCCAGCAGTCACACTAATTTCTGAATTAATATTTTTTATTTTTGCGATTGCAATACTTGTAGCCAAAATTGCTGGTTGAGCAAATTCTGTTAAATTCAATTTTTCCTCTGGTCCTGAAGAAATCAGTTCTATTAAATCAAAGTCTAAATTTTTAGAAGCTGATGATAGATAGTCAACAACTTCTTTATTAGAGTTTATGATTTCGTCCAACATACCGATTTTCTGAACACCTTGACCAGGAAAAAGTAAGGCTTTCATATTTTTAAAGAAAAGGTTGATTCTAAACTTTCAATAATATCTGAACTATCATCCAAAGATTCAATTCCGCCGTAGACGTATCGATCTGGTCTGATCAGGATTAATTTATAAGTTTCAAAAATTTTACTCATTCTATTTTCTTCGTCGTCTTTATCGGTAAATTCAATTATTTGTATATCAAGCGCTTTGACAATTTCTTCAGCCTTTTTAGTAAGTTTTGGAATTGCGTTTTTTGTAAAAATAGTGAATTTTGACCCAACAATTCTATCCGATAATTCTTTTGACCCATTTCTAATCAGAAGAGGCTGAGGGCAGGGATAGCCAGAGATATCATCGGAGGCATCTTTATACAATCCTGAAGGAAGGTGTGGAAATTTAACTCCATAGCCTTCATTATCGTCAGGGGTAAATTCTTTTCCTTCTTGCTGTGCACACAGCCCTTCAATTATCTTGCCAATTGAAACTGATTGAGCAACTGTCCACTTAGCATGAGGGTATCTTTCTGCTTGATATGTATCCAGAATTGAATCTTCAGCTTTGTTAGACAAAATTAAATCTAGCTTCCAGAATAAATTCATGGCGTCCCTAATACCTGTACCCATCCCAGCTCCCATAAAGGGTGGCATTTGATGAGCAGCGTCTCCAGCAATAAGACAATTATCAATTCTCCAAGTTTTTGCTAAAGCAGCGTGAAATTGATAAACGTCAGCTCTTTCTAAAGTAGCGTTGTTTGGGTTTATCCACGGAGATAGTAATTCCCATACCTTCTCTTCCCTTTCTAATTCTTCTTTAGATTCACCAGGCATTAATTTGAATTCAAATCTTCTATGTCCTCTACGACCAGGTACATAAGTAGCAGGTCTTTTAGGATTGCAAATTTGTTTTGCATGATGTTTTGGAATATCTGTAGTTTTAGTGAGGTGAGCATCTGCTACCAACCAATCTTGGTCGTAGCCTAAATCGTCTCTTTCTATATTTAAAAGTTTTCTGACGCTACTGCTAGCACCATCACACCCAATTAAATATTTACTTTCAAAATTAATTGATTCTCCGTTCGAGGTGCAATTTAAAATTACTTTGTCACTCTCTGTTTTAAAACTCTCTAATAAGGTAGATTCCTTGATTTCAATATTTTCTTTGGATTCTACTGAAGTTCTTATAATTTTTTCCAGTTCAGGCTGATAAAAAAGTAGTTGAGGAGGCCAACCCATTGCACCAACTTCTAATGGCTGATCTTGGGTGATTATTTCATTTAATTCAGCATCCGTGAAAGATACTTTATCAATGTAACCAGTATTTGAAACAACTTCGTCAGCAAATCCTAAAAGGTCAAAAGTACGACACTGTTCACCATCAGTGTTTATAGCCCTGGCTGTTGGACTTGTTCCTTTATTGGCATCAATGACTAAGACTTTATAACCTTTAGTAGCTATTAAGTTAGCCATTATCGAACCAACGGGTCCATATCCAATAATTGCAACATCAAACATTGTTTTGGATTTTAACTTATTTTAATTAATAAATTTATTCAAAATTTAGTCCAAATATACTTACTTTTTGTCGGTTTTATATTCTTGATAATTTTAAATAGAATTATTAATATTTTCTTGAGGAAAAGATTATGGAACCAATTATTAAAGTTCAAGATGTGCAATATTGCACATTACAATGCCCTGACTTAGACATCCAAGAACAGTTTTTAATCCATTTTGGAATGCACACTGTAGAGAAAACAGATGAAATGCTGTTAATGAAAGGAGACGGAACCCAACCTTTTATTGAAAAAGTCCTTAAAGGAGAAAAAAAATTTATAAGTCTTGCTTTTGTTGCGTCATCAATGGAAGACTTAGAAAAGATAAGCAAAACAGAAGCTTTTTCTGATGTTGAAGAACTTAATACTCCAGGAGGAGGCTTCGTATCTAAAGGACATGATTTAGATGGTTTTGGCGTTGAAGTAGTTTATGGCATTGAAAGCTTGGAAGAAAAAACTGCTGAAACTATTCCAACCAATGAAGGCAGGACCGTGAATAGGGTCAATCAAATGAAAAGGTTTCTAAAGGGATCTTATCCAAGAATTTTAAGATTTGCTCATGCTGGCCTTAATGCAGTAAACGTAAAAGAATCTTTTGAATGGTACCAAAAACATTTAGGATTTATAGCAAGCGACAGACTTTTTTTAGGTGATCCAAAAGATCCCAACACACCCCTTCAGGGAATTTTTTCTCGTCTTGATAAAGGAAAAGAACCTGCAGATCACCATACGGTATTTTTTCTTTCTGCACCTCTTTTATCTGAGGGAAAACCAGTGATGAATCATGTCTCTTTTGAAATGTTTAACATCGATGATGTCTTTACTGGAAATGAAATGCTCGAATCTAAAAAGGAGGAGTTCAATTATTTTCAGGAATGGGGAATTGGGCGTCATTATCAAGGAAGCCAACTTTTTGACTATTGGCGAAATCCTTTTGGCCAAACTCATGAACATCAGACAGATGGTGATATGTTTGATAACACTTTTCCTACGAGAGATTTGAACGTTATCACTGACGAAGCCGGTTTAGGTCAAGAACCTGCCGAATCTCAATGGGGCCCTGCATTAAGTAATACCTTTGGTAATGCAGAAAATGGTTAATAAGTGGATTTAGGCATCTCAGAAAAGAAAGCTATTGTCTGTGGCTCAAGCAGGGGATTGGGCAAAGCTTGTGCGGAGTCTCTTGCAAAAGAAGGCGTAGAGATCACCATCAATGGAGTAAATGAAGAAAATCTTGAAAACACAAAAAAAGAATTTGAAGATAAAGGTTTTAAGGTTCAGTCAGTTTTAGGACCAATGGAAGATGAAAATACGCGAGTGGCACTTTTAAAGGCATGTCCTGAACCTGACATTTTAATTAATAACAGCGGCGGACCTCCTCCAGGAAATTTTTTTGAATGGAGTGAGGATGATTTTTTATCAGCTATTAAATCTAACTTTACACAATCCGCTATGTTAATGCAGTCAGTTTTACCGGGAATGAAAGAAAGAAAGTTTGGTCGAATAATTAATATTCTTTCTGCGATGGTAAAAAATCCTCACGTAATTATGGGATTATCAACCTCGGCTAGATCTGGTTTGCTTGGACTTTCAAAAGGATTATCTAGAGAAATGGCCCAATTCAACATTACCATAAATAATTTACTACCAGAAAGAATTGATACTGATCGACAAACACGGGTAATAGAATTCCAAGCAAAACTTGCAGGCATCTCCTTTGAGGAAGCTAAACAAAATATGGAAAATGAATTAACCGCAAAGAGAATGGGCACCGTTGAAGAGTTTTCGGATTTAGCAGCTTTTTTATGTTCTGAACAAGCTGCCTATATTTCTGGCCAAAGTATCTCCATCGATGGTGGAAACAGTACTAATTTTTATTGACCTTTAATTTTTCTTGAAGACCTTTGTTGGATGTCGTGTATCCAAAAGGAACTCTTTCTCCAGGGTTAATTCTTTTGAAAGCCTCTTGAACAGCTAAAGTGGTTTCATGGAATCCACAAAGAATAAGATCTAATTTTCCTGGGTAGGTATTAATATCGCCTACTGCGAAAATTCCATCTTTAGAGGTTTGAAAATTTTTTGTATTAACTGCAATTTTCTTTTCTTTTAATTCGACTTCCCAATCAAGAATAGGACCTAATTGTTTATTTAGGCCAAAGAAAAAAAGAGCTTCATCACAAGATATAGTTTCTATGTCCTTACTTTCAAAGTGCATTAAATTCACACCTTCAAATTTATCTGTTCCATTTATGTCTTTAATAACGTAAGGAATTTTGAGCTCAATTTTCCCTTCTTTTACAAGTTTTCTCATTTGAGATTCGGTATGTTTTGCTCCTCGAAATTCATCTCTTCTATGAACAAGAAAAATTTTCTTCGCTGTCTTTGCTAATTCTACAGACCAATCAAGCGCACTATCCCCACCGCCAAAAATAGTAATTTCTTTATCTTTATATTTTGATTTGTCTCTAACGGCATATTCAATACCATTTCCAAGAAACTTATCAGGATCTTCAACTGGTGGTCTTCTGGATTCAAAAGAACCTGCTCCTGCGGCTATGAAAATATTATGAGTTAAGAACTCTGAACCATTATTAGTTTTAACAATCCATTTTTCGTCTTTAGGTTCAATTTTTTCAACTCTAGTATTTAAATGAACATTGTAATCAAACGGTTTAATTTGCTCTAAGAGGGCTTCAATATGCTCTTTACCTGTTTGATTCGCTACCCCTGGAATATCATAAATTGGTTTGTCTGGGTAAAGCTCGATACATTGACCTCCAATTTTATCCAGATTATCCACCAGTTCACAATTCAACCCTAACAGGCCAGCTTCAAAAACTGTAAATAAGCCTACTGGTCCAGCACCGATGATTAAAATATCTGTTTCTTTCATTTAGGTTACTTTATCTCCTGGCTGGGCGCCGCTTTCCGATGCAATTAAATAAACCCCTTCATCATTGCTAGAGGCTAAAATCATACCTTCCGAAGTTCCAAACTTCATTTCTCTATGCTTGAGGTTATTTACACACACAACTAACTTTCCAGTTAAATCATTAGGTTCATAGAATTTTTTTATTCCCGCAAAAACTGTTTTTTGTCCAAATTCACCTAAATCAAGTATTATTTTTAGGAGTTTATCTGCATCTTCAACATTTTCGGCGGATAAAATTTTTGCAACCCTAAGATCAACTTTTGCAAAGTCATTAATATTAATTTCATCCATTTTGACTGATCTCATTAAGCTTGGTTATTTCAGCATCCTCAATTCTAAACATTAAAGGTTTAAAAATATCTATTTGATGATCTATTAAGTTTGTAGATAAATCATCGAGTGACTGGTTAGATTTTAAATAATTTTTTATTTTTTCAGAAGTTTCAGGTATCACTGGTTCTAAATATAGATTTAAAATTCTAAAAAGATTAATGGCAGTGGATGCAATTTTTTTCACATCTTCTGAGTTATTATCGTTTTTATTCAACTCCCATGGTTTATGAAAATCTATATATTGATTTGCTTTATCGGCAAGCTGCATAATCTCTTTGATCGCTTTAGAGAAATCCCTAGAATGAAATAGGTTAAATATTTCCTCTTTTTTATCTATAAATTTATCAATAATCTCTAAATCTAAAGACCGACTAAGTTTATTGTCATCTTTTTTTAAGAAACCTTGAGATCTGCTGGCTATGTTTACAAATTTACCAACAAGATCTGTGTTAACTTTTTTCTGAAAATCTTCAAGATCCATGTCTAAGTCATCAACTCCAGTAGATAATTTTGAGGCTAAATAATATCTAATCAAATCTGGTTTCAGAACATCAAGATAATCGTCAACTAACAAAAAATTTTTTTTTGACTTCGACATTTTTTTTCCATTGAGAGTCATAAATCCATGGATAAATACATTTGTAGGTTTTTTAAAACCTCCAGCCTCGAGCATGCATGGCCAGAAAAGAGTATGAAAATTCATTATGTCTTTTCCTATGAAGTGATAGATTTCAGTATCACTTTTTTCATCCCAGAGATCTTTTGAAGTTTTACTAACTTTTTCTTTTTTTAAGAAATTTTCTAGACTCGCAATATAACCAATAGGGGCATCAAGCCAGACATAAAAATATTTATCATCGTATCCAGGTATTTTGAAACCAAAGTAGGGTGCATCTCTACTAATATCCCATGGTTTCAAGCCGTCTATAAACCATTCTTGAATTTTATTTTTAACAGCTGATTGAAGTTTTGTTTCTTTTATCCATTTTTGTAAATTGTTGCTACATGCTGCTACATCAAAAAATAAATGTTCACTTTCTTTAATGGATGGTTTTTTTCCAGAAAAAATAGATTTAGGGTTTATTAGTTCAGTGGCCTCATATGTAGCTCCGCAAATTTCACAATTATCTCCATATTGATTCTTTGCTCCGCATTTTGGACATTCTCCTTGAACATATCTGTCTGCAAGAAATAATCCTTTGGTGTCATCAAAAAGTTGTTTAATTTTTTTTCTAAGAATTAGCCCTTTTTTATCTGCACTATTAAAGATGTGCTCACTGAAATACTTATTTTCTTCCGAGTGAGTAGTGTAATAGTTATCGTGTTGTATATTAAAGTTAACCAAAGAATTTTTTTGTTGTTCAGTGACTTCTTCAATAAGATCTTCAGGAGTAACACCTTCTTCCTCAGCCTTTAGCATTATTGGCGTCCCATGTGCGTCGCTAGCACAAATATAAATACATTTTTTATTCATTGCTCTATTCGTCCTAACCCAAATGTCCGTTTGAATGTGTTCAAGAAGATGACCAAAATGCAAAGGGCCATTAGCATACGGAAGTGCTGAAGTGATGATTAGAAGATTATTACTCTTTGACATATAATTTTTCTATGAATGAATTCATTTCAATTTTTAGATTTTACTTATCTTGGTTGCTTATCTCTACATTAATTATTTTTATTTCCACTAACCTAATAGCCGATGAAAGTTTTGAGAGTAACCAAATAAATTTATCTGAATCAAACTTTGAAGACCTTTGGTCTGTTGCTGTTGAAATGAAACCTTCTTATGAGAATTTTTCAGTCTATCAAATAATGCTGGCAATTCAGGATTTAAATAAATCAGCATTTGAAAAAAATAATATCAATTATCTTAAGCGCAATAATACTCTCGTACTTCCCAATATAAATATTGTATCGAGCTTTGATAAACAGGAATCCATATTTGAAGTAGCAAGACAAAACTCATTAGTTGATAGTGAGTTTACTTTTTTTTCAATTCTAGAGTCTGGTAGATACAAGTCATCTATAACTCAAAATGAAATTCTAATTTCTCAGAATAATGATGACTTTTTTGTTTTAAATAATAATGACCCCTATGAAAAATTTAATAGAAGGGTACACGATTTTAATAACTCTTTAGATGTTGTTTTTTTCAAGCCTGTTGCAGAAATATATGCAGCTGGAACTCCAGAATTTTTGCAAGTTGGAATTTCAAATATATTTGGTAATTTAGGCGACGCCGGTTCTTCCGCTAACAATATTTTACAATTGAAACCAAAAGCATTTATCAATGATTTATCTAGATTCGTTATTAATTCGACATTCGGAATTTTTGGAATTTTTGATATAGCTTCTGAAATGGGCATAGAAGGAACAAACGAGGATTTTGGGCAGACATTAGGTCATTGGGGAGTATCTGCTGGGCCATACATAGTGATTCCCTTTTACGGCCCAAGTAACTTCAGGGATTCTTTTTCAATAATTCCAGATTTATATTTATATCCAAATGTTCCAAGTGATGATTCAGCTAGAATCGCGACAGGTGCATTGAACCTACTAGACCTAAGGTCAGATTTATTGGGAGTTACTGAAATTACTGGAAATGATCAATATACTTTTTATAGAGATGCCTATATTCAAAGAAGAGAATTTCAAATCAATGATGGAGAAATGGATGAAGACCTCTTTTTTGATGAATTTGATTAATCTAAAAAAGAACCATACACCATAGTTTGCATTTGAGGTCTCAATGGAAAAGCATCAGAAGGAATAAATTGAGTCATAAAAATTGCCAACAATTCTTCCTTAGGATCTACCCAAAAATATGTGCTAGCCATACCTCCCCAATTAAAACTTCCTATGCTGAGAGGGCTTTGACTAGCTGCAGGATCGGTTGTTACTGCCATGCTTAGTCCATAGCCTGTTCCTTGATATCTAACTTCACTGAAACTTCCCGTAGACCCCATATCAGACATATTTTTATTATTTGGAAGATGATTCATGGTCATTAATTCAATAGTCTTTCTGGATAAGATCCTATTACCATTATAAGTACCACCATTAAGAAGCATTTGTAAAAATTTGAAATAGTCAAAGGATGTGGATATTAAACCACTTCCTCCGCCATTAAATTCTCTAGGTTTTGCATATCGACTTTCTTTGGCACCCGGATCGTGTACATGCAACTTTTTATTTTCATCTCTGAAATAACAAGCGGCTAGATTTTTAAGATTTTCTTCTTTGACGAAAAAACCTGTATCTTCCATGCCTAATGGATCAAAAATATTTTCTTGAAAATAATCCTCTATTGATTTTCCCGATATTACTTCTATTAGTCTTGCACAGATATCAATGGAAACACTATAAAGCCATTGGTCTCCAGGATTGAATTCTAAAGGCAATGAAGCAATTCTTTTTGTAAATTCCTCTAAATCAACTTTTTCATCAGAGACTAAAGCTTTAGTTGGATCTGAAATTTGAAAAATTTTACGATATGCGTCATCTACGTGGGATTGAAAGTTGATGCTGTAACTAAGGCCAGAGGTGTGAGTTAATAAATCCCTTATAATCATGGGACTTCTTACAGGTTCAGTTATAAAGTTTGGAAAAGATCCAGACACATAAATTTCTTGGTTTTTAAATTCTGGAAGAAATTTTGAAACAGGATCAGATAATTGAAAATAACCCTTCTCAAATAGCTGCATTAAGGCTACACCCGTAACAGGTTTTGTCATTGAGTAAATTCTAAAAAGAGTCTCTTCATCAACAGGCAAGTCGTTTTCTATATCTCTTTTTCCTTGAGAATGGAAATGAGCAATTTCTCCTCTTCTAGCAATTAAAGTTTGAGTGCAACTTAATTTATTTAAACCTATATAGTTATCAAAAAACATCTTATCAAGATCTTTTAGTCTTTCCCCATTAAGGTCTACAGATTCTGGTTTAACTATTTTCATTTTTTACCTCTAGTTTTGCTTTTATAAAATCATCATGCGAAATATAAATAAGATCGGATACTTTCCTGATTACATATTCTTCATATTTATCAATATTTCCATCAGCAAAGGCAATTTCCCACATAGATTTAATCAAACTATATTTTTCTTCAAAGCTGAAGTCGTCGTTGATTATTCTTGTAAATTCATAGAGAGAAGTTGATTCTTTTTGAGATTCTTTACCATCTGCAATCAGAGAAGATATTTTTGATTGGTCTACATTAAATTTTTCAGAAAGAGTATTTTTCAAACTTTCTATTTCCGAGTCATCGATAGATTGATCAGCAATACTGACTTCAACCATCAAAGAGATGCAAGCGGATACGACTTTATCAATAGATTGATCATCAACAATTTTTTCTTTCTTAAAAAATTTTGAAAAGAAATTTTTCATGCAGCTTCAATAATATTTTTTTCTAAAATTGATAATATTTCATTTTTAGATTTTTTCAAATAGACACTATTGGACAGTAGGACTCTTATTTTTTTCGCTTCTGAATGACCGCTAAATAATCCGTGCATATGTATCAATCCTCTTTTGACATGACTTTCGTTTTCTAAAGTTTCAAAATAATCAAACATTTTTTGGGTGATTTCATATATAGAAATATCCCTGTTTAGTTCTCCCTTAATTTTTTTATCTACATCTTTAAAGATTAACGGATTCGAATATGCTTCTCTTCCTATCATAATACCGTCTAAATTTTGTAGATCATTGTCTTGAAGAAAACTTAATTTTTTAATACCTCCATTAATAATTATTTCTAGATCAGGGAAGTCATCTTTTAATTTTCTAACTCTCTCATAATTAAGTGGTGGGATTTCTCGATTTTGCTTTGGACTTAAACCTTTTAAAATTGCTTTTCTAGCATGAACGTAAAAAATCTTAATATCACATGATTCAATTTCTTTGACGAAATTATCTAGTGTTTCGTCTATGTCATTGTTGTCAGTTCCAAGTCTAATCTTGACTGAAACTTCTTTATTAAAATTTTCCTTAATCGCATTGAGACAATCACATACCAATTGGGGGTGATTCATCATTGCAGCCCCAAAGCCCCCATTACTTACTCTAGGGCTTGGACACCCAAGGTTTAGGTTTATTTCATCGTAATTAAACATGTTTGCCATTTTGGAAACTTTTGCAAGACTTTCTGGGTCATTACCTCCCAATTGCAGAACAATAGGATTTTCATTTTCGCTATACTCTTCAAGCTTGTTTTTATTTCCATAAAGGATGGCATTAGAATGAATCATCTCAGTGAATAAAACCGTTTTTTCAGAGATTAGTCTGATCAAATATCTAAATTGACTATCTGTCCTTCCCATCATTGGGGCTACCGAATAAAATCTTTTCATTGATTTATAAGAAGTAAATTACTGAATAAAGACCAACTGCGGTCAACACAAAAGTGTATGGTAAAGCCATTATGATCATTCTTAGATAAGAAAGATTTATTAACGGGGCAATAGATGAAGTTAATAAGAATAAAAAGGCTGCTTGACCATTAGGAGTTGCAACACTAGGTAAATTAGTTCCGGTATTAATTGCAATTGCCAATAAGTCAAATTGATTCCTATCAATTACGCCAGAATCAAAAGCATTTTTTACTTCGCTAATATAAATAGTAGCAACAAAAACATTATCACTGATCATTGACAAGATGCCATTGGCAAGGAAAAACATTGGAACTTGTAAATCAAAATTTAAAGTTAATACGTAATTTATTACGGGTGAGAATAAGTGCTGATCATGAATTACAGCCACAATTACAAAAAATACAACCAATAATGCTGTGAATGGTAAAGCTTCTTCAAATGCCTTTCCTAATTGATGTTCTTGAATTATTCCATTGAAAGCAGTTAATAGAACAATTACCATCAGTCCAATCAAGCCAACTGCCGCTACATTGAAAGCTAGAGCAAAAATTAAAATTAGTGCTACTAAAAATTGAATTAAAAGCTTGGTTTTCTGTGACGTAGTTCTTGCAGCATCTTCTTTAGCACCGAAATCATTAATAATATCTCTTATTTTTGGTGACAATTCTGCTCCATATCCAACAATTTTAAATTTCTCGATTAGGTAACAAGTAAAAATTCCAAAAATGAATACAGGCAATGACACCGGAAGCATTCTTATGAAAAACTCAATAAAATCCCAATCTGCGACTGATCCAATCAGAAGGTTTTGGGGTTCTCCAACAATAGTGCTGACTCCACCTAGTGCTGTTCCGACGGCACCATGCATTAATAGGTTTCTCAAGAATCTTTTAAACTCCTCAGTCTCCATATCAAGATCATCAGTTTCTAAAGATGCCTTATTTTCTTGATAAAGAGAATAAAATCCAACAGCAACAGCTATCAGTACCGCAGTAACTGTAAGAGCGTCAAGAAAAGCCGATAAAACTGCAGCGCTTATAAGGAAAAGCAGAGATAAAAGCTTTTTATTTTTTACGTTAATCAGTAATTTAGTAAATATGAAAAGTAAAAAATCTTTCATGAAATAAATTCCAGCCACCATAAAAACCAATAAAAGGATTACTTTTAAATTTAGAACAACTTCTTGGTAAACGTGTTTAGAAGTTGTCAATCCTAGAATCACAGATTGAATAGCTATCAGACCCCCTGGCTGTAAAGGGTAGCATTCTAGGGCCATAGCTAAAGTTACTATAAATTGGCCCAATATGATCCAGCCCAAAATAAAACCAGCGTCCAAATTTGTATTCATTAAAATAAAGTAAATAATTGGATTACTTACAAGAAATGAAATAATGAGATTCTTGTACCAATTTGCAGAAGATCCCAAAAAATTGCTATAAAGGCTACTAATCACGAAAAAAAAAGTTTTGAATATATTTAATCCTGCTAATTCTATTGAAAAAGATACGTCTGAGTCAAAATACTTTGTAATTAATTCTCATCAGATTTTATCTTTTAAAAATGAAAATTTTTTAAGACCATTAAATTGCGATGAACTTAATTGGTCTGGCCTTGAGGTAAAGAGGAAACATTTTCTCGGTCATCTTAATAACGAATCATGCTTTGTTGTTTCCACTGAAGGCGAATGCAGTCTCGAACAGGCTCATTTCAGTGATTTGAGATCAATGCTAGGAAGAATACCAGATGATTTATTCTCTGTTATCTCACGCGCAATTCAAATCCAACACTGGTTTGATGCTCATAAATTTTGTGGATATTGTGGAAACGAACTAAAAGAAGACTCTAATGAAAGAGCTATGATTTGTAATAATTGCAATGCACCGCCTGCATACCCAAAAATTGCTCCTTGCGTTATTACTTTAATACATAGAGATGATGAAATTTTATTAGCGCATAATGTGAATTTTCCAGACAATTTTTTTAGTACTCTTGCGGGTTTTATAGAACCTGGTGAATCCGTTGAGTCTGCCTTAAAAAGGGAAGTGCTAGAAGAAGTTGGTATAGAAGTAAAAAATATTAAATATTTTGGAAGTCAATCTTGGCCTTTTCCAAGCCAGTTGATGTTAGGGTACTTTGCAGAGTTTTCTAGTGGAGAAGTTAAGCCAGACTTAGAAGAAATAGATGAAGCTGCATGGTTTAAGTTAAATAATTTACCTAATACTCCTCCCTCAAATATTTCTATATCAGGAAAGTTAATTGAACATTACGTTAAAGAAAATCTTTAATTTTTATTTCTTGGATCATTAGAAGCTCTTTCATTGGTATTAATTTTGTTAGAACTCTTTATTTCCTTGTCTTCTTTCAAAACTTGAGGCTTTTTCGGCCTGCTTAGTTTTTTTGGAGCCATTTCTGTAGAAGATATATTTTCTTTATTTTTGATATTTTCTTTCTTTTCAGAAAAAACTTTTTTATCTTTATTAGTTATATTTTTTTTAGGCTTTGCATTTTTAATAGATTCTTTTTTTGGCTTATTTTTTTGAAAGTTTCTGTTTTTGTTATCAAATTTTTTGTAGTTTCGATTGCGAGTATTACTATTCTTAGAGTTAGTTTTTCTCTTACTTGAGGCTTTCTTTTGAATTTTTGATTGATTATTAGAATTTGACTGAAAGAGACTCCTTATTCTTGAAAGAAAACCCTTTTTTGGTCTAGAAGAGGGCATCATTTTCACTGCCGCATCTTCAAGAGGTTTTTTCATCTTTTTTGACTTTCTTTCAAATTGCTCTGCAGCGGAAATAGAGGATTTATTTTTATCTGGATCTTGAACTTTTCCATCTTTTATCCTGATCACTTCAAATCTTGAATCTGGTCGAGTTGCATCAGATATTACAACAACTTTTACTCCTGACCTTGCTTCAATATCGTTCAACCTAATACGTCTCTCATTAAGAAGTAATGCTGACATATCCGGAGAGACAATAGCTCTAACTTCGTTTGTATTAGATTTGCTTGTTTCTTCCTCTAAAAGTCTTAAAACAGATGTAGATAGTGTATTTACGTCTTGAGTCCATCTTTCAGATAAAGAAGATCTCAATCTTTGTCGAGATAATTCTAGTAAGCCAAATCTAGAAATTCTTCCAATTTGAACTCTTGCTCTATCTACAGAAAGAGCTTTTCTCATTTCATCCTCAACGGCTCTTTTATTTTCTATTTTCATCATGTCTATAAAGTCTATGACTACTAGACCCCCAATATCCCTCAGTCTAAATTGCCTGGCAATTTCCCTGCTAGCTTCTAAATTAGTATTTGTTGCAGTTTCTTCAATATCTTTTCCTTGAGTGGCTTGAGAAGAGTTTATATCGATTGCAACAAGCGCTTCGGTGTCATCAATTACAATTGAGCCGCCTGAATTTAATTTAACTTCTCTTTGATAAGCTGTCTCGATCTGAGATTCGATTTGGTACCTTGTGAACAAAGGGAGAGTATTTTCGTATTTGTTAAGAATTTTTAATTGTTCAGGCATGACGCTGCTAATAAACTCTTCTGCTTGATCGAAAGCCTCTTTGGTGTCAATCCAGATTTCATCAACATCTTCTTTTAGATAATCCCTCAAAGTTCTCAATATAATGTCACTTTCTTTAAAAATTAAGAAAGGGGCATTTTTTAGAGCATTTGCTTCTAAAATAGCTTCCCAAACTTTAAGTAGATAAGATAAATCCCATTTTAGATCATCTTGATCTCTTCCTTCTCCAGCAGTTCTTACAATTACTCCCATTCCTTCTGGAGCATTTAGATCCGAAACTTTTTTCTTGAGAAGTTCTCTTTGATCGGGATTAAGCCTTCTTGAAATTCCTGATGCTCTTGGGTTATTAGGCATTAACACTAGAAATCTTCCAGCGATACTAATTAATGTGGTTAGTGCTGCTCCTTTGTTACCTCTTTCGTCTTTTTCAACTTGAACAATTATTTCTTGATCTTTCGATAGGCAGTCTTTTATTGAGATTCTTTCTTTACCTTTTCTATCTTTAGGAAGGTATTGCGGAGCTAATTCTTTAAACGGTAAAAAACCGTGTCTTTCAGCACCAAAATCAACAAAAGCCGCACCCAAACTAGGCTCTATTCTGCTAACTTTACCTTTATAGATGTTACCTTTTCTTCTTACTTCGGCAATATTTTCAACATCGAGATCGAATAAAGAATTACCGTCGGTGATGGCAATTCTTACCTCTTCTGGTTGTGTTGCATTAACAAGCATCCTTTTCATAGGACATCTCCAATAATGCTTTTAATTAAAAATTAGGAATTTAAGTAACGATTCCTTCTAAGTACTTATTTCAGGATTTACGTCTCTTTACCTGACTTAAGTTTAAATTCTGTAATAAAAGCTGTTTAAAAAATTCTTTAATATAGGATATTAAATTTCCTATTTAACATATAAGTGCGGTATTTTAGATGAGAAATCAAAAAAAACACAAATTTTTTTTATGTTTAATAAAGTTCAAAAAATTCTAGTTACAGATGATTACGTTGGCCAAAGAATAGATAATTACCTTATAAATCTCCTCAAAGGCGTACCTAAATCTAAAATTTACTCGATCATAAGAAAAGGTGAGGTAAGAATTAATGGTTCGAGAAAAAAACCCTCATATAAGCTCGCTCATGGAAATGAAATAAGAATACCTCCTCTTCAATATCTCAATGAAAAAACCAAAGAAGATTTTATTCCCACGGACATAATCAATTTATTAAAAGACAGGATTATTTATGAAAATGATGATTATTTAGCTATTAATAAGCCAGAAGGTATTGCATCTCATGGAGGAAGTGGAATAAAAATTGGACTAATAGAAACTATAAGAAATTTCGGAAAAAATTATAGAGAATGTAAATTAATTCATCGTTTAGACAAAGATACTTCGGGGTGCCAAATCGTTTCAAAAAAACAGAGTTTTTTAAGAAAATGTAATGAAGAAATTAGGCTGGGAAAAAGTTTTAAAGAATATCTAGTAATAGTCCATGGAGAATGGCCGTCTGAAAGAAAAGAGATAAGTTCTTACCTAATAAAAACTAAAAATTCGAGAGGTGAGAATTATGTTAAAGAAAATGAAGATGGTAAAAAATCTGTGTCAAAGTTTAAGGTTATTAAGCATTCAAAGAACATTACAAAATTGAGTTGCAATATAATAACGGGAAGAACTCATCAAATTAGAGTTCATTGTTCTTCAGTCGGCAATTTTGTAATTGGAGACGTCAAATATGGCAATAGAGAGCTGAGCAAATTTTATAAACATTTTGGTCGTATGTTTTTGCATTCCCATAGGTTAGAGATTCCAAGCTTAAGTTTAAGCATTTGTGCTGAAGAACCTGAATCTTTTAAAAAAATTTTAAAATTTGATGAAACTTTATAAATTTTCCAATAGAATCAAGTTTTTTTAAGGTTATGGCAGTACAAAAGAGTAAAGTTTCGAGATCTAGAAGAGGCGCAAGAAGATCGCATAATAAATTAAAAGCTCCTGCGCTAGCGACAGATCAAACTACTGGCGAAGTTCACCTTCGTCATCATATGACCGAAGATGGCTTTTATAAGGGTAAAAAAGTCATGGAAGTGAAGGTTAAAAAAGATACTTCAGAAACTGAAGAAAACTAAGTGTCAGCTCAAAAGAAGGTTTTAGTAACTGGTGCTTCTCGAGGCATCGGCAAAGCTATTCTCAAGACATTCGCAAATGAAGAACACTATTTAGTTGGCACGGCCACTTCAGCTGAAGGTTTAAAAACAATTGAAGAAATCCTAACTTCTAGTAATTCATCTGGAGAAGGAATAGTTTTAGATTTAAATGATGATGTCTCTTTAGACGAGTTTTTTATAGTTTTAAAAGACAAAGACATTTATCCCGACATACTAGTTAATAATGCGGGGTTTACGAGAGATAATATTTTTCTGCGAATGAAAGATGATGAATGGTCTGATGTATTAAATGTGCACCTCAATGCACAATTTAAAATAATTAAAAACTTAATAAAGCCGATGCTGAAAAATAAATATGGAAGAATTATTAATTTGTCATCTGCTGCTGCTGCTATAGGAAATAAAGGTCAGGCTAATTATGTAGCTGCAAAATCTGGAGTGGAAGCTATGTCTAGAACACTGGCTAGAGAATTTGGTCAAAAAAATATCACAATTAATTGTGTTGCTCCTGGATTTATTGAAACCGATATGACTGATAGTTTAGATGAGGAATATAAGAGAGGTATAGCTTCACAAATCCCTTTACAAAGATTTGGAAAAGCCGAAGAAGTTGCAGAGTTAATCAAATTTTTAACATCTTCTGAAGCCGATTATATTACTGGACAAACCATTCATATTAATGGTGGGCTTTTCATGTAAATGTTTAACTTATCTAGTTTTTTTATAAATTAGATATATAATTATCGAACTTTAGAGAGGTTCTTATGAGTAGTACTGAAGATAGAGTAAAAAGAATAGTTTGCGAACAATTAGGTGTTGGAGAAGAAGAAGTTACCTTAGAGGCTTCTTTTATTGACGATTTGGGAGCTGATTCTCTTGACACTGTTGAATTAGTAATGGCTTTTGAAGAGGAATTTGAAATAGAAATCCCTGATGAAGAAGCTGAAAAGATTGCTACTGTCAAAAATGCAGTCGATTATATCGACTCATCGTCTTAATATTTTTTAATGGCTCAGGGAAGGCGAGTAGTCATTACTGGTCTAGGTACCGTTTGTCCAAATGGTAATAATGTAACTTCATCATGGAATAGTGTAATCAATGGTGAAAGCGGAGCTGAATTAATTCAGAGATTTGATACGTCTGAATTTGCCACAAAATTTGGGGCAACTGTTAAAGATTTTGATAAAAATGAAAATATTGATCCCAAAGATTCGCGTAGACTGGATCCTTTTATCCAATTTGGTTTAGCTGCAACTGCTGAAGCAATTAAAGACTCAGGTATTAACTTCGAGGAACATGATTTAGATAGAATTGGTGTCTCCATCGGTTCTGGCATTGGCGGGTTGGAAACTATTGAAAAAAACTCTCTAGTGTTGAAAGAGAAAGGTCCAAAAAGAATTTCACCTTTTTTTGTTCCTGGTTCAATTATTAACATGGCTTCAGGAACAGTGGCTATTAAATACGGCTTGAGTGGTCCTAATTTGTCTATGGTTTCTGCTTGTTCTTCAGCTGGACATAGCATTGGCTACTCTGCTAGAAGCATTGCATATGGTGAAGCCGATATTATGGTTACGGGAGGAGCAGAAGCAGCAATGTGTCCTTTAGGAATCGCAGGATTTAATGCAGCTAAAGCGCTTTCTACTAGAAATGAATCACCAAAAGAAGCCAGTAGACCATGGGACAAAGACCGAGATGGTTTTGTGTTGGGCGAGGGCTCTGGAGTGTTGATATTAGAAGAACTAGAATTTGCAAAGAAAAGAAATGCAAAAATTTATGCCGAAATAATAGGCTTTGGAATGAGTGATGACGCATATCATATGACTGCTCCTGCCGAGGATGGAAAGGGGGCTAAGTTAGCAATGAAAAATTCATTGATTGATGCTGAAATAGATTACGAAAAAATTGATCATATCAACGCTCATGGAACATCTACACCATTGGGGGATGTTGTTGAATCTAAAGCTATTAGAGAACTCTTTTCTGATCACGCAGATAAAATCTTAGTTTCCTCAACGAAATCAATGACAGGTCATTTATTGGGAGCTGCCGGAGCTATAGAGTCAATTTTTAGTATACTTTCAATAAGAGATAACATTATTCCTCCTACTATAAATCTTGATAATCCTGACAATGATGCAAACTTAAATTTAGTTGCCAAGGAATCAGTGAATCAAGAAATTAATTATGTAATGAATAATACTTTTGGTTTTGGTGGTACAAACGTTTCACTAATTTTCAAAAAATTTTAGTGAAAATATTTTTTTTCATCATTATATTTTTTTTCTTATACCTTTCATCAATTTTAAATTTTGATCGAATAAGTCAAGACTATATTTTTAAAATAGAATCTGGAGACAATTACTCAAACATTAAAGATAAGATATCAAAAAAAGAGATTTCTTTTATCAATCTAATTGATTTTATTTTTTTTATTACTGGAAAAGACCAAAATCTTAGAATCGGAGAGTATTATTTTCAAAAAGGAGAAAATTCTCTTCAAATAGCTTTCAAAATTTTATTTGATAAAGTTTACTACAGGTCTTTGTATATTCCGGAAGGATCAAAATCTCTAGATTTCTTATCAATCAAACAAATTGAAAAATTTTGTAGATACAAAAATATTGAAAATTGTAACTTGGATGGTTTTTTCCATCCAAATACATATAAATATGAATTTTTTGAAAATTTTAATGAAGTTTTGAACAGATCATTTAATACACAGTTGTCATTACTAGATTCGTTAATTGATCAAAATAGGGACATTTCAGATTACACTTCAATGGAATTATTAATCATCGCATCAATAATTGAGAAGGAAAGCTGCAAAAATGAAATGTCTAAGGTTGCGGGAGTTATTTATAATAGACTTGCAAAAAAAATGAAACTACAAATTGATTCTACAGTTATTTATGGAATAAAAAGTTTTGACGGAAACTTAACCAAAAAGCATTTGAAAACTGATACGCCTTATAACAGTTATACCAATAAGGGATTACCACCAACCCCTATAAGCAATCCTTCTTTAGAAGCAATACAAGCATCAATTTTTCCTGATGATCATGAGTACTTATATTTTGTAAAAAAAGAAAAATGTCTCCACGAATTTTCTACAAACTACCAAGATCATTTAATTGCAGTAAAAAAATATCAATTGGGCAAATGAAATTTATAACTTTTGAGGGTATTGAAGGCTCTGGTAAATCTACCCAGATAGAATTGCTTAAAAATTTTTTCAAAGAAAGATCTTTAGAAGTTGTGTTTACTAAAGAACCTGGATCTTCAAAAATCGGAAGTTATATAAGAGAGATACTGTTAAATAAAAATAATTCAATTCTTCCTTATACCGAATTATTTTTAATTTTAGCTGACAGAATTCAACACGTGCATGAAATCATAGAGCCTGAATTAAAGGCGGGAAATATAGTTGTATCGGATAGATATATAGAATCTTCTATAGCTTATCAAGGTCAGCGAGAAGGATTAGATAAAGAAGAAATAATTAACTTCATAGAAAAGTTAAACCTTCCAGTTCCTGACATTACTTTCTTATTGGATCTTCCAGTCGAGCATGGATTAGATAGGGCAAAGAAAAGAGCAAGCCTGGATAGGTTTGAGAGCGAAGATATATCTTTTCACAAAAAAATAAGAAGCGCTTACCTCGAAATGTATGATCAGAATCCTTCTAGAATCATTAAAATAGACGCTAGTCTTAAATCTGAGGAAGTCTTTGAAATCATTAAAAAGAATATAAAAATTGACTGAAACTTTGGAAAATTTAGCGCCCTGGCTTATGGGTCATGAAAGTGCATTTAAAAATGGCTCTCTATCTCATGGCTATTTAATTTCTGGAGAAAAGGGAATAGGTAAATTACGTTTTATAGAGAGATTGAGTCAATCAATTCTCTGCTCTGAGTCAAATGAGTTATTCACTTTTTGCGGCAAATGTAATTCTTGTAGGACATTTGAGAGAAAAAGCTCACCAGATTTTTTTTTAGTTCAAGAAGAGAAGGGCTCTAACATTATTAAGATAGGTCAACTTAGAGGCAATAAACAAAAGAAAGACGAGTTTGAAGGCATTGTAGAAAAAATATATGAAACTCCTTTAATCTCTTCCGCTAAAGTTTTTTTAATTAACAATGCTCATTTAATGAATGATGAATCTCAAAATTTTCTTTTAAAAATTTTAGAAGAGCCTCCAAAACAAACTTTTATATTTCTTTTGTCATCTGCTCCTTTTTTATTGAAAAAAACTTTGCTAAGTCGTCTATCGCATCTTCAAATTAAATTTCCTGATTTTTGGGTGCTAAAAAAATATTTTCAATTAAAAAATTTAGATTTGAGAGAGTCTGATTATGAACTCATCAAAGGTTCTGATTTAATGAGCTACGCAGATTCAGATTTAAATCAATTAAGGGAAAGTTGGGATGAATTTTCTAATGATCTTCAGAGAATTTCATCTTATAAGGAAATTGAAAAGATTGTTTCAAGATGGGACGACGATTCAATCCAAGAAAAATTAATATGGTTGTCAAGAATTGTCATTAGTGTTTTTGGTGCAAAATTAAATATTAATTACTCTTCTTACTACTTTGAAGATAACAATTTAAAAAACAAAACCTTTTCTGAGCTTTCAGAAATATTTAAGACCATTCAAGAGATCCTGAGAGATTTAAATTCTGGAGTTAAACTTAATAATAAAATTCAACTTAAGAGCTTATTACTGACAATGAGTTAGTTGGGTGTAACTTTGAATAATTTAGCATTTGCTTTGTCAGTGATGAAATAAATATCCCCGCTTGGAGACTCAATGATATTTCTGATTCTCGATTTTAATTCGCTAAACAATATCTCTTCTTTTAAATTACCACTTTCAGAAAATTCAATTCTTCTAACATCACCAGGAACTAAAGCAGAGATGAAAAGAGAATTTTTCCATTTTGGGAATTTGTCGCCTTCATAAAACATCATCCCCGATGGAGCGATAGAGGGAGTCCAGTAAAAAAGTGGCTGCTCCATTCCATCCATTTTTTTAAATGGAGATATTAAAGCACCAGAATAATCAATCCCATAAGTAATTGCTGGCCAACCGTAATTATTACCCGGTTTAATTAAGTTAATTTCGTCTCCGCCTCTTGGTCCGTGCTCATGTTCAATTATTCTTCCATCTTTTAGAACCACCAACCCTTGCATGTTTCTGTGACCGTAAGAATATATGTCTTCTAAGTTGCTTGTTCCAAAGAATGGGTTGTCAGATGGAATTTCACCGTCATCTTTAATTCTAATAATTTTTCCGAAATGATTATCAAGATTTTGGGCTAATTCTCTATAGTCAAATCCATCCCCGCTAGTAATTAAAAGTGTTTTGTCTTCAAGAAACGCCATTTTTGCTCCATAGTGAACTGGCGGAGATCTTAGAGCTTTTGCTTTGAATACATTTTTTCTATCAAAAATAGAATTATTTTTAATTTTAATTCTATCTACAAAAAGAGTATTTTGACCGTCATCTAACAAGGCTGAATAACTAATGTATATCCATCCATTATCTGCGTAATCTGGATGAAGGATTATGCCCGACAAACCTCCTTGCCCTCTAAATAAAACATTTGGAACATTATCAATTTCAATTATTTCTCCTTTTTCTAAATCAATTTTTTTAATTTTCCCAGGTAATTCGGTTACAAGGATTGTATTTTCAGATATGAACGCTAAGCCCCAAGGATAATCAAGATTATCAATTACTGTTTCAAGCTTGTAATAAGAAAATAAATTAGAAGATAGTAAAATTAATAGAAATAAAATCTTTTTCATTCAACCATTATAAAAATTTCTGATTAAACTTATAATAATTTTATGGCTATGACCATTAAAGTTATAAGTATCTTTTTATTCAGTACTTTGGTTTCGGTTTTCTTTTCTGTTCCAATTACCAGCATGTCTTATCTATATTGGTTATCTACACTAAATATATCGATAGGGTTTGAAGTTTTCATTAATAGTTTGCTACATGACTGGCTTAATTTCTCTCCGCTACTTTTTATTGTCTATGGAATAGGGTTTTTAATCGCTTTTATAGTTTCTAAACTTTTACTAACGCTTATCAATTGGAAAAAAGAGCTTGTTTATGGGCTATCCGGTGCATTTGCGGTTGCAACAATTCTCTATTTGTCTGTTGCGTTATTATTCGAGACCCAAGTTATTGCAGGAAATAGATACACTTTAGGATGGGTATTTCACATTGTTTTTGGATTTATTGGAGGATATATCTTTGCTTCTCTTTTAAAGAAGATATAATTAAACCATGAGTAAATTTGCAAAATTCACTGAAATGGTAAATGGCACCGCCGAAGATTATGTTCCTATTGTTGAAGCTTCAATGGAGCATAATACAGATTTACCAAAAAGGATTTTAGAGCATCTAGAAATGCTAAAAGGAGATCACGGGGGGTTCGCAGTTGATCGTTATACACATTGTTTACAAACCGCTACAAGAGCTTATCGAGATGGAAGAGACGATGAATACGTAGTTTGCGCTTTACTTCATGATATTGGTGATATCTTAGCTCCTGCAAATCATGCAGATTTTGCTGCGACCTTATTGGAGCCTTACATTTCAGAGAAAAATTTTTGGATACTCAAACATCACGGAATATTTCAAGGATATTACTTTTTTCATTTTTTAGGTTTAGATAGAAACATGAGAGATAATTTTAAGGACAATGAACATTGGCGAGATTGCGCAGAATTTTGTGCGAAATATGATCAAAATTCGTTTGATCCAGATTATGACACATTGCCTATAGAAACTTTTGTTCCAATGCTCGAAAAAGTTTTATCGAAGACTAAAAAATCAATTTATAAAGCAGACTAAATTTTCTTGCATTATTACTTCAATTGATAAAACGAGTATCAAATCTTTTTTTAGTTCTTTACTCATCAGGGTCAGGAGTAATTGGTATAAATGCAGCAATATTCGGAACTTGGGTTTTAATTTTTTATAATCAAGTTCTTGGGCTGAGTCCATTACTAGCATCTTTAGCTCTTGGAGTAGCTTTAGTCTTTGATGCAATTTCTGACCCTTTGATTGGTGCTTGGTCGGATAGATTTAAATCAAAGTGGGGCAGAAGACATCCGTTTATATATATTAGTATTTTCCCCCTGAGCTTAAGCTTTTTCCTATTGTTCACAGAGCCAAGTAGTTATTCTCAAACTTTTCTTTTTTGGAAATTACTTATTTTAGTTTTAATAATAAGAATTTCTCTTACTTTTTATGAAATTCCTAGGGCATCTTTAGGACCCGAATTAACAAAAGATTATGATAAAAGAAATTTCTTAAACGGCTGGGCTTATACGGCCGCTGTAATTGGCGGCATGACGGTTATGTTCGTGATGTATTCTTTTTTTCTAGTTGAGACTAATGAATTTTCAGGTAACAGAGCTTTTCTAAATCCTGAAGGATATAAATATTTTGGTTTATTTTCTGCACTATTGATAATTATTTTTGGACTCACTTCAGCATTAAGCACCCATAGATTCATTCCTCAACTTCATCGACCAAAAGAGGAGTTAAATTTTTCATTTAAAAATTTTTCCATGGAATTGTATGAGTGTTTCTCAAATAGATCTTGGCTCGTTATGCTGCTTGCGGGTGGATTTTATGGATTGAATATCGGAATAACAAGTGGCACCGCAACCTACGTCAATACTTATTTTTGGGAGTGGACGCCATCAACAATATCCTTATTTCCTGTAATTGCAGGTATTGCCACAATCTTTGGAGCATTATTAGCTGTGATCATTACTATGGGAAGAGAGAAAAAAAATATTGTTATTACTGTATTCATATTAGGATTATTGATTGATCCTCTACCTATTTGGTTAAGACTTTTGGACGATGTTTTCATTATTGCTCTTTTTCCATCGAATGGTTCAGATTTACTTTGGTGGGTAATGATTGTGCATACTTCAATAGTAGATGCACTAAGAGCAATGGGATTCGTATTAGTAATTTCAATGATTTATGACATTGTCGAGGATAGCCAAATAACTACTGGTAGAAGGGACGAAGGAGTTTTTATGTCGGGTCCTAATTTGATTCAAAAAATTCTTTCAGGATTTGGAATTTTTATATTAGGTATAGTGATGCAATTTATAGGATTTGACGGCAACAATCTCAGCGCAGAAGAGGTGCAAACTCCAATCAAGAATTTAGTTATTTTTCAATCTGTTATTGGTCCAATTTTATCTTTAGCCGGCATAACATGTCTTTTCTTTTATAATATAACTAGAGATAAATTTAATAGCGCTATCATTGATTTAGGCTATAAAGATTAACAATGTTTTTTCCGATATCTGACGAAAACCCGAGTCAAAATAAACCTTTAATAACTTATATTTTAATTGGTTTTTGTATCTTCTTTTTTATTTTGCAATATTTATCTCAAATGAATATCGAGATTTTTTTAGAATTTGGATTTGTTCCGAGCAATTTTTTTAATACAAGTCCTTCCTTAGAATCTTACTTCCCAATCATTAGTTCCATGTTTTTGCATGGTGGATTAGCACACATTGCCGGGAATATGCTTTATTTATGGATTTTTGGAGACAATGTTGAAGATGCCATGGGAAGGACGAGGTTTATCATTTTCTATTTTTTGTGCGGTATTATTGCGGCTTTAGCACAAGGGTTAGTAGATCCAACTTCAAATATTCCAATGGTTGGAGCAAGTGGAGCAATTGCAGGAGTTCTAGGAGCATATTTAATGCTTTATCCAAGAGCTAATGTGAAATGCTTGCTATTTATTATCATCATTTTTCAAATGATCAGAGTTCCAGCATTTGTTGTTTTAGGTTTTTGGATATTTGGACAATTCTTTAGCGCTCCATTTTCTCTAGATGCAGAAGGTGGAACAGCATACTTTGCTCATATTGGTGGTTTTCTCGCTGGAATGATTTTGGTCCCTTTTTTTAAAAGAAATGAAGTAAATTTATTTAATAGTAAAGTAAGTTCTTCGTGGACTGTATTTGAAACCAAAGATAATATTTACAAATCAAAAAATAATTTTTTAGATGAATTTATAAGAAATTCAGAAGATGAGATAAGAAAACGAAAACAATGAAAAACTTTTTTTTCAAATCCTTATTTTGGTTTGTTAGTTTTCTAACCTCACTAACGTTAATTATATTTCTGTATTTCTTTGCTTTTTATTTTAATTTTTTCGGAGCACTTGAAGATGCAGGTTCAAATATAAAAAGTAGTTATCCAGAAAATTTACTTCAGTCTAAAATACAGTCACAAATAGAAGTTTCCAACAGTGATACCCAAATATTATTTGGTGATACTCACGTTCATTCGACTTATTCAACAGATGCATTCTTATGGAGTTTGCCGAACAGTCAAGGAGACGGACCTCACTTGATGGCAGATGCATGCGATTATGCAAGATTTTGTTCAGCAATTGATTTTTGGGTAATGACAGATCATGCTGAAGCGAGTACCCCTAGAAAGTGGGGAGAAACCATAAAAGCAGTGCAAAATTGCAATAAAGTGAACCAAGATAAAAACATCAAAGATTTATTTAGTTTTGTTGGGTTTGAATGGACCCAAATTTCGGAGAATAAGGAAGATCACTATGGCCATAAAAATGTTATTTTTTTAGAGACAGATAATAATTTACTTCCAGGAGTACCTTTTGGCGCAGCAGGTTATTCATCTGACAACTTTAGAAATAATGCAAATCTATCAATTTCAAGACGAAATATGTTGGGAGCTGCAGTTGTAGATTTTTCCAATAGACAAAGATATGCAGATTTTCTTAGTTTTTTTGAAGAAGTTCTAGCTCATCCAGATTGTGACATGAAAGATCCTGATCCAAGAAATTGCTACAGATCTTATAGAACACCGAAAGATTTATTCGAAGTACTGAATACAGTTAAATCAGACTCTATAGTAATTCCACACGGAAATACTTGGGGTTACTATACGCCATCAGAATCAAGCTGGGATAAACAGCTCGGCGATCTTCATGATCCTGATAGACAAATTTCTGTAGAAATTTTTTCCGGTCATGGGAATTCTGAAGAATATAGATCTTGGAGGGCATCGAACACAACAGATTTTCTCAAATCATGTCCTGCACCTACTGAGAATTATTTACCTTCTTGTTGGCGAGCAGGAGAAATAGTTTTTGAAAGATGTATTAGTAGTGGAGAAGATGAGAGTATTTGTCTTGTAAAAGCTGAAGATGCAAAAAAGAATTATTTAGATGGAGGCCAATTCGGTCATTGGGCTTTAACTGGAGTGCAACCTGAAGATTGGCTTAATTCGGGACAGTGTAAAGATTGTTTTGTGCCTGCATTTAATATGCGACCTAAAGGCTCTGTTCAGTACGCTTTAGCTTTGAGAAAATTTGTTGATGACAAAGAATATCAATTTGATTTTGGATTTATTGCATCCAGTGATAATCATCGATCTAAACCAGGTACAGGATATAAAGCTGTAGACAGACTTTTAACCACTGAAGCAAATGGAGCAGCTTCTCCTTTCGTGAGGTCTCAGTTCTATCCATTCGAAGAGGAAGGTATTGATTCTAGAAAAGTTATTCCATCCGAAATAAACACACCAAGTGAATTAACAATGTATGAAGCTGAAAGACAATCTTCATTTTTCACCACTGGTGGACTCGCGGCGGTACATGTTGAAGATAGGTCAAAACAAGGGATATGGAATGGATTTAAAAATAAAGAAACTTACGCAACCAGCGGACCACAAATATTACTGTGGTTTGATCTAATAACTACTTCTGAAACTTTTCCTATGGGCAGTAAAGTTAATTTAGAGAAAAATCCTGTCTTTGAAGTAAAAGCTGTTGGCTCCTTTAAGCAGAAACCTGGCTGTCCTGATTTTGGTTTATCTGCAAATGATAATGCTAGGCTGAAAAAAATATGTGGAGGCGAATGTTTTAATCCATCGAATGAAAGAAGAAACATTACAAGAATAGAAGTAATTAAAATCACTCCACAAAACTATAATGACGAACCTGTTGATGAATTAATAGAAGACACATGGAAGGTCTTTGATTGCAAACCTAGTCAAGATGGTTGCAAGATAAGATTCTCTGACAGAGAATTTCAAAGAAATGGACGAGATAGTGTTTATTATGTGAGGGCAATAGAAGAACCTTCATTAAGAGTGAATGGAGATAACTTAAGATGTGAGTATGATGATCAGGGAAATTGTATTAAAGTCAACATTTGTCATGGCAGCTACCTCACTGATAGAAAAGATGATTGTGTTTCTCTTTCGGAAGAAAGGGCATGGTCATCACCTATTTATGTAAATAAAATTTAAGAGATGAAAGATTCTAAATTACCAGTTTCCACAAAAGTACTTTACGGTTTTGGATCTATGGCTTTTGGAATCAAAGATAATGCATTTGCCTATTTCTTACTTTTTGTTTACGTGCAAGTTTTTGGTTTAAGTCCTGATTTAGCTGGATTGGCAATACTTTTAATGCTGGTTTTCGATGCAGTTTCAGATCCTTTGGTTGGATATTTTTCAGATAACACCAAGACCCAATGGGGTAGACGACATCCATATATTTACTTGTCTGCATTACCGGTTTGTATATCTTTCTTTGTTTTATGGATTCCTCCTCTAGATTTATCTCAATTTGAGTTATTTTTATACCTATTATTCGTAGGCATATTTATTAGAACGGCTATTACTTTTTATGAAATTCCAAGTATGGCATTAGGTCCAGAACTATCAAAAGATTATGTAGAAAGAAGTTCCCTTCTTTCATATAGATATTGGTTTGGTTGGTGGGGAGGACTAGCAGTATGGTGTTCTCTATGGATATTTGTTGTTTACAGCAGCTATACAGGTACTACAGATGCTAGGTATTTACCATCTACATGGCAGAGTTATGGGTTGGCATGTGGAGTGGTAATGTTTATAGCAATTATGGTGACCGGTCTGGGAACTCACCGGCACATAAACGATTTGTTTTCTCCAGAACCAAATAAAATATCTGTAAAAAATACTCTCAAGCAACTTTGGGAAACTCTTACTGTAAGTAGGGATTACCTAGTGCTATTTTTAGCAGGAATTATTACCTCTGTAGCATCTGGAATAGCAACCAATTTAACTCTTTTTTATTACAGTTTTTTTTGGGAATTTACACCTTTAAACATTTTGACGATTGGGGTTACATTGTTTTTAACTCCTTTTGTTGGCATATTAATCTCTCCTTATCTTGCAGGTAGATTTGGAAAACGAAACACAATTATATGTATGTTTCTATTTGCATTTATTGCTGAAAACATAGCTATCTTTTTATTAATTTTTGATTTGATGCCTTCAAACGATACTCCTTATGTTTTAGCAATTGTTTTAGTTTGTCATTGGACTGCAGTAGCAGCTCAAATAATTTCTTATACAACTCTAGGCTCGATGGTTTTTGATACTGTTGAAGAAGTAGAAAAAATAACAGGTCGAAGAATGGAAGGAACTTTATTAGCTGCAAGATCTTTCGCAGCAAAATGTATGAGTGGTGCAGGAGCTTTTTTAGCTGGAATTATCTTAACAATATCCTCTTGGCCTTCAGGAGCTGTGCCAGGTGAGGTTGCAAGTGAAACAATTGTAAGCGTTGCTATATATGTTTTATCCATTTCAACAGCATTATGGCTTTTAGCTTTATTCGTATTTTCTAGAGTAAGGATGACTAAAGCATCGCATGAAAATAATTTAGACAATTTAAATTATTCAGAATCATGATAAAAGAAGATATTGAAAATAACTTAAAAGACAACTTAGATGTTAGTTTTTTGGAAGTTATCAATGAAAGTAACATGCATAATGTTCCAGATGGTGCAGAATCTCATTTTAAAATAACAGTTGTTTCTAATGTTTTTGATCAGTTAAGACCTGTACAAAGACATCAAAAAATATATGAGATTCTTAAGACTGAAATGAAAAAAATTCATGCCATAGCTATTCATCCTTATACCAATGATGAGTGGAAAGATATATCAGGTGAAGATCTTACATCGCCAAATTGTCTTGGCGGAGAAAATGCTGAATAAAAACCCAAAGAAAAAATATTACATATCTACTTTTTATAAGTGTTTTGGTTTAGAGAATATTGAAATGTTAGAAAGCTTTTTTAGACAAGAGCTTAAAAAACTAAAAATCATAGGCACGGTAATCTTGACTCCAGAAGGTATTAATTCAACTATTGCTTCAGAAAAAAAAATCTCCTTAGAAAAAGGAATTGAGCTAATAAAAAAGTACTCAGGAGATATAGTAACTAAAGATTCCGTTTCAAATAAACGACCCTTCAAAAGACTTAAGATAAAAAAAAGACAGGAAATTGTGCCATCTGGAACAAATCTGAAACTTATAAATCACGCCAGCAATTATGTTGAACCGAAAGACTGGCAAGAATTTATATCCCAGGAAGATGTTTTGACCATAGATGTTAGGAATCAATACGAAATTGAGGTGGGTACATTTAAAGATTCTATATCACCAAATACAAACAATTTTAGAGAATTTGACGAATTCATAAAAAAAAATAAAAAAAAATTGTCAAATAAAAAATTAGCAATTTTTTGTACCGGCGGTATTAGATGTGAAAAAGCTTCTGCTTTATTTGAAAAAAATGGACTTAAAAATATTCATCAATTAAATGGAGGTATTTTAAATTTCTTTGAAAAAGTTAAAGATAAAAGTATTTGGAATGGAGAATGTTTTGTATTTGATGACAGGACAACTGTAAATTCCCATTTAGAACCTGGTAATTATCATCAATGTTATGCTTGTAGGAGGCCTCTATCGAAAGAGGACTTGTTAAATGATGACTATATTAAAGGGATTTCTTGTCATAAGTGTATTGTAGAAAAATCAGATAAAGATAGGGTTAGATATGCAGAAAGGCAAAAACAATTTAACAAGATTCCTTCATGAGTATATTTAATTTTATAACTCAAAAACCAAAGTTATCATTGATAGCTATAGCTTTGTTGTTAATTACTGCATTGATGGGTTCTAGTAATTTCAAATTAGATGCTTCTTCTGAGACACTGCTTCTGGAAAATGATCCTGATTTAAAACTTTACAGAGACTCTATAGATACCTATGGATCAACAGATTTTTTAGTTGTTACTGTAACTCCTTTTAAATCAATTTTTGAAGAATCTTCTATAGATACTTTAAAAAAGTTAATAAACGATTTGCTTGATATTCAACAAGTTGAAAATGTCCTGAGCTTGCTTGATGTGCCTTTATTGGAGCCAAGTGATAATTTATCTTTGTCTGAAGTAGCTGATCAAGTCACTACTTTAAATTCAGATAATGCGGATATTTCAAAAGCCAAAAGAGTTTTTAGTAGCAATCAAGTTTATAAAAATTTATTGATAAGTGAGGACCTAAAGACTACCGCTATTCAGCTGACTCTTAAAAGAAACTTAAATTATGAAAATTTAGTTAATGAAAGGTATCAATTATATGATGACGAATCCTCTAATTTTGATTCTAAACTTGAATTGATTAATGAAAAAATAAATAAAGAGAGACAAGAAATATCTAAAAAAGAGAGAGAGTTGGTAGAAGAGATAAGATCGATTTTAAAAAATTATGATTATTTTGGAGAACTTTTTTTAGGTGGTGCCTCAATGATTACAGTCGATACGATAGATTATATTTCTCAAGACTTGATTACTTTTGGAATAGCTGTTTTTTTAATTTTTTTAATTGTTTTAAATTTAATATTTAAAAGATTTAGATGGGTTATGATTCCATTAAGTACGGCATTCTTTTCTTCAATCATTTCTGTTGGAATTATCGGCTGGTTAAATTGGGAAGTAACGGTTGTTTCAGCAAATTTTGTTTCGATAGTAATGATTATCAGCTTGTCTTTAGCAGTTCATTTAATTGTTAGGTATCAAGAGCTTAATCAAAAGTTAGAACTCGAACAAAAATCTCTAGTAAATGAAACCATGAAGCAAATGTTTATTCCTTGCCTTTACACTGCTTTAACTACTATTGTTGCTTTTGCCTCATTGGTGGTGAGCGACATAAAGCCACTTATAGATTTTGGATTAATGATGGTTGTGAGTATCTGTTGTGTATTTATTTTTACTTTTGTCTACTTTGGAGCGTTAAATTCTCTTTTTGCAAAAAACACTTTTAATCTTAAACCTGTATCTGAGAATTTTACAAATACTATCTTTAATTGGGTTGAAAGAAGATTAAACACAATCCTATTACTTGCAGTTCTTATTTTCATAATTTCTATAGTAGGATTTAATCGATTAACTGTTGAAAATAAATTTATTGATTATTTCAAATCCTCTTCTGAAATATATAAAGGACTGTCTTTAATAGATAAAAAACTTGGAGGCACAGCTACTTTAGATATCATTATTGATGCTCCTGAAATTTTACAGGAAGATGAGTATAGTTTTGATGATGGCTTTGATGACGATTTTGGTGAAGAATTCAATAATGAATTAAAAAACCAGGGATATTGGTTCACCACAGAAAATTTAATTTTTTTAGAATCTATTCATGATTATCTAGAAAGTAGAGACGAAATTGGAAAAGTTTTATCAGTTTCAAGTGGAATTAAATTAGCAGAAATTGCAAATAACAATGAGCGCTTAACTGATGTTGAATTAGCGTTATTAAGAAATTTATTACCCAAAGATATAGAAGAACAGTTATTGAGCTCTTATATTAGTGACGATGATAACCAAGTAAGGTTATCTGCAAGAGTAATAGAATCTTTAGATGGCTTGAATAGGAAAGATTTTATTAATTCAGTTGACAATGATCTTCAAGAAATTTTTGATTTAGAAAAAAATAAATACGCTTTAACTGGTATATCAGTCATTTATAGCAATCTCCTTCAAAGTTTATTTGGTTCGTTATTTGGAAGTATGGGAATTGTTTTTGTTTCTATATTTATAATGTTTTTAGTATTATTTAGATCTTTTAACTTGGCTTTACTAGGTTTGATTCCAAACTTTCTCTCAGCCGGCGCTGTTATTGGAACAATTGGCTTAATAGGTATTCCGCTTGATGTAATGACTGTGACGGTTGCTGCCGTGAGTATTGGTATGGGCGTGGACAATACAATTCATTATATTTTTAGATTTAAAAAAGAATTTGAATCAACCCAAAATTATTTAGTTTCTTCAAAAAACACACATATCACTATTGGCAAGGCATTGCTCTTTACTTCAACAACAATTATTTTGGGTTTCTTATCTTTGACTATGTCAAATTTTAACCCAACAGTTTATTTTGGAATTTTCACTGCCTTGGCAATGACAATGGCAATTATGAGTTCATTAGTGCTTTTGCCTGCTTTACTAATTAAACTTAAGCCTTTGGGAGGTTAATCTTATGGGACCATTATCTGGAATAAAAATTATTGAGTTTGCAGGATTAGGACCAGGTCCTTTTTGCGGAATGGTGCTTGCCGATATGGGTGCTGACGTGATAGTTGTAGATAGAATTGAAAATTATGGAAGAGAGAAAACAAACGATCTTGCTAGTAGAGGCAAAAAGTCTATTGCAGTAGATTTAAAAAATCCCGATTCAAAAGAATTAATTCATGAGCTAATAGAAAATGCTGACGCGGTGCTTGAGGGATTGAGGCCGGGAAAAATGGAAAAACTTGGCTATGGTCCCGATGATTTATTAAAGATAAATCCAAAATTAATTTATGGCCGAATGACCGGATGGGGGCAAACGGGAAGCTTTGCTGCTGAAGCCGGTCATGATATCAATTACATCGCTTTGACAGGAGCTCTTGGAGCTATGGGGGCTAAAGATATCCCACCTGTTCCGCCCTTAAATTTGGTGGGAGATTTTGGAGGCGGAGGTATGCTTTTAGCGTTAGGAATTTGCGCAGCATTAGTTGAAACGGCTAAATCAGGTCTTGGTCAAGTAATTGATGCAGCCATGACAGATGGTTCAGCCTTATTAATGACAATGATGTTTGGGATGTATAGTGCAGGACAATGGAAAGATGAAAGGGAATCAAACCTTTTGGACGGCGCAGCTCACTTTTATGGATGTTATGAATGTAAAGATGGGAAATATATTTCCATTGGCTCTATTGAACCTCAATTTTATGCGTCTTTAATAGAAAATATGGAATTAGATGCTTCTAAATTTTCAAATCAATTCGATAAGAATTCATGGCCAAATCTTAAAGAGTTAATAGGCCTGCGTTTTAAAGAAAAAACCAGAGACGAATGGTGTAAGATTTTTACTGGTAAAGATATTTGTTTTGCGCCGGTACTTTCATTGGAAGAATCTTTGAACAATCAACATAATTTAGATAGGGAAACTTTTGTCGAGGTAGCTGGAATCAAACAACCAGCACCTGCTCCCAGATTCTCGAGAACAGAGAGTGAAATCAAACACCCCCCTTTAAAGGTCGGAAGTAATACTCCTGAAATAATTGAAAGTTTGAGTTCAAAGATTGATGTTTCTGTATTAACAGATCAGAAAATTATTCGCTTAGATTAAAAAAATTTACGCTATTTTCATAGATTTGATGCTTTAGCTCTTCTCTAGGTTCTTTTCTAAGATTAGCAATCTTATCAAATATAACCGGGAGGAAGCCTGGTTCATTTCTCCTATTTTTGACTTTCAACGATTTTGGTAACAAATATGGAGAATCAGTTTCTATCAATAACTTAGTGATAGGAATTTCAGGAACTATTGATTCCAAGTTTTTCCCTCTTTTAGGATCGCAAACCCATCCTGTAATACCAATAAATAAATTATTATCTAAATAATCATAAAGCTCATTAATTGAGCCAGTGAAACAATGCACAATAGCTTTCCCTTTTATTTTTTCTTTTAATATACATTCCATGAATGTATCGTGTGCATCTCTTTGATGAAGAAAAAGAGGAAGGTTCGAGTCATTAGCGATTTTAATTTGGTTTATAAAACAATTTATTTGATCTTCTTTACTAGAAAAATTTCTATTAAAGTCTAACCCAGCTTCACCTATAGCTTTTACAAAAGGAGATTTTATAAGTTCTAAAATTTTATTATTTGAAGATTCGTCGAAATAACATGCATTATGTGGATGAATTCCAACTGTACAGATAAGATTTTTTTTAAATTCATTAGCGATTTCAATACACTTTTTACTATCTTCGATTGATGTTCCTGTTAAACAAATTTTTTTTATGTTTTTTAAAATTGCATCATTTATTACAACGCGGTAATCTGAATTAAAAGATTCGTGAGTAAGATTCACTCCGATGTCAAAATAATGTCCTTGCATAAAAAGTATCTATATTTTTTAATCTAATCAAATGAAAACTCCTTTTGAACACTTTAAAACAGATATTTCTGTGGTTCAAATTAGTCAAGATGTATACGAGGGTAATCTTTCCAATCGATGGAGTATTGGCAGCACACCTAATGGAGGTTATACGATGGCTATTGCGGCAAAAGCTATTTCAGAAAGTCTTGACCATAAAGATCCTTTAGTAATTACAGCTAATTATTTAAATAGATTAGATTTTGGAACGGTAAAAATTAATGTAGAAGTTATGCCTTCAACAAAAAGTTTGAGTTCTGCTCGAGCGACTATGTCTCAAAATAATGAAATTAAGGTGATATTTACAGCTACATTTACGGATTTTTTAAAATCAAACGGATTAAATAAATCTTTCAGAAAAGAGCCAGAATTCGTTGCTTACGAAGATTGTATATTCCATCCATTCAAAAAAGGTTTTAATCCTGATTTAGAAAAATCTATTGAAAAGAGATATTGTCCAGATTCTGTCTGGTGGGATGAAAAAAAGGTAGGTAATAAAAATAAAGCTACCTTAAATTTATATATGTCTTGGCCTGACAAAGAAACAGCAGATTTATATAGCTTAATTCTATTTCTTGATTCTACGACTCCACCAATTTTCAATAATATGGGTTCCGTCGGTTGGGTTCCTACTATAAGTTTGACAAGTCATTTAAGAGCGATTCCTTCGCCAGGACCCTTGAAAGTTTCTGCGAAAACTGAATTTTTAACCTCAGGATTCATGGAAGAGGATAGAGAGATTTGGGACTCAGATGGAAACCTAGTGGGACAATCAAAACAATTAGCAAAGCTAAGATTAAAGAAGTAATTTTTTTACTTTTTGATATTATAGATAATCTTATACAAGTCATGGAGACATCAAATGCAATTTAAAGGAACGAAAACATATATTTCTACTGAAGATCTAAGTTTGGCAGTAAATGCATCTGTTAATTTAGAAAAGCCATTATTGATAAAAGGGGAACCAGGAACTGGTAAAACAATGCTAGCCCAAGAGATAGCAAGCTCTTTGAAAGTACCTTTGATTGAATGGAATATCAAGTCTACCACTAAGGCTCAACAAGGACTTTATGAATATGATGCTGTCACAAGATTAAGAGATTCTCAGCTTGGCGATGAGCGAGTAAAAGAAATATCTAATTACATCGAAAAAGGAAAATTATGGGAGGCATTTCAAAGCGATGAAAGAGTCGTATTATTAATTGATGAAATAGATAAAGCAGATATTGAGTTCCCCAATGACTTGTTGCAAGAGTTGGATCGAATGGAATTTTATGTTTATGAAACCAAAGAAACAATAAAAGCAAAGCATAGACCTATTGTTGTGATAACTAGTAATAATGAAAAAGAACTTCCTGATGCATTTTTACGTAGATGTTTTTTTCATTACATTTCTTTTCCAGATCGAGAAACTATGAAAAAAATTGTAAAAGTTCACCATCCGAAAGTTAAAGAAAAATTAGTTAAAGAAGCCCTAGACATTTTCTTTGATGTTCGAAAAGTACCCGGAATAAAGAAAAAACCCTCTACGTCTGAACTAGTTGATTGGTTAAAACTTTTAATGGCTGATGATTTACCTGACGAAATCCTGAAAAATAGAGACCCCTCTAAAGCAATACCACCTTTGTACGGCGCCTTGATTAAAAACGAACAAGATGTTCAGCTTCTTGAAAGGTTAGCATTTATGACAAGAAGAGAATCTAATAAATAGATGTTAATTAATTTATTTAATACTTTAAAAGACACAGGAGTTCCTTGCTCACTCAGAGAACTTTTGGATTTATTGAATGCATTGGATAAAAGGCTTGTTTTCGCAAATACCGAAGAATTTTATTTTCTTTCAAGAGCAATACTTGTAAAAGACGAAAAAAATTACGATAAATTCGATAGAGCTTTTGATATTTATTTCAAGGGCCTAGAAACTTTAGATGATGTCATTCAAGCACTCATTCCAGATGAATGGTTGAGAAAAGAATTTGAAAAATTCTTAACACCTGAAGAATTAGAGAAAATAAAGTCAATGGGCGGACTTGAAAAGTTATTGGATGAATTTAAAAAAAGACTTGAAGAACAAAAAGGAAGGCATGAAGGCGGTGATAAGTGGGTTGGTACCGGTGGTACTTCTCCTTATGGCAATTCAGGTATGAATCCGGAGGGAATAAGAGTTGGGGGCGAAGGAAAACAAAATAAAGCTGTAAAAGTTTGGGAAAAAAGAGACTTTAAAAACTTAGATGATTCTATTGAGTTAGGAACTAGAAATATAAAGATTGCTCTTCGAAGATTGAGAAAATTTGTCCGAGAATCTCATAATGAAGAATTTGATTTAGATGGAACCATTAAATCGACTGCAAAAAATGCCGGTCTTTTGGATATAAAAATGGTCCCCGAAAAAGCAAATGCAGTTAAGGTTATTGTTCTTTTTGATGTGGGAGGATCAATGGATCCTCACGTAAAAATATGTGAAGAATTGTTTTCTGCCTGTAAAACTGAATTTAAAAATTTAGAGTATTTTTATTTTCATAATTTCATTTATGAAACTGTTTGGAAAGACAATACAAGAAGACACAATGAAAGGATCGAAACCACTGAACTTTTTCAAAAATACTCTCAGGACTACAAAATAATATTTATTGGTGATGCCACTATGGCTCCTTATGAAATCACAAATGCAGGAGGTAGCATTGAGCATTGGAACGAAGAACCTGGGTCTGTTTGGATGAAAAAATTCTTTTCAAATTATGAAAAATTAATTTGGTTAAATCCTGTTCCTGAAGATCATTGGGACTATTCTTCATCAATAGAACTTTCAAGAGCGCTAATTGATGATCAAATGTATCCTCTAACACTTAAAGGATTAGAGGATGGGATGTCTTTTTTAACTAAGTAAATTAAAAATTTTTGTATCTTTATTTTGGACAAAGTAGCTTTAGATATTGAAAATCTCTGTAAAGTTTATCCCAAGAATTTTAAAGCTCTTGATAATGTTAATTTAAAAGTAAACTCCGGTGATTTTTATGCTTTGTTAGGTCCTAACGGGGCAGGAAAGTCTACTTTGATTGGAATAATCAGCTCATTAGTTAATAAAAATAAAGGCAAGGTAGAAATTCTAGGTATTGATATCGATAAAAATCATGCGCTTGCAAAGCAGAAAATGGGAATAGTTGGCCAAGAAGTTAATTTCAACCAATTTGAAACGGTTTATCAAATTTTGACTCAACAGGCAGGATACTTCGGTTTGGATAGAAGTGTGATTAAAAAAAATAGTGAATATTATTTAAAAGAGCTTGATTTATGGGATAAAAGAAATGAGCAAGGCAGAAATCTTTCTGGCGGCATGAAAAGAAGATTAATGGTAGCAAAAGCTCTGGTTAACGAACCGGAACTACTTATATTAGATGAGCCGACCGCTGGAGTTGACATTGAATTAAGAAGATCTCTATGGGAGTTTTTGAAAGAGATTAATCGAAAGGGTACAACCATTATTCTCACAACTCATTATTTAGAAGAAGCTGAAAAACTTTGTAAGAATATTTCAATCATCGATCAAGGAAAAATTGTAAAAACTTCTTCTATGAAATCTTTATTGAAAGAACTTGAGTCTGAGGTTTATGTTTTTGAAACAAAAGAAAAGGTTTCAAAAGATCAGAAATTAGAGAATTTACAAATTAATTATATTGATGAATTCACTATTTCCGTTCAAGTTAACAAGTCGAAGGGTATCGATGAAGTTCTTAAAATATTTCAAAGCAATGGAATTGAAATAAATAGCATCCACAACGAAACTAATAGGCTTGAAGAGCTTTTTTTGAAACTTACAAATCAGATATGAATACTAAAGAACTTTTTATTTCTCTAAATACTTTGACGTTAAAAGAAATAAAACGTTTCATGAGAATATGGCAACAAACGCTTATTCCATCAGTTATAACTACAATATTGTATTTCATTATTTTTGGTAATTTTATAGGTTCAAGAATTGGATTAATGGGAGGATTCGATTACATGCAATTTATGGCGCCAGGATTAGTGATGTTGGCAGTGATAACAAATTCATATAACAATGTGGTGTCTTCTTTCTATGGAGTAAAATTTCAAAAAAGTATCGAAGAGTTATTGGTTTCACCAATGCCAACATATTTGATTCTTCTTGGATTTGTCGCAGGTGGGGTAGTAAGAGGCATTATTGTTGGTTTGTTAGTCATGTTAACTTCTCTTTTCTTTACCGAAATTACGATTCAATATTATTTCATAACAATTTTGGTGGTTATTTTGACCTCAATCCTTTTTTCATTAGCAGGTCTATTGAATGCAATTTTTGCTGACAGTTTTGATGATATAACTATTATTCCAACTTTTGTCCTTACGCCTTTAATTTACTTAGGTGGAGTTTTTTATTCGATAACTTTACTCACTGAGACTTGGCAACTTATTTCAAAATTGAATCCACTTTTATACATGGTTAACGCATTTAGATACGGCATGCTGGGAGTTTCTGATATCAATGTTGCTTACGCTATTTCTATGATTATGGTTTTTATAGTTATTTTTTATCTTGTTGCATTGCATTTATTAAAGAAAGGCATTGGAATAAGAAGTTAATCTATATAATAGATAGGATATATAATCGGGAGAGATGGCAGAGTGGTCGAATGCGCTCGCTTGGAAAGCGGGTAAGGGGGAAACTCCTTCAAGGGTTCGAATCCCTTTCTCTCCGCCAGGAGAATAATGGAATATATAGAATCAAAATATTTTAGCTATGCTGATCCAGACGATCCCATTCTAAGAAGGTTTTTGATTCGTTCCATAGAATACTGTGCGGGACAGCCAAAAATATTTAAACTTTATAGAAAATACCAAGAGAACCCTTCCGAGTGGAAAAGTTTTTGGGACGGTTGTGTTCATTTATTAAATTTATCAATAAATATCACTGAAGATAGATTAGAAAATATTCCAAAAACAGGTCCAACCATAGTGGTCGCAAACCATCCTTTTGGTGTATTAGATGGATTAGTTCTAAGTTGGCTAGTTAGTCAAAGAAGAGATGATTTTAAATTATTAGTTCACTCGCTACTTTTAAGAGCCCCGGAAACAAAAAAATACTTATTACCTATTGATTTTACTGGAGACAAAAATGCTTTACTAACCAATCTTGAGACTAGAAAAATAGCTCGTAAACATTTAGCTGAAGGGGGTTCAGTTATTATTTTTCCAGCAGGTTCTGTTTCAACTACAGCTAAGATTTATCAAAAAAAAGATAAAGCATTTGATTGTGAATGGAAAAAGTTTACCTCTAGGCTAATTAAACAATCAGATGCAACTATAGTTCCAGTTCACTTTTCTGGATCAAACTCCGGAATTTTTCAATTTGTAAGTCATTTTAGTTCTATTTTAAGAGCATCGCTTTTATTTTATGAGGTTAAAAGACGTATTAATACAAAGGTTCCTTTTACTGTAGGTGAATCATTTAAGTATTCAGATTTAAATGTAAATTATTCTAATGACGAATTAGCAGATTATTTGAGAACCAGAACTTATCTTCTAGATAAAAATAATATTAAAGCACCACCTTATGGATTTGAGCCTCCTGATTAAGCATTACCGTATACAGTGTCGGTAATTGTGTGTAACATATTTTTTAAGGGAGGAACATTTTGCTAGTTTTAAGCAGAAAACAAGAGCAGTCATTACTGATCGACACTGAAATTAAAATTACAGTTTTAGAAATTAAAGGTTCTCACGTGAGATTAGGAATAACTGCACCAAATTCTATTAAGGTAGTTAGAGAAGAAATTAATAATAAATCTTCTTAAAAACTGTAGAATATGATCGAGCGCCCGTAGCTCAGCTGGATAGAGCACGTGGCTACGAACTACGGTGTCGGAGGTTCGAATCCTTCCGGGCGCGCCAAAGTTAATAAATATTAGTATGACAATTGAATTAAATAGCGACAAACAACCCTATGTAAAAATAGCTTCTCCAAAATTTGAAGAAGCTTACAAATTTGATAGAACTTTTGATCTGACAGATCTCATTTTATTCACTAAAGGCCAACCTTATGAGCATTTTAAAGACTTAAGAGAAAAGGCTCCCGTATATTTTCATGAAACCGGTCTTGAAGATAGTGAACCAGGTTTTTGGGTTTTAACAAGCTATAAAGACATAGAATTTGTATCTAAAAATCAACAAATTTTCTCCTCACAACTTGCTGGGGGTACTTCGCTTACTCATGGTTTTGAGCGCCCTGAGAATGACTTACTTTACAGATCAACCATGGACCATATGTTAAGTCTAGACGGTATGCTGCACTTAAACATAAGGAATCCTCATATGGCTTTCTTTAATCCTAAATATGTTGAAAATTTAAAGAAAAAAGTATCAATGAAAGTTGATAATTTATTAGATGCAATTGCTCCTTTGGGAAAATGTAATCTAGTTGATGCTGTGTCAGCAGAACTACCATTATTTACTTTATGCGAAATGTTAGGAGTACCAGAGCCTGACAGACCAAAAATTATCGAATGGATGAAACTTCTTGAAATGGCTCAACTCTTGGCTGCTACTCAATCAATGGAAAATAGAGGAGAAAGGTTTTCTGAAGAGCAAGAAGCTCATGCCCCAGACCCAGCCTTAATTGAAGCTTTTAATAAAATGGTTGAGGAAATGTTCGATTATGGTCGATCAATTCTTTTATCAAGAAGAAAAGATCCAAAAGAAGATCTTTTATCAGTTATAGCAAATCTAGAAGTAGAAGGTGACAAATTGCCTAATGAATATTTAGATGGCTCTTGGCTTTTAATTATTTTTGCTGGAAACGATACTACACGAAATTCAATTAGCGGTACCATGAATCTTCTCTCAGAAAATCCAACACAAAAAGAATTGGTAATGAATAATAAAGATTTGCTACCTAACATGGTAAACGAATCAATTAGGATGGTTTCACCGGTAATTTACATGAGAAGAACAACAAAAGAAGAAACTAAAATAAGAGATCAAATGATTGGTCCTAATGAAAAAGTCACTCTATGGTATGGAGCAGCAAATAGAGATCCAGAAATTTTTAAAAACCCTGATGTTTTTGATATCACTCGGGATAATGCTAAAAAGCATTTAGCTTTTGGCTACGGAAGACACCTTTGTTTGGGGAAGCATGTTGCGAATATGCAATTAGAAGTTGTTTACCAAAAGATTTTTGAAAGATTTCCGGATATGGTTCAAGACGGAGAGATGGTTATAACTCCAAATAATTTTGTTAACGCCATTCAAGAATTACCTGTAAAATTCACGCCAAAATAATAGACACGTAGCTCAGTTGGTTAGAGTATCACCTTGACATGGTGGGGGTCCCCGGTTCGAATCCGGGCGTGTCTACCATTCTTAAAAAATTATTTGCTATTATCTTATAAGTAACAAAAGCTCTAATATATATTCTATGAATAAATTGCTAGAAAGTTTTTTACGTTCAGATCATGCTGGTGAAGTTGGTGCCGTTTATATTTATAAAGGTATTTTAACTATTACAAAAGATCCTGAGCTTTTAGAATTTTCAAAAAGACACTTAACCACTGAACAAGAACATTTAAGAAGAATCGAAGAGGTCTTACCTCAGACAAAAAGAAGCAAACTTGTTTTTCTTTGGAAAATTGCAGGCTATCTTTTAGGATTTCTTCCTGCTTTATTCGGACCCAAGATAGTTTTTGCTACCATTGAAGCTGTCGAGTCTTTTGTTGAAGACCATTACGAAGAACAACTTGTTTATTTAAGATCTCAAAATAATCCTAATCAGTCCCTTATCAATCTTCTACAATCATGCCAGGATGATGAGATCGAACATAAAATTGAATCTGGTCATAAAAAAAATCTTTCTTCTGGGTTCTTTCTTAATCTTTGGGTAAAGATTGTTGGGGGAGGTTCAGCTTTTGCAGTAAGAGTTGCTAAAGTAATTTAGTTTTAGTTGCATTTCCTGAGGGTAGTAATATACTGTATATACATACAGTATACTTTAACTACCTTAGATGAAAATAAAAAGCTTAGGGGGTTATTTTGACCCCGATAAAAATACTATAAAGGTTCCAATATTCACTGAACAAGTACAAGTGGGTTGGCCAAGTCCTGCAGATGATTACGTGGAACGATCAATCGATTTAAATGAATTTTTGATTAGTAATCCAGCTGCCACATACTTGGTTAGAGCGAGTGGTGACTCAATGCTTAATGCGGGTATTAATAATGGCGCAGTTTTGATTGTCGATCGTAGTATAGAGCCACAACATGGAAAAATTGTAATCGCTTCCGTTGATGGCGCTTATACTTGTAAAAAATTGCAGCTTTTTCCTGAACCAAAATTACTTTCAGCAAATATTAAATATCCTCCAATAAAAGTTAATAAAGAAGAAGATTTAGAAATTCTGGGAGTAGTAACAGCAGTCATAAATCAGTTCTAAGTAATGTTTGCTTTAGTAGACTGCAATAGTTTTTACGCTTCCTGCGAAAGAGTATTTCGACCTGATTTAAAAAGTAAACCTATAGTTGTCCTATCAAATAATGATGGTTGTGTAGTTGCTTTGACAAAAGAAGCTAAAGAGATGGGTATTAAAATGTGCGATCCTTGGTTTGAAATAGAAAAAGAATATACAAAAAAAGGAGGGGTAGTTTTTTCTTCAAATTACGAATTGTATGCAGATATTTCATCAAGAGTTATGGATATTTTAGAACAACTTGCTCCACGTCTAGAGGTCTACAGTATTGATGAAGCTTTTCTAGATTTATCAGGCGTAAACAATTGCATGGATCTTTATGATTTTGGGATTGATTGTCAGCAAAAAATATTTAAATGGATTGGAGTACCAGTTCGAGTTGGAATAGGGCCAACTAAGACTTTAGCTAAAATTGCAAGTTATGGTGCTAAAAAATATCCGGCAACTAATGGCGTAGTAGATTTATCTGATAAAAAAAGACAAGAGAGACTTCTAAAAATAACCCCAATAGGAGAAATTTGGGGGGTTGGAAGAAGATTAGAAAAACACCTAAATGCTATTGGTATTCGAAATGCCTATGAGTTGACACAATTAGATATAAGTTATGTTAGAAAACGTTTCAATATTGTCCTAGCTAAAACGATTAGAGAATTGAAAGGTGAGATATGTATTGATTTAGAAGACCAACCAATAACAAAAAAACAAATCGTTGTAAGTAGAACTTTCAGTCAGAGAGTTACAAATCAAGATTTACTAAACGAAGCTGTTAGTGATTATGCAGCAAGAGCAGGGGTTAAATTGAGAAGAGAAAAACAAGTATGTAAGCTGTTATCAGTTTTTATCAGAACGAATCCTTTTCGAAAACAAGATACTCAGCATAGACAAATGATTTCAATTCCCTTTATTAATCCAACTAATGACTCAAGGGATTTAATGCATGGCGCAAGAATGGCTATGAAAAAAATTTTTAAACCTAATTTTCAATATAATAAAGCCGGTATTATGCTTAGTGACTTTTACGATGAAGAAATTCTTCAATTAGATTTATTTAAGTCAGAACACCGAAGCTATATTGATAAGAATTTAATGAAAACAATTGATAGGATTAACAAAACAAGTAATGGGCCAGTTACGTTTTTATCACAAGGGATAAAAAAAGAATGGTCAATGAAAAGAGAATTGCAATCTCCTAAATACACAACCAACTGGAATCAATTACCACGCGCTAATTAAGATTTGTTAGAAAACCAATTAACAGGAGAAGCAGAATCATCGATCTGATTAGAAACTCCTAAGATTAGAGTAAATAAAGCCATTCTAATAAGCAGACCATTATCAGTTTGACGATATATTGCTAAATTTGGATTTTGATTTAGATCAGAATCAAGTTCATTGGCATCGTTTCTTGAGTCTCTGGGCAGAGGATGCATGATGACAGTATTAGGCTCGCAGTTTTTAGTATAAATCTCTTCATTGAGTGACATTAAGCCTTTGTATTTTTTTGCTTCGTCAGCATTATTAAATCTTTCTTCTTGAATTCTGGTAACGTATAAAATGTCAACATCTGAAATTCCTTCTTGAATATTGTCTGTTTCTTTCAAACTAACTGAATTTGATTTCAGTTCTTTGAATAACAGAGATGGCAATTTTAGTTTTTCAGGAGAGACTAGATTTAGTGAAATATTTTTATAAAGATTTAAAATTTTACAGAGCGAGTGGACAGCTCTACCGTATTTAAGATCGCCAATTAAAGCAACTCTAGCATTATCAATAGTTTTTCCACGCGATTCCAATTCTTTTTTAATCGTGTACAAGTCTAAAAGAGCCTGGCTTGGATGTTCATTATCACCATCTCCTCCATTTATAACTGGCACTCTTGAAGCATTAGCAAATTCTTCAACGGAACCAGCCAAAGGATGTCGCATCACAATAATATCGCTGTAGCCGCTTAAAACTCTTGACGTGTCATATAAAGATTCACCTTTCTTAAGAGAGGTTGAATCCATTTCAGTTGTTTCACGTACAGATCCACCAAGAATATTAAAGGCACTTCCAAAACTGATCCTTGTTCTGGTGCTAGGCTCAAAAAACATATTACTTAATATGGCGCCATCTAAAACTTTAGTTAATTTAGAGCGGTTTGCGAAGGGAATAAGTTTGTTGGCTGTTTCGAATATCAATTCAACATCATCTTTTTTAAATTGATTTATGGAGATGATATTGCTGCCTAGGAACTCCATTGGTGAGAATCTTATCACTAAGGCAGAAATGAATATAGTATTAAGTATTAGTTATTTTCTAAATTGGATTAAAGATAATAGATATTTTCGTAGTATCATTTAACTATGTCTAATCATTGTTTAATACTTAATGGTAATGGGAGACCTCTCAGTTATTTTCCTTTATCTGCAGTTGACTGGAAAACTGCAGTTAAACTTGTTTTTACCAGAAATGTAATTGTTGTAAAAGAGTACTCAGATTGGATTGTAAGATCTCCTTCAATAAACTTTAAAGTTCCTAGTATAGTGATGCTGAGAAAGTACCATAAATTTTCAAGTAAAATTAAATTTTCTCGTTCTAACGTTTTTTTGAGAGACATGTATACATGTCAATATTGTATGAATGTATTTGAAAAAAAAGACCTTACTATTGATCATCTTATTCCTAAAAGTAAAGGAGGTCAGACAAGTTGGGATAATGTGACTACATCATGTAAATCGTGCAATATTTCTAAGGCAGACAAAATTTTAGATAATCCGCCCGAAGCGACTATTCCAACGTTTAGAGATCTTCTTAGAGGTCAAGAACTTGTAATCAAAGACAAAATTATTGAAGATTGGGAAGAATACATCGTTGCTTAATAATTAAATTCTAAATAATTTTCTAGTATTGACTGATTTAAAATTTCTGGGAGCAATACTGGTCCATATTCTTCGTAGGGATAATAAACATAAAGAGGTATCCCTGATCGCCCATAAGACTCTATTAGTTTGTTAATATTTATGTCTTTATTTGTCCAATCTATTTTTAAGTAATTGATTCCTTTTGATTCAATAATTGACTCAAAATAGTCGGAATTTAAAGCTATCTGTTCGTTTACCTTACAAGTTATACACCAATCTGCCGTAAAATTTATAAAAAGCGGACCTAATTGCGAAAGCTTCTCTATTTCATCAAGGGATATTTCAGATTGAATTGAATTCATTTTTTCTGAATTGAGAGGTAGTAGATAAATTGATAATAAAAATAACGAGGCAAAAACAGGCTTAAAATATTTCAGAGACAGTCTAAAAAACCCTGTAATTTCCTTTAAGAAACAAAGTATGGTTATAAAAGAAATGCCGATAAATACATATAGTAAGTCTTTTAACATGACTTGATTACTTAAAATCCAGACTAGCCACAATATTGTTAAAAAAATTGGAACTGCCATTATTTTTCTAAAAGTCTCCATCCAATCTCCAGGTTTTGGCATTAAATCTAATATTTTTGGGAAAAGACTAATTATTAAATAGGGTAATGAAAAACCTAATCCTAAAAATAAGAAAATTAAGATGGAGAAAATATTTGGTTGAGTTAAGGCCAAACCCAGAGCCGACCCCATAAATGGAGCAGTGCAAGGAGTTGCAACTGCAACTGCAAGCACTCCTGTTCCAAATGAATTTTTATAAGAATTTGATTCTTGAAAATTTATACCTAAGTTACTGAATAAATTTGGAATATTGAAAACACCTGTGAAATTCAAAAATAAAATAACAAATAAATAAATAAGAATTGCTACAAACAGAGGAGATTGTAATTGAAACCCCCAGCCAATTTCGCTTCCTAAGATTTTTAAAATTAAAATTAAAATACCTATTGAGACAAAAGTAAGAATTGACCCTATGGAGAAGGACAGGCCGTGAAATAGAACTTCTTTTTTATTATTCGATATCTCGATGAAATTAAATATTTTTAGAGAAATCACTGGAAAGACGCAGGGCATTAAATTTAATAACAATCCTCCAATGAATGCTGATATCAAAGCAATTGTAAGATTTAAAATACTTAAGCTGCTTGAGGTCGATAAAGTATTAGAGGAAAAATAAAATGACTTGATCTCTCCACCTTTAGTAAATGAAATTACTCCTTTTATTTCAGATAAAAAATCATTATTTTTATTTCTTTCAACGGAATGAGTAAAAGAATTTACGTCAAAAGTTGAATTTTGTGACGCAGTATGAGTAATTAGATTTTGATTGTAAGGAAAAAAATATATATTTGAATTTTTGAGTTCATCATTAATTTGACCTTTTAATAAAATTTTATCATCGTCAATTGTTGTTAATACTTTTGAAGGAAATTTGCTTGGTAGGCTCTCTTTTACTTTTAAAATTTCAGAATTACTATTGATAGTAGAATTAATAATTTCTTCAAGGTTTACTGAAGATGAACCTTCTTGAGGTAGACAAATATCTGCACATGCTAGCCATTCAGAGTGAAGAATAATTTCATCATCAGTATCAGACTGACTATCTTTATTTAGATTGAACAAAATAATTACTTCGTTTTCGTAACCATACGTCATCAAAGGTGGGTATGGGATTACTTCAGGAGTAGGCCATTTTGGCAAAGATATTGAGTATCCCTGAGGGAGATTCCAATTAAATATTGCTTTTTCTCCAGAATCTCCAGGATTTATCCAATAAGTATGCCAGCCAGGATCAAATTTAAACTTTACTCCAATCAAATAATTATTTTCGGAAATTTTTACTACATCTTGCGTAAGAATTTCTACAGAAGAGTTTGAAGCTGTTCCAACTGCGTTAGCATTCAAAAGGCTGCAGAATAAGATAGACAATAAAGATATTTTTTTAAGAACTTCCATGGTTTACGCTGACAGTTTTTAAATCAAAACCTGCTAGCTTTGAAACTTTGTTTATCTTTTGTTCGTTAGGCGTATTAAAGATAATCTCTTTATTAGACGGAGTGATTAACCAATTTCCGGAAAGTATTTCATTTTCAAGTTGTCCTTTACTCCAACCTGTAAATCCAAAAGAAACTAAAAATTCTTCAGGACCATCGTCATCTAAAATTGCTTTGATTAAATTAACGTCTTGAGATACAGATATTTCATCATTGACTTCTAAAAGTGGCTTAAATCTTTTATCGTTTGAGTAAAGAACATACACTGACATAGGTTGGACAGGGCCGCCCAGTATAATCTTTCCTGAATTAAGCTTTTTTTCTAGTTTTGTACTTACTGATGAAAAATAATCTCTAAGCTTTATTTCTACGGTTCTGTTTATAATCAAACCATAAGAGCCGTTATCATCATTAGCACACAAAAATATTAAAGAGTTGTTAAAATAATCTTCGACGCTTTCTGGAGCACAAAAATATAAAAATTTATCTTTTAGAGTATCTTTCATTAAGCAACATGTTAAATTTTAAATTATAAATGTCTAATATCTTTCTTAATTAGTATTTATATATATGAATTCTTGTAAAATTATCAATATATCTGTCTAAAAATGAATGAAATTGTACCTGGTCATATATTAAAGAGACATCAGGATAATATTTTGATTAAAAAAAAATATGATCCCAATACTCTTAAGAATTTAAAAAAATCTATAAAGAAACTTCTTGATGAAAAAAATGGAGTATTAATATCTCATTATTATGTCGACGAAGAAATCCAAAAGTTAACTGAGGAAACCAATGGGTGTGTTTCCGACTCGCTTCAAATGGCAAAGTTCGGACAAACCACAGATGCTAATTTACTTGTTGTTTCAGGAGTAAAGTTTATGGGTGAAACTTCAAAAATCCTTAGTCCTGAAAAAACAGTTTTAATGCCAACACTTGAAGCCACCTGCTCGCTTGATCTAGGTTGTCCAATAGAGGACTTTAAAAACTTTTGTGATCAATATCCGGACAGGGAAATAGTAGTTTATGCAAATACATCCGCAGAAGTAAAAGCATTAGCAGATTGGGTTGTTACTTCAAGTATTGCTTTAGAGGTGGTTGAATACTTGGATAGTCAAAATAAAAAAATAATCTGGGCTCCAGATAAACATTTAGGAAAGTATATTCAAACTAAAACAAATGCAGATATGGTTTTATGGGATTCTTCATGTGTTGTTCATGATGAATTCAAGTTTCAAGGTTTACAGAAAATGAAAGCTCTCCATCCAGATGCAGGTGTATTAGTTCATCCTGAATCTCCAATGGATGTGATAAATCTTGCTGATGCTGTAGGTTCCACATCTCAAATAATAAATGCAGCAAAGGAATTAAATTATGAAAAATTTATTGTTGCTACCGACAAAGGTATTTTTTATCAGCTGCAAAAGGAGAATCCTAATAAAGAATTTTTTGAAGCTCCAACTGCTGGTAATGGTGCGCAATGTAAGAGTTGTTCGCAATGTCCATGGATGGGTCTTAATTCTCTTGAAAATTTGGAAAGAACTTTAATTGATATGAAAAATCTTATCGATGTTCCAAACCAGATTGCTATAGAGGCTCAAAGATCATTAAACAGGATGACTTCGTTTTAATCTATGGATCATAAAATTGTAAAAAAAAATGTAAGAAGAGCTTTGGAGGAAGATAGAGTTAGAAATGATTTATCTATAAAAGCACTGAAAAGCTTTGCAGAAAAATTGATCACTGCAAAGTTAACAGTTAAGGAAAGCGCAATACTTTGCGGAACTGCTTGGTTTGAAGAATCTTTCAATCAAGTAGATCCTAAAATAAAAATCCAATGGAAATTTAAAGAAGGCGACAAGTTAATAAAAAATTCTTTAGTCGCAATAGTTAAAGGCCCTTCAAATAAAGTCTTGTCAGCTGAAAGAACAGCATTAAATTTTTTACAATTAATGTCAGGAATATCTACAAAGACCTCCAACATCATTAAATTAATAAAAAATAAAAATATAAAACTTCTAGATACAAGGAAAACAATTCCAGGTGTTAGGTATGAACAAAAATATTCCACAAAAATTGGGGGAGCAACTAATCACCGATTCGATCTATCTGATGGATTGATGATTAAAGATAATCATATTGCTGCAGTAGGAGGATTAGATAAATTTTCTTTCAAGAAGAATTTAAAAAAAGGTAAGTTTTTAGAAATTGAAGTAAAAAAAATTTCTCAGTTGAAGGCTGCTTTGAAACTAAATCCTGACATCATTATGTTAGATAACTTTTCAGCTAGCTCATTACAAAAAGCAATAAAAATAATTAACAAACAATGTTTGGTAGAAATTTCTGGTATAAGAGACACTAAACAGTTTATAGAGTTTTCAAAATTTGATGTAAATTTTATCTCTTTAGGAGATTTAACAAAAAATATTCAATCTATTGATTTTTCTCTTAATTTAGAATCATGAAAAATATAATAATTTTTTCATTTTTTATGTTTCTTGTTTCTTGTTCAACAGACGACGAATATGTAGTCAATTTCCCTGAAAGTGTTTTTATAGAGTTCAATTGGTGCTCGTATGCATCAAATAAAAACCCAGATGAATTGGGCGCTATTTTTATAGACTATAGAAATTTTTTAGAATCAAATTCTTTTAATGCTTCTTATTTAAATCCTTTATTCAAAACTGAAACTTACGATTTCATTATGATGGAATTTTTTATAAATAAAGAATCCTTTTATCAAAATTTAAAAGATAAAAATGGTTTCTTTTACAAACGTTGGATAGCGCAATTTAGTCAAACAGCTTTTTGTAAGAACAATCAAAAACAATATTTTTATGAAATGACAAGTTTAAGTTTTCAAAGTATCAATGAGAAAGATACAGAGCTGAGATTTTTCTTTTGCAAAAAATTAGACAACGTTACTAAGGAGCAAATTTTAAATAGTTTAAATATCCTTAATTTAGATAATGATAAAAAAGTCTTGATGCTGTCCCCAGAAAATTATAATGATTACTATGATTATCTTTTTGTTATATCTACCTCTAAAGATATTTTGCTAGAGGAAGACTTTTTAATGAAAAATTTAGGTTTCTTCGTTAACTGTGAACTAGATTTCAGAAGCCAAGACTTAGATGAGCTAGTCTTTGAAAATTATCCTTTGTTATAAAAATGAAGCTTAAAACTAAGATACAAGATAAAGACGTGAGGATAAAAGTCATGAATGCTTTGGCTAGAAGAGAGCACTCTGAGAAAGAAATATATCTTAAATTCATTAGTTTAGTTGAGTCGAAAAATAAGCTTTTAGAGGAAATTAGAAAATTAAAAGAAGAGGGCCTACTTTCAGACGATAGATTCGCAGAAGCATATATTAAATCAAGGTATTATTCTGGATTTGGTCCAGTAAGAATTCAGTATGAACTTGAGAAGAAGGGAGTTTTACAAAATAAAATAGAAAATGCTTTCCAAGAAACAGGGTTAGATTGGGATAGTAAATTAGAAAAAGAATTTAAAAAAAAATATGTCCCTCATGAAGCAAAACTAAACTATGACAAAATTATTAAATTTTTCTTGTATAGAGGTTTTGATCTTGAAAAAATAAATAAAATTATTAAAAACAATTGAGTTATCTAGTTTTAGCAAGAAAATGGAGACCAAAAACTTTTTCAGAAGTTGTTGGCCAAGACCATGTTGTAACAGCTCTCAAAAATTCTTTGAAAAGCGATTCTGTTCACCAAGCATTTCTGTTCACAGGAACTAGGGGGGTAGGAAAGACTTCCTTAGCGAGAATATTAACGAAGGCTTTAAATTGCAGAAATTTAATTGAAGGAGAGCCATGCAATGATTGTGATTCTTGTAATGAGATAAATGCAGGGTCTTCTATTGATTTTCAAGAGATAGACGCAGCATCAAGAAGAGGAATTTCTGAGACTAAAGAATTACTAGAAACAATTCCTTATTTGCCTACTTCATCTAAATATAAAGTTTATTTGGTCGACGAAGTACATATGTTAACAAAGGAGAGTTTTAATTCACTTTTAAAAACTCTGGAGGAACCTCCACCTCATGTAATTTTTATGTTTGCCACAACTGAATTTGAACAAATTCCCCCAACAATACTATCAAGATGTCTTCAATTAAATTTAAACTCTGTTACTGTTGAAGGTCTAACAGAGCAACTATCTAAAATTTTCTCAAAAGAAAAAATAAAATTTGAAAAATCTGCATTAGATTTAATATCGGATGCGGCGAATGGAAGTATTAGAGACGCGTTGACGATATCTGAAAAAATTATTTCTTATTCTGAAAAAAATATCACGGAAGAAATAGTTAGAAAAGTTTTAGGAATCCCTGACGAAAGGTTGGTAGAAGAATTATTACTGAATTTAAAGGATAAAAACACAGATGAATTATTTGAAAACCTCAAAGAGATAAGTAATGACACCTCTATTAAAAATATTTTTATAAATTTGATGAATTTAATTAAAAAAGTTTCCATTAATCAATTTTCTCAGAAAAAAGATAATACTTTTAATTCTTCGCTACTAGAGATTGATCCGGAATCACTTCAAATTTTTTACCAATTATGTCTAGTGAATATTGAATACATAGATGACTCACCCGATCCAAAAGGCCTTTTTGAAATGACTTTATTAAAAATGCTTGCCTTTGATCTCGAAGAAAAAAAAAATTCTTCAGTAACAGAAAAAGGTAAAAATTATAATTGGTCAGATCTTTTAAATGAGTTAAAGCTTGGTAAAGTTTTAACTCAACATTTAATGCATAGTAATGGTATTTTGAAGAATGAAAAATTTATAATTTCTTTGCCTGAAGAAAAAAAGAATTTAGTAAGTGAAAAAAATTTGAAGGTTATTGAAAATCAACTTAGAGATTTTTTTTCTATTCGTGACTTAAAAATAAAAATTGATACTAACTATGATCTTTCAATTTCGCCAATTAATCTAAAGGAGGAAAGCGTTAAAAGAAATGAAGAAATAGTTAAAGAAAAAATAAAAAAAAGTGATTCATATAAAAAAATTGTGAGTGAATTAAAACCAGAAATTAAAAAATTTGATAATTCTGAATGAAAGTAAGTAAAAATATCGAAAATTTAATGATGAGCCTTCAAATATTACCTGGCGTTGGACCCAAAACGGCAAAGCGTCTTGCCATGTTTTTACTAGGCGAAAATAAAGATGGAGCCAAAAATCTATCTAATTCAATTACTACGGCTATTGATTCTGTAAGGCAATGCAAAATATGTGGAGTCCTTAATGACTTGGAGGTCTGTTCTATTTGTAGTGACTCTTCTCGAGATAATGAATCTTTGTGCATCGTAGAATCAACCTCAGATTTGTTTGCTATTGAAGAAACTAACGAATTTAAGGGAAAATATTTTGTTCTTAATGGACTTCTTTCTCCTATTGATGGAATAGGTCCAGACGAATTAAGAATTAAAAAGTTACTTAACTTAAGTGAGCAAAGAAAAATAAAAGAAGTTATCATTGCTTTGAATTCTACGTTAGAAGGAGAAGCTACTAGTTATTTTCTTTTAGACAATCTAAAAGAAGCTAATATAAAAGTAACAAAACTTGCTGAAGGAGTACCTGCAGGGGGGGACTTGGACTTTGTTGATAATAATACATTGAAAAGAGCATTCTCATGGAGAAGAGAATTAGGAGATAAACTTTAATTATGACTATAAAATCTGATAAATGGATTAAATCAAATGCTATTGAGCACGAGATGATAAAACCTTTTGAATCGAAACAAATTAGGAAGAATAAATCAGAAAAGTTAATTTCTTACGGACTTTCTAGCTATGGTTATGATGTTAGATGTTCGGAACATTTTAAAATATTTACAAATATAAAATCCGCAACTGTCGATCCAAAAAGTTTTGATCCAGATAGCTTTGTAGATTACAAAGGGTCGGAATGCATAATTCCTCCAAATTCTTTCGCTTTAGCCAGTACGATTGAATATTTTAAAATTCCAAGAAATGTATTAACTATTTGTTTGGGAAAATCTACTTATGCGAGATGTGGAATTATAGTAAATGTAACTCCGCTTGAACCGGAATGGGAAGGACACGTAACTTTGGAATTTTCAAATACAACTAGTTTGCCAGCAAAAATTTATGCTAATGAAGGCGTGGCTCAGATGTTATTTTTTGAATCTGATGAAGATTGTGAAGTGAGTTATAAAGATAGAGGCGGTAAGTATCAAGGGCAAAAAGGAGTTACTCTCCCGAAAGCTTAGATTCCGTTAATCTCCATGTTGCTGTCCTAGTTCCAAAGTCATTAAAAATTTTATAAGTTGTAAGCAGTTCGTCTTCTTTAAACCATAAATAATACTCTCTATCATCATCTCTAATTTCGGATACTTTGAAAGAAGGAAACGATTCTTCGTTGCTAGTATCAATTTCAGTAAAGAATTTTTTTGTCTTTACTTTCCCTTTATCTAAAAAAAGATAGTCTGTTGTATGAGGTAGATCATTTCTCTTTAGATCAAATTTTAGTTGAAGTTGCAAAGTTAGGTTGCCATACAAAGGATTATCAAAATTAAATTTACCTTGCTTCTTATTAAACGTGTATTCGACTTCTTTAGTTAGATAATTAATTAAATATTTCTGATTTTCTTTTCTAAGCCCGCCAAATGCTCTAAGTCTTCTTTCCATCTCTGTTGAATAAATTTGGTTATTCTCTACATAAAAAACTGATTTTTGATAAAAATTAAATAATGAGTGTTCTGCTGTAGACTCCATAATCCATAATTTTTCATCAACTTTTTTTAAGGTTTCAATAACACTAGCTCCATCAGTCTCATAAAAATTTTCATATTCTGTCAATACAAGACAATAAGAGTTGATAGAAAAAAATATTAAAAAACTAAAAAATAAATTCTTTACCATTTGGATAAACATAACCCTCTATTTTTAAAACGTTTTCTTTAAATTCAATATAATTATTTTTGATTAGACTACAGATTAATGGCAAAAGTTTGTGTTCTATTTCATGAACTTTTTCTTCTAATAAATTTACGTTATTTGTTTCTACTCTAAATTTACTAAAGCCAATAATTTGGCCAGTATCCAATCCTGAATCAACGTAATGCACTGTTGCGCCATGATATTTGTCTTTGTTTTCAATTACTTTTTTGTGTGTTTCTAATCCAGGGTATTTTGGTAGCAAAGAAGGGTGAAGATTAATGATTTTATTTCTGTATGAGTTGACAAATTTTTCGCTTAAAATTCTCATATATCCCGCTAAGACCAATAGATCAAAGTCATAATCATTTAATCTATTAATAATTTCTTCGTCAAAATTTTCTCTAGAATCGAAGTCTTTCTGATTGAGAGTAAAATGAGGAATATTATGTTCTTTGGCTCTTCTTAAACCAAAAGCTTTCTCATTATTAGAAAAAACTACAGATATTTTTAAAGAATTATGATTATTTAAAAACTTTGTATCTATCAGACTTTGAAGATTTGTGCCATTTCCAGATATAAATACTGCAATTTTAAAGTCATTCATAATAATTTAAATGATTTTTATTTGTGACTCATTCTTTGATTTTTTTATTCTGCCGATAACTTGAAAACTTTGATTAAATTTTTTTAATATTCTTGTCCCTTTTTTTAATTCATTTTCTCTTATTACTAATACCATCCCATAGCCACAATTGAAAGTACGCAACATTTCTTCATTTGACAAGGAAGCTTTAGCCATTAACAGTTTAAAAAGTTTTTTGTGATAGAAGAAAAGTTTGTTTCTATCAAGTTCAAAATTGTAGTTATCACAAACTATTCGCTCTAAATTACCTAAGAGACCGCCTCCAGTAATATGTGCCATACTTTTAATATCTATAGATTTAGACAATTGCTTAATTTCTTTCACATAGATTTTTGTTGGCTCTAAAAGTATTTTTCCTAAAGTCTTAGAGCCAATCTTTGAGCTCAATTTTATTTTTTTTCTTTTAAGTAATTCTCTAATCAAAGAAAAACCATTTGAATGTAATCCTGAGGATTTAAGACCAATTAATATGTCGTTATTATCGTATTTAATTTTTTTTATTTTTTCTTTTTCAATTACTCCAACAGAAAATCCAGCAAGGTCATATTTATTTTTTGGAAAATTTCTTGGATGTTCTGCAGTTTCTCCACCAATCAAGGAACAATTAGATATTTTGCATCCTTTAGCTATTCCTGAAATTATGTCTTTAGATTTTTTCAAATTAATTTTTTCTGTGACTAAGTAATCCAAAAAAAATAACGGTTCTGCTCCTGAAGTTATTAAATCATTAACACACATAGCAACTAGATCAATTCCAATAGTTTTGTGATTATCTAAAATTTCAGCTATTTCAATTTTTGTTCCAACGCCGTCAGTTGAGCTTACTAAAACTGGTTTTTTATACTTCTTTGGTATGTCGAATAAAGATGAAAACCCACCAATTTCATTTAAAACCTCATTTCTAAATGTTTTCTTAGCTAGAGGTTTGATGTGATCAACTAACTTCTCACCTAGAGCGATATCTACTCCAGAAGTTTTATAAGAAATTTTATTTTTTGAAGACAATATATTTAACTTCGATATTATTAAAATATTATAATTCAAAGATAAATGATTCGATCTTTTTTTTCTTTTCTGTTAATTTTTTTTGTAGGTTTTATCTCAAATCTTTCCTTTGCTTCGCTACCTGACGAACATAATATTTTAATAGAAGTTAACGAAACAAATGAAAGTTCTTATTTGAATCAAGCTGTTCAAATTTCTGTTTTAAAAATTTTAGGCAATCATGAAATTTTTGTTAAAAATAAAGATTTCTTTAATTCTATTCAATCAAGGGATTTCATTACAGAATTTAGTTCTTTCGATAAAGAAGGCAAGACCTTTTCAAAAATAATAGTTGATGCGAGATCTTTGAGAAATTTTTTAGTTAGAAATAGTTTTAATATATCCATAGAAGCGCCTACGAATCATGTAGCCTGGATTTTTTGCGATTACGATTTAAATTCATTAAAAACTTATAAAAAAACTAAATTAAAATGTGATCAGACAAAAAAAAATTTGAAAAAAGTATCTAGCGAGAGAAACGCAAACGTATTTTTTCCGTTTTTTGATTCTGAAGATTTAGTTTCCTTCAGAAGCTCCGATGATGAATTGAGCACAGTGTACTTGAGCAATAGATATAAAGCTGATAGTTTTTTCTACTGTAAATTATCTTTTTCAAAAGAAGAGTGTTACTTACCTGAAAATATTTCAAATGGAAGAAGTCTAAATTTTTCCAAAACATTTGACTCGTACTCTGCTCTTAACAAAATAATTGATGGAGTATTAGATGATAGAATTTTAGAAATAAATTCAAAATTCCCTGAGGCATTCTCTATAACAATAAAAAATATTTTATCTTTTGAAGATTATAAAAAGGTATTGAGAGAGTTAGATAAGATAATCATTTTTTCAGATATTAAAATTCATTCTCTATCATCTAATGAATTAAATCTTAGGACTCTTTTGATCGGAGACTTTAATCAAATACAAAAACTTTTTAATAACTTTTCAAGCTTTAGTCTTGAGACAGTAAATAAAAAAAGCGTCACATTGATTTATAATTAAAATGATTAATTATTTACCTAATTTGCTGACCATATTTAGGTTTTTCTTGGTTTATCCTATAGTAATTTGTATCTTCGAAGCTCAATTTGTTTTAGCAATTGGGTTTTTCATCTTGGCGGGAATATCAGATTTTTTAGACGGTTATTATGCTAGGAAATTAGAAGCTATTTCAGAATTTGGGATGATAGCTGATCCTATAGCAGATAAAACTTTAGTAATAGGTACTTTAATTTCATTAGCAATAGTTGGCAAAATTGATCTTTGGTTAGCTTATATAATTTTGGGACGCGATATGATTGCTATCGTTGGTTTTATACTTTCTTCTGTTTTATTAAGCCCTTATAAAGTAAAAACTCATTTTTCGGGTAAAGCTTATACTGCATTTCTATTAATTTTTTTAGGAGTTACAATTTTATCATCTGCAGAAATTTTCAATAATTCAATCCTTAATTTATCAATAATTTTCTTATTAATCGTTTCAATATTTTTGAGTTTATTGGACTATTTAAGAGATCCAGGGATGAAACTTATGAGAAAAATTTTTTGATTATGAAACAACAAAGTTTAGACCTAGAGTTTCAAAATTATATAGAAATGCAAGATATGCAATCTTGTAGTTTTTTTGAAGAAATCCATGAAAGGGTAAATAACTTTTTAAGTAGTGATGAACTTTCTCTTGTATTTTTTGGAAAAGAAGATTTAGCAAAATCTTTTTTCTTTTTTGCCTTGCATAACTTGCTGAGTAAAAAATTTAATTGTCTTTATCACTCATCTAAGGAAAAAAATGATTTTCTTTTTTCGAAGAATACAAAAACTGAAATCATTTTTTTGGATTCTTACAATAATTTATTTGGATTTGAAGAAGGTGAAAAAAAACTGTTCGATTTATTTAATCTTTCAAAAGAACAAAAAATAAAACTTATTTTTAATAATTCTATTGAAAAGTCTCAAAAAATTGATTTAAAAGATTTAGAATCTAGGTTGTCATCATCTCTGCAGCTTAACTTTCCTGATTTATCTGATGAAGATAAAAAAATAATTGTTTTAAATTTTATGAAAAAAAGAGGTCTGATTTTAAATAATAGATCAATAGATTTTATAATAAATAGATATTCTAGAAGTTTGAATGATTTAATTGAACTATCTTATAAACTAGATAAGATTTCTTTAATTGAGAAGAAAAATATAACAATTCCATTAATAAAAAAATTTATTAATTTATAAGACATTCAAGACATATCATGTTTACTGGAAAAGGGGCTTCATTTTTAGTTAGCAAATAAGATGGAACAGACAAATTAACTGTGCTAAAAATTTTATTTTCAATAGATTTAGGAAGAAAATCAGCAAAATAATAGCCTATTTGATCAAAAATACTTATATCTTCTTCTATTAACTCAACACTGTATTCTTTTAAATTAGATAATTCAGCCAGTCGATTCAACGATTCCCGTTGAGATCCAATTTCATCAATTAAATTTAAATCTTTTGCTTCTTCTGAGCTCCAGATTTTTCCTTCAGCAATTTTTTTGGCAAATGATTTATCCATATTTCTTCCCTCAGCAACAATTTCAAGAAAAAACTCATAAGCTGAGTTAACAACGTTTTGAATTAATAATTTGGTATTGTCATCGGGACCATTTATTAAAGAAGGATTAAAGTCTGTTGTACTAACTCCATCATAATTAATACCTATATTTTTTAATCCTTCATTGAAATCAGGTAGGGCTGTCCATACTCCTATTGACCCTGTTAAGCTAAAATCTGATGCCCAAATTTCGTTCGCGTCGGCTGAAATCCAATAACCTCCCGAAGTTGCGATGTCAGCCATTGAAATTATGACTGGGATTCCTGAATCTTTTAATTCAATAATTTCTTGCCTAATTATTTCCGAGGCAAAACCACTACCTCCTGGTGTGTTTAGTCTTATAAGTAATCCACGATAATCTCCATTTTTTACTCTATTTATTAATCTAGAAAAATGACCACTGGAAAGCTCATTATCATAAAAATCGCCATCTACAATTTCACCTTTTGCGTCAATTAGAGCAAGTTTATTTTCTGATGCCGCAGGCTCATTAACCTGAATGTACTCATAAAAATTTAGGAAGTATTCCTTTTTGTTATTTGTGATACTAAATATGTACTCTTCCATATCAGATCTATTCATAATTGAGTCGACCAGTCCAAAATCAGTAGCTAAATTTGAACCTTTTTTATTCGAATTAGAAATAAGATTACCAATGTCATCAATATAATTTTGAATATTTATTGAAAGTTTAGTATTACGATTGTTAGAGACCACAAACTTCCATTTTTCCCATAGTGATGTAAGGAATCTTTCAGATTCTTTTTTTGAATCTTCCGACATAGAACTATTAGTGAATATTTCTGCTGCAGATTTATAATCTCCAGCAATGAAAGTATTAATATTTACATCAATCTTATTTAACGCCTCTTTTAAATAAAACCTATAGTTTTTATAACCTTCTAAATATACTAAACCGAAAGGATTTAAAATTATTTCATCAGAATATGAAGCTAGAAGATATTGATTTTGAAAATAAAAATCTCCATAAGAAATTACTTTTTTTCCTTTTGATTTGAAATTATTCAATGCCTCACCTATTTCTATCGCATCAGTAGCTGATAGATTCATTAGTGATGTATCCATTAAAATTAAAGAAATATCATCATCCTTTGTAGCAAGTTCAATAGTTTCTACAATTTGAAAGTTACTTAGCCCAACGCTTCCTGATAACGGAGAACTTTCTTGCATCTGAGTCGAAGCATCAAGCAATAGTACGGAGTCCTGAGTATTAACTGTTTTACTCATAAAGGGGGTAATAATTAACAGTAAAAAGAATATTAATAAGAAAATAATAAATAACGTGTTTATAAATATTTTCCTAACAAAATCTATTTTATCTAGTAAGTTTGTAAACATAATGATTATTAATGAGTTATTATAAAATTTAACAGATTTATGAGAATCTTTCTTACATCATTTTTCTTATTTTTTTTATTGAGCTGTTCAAATTATGAATTGTCGTTTCATAATCAGAAAGGAAAAAATTTGAATGACTTAGAAGGAAAGTGGACCGTAATAAATTATTGGGCTGATTGGTGTCCTCCGTGTATAAAAGAAATTCCTGAATTGCATAATTTGGATAAAAATCATGAAGATATCCAAGTTTTTCTTTTTAATTTTGATAGATTAGAAGGAGAAGAGCTCAATGAACAAATGGTAAGATTCAATATCACACTGCCAGCCTTGATAACAAATCCTCAAGATTTTTACGATATAGTGATACCAGAAGCTTTACCCGTTTCCTATCTGATAAATCCTAATCTTCAGTTGGTTGAAACTTTAAATGGACCACAAACTGAAATGAGTTTTCTAGAAGTTATTAAAAATTATTGAATAAATAATTCTGGATTTAATTTTTTATTTAAAAAAATAACTTCAAAATGTAAATGAGGTCCAGTTACTCTTCCAGATTTACCTACCAAACCAATTAATTGGCCTTTTTTAACGATTTCATTTTCGGTTACAAACGATTCATTAAGGTGAGAGTATGAAGTTTTAAAATTATTGCCATGCCCTAAAAGAACAAAATTTCCTTTGTAAAAAAATTCATCTGATAATAGAACAATTCCATCAGCTGAAGCATAAACAGGCTCTCCAATATTTGCTGCGATATCTAATCCAAGATGTGGATTTCTTTGAACATTGTTAATAAACCTTTTTACTCCATATTCACTAGAAATAATTCCGTTTGAGGGATTCATTAAAGGAAACTCCAAGCTTGCTACTGAATATTCTCTTTCAAGAGCTCTAATATAAATATTTCTTTCTCTATCAATTCTTATTAAATCTTTTTCACTAATCTGATTGAATTTATTTTCTGTGATACTTATATATGAATTTCTAAATCTTTTATCCAGAATTTCTAGTCCCAAGGCTTTAAAAGCTTTCTTATCATAGTTGTAGGATATTGGGGCGATAATCCTTTGTCTTTTTCCAACACCACATTCAATATAATCAATTGCCAAAATATCTACATTAATTTCGCTTTTATTTGAATTTACAATGCCTCCGGGTTCCAATGATTGATCAGGAAAATTACAGTTAGAGCTAAACACTGGTATGGAACTGCAATTAATCAAAATTAAAGGCAAAAGAAAAAATAATTCAATTCTTAAGAATTTTCGAATCAAACGTAGATTCTGAAACTTTAGTTGTAACAACATCACCAGGAGAGTAATCTTTTTTTGATCTAATAATTTTACCAGTTTTCTTATTTTTAGTAATTGAATACCCTCTAGAGAGAACATTTAAAGGACTAAGCGAATTCATTTCGCCTACAAGCCTAGAAAACTTTCCTTTTTTTAATTCAATAGAAGACCGGATATTTTTCTTTAACATACCTTGGTTAGATTTTATTTCTTGTCTAGAAATAAGAATTTTTTGAGCCGGATTATATTTTGATAATTCTGAATAAGTTAAAGATATATCACTTCGTAATTTAGTTAAAATTTTGTTTGCTATGATAGAAAGCAAGTTTTCAAAACTATCAAGCTTTTGATGTACTTGAGATAATTTAGTTCTGGGGTTAATTAAACTTTTATTTAGTATTTTTAAATTATTATTACTCGTCCTTATTTTATTTCTTAGAGAGTTAACTAAAGATTCGTAAGTTTCTTTTAAATTAGTTTGGGTTTCTAAATAACTCTCGCTAATAATTTCTGCCGCAGCTGAAGGTGTCGGAGCTCTTAGATCTGAAACAAAATCACAAATTGTAAAATCTGTTTCATGTCCTATTGCGCTGATAGTCGGAATTTTAAGATTATATATTTCGTTGGCTAGCTTCTCTGAATTAAAAGACCATAAATCCTCTAAAGAACCACCACCTCTTGCAAAAATTATGGCATCTATATTGTTTATTACTTGAAGTTTTTTTATTTGCGAAAAAGTTTTTAAAATACTTTCTTCTGAGCCTTCGCCCTGTACTAGACAGGGAATTAATGAAACATTAATTAGAGGAGCTCTTCTATTTAGTACATTTCTGATATCTTGAATCACTGCTCCATTTGGAGAGGTCACCACAACAATATGTTGAGGAAGACTAGGCATACTTAGTTTTTTTTCATCATCAAAAAATCCTTCTGCTTGAAGTTTTCTTTTTAGAGCTTCAAAATTTTTGAGTAAAACACCTTCGCCTGCGTATTCTATTGAGTCCACCTGAAATTGATATGTGCCTTTAGCGACATACATAGATATCGAACCATTTAAGATGAGTTGATCTCCATCTAAGGGCTGCATATTTGCAGAATTATTTCTAAACCTAAACATTACGCATTGAATTTCCGAACTATCATCTTTTATTTTGAAATACCAATGACCTGAATCATAAGCTCTGAAGTTTGTAACTTCTCCCTGTATCCAAATTGATGAATAATTTTTTTCTAAAAGTCTTTTTGCTGAGTTATTTAAATCAGAAACAGACAGGATTTTTAAATTATTATTTTGATTAGGTTCTCGCATTAATGCAGTATAAACAATTAAAAATCATATATTGAAATGAATGAAAAAATTATTCCAATTTTAGCAACTTGCATAGGTGGTTGCTTGATAGGACTAGCGCCAATTTTCGTTAGAGTTAGCGAAGTAGGGCCATCTTTTACCGGTCTTTATAGATTTATATTTGCAACTCTTCTAATTTTTATATTTGGAGTAGTTTCAAAAAAACTTAAATTTTTTAAATACAAACAATTATATTTAGTTGCTATACCTGGTTTATTTTTCGGAGTGGACATAACTCTTTGGCATTCATCTATCACCATGACTTCAGTCGCAAACGCTACGTTATTTGTTAATACAGCTCCTTTATATGTTTGTCTTTTTGCTTATATTTTGTTTAAAGAAAAACTAAGTTTTCTTTTTACAATTGCTTTAATGCTCTGTTCTGCAGGAATTATCATTCTGACTACCACAAATTCTTCTTTTGACGGGAGCTTATATTCTTTCGGCAACACGTTAGCGCTGCTGGGAGCTTTTTTTTATGCAGGATATTTATTTTCTATCTATAAGTTATCAACTCAGTTTGATACATTCAATTTAATTTTTTATTCATGTTTGTTTGCTTGCATACCCATAGGTATAGGAAGCCTCTTTGAGATAGATAATCCATTTCCAAATTCATATCTGGGATGGATTAATTTCCTTGGTCAAGCTGTTTTTGTTCAGATTATGGGTCAGGGATTAGTAATTTATGGCCTTAGTCGAATCAAACCTCAAATTTCGTCTCTTCTTTTATTATTTCAACCTGTTTCCGCGACTATTTTGGGCATTTATTTTTTTTCTGAGACTTTATTAATAGGTCAATTTATTGGTGTTATTATTCTTCTTATAGGTATTTATTTCGCAGGTTTAAGCGAAAGACTAAATAGAGGAAATTCATGACAAAAGAAATGATTAGAATTGCAAATTGTAGTGGTTTTTATGGAGACAAATTGTCCGTTGCCAAAGATATGGTTGAAGGAGGACCAATAGATGTCCTTACAGGTGATTATCTTGCAGAACTCACCATGACAATTTTATATAACCAAAAAATAAAAAGGGGGGAAGATCATGGCTATGTTGGAACCTTTCTTAAACAGTTTAAAGATGTTGCCAAATCAACCCAAGAAAAAAATATTAAAATTGTATCTAATGCTGGAGGATTGAACCCAAAGGCCATGGCTTTAGAAGTAGAAAAAATAATAGACGAATTAAATTTAAAATTGAAAGTAGCTTATATAGAAGGTGATGACTTAATCCCTGAATTCCAAAAGCTTTCTGAAGCTGGCGAAAAATTCAAAAATTTAGACAATGAGATTAACTTATCAGATTATCCAAAAAAACCGATCACAGCCAATGCATATTTAGGAGCTTGGGGTATTAAAGAGGCCTTAGACAATGGCGCGGATGTTGTGATTTGTCCTAGAGTTACAGACGCTGCGGTCGTAATTGGACCTGCAGCATGGAAATTTAATTGGTCAAGAGATCAATATGATGAACTTGCAGGAGCTTTAGCAGCTGGACACATAATTGAGTGTGGAGCCCAAGCTACTGGAGGAAATTATTCGTTTTTTCAGGAAATACCAACTTTTGATAATATTGGCTATCCAATAGCTGAGATATATAAAGATGGTAGTTTTGTGATAACAAAACATGACAATACCGGCGGACTTGTTTCAGTTGGAACTGTCACGGCTCAACTGCTTTATGAAATAGGATCTCCAGCATATTTGAATCCAGATGTTATTAGTCATTTTGATACACTTAAAATTTCACAGGAGTCAGAAAATAGAGTATTAGTGGAAAATCCTAGAGGCAGCAGCCCAACGAAAACTCATAAGGTTTGCGTTAATTTAGTTGGTGGTTATAGAAACGGTATTGAATTATTACTGACCGGATTAGACATTGAAGAAAAAGCTGAATTGATTATCGATCAAATTTTCAAATCTGTGGGTGGAAAAGAAATATTCGATAAGGTAGACATCCAATTACATAGAACAGATAAATTAGATGCAAAATCAAATGAAGAAGCACAAGCTTTTTTGAGAATAGATGTTATGTCCTCAAACCCAGATCTGGTTGGGAGGCTTTTTAATGCAAAAATTGTAGAGCTGGCACTAGCAAACTTTCCTGGTTGGACTGGAAGGTCTGGAGTAGTGCCGAATGGAGCTTATATAGAATATTGGCCTACGTTAGTGGACAGTAAACACATCAAAGAGATAGTAAATATTGGCAACAAAAAGATTGAGGTTTTGCCTACCAGTCAAATGAATCTTGAAGAAAAATATTATCAAAAAGAGCCCTTTGAGTTAAAAAAAATTGATCCATCTAATTTTGAAAAAATTTTCTTTGGGAGGTTATTTGGAACGCGTTCAGGAGATAAGGGAGGTTGCGCGAATTTAGGTGTTTGGGCTAAAAATGAAGAAAGTTATTCCTTTTTATTTGATTTTCTTACAGTGGAAAAGTTAAAAGAATTATTACCTGATCTTGATCAATATAAAATAGATAGATATGAATTACCTAATATAAACTCGTTAAACTTTTACGTTCATGGAATATTACAAGAGGGTGTTTCGTCTTCGACAAGAATGGATGGACAAGCAAAATCCTTGGGTGAGTATTTAAGATCTAAGGAGATTCAAGTACCATCACAATTAATAACTAACAAATAAGATGAAATTATCTTTAAAAGGTTTAAATTTTTTAGCAACTAAAATAGATGTTTCTGAAAATATTTTAACTATCACTTTAAATCGTCCTGAGAAAAAAAATGCTCTTAATAATGTCATGATGAATGAAATTAATTATGCATTGGCTTATGCAAAGCAAGAAAAATCAATTAGGGTAATTATTATAGCTGCTGAGGGCGATATCTTTTGCGCAGGAGCCGATCTTAGAAGAGAAGAGTCAGAATCGAATGTTCCAAAATTGAAAGATAATGATGATCTTAGTCTAGCCTTGAGGCATATATACAAACCAGTAATATGTAAGATTCAAGGTTCTGTTCTTGCCGGTGCTCTATTAATGGTTACAAATTCTTCACATGCTATAGCAGTTGAAGATGCTAAGTTTTCTGCTCCAGAAATCCACCGAGGCCTTTGGCCGCATATGGTGATGGCAGGATTATTTAGAGTTATGCCAAAAAGAGCTGGCTTAGATTTTGTAATGAGAGGAAAGCCAATTGATGCTATGGAAGCAGAAAGATTGGGTTTAATCAATAAATCAGTTTCAAAAAAAGATTTAGATCAAACAGTTTCAGATTTAGCAAAAGAACTTTCTAGTCTTGCTCCGGGAACTATGCAATTCGGTCTTGAAGCTTATGAAAAACAAGACTCTATGAGTTTTGATGAAGCATTACCTTTTTTACAAAAACAAATTGCTAAAACATTTGAAGGGCCCGATGCAAAAGAGGGAATAGCAGCGTTTTTAGAAAAAAGAGATCCTAATTGGGATTAATCAAATGAAAATTTTAGCCTTAGGCGGTAGTGGGGGCATGGGAAGATTTGCAGTGAAGTCTTTATTAAATTTTCCTATCATTTCTAAAATTATTGTCGCCGACTTAAACGAAAGCTCTGCTAAGCAATTTGCTGCCAACTTCAACGAAAAGGTTGAAGGAGTAGGACTTGACGTTACAGATCATAAAAAATTATCTGAGGCGATGTCTGCAGTTCAAGTGGTAATAAATACTACGGGTCCATTCTATAAGTTTGCCGAACCCATTCTGAGAATAGCTATAGAAAACAAATGCAATTATTTGGATATTTGTGATGATTGGGAACCAACGGAAAAAATGCTTTCTTTAAATGAAACTGCAAAAAAAAATGGAATTACAGCAATTTTAGGTATAGGCGCAAGCCCTGGAATTACTAACGTTTTAGGCGCTTTAGCAATTAGAGAATTAGATTCAACAGAAAAGATTTATACCGGATGGGATATTTCATCGGCAAAACCTGCAAAAGAATCTTCTCAGGCAGGAGTTAATGCAGCGATGCTTCATGGAATTGAACAGATGATTGGAAGAATTAAAATTTTTAGAAATTATAACTATGAATTAATTAGACCTCTTTCAAAGATTAATTTTATGTATCCTGAAATTGGATCTAAATCAGCATACGTTTTCGGTCATCCTGAAGCTATTACCTTTCCATATCATTATCCTGATTTGAAAGAATCTATAAATCTTATGCATGGCGCGACTAATTTTTCAATTAAATTAATTAAAATAATAAGGACTTTTGTAGAGTTAAATATACTCACAAAAAATTGGGCTGCTAAAATTTTAGAATCTTTAGAAACTAATCCTAATAAAAAAATTAAATTAAAATCTTTCTCTAATCTCCCAGGAGTTTATGCATATGCGGAAGGTATAAAAAATGGAAAACGCTGTAGGGTGGGAGTAAGTTTAGAAGGAGAAGACGACTTAAATAATTTATCAATGGGAGAGGCTACCGGTTTTCCTTTGGCTTGTGGAGTAAAAATGCTTTTGAATGACGAAATTAAAGAAACAGGAGTGTTTGCGCCAGAATCACAAAACATTAATCCTGAGTTATTTTTTCAATATCTAGAAAAAGAAATAGGGGAGACTGCTAGGATTAAACCCATAATTAGTACCGAAAATATTTTTTAATTTAATCCAAAATAACCAAGGGCTCACCATTTTCGACTTGCTGATTTTTGGATACAAGAATATCTGAAACCTTTCCGTTATTTGGAGCTAGTACTTGGTGCTCCATCTTCATTGCCTCTAATATCAATAAAGTATCTCCTTTCTTAATCTTCGACCCTTTTTTGATCTTTATTTCGACTACTTTACCAGGCATCGGAGCAGTTAAACTCCCTTCTGGAGCCTTTTCTTCTCTGACAGAAAATTTTGGTAAAATTTTAAATAACACATCGCCACTTTTAGTATTAATTAATATTAAGTCTTTTTCATAAGTAATTTTTGATCTTAATCTTGAATTATCAATTTCTATATCTATGAAATTAGGAGCCCATGAGTGGATAATGACTTTCTTTCCATCTGATATAGAAAAAGTATTGTCTCTATTTCTTTTATATTTAATTGAAATTTTCTCGCCACTGTAATCAAAATTTACTTCTTGATTAGGTAAACGGGCATTGTTCCAGCCTGAAGCTAGATTTGACAATACTTCTGAATCATTTCTATTTTTTCCTTGAACCCACATAGAAGCAGAAATTGCAGTCAATAATACTTCTTCCTTAGTTAAGTTGATTTCATCTTTGATGTTAGCTTGATTTAGGAAATCTGTAGTTGTGTTACCTTTTAAAAATTCTTCAGATCTTAAAATTGCTATAAGATAATCTCTATTAGTTTTTAGACCTCCAAAATGACTTTTTTCAAGTGCAAGAGCTAATTTATTTGCTGCTTCAATTCTGTCCTCTCCATAGGAAATAATTTTTGCAAGCATGGGATCAAAATTAGGAGTAATTTCTGAACCGGATTCAACTCCAACGTCCCATCTCACTAAGGGTTCTTCACAGGGGTCAAAGGCAATTAATTTACCTGTTACAGGCAAAAAATCATTTCCTGGATCTTCTGAATAAAGTCTTACTTCTATCGACGAACCTATAATTTCAACGTCATCTTGAGAAATACTCAGAGGGTCTCCGTTGGCAATTTTTAGTTGTTCTCGAACTAAATCAATTCCTGTCACTTCCTCAGTAACTGGGTGTTCAACCTGCAATCTCGTATTTACTTCAAGAAACCAAAATTCTTTTGTTTTTTCATCAAACAAAAATTCAACAGTGCCAGCCGATTCATACTTTAGTAATGAAGCCATTTTAATGGCAGCTTCTCCCATTTTGTTTCTTAAATCGTAATCAATGATAGGGGAAGGAGATTCTTCAACAACCTTTTGATGACGTCGTTGAATGGAACATTCTCTCTCTCCTAAATGAATAATGTTTCCATGTGAATCTCCTAAAATTTGAATCTCAATATGTCTTGATTTTGCTATATACCTCTCCAAAAAAACTCTTTTATCGCCAAATCCTCCCTCAGCTTCTCTTTCTGCAGAAGTAATTGCATCTTTTAATTCTTTTTGTTTTCTAACAATTCTCATTCCTTTACCGCCGCCCCCAGCTGCAGCTTTTACTAAGATGGGGAAACCTATTTTGTCAGCATTTTTGGGATTATTAGTCATAGGTAAGGTGGGAACTCCAGCTTTTTCAGATAAAGTCTTCGCGATTAATTTATCTCCCATTTTTTTTATAGCATTAGCAGAAGGACCAACCCATTTTAAATTTGCTTTTTTTACTTGATTTGCAAAATTGTAATTCTCAGATAAGAATCCATATCCAGGATGAATTGCATCTACATTTGCTTTAGAAGCTATATTAAGAATTTCTTTTGAATCCAAATAAGAAGTCTCTAGTTTAAATGCTTCATTTGCTTGCCTAACATAAGGGGAGTTCGAATCAGGTTCGGTATATATAGCAACAGTAGCTATACCCATATCATGAGCTGAGCGAATAATTCTGCTTGCGATTTCTCCTCTATTTGCAATCAAAAGTTTTTTTATCGTCATAATCTAAATACACCAAAACCTTTTGAACCTTTAATTTCTTTGTTATTTACTACGGACAAGCATATCCCCAAAACATCTCTGGTATCTCTTGGGTCAATAATTCCATCATCACTGAGGACGCTAGTTGCTTTTAAAGCTACTGAGCCTTTGTCATGTGCAATTTGTTGGTTTTTGACAATTTCTGCATCTTCTTTTTCATTGAATTTAACTCCTTTTCTTGCTGCTTGACCTCTTCTAACGATAGACATGACGCCAGCAATTACTTCTCCCCCCATCACAGCAATTTTTGCGGTTGGCCAGAGAAACGTAAAAGAGTTTCCAAATTCTCTTCCAGACATTGCGTAAGTCCCAGCTCCATAAGAATTTCCTACAATTACAGTTAAATGAGGAACTTCTGAATTTGAAACAGCATTCAACATTTGTGCTCCTTTTTTAATTGAACCGTCTTGTTCATAATCTTTTCCCACCATAAAACCTGTAATGTTTTGTAAAAAAACCAAAGGTAAATTTCTTTTATTACACAACTGAATAAAATGTGCGGCTTTTTGCGAAGCGTCAGGAAATAACATTCCATTATTTCCAAGCACTCCAACAGGGTAACCATGAATTGAAATAAATCCACATATAATAGTAGGACCAAAGAGAGGTTTAAATTCTTCAAATTTAGAACCGTCAGAAATCCTTCCTATTATTTCTCTTATATCAAAAGGAGTTTTAAGACTAGGTTCTATTAAACCAAGGAGATCATCTTGATCGTATAAAGGCTCTTCTACAGAAAATCTAGGGTTGGTACCTTCTTTCTCCCAATTTAAATGAGACATCACTTCACGAGCAATTCTTATGCCATCTAAATCATCCTCAGCAAGATATTCTGCTAAGCCTGATTTCTCGGCGTGCATTTTTGCTCCTCCAATATCTTCTCTTGAAGATATTTCTCCGGTAGCCATTTGAACTAGTGGTGGTCCTGCAAGAGCAACATCGGCTTGGTCCTTAACAAAAATATTATAATCAGACATACCTGGTTGGTAGGCTCCTCCAGCAGTGGCAGTACCAAAAGTAACAGTCACAGTAGGAATATTGAGTTTTGATAGTTCTGTTATTTCATAGAATTGTCTTCCAGATTCTGCAAAATGAGTCGTACCTCCAACAACAGCATTGCTCCTAGGTCTTAGATCTCCGCCTGCAGATTCAACAAACTGTATGAAGGGTAATCTACTATCTCTTGCAATTTGCATTGCTCGCATCCACTTTTTCACAGAATAGAAATGCATAGCCCCAGCTAATACGGTAGGATCATTTGCAAAAATAATACATTCAATTCCTGAGCTAACTCCTATCCCAGCAATTGCTCCTCCTCCGACAGGATAATCAGATTTAAACGCTGCCAGACCACTAATTTCAAGAAATGGACTATCAGGATCTAAAAAATGAAATACTCTTTCTCTTACTGGTAGTTTTCCTCTTTTAGCAAGTCTTTCTTTGTGATGTTCGCCTCCGCCAAGTTCTGCTTCATCTAACAACTCATCAATTTCTTCAAGCATAGATAGCATGGAAGATTTATTTTTCTCAAATTGATCGCTTGATTTATTTAATTTAGATTTAAAAGGCTGTGATTCTAATTTAGGCATTTTTAATTAATTGACTGAAAAATATGCCTGAAAAAACTATTTCTGTCCATTTAGATTTTGAGAAGTCTGGGTATAATACATCTCTATTTGGGCGATTAACTCAATTGGTAGAGTGCCACCCTTACAAGGTGGAAGTTACAGGTTCAAGTCCTGTATCGCCCACCATTTATCTAAATATTTGAATTCTCCTTTTCAAGTTCAAAATATCCAATTTTGTAACATTACTTCCAATTAAAAATGTTATTTTTTATAAATGAAAAGAAGACAATTTTTACGTACCCTTGGCATCCTACTAGTTCTCTTGCCATTTAGAATTTTCCCTTTTAGCCAAGATAAAAAAATCTCTTTTAAATATGGAGTTGCAAGCGGAGATCCGACTAATTCAAACGTCATTCTCTGGACAAAATTATCAGGAGTAGAAAGCAAAAAGAAGAAAGTTAGATGGGAAGTCTCTGATCAAAAAGACTTTTCCAGAATTATTGCTAAAGGACACGTAACTGCAAAACTAAGCGATGATTTTACTGTGAAAGTTGATGCAAGAATCCCAGATCAATTTAATGGAGAAACCATTTTTTATAGGTTTACTGCCGACAAAATTTATTCTGAAATTGGTACAACAATAACTTTACCTTCTTACAATCCAAGAAGTTTCAATATTGCTTTTTGCAGTTGTTCTAATTATCCAGCAGGATATTTTAATTCTTACAAAGAAATTGCGGAAAATACAGATATCCATCTTGTTCTTCACTTGGGCGATTATCTTTATGAATATGCAGCCGATGGATATGCATCTTCTGATGCAAAAAAAATGAATAGATTAGTTGAACCTAAACACGAAATAATCTCACTTAATGATTACCGTAAGAGACATGCAACCTATAGAAAAGATAATGATCTTAAAAAGCTACACGCAAATAAACCAATGATTGCGGTCTGGGATGATCATGAATTCACTAATGATTCATGGAAAAATGGTGCTGAAAATCATCAAAAGAACGAGGGAAATTTTCAAGAAAGAAAACGAAATGCACTCAAAGCATATTATGAATGGATGCCCATTCGCGAGAAAGGCAAAAAAGAAAAGATTTGGAGAAGTTTTAAAATTGGGAATCTTATAAATCTAATGATGTTAGATACAAGATCGGCTGCAAGAGATAAGCAGTTGGATATTGAAAGCTATTTTGAGGGTAAGAATTTCAAAACAAAATCATATAAGAGAGATTTACAAAAACCAAGAAAGCTTCTTGGAAACGAGCAGTTTAGATGGATTAAAAAAAACAATTCAAATGAAT